>WUUC01056043.1_pt1 | contig 178067 bp, 139 predicted proteins | sample 6278441 | NCBI WGS metagenome assembly WUUC01 (sample SAMN13675441, study PRJNA597444) | soil metagenome | isolation source: soil | place: USA: Washington | collected 2017-10 | reverse complement strand
GTTGCTCAGCATGCGGTCTTCCGGCGTGCATTCGGTATTCTTTAACCGAAAAAATGAGGGGATGATTCAGCATCCCGATAGGATACGGGCCCGGGTGCGGCTTGTCGGTTACAGCAGCCCCGTAATCGTCCGCGTCACGCGGGGTGGGAAGCTTCGCGTCGATTCGGCGCGCAAACACGTCGGCGACGTCTCAAAAATAAAGCGGGAGGCGCCGAGCTTCGGCTCCTCCCGCTTCTCATTCATCCACGAAAGTGATGAATCGATCGAATCGAAAACGGCTTCAGGTCGTTCCGTTCGTGTTGCGATACGTCTCCGCGAAGCCATCCTTCGCGGCGGTGCTCGCCTGCGCATACGCAGACTTCAATGCTTTGGGTACCCGCGTCGCCTTGTCTTTCTGGGCGTTCGCCAGCTCGAGCAAACGCTCACGCGTCTCTTCGCCGCTCGCAGGCGCCGCAAGCAATGCTACGGCCGCGCCGGCTGCTGCACCACCCAAAAACGCGAGGGCCAAACCGAGTACACCAAATCCGTTACGCTCTTCCATTTTCTTCTCCTTTGAATATCAACGATGCCGAACGCGTAAGTATTCGCGCTCAGCGTTCTTTAGTGCTGAATGTCGTGTTGAATTTCGTGTTCGCTCAAATCAACACGTTCAACCTGTTTGTGATTGAACCCATTGATCGCCGCTTGCACCACCGGCGCAACCGCGGCTCCGACCATCGACGCGGTTCGCATCGATGAGCTGACCTTCTTGATCTGCGACGACAAGTTTGCTGCGTCGCGAAGGACCGCGCGCAGATCGGCTTCGTTTTCACGAGCGATCCGCTCCCACGCTTTCAGCGTGCTTCGGGCCTGAAAAATGAGCGGGATGACAGCGCCGACGAGCACGGCACCGATCAAGACGAGAGCGAACTGCCAATTCTCCATGACCGGGAGAACGTTGCAGAGAGCGTGCCGGTATCCCCGCTCAGAAACTATACCCAAAGGATATGTGCAATCTGCCGCGATCATCGATGCCCGCGGCGCGACGCACGGGGACAGCATAAGCCACGGACAGCGGACCCACGGGCGTTATGTACCGAAAGGCCGCTCCCGCGGTGACGGTTGGGTCAGCCGTGAGCTGATTGAGGTGTCTTGCTACGCTGCCCGCGTCGCTGATCGCCGCAATTTGGAACGAACCGAAGGACGCCTGAAGAAAATAGTAACGAAGCTCCAAACTGCCCCGTAGGAGGTAATTCGCGTTACTCACCGCGTTGACCGAAGCTCGCTCGTCGATACCTCGAACGCTGAGATCCCCGCCGTAATCGAACGTCTCGGTGATGGGGAGCTCGTTCGACCCACCGAAGGGATGGCCGAGCGCGTAGACCAAATTACCCGCGACCACCAGCGGACCGCCCAGCCGCACGGTCTCGCTGAGCTCCGTCTCGAACAACGTCAGCACCGGATAATAGGCTTCGACAGAGCTCAGGAAGCGCCAGAACGTCGCCTTGTTGATGAACGGTCCGCCGAGCGCTTTGTGCGCGCCCTCCAGACGCAGGTCGGCCGCATAACCTTTCCGCGGGTCCACCGGCGAATCGAGCCGCCGCACCGCCACCGAAGGCACCAGGCGCGCGATGGTGACGTTTTGCGTATCGAGCAGCGTGAGGTCGTCGTTCGGGCCGAGGTCGATACCTTCGACCGACGACAGCTCATAACCGAGACGACCGGTGACCTCCGGACAAAGATTACAGGTCGCCGAGCTCAAAAAGGACCGACTGATCGCCACACCGGCACCGACGCGGCGGCGCGTATAACCATCGAGCGTGCCGCTCGAGCCCGACGTCTTGTCTTCATACAAATAGAAGACGTTGTACTCCGCGTTGAACGGCAACCCGAGCGGATGGGGCGCATGAATCTCCGCGTTCAACAGATCGCGCCGTCCGATCTTCTGCTTGGTGAGCACCTCTGACACGTTCGACAGGCGCGCGGACAAACGCAGATGGATCGCGCGACCAATAAAATTGTCGTCGCGAAAATCGGCACCTACCGAAAAAAGGTCGTCGGTGGAAAAACCGAACACCGCATCCAGCGTCAGCTGATTGCGCTCGGTGACGTCGACCAACAACCAGGTCTCTTCGCCTTCCATCCACTGATCCATCGGCCGCAGATCGACCGAGCTGAACACACCCAAGGAACGCAGCCGTTGTGTCGCGTCGGTGAGCGCCAAAAGATCCAGCGGTTCGCCGGGGTTCAAAGAGAGCTCGTCGGCGATGACACTATCTCGAGTACGAAACGCGCCGCGCACCAAAAATCCGCCGAAGATGGAGCGCGGGCCCGGCTCGATATTGTAAGTGAAGAAAGCCTCCCCGGGTTCCGTCTTGTACGGCACCTTCAACTTGCGATTGACGACTGCCTGCGGATATCCACTGGCCGCGAGAACAGTAAGTATCTCGCGGCGGTCGGAGACTAAACGTCCTTCGACATACGGCGCGCCCTCGATCAAACGCATCCGCTCCGTCATCCGCACTATATCGAGCCCTTTTGGCAGCCCGTTCATCTCCACCTTGGCGACTTTGCGCAGAGGGCCTTCATCGATCTCGAAGATCACATCTAAATCGCCGTCCGGGCGAATCGTGCGTTCCACATCGACCACTGTCGAGGCAAAACCGCGCAATCGATAAAAGCTGCGGATCGCACTTCCGTCCCGCTTCACCAAGGAGTCGACCCAGCCGTCGCCGGTGTCCGTTTTCATGTTCGTTTCCGTGCGCAGCGTGTCTTCGTCGAACGCTTTGTTGCCCGTCAATTTTAGAGTGGCGATCTCTGCCCGCGGGCCTTCCTCGATCTTATAGGTGATGAACTTGCCGGCGCCGTCATCTTTGATGTCCGGCGTTACTTTCACCTGAAAATAGCCTTCTTTTTGGTATTCTTCGCGGATTCGCTCCCCGGTGGTCTCGACTTCCACAGCGTCCAGAGACTCCGCTTCACGAAAAGTCGCGAGGTCCTCCAAATCATCATTGTCGATCGCTTTGTTTCCGACAAAGCCGAGGTGCATCCGCGGCCCGGTGTCCACTTTTACTTTGAGAGTGACCTCTCGTTTGTCGAGAACGAGCTCATACTCTCCGGTGACGCGCGCTTCCGGATATTGTTCATTGCGGATCCGCCGCGCGATCTCATCGAGGTCTTCTTCATAGAGATCGGGCTGAAACCGCCGCGGAAAGACTTTGAACACCCAATAGTGTTTCAACAAAGACTCTAATTTCGCTCGTTCGATTCCTTGTCCGAGCTCTCCTTCGACCTCGATCTTTTCGACGGTGACGGTCACTCCGTGGTCGACGTCGGCGAGTAAAGCCAACGCTTCGTTCGGCTCCGCTCCGCCCGCTCCTTCGGTCGTGGTGACTTTGACTTTGGATTCAAAAAACCCGTTTCGTGCGAGAAAATTCTTCACGCGTTTTTCTTGGCGTTCGATCGGATCTTCGTCCTCGCGCAACACCACACCGGGCCGCAAAAATATTTGCCGGCGAATATCTTCCTCGAGCAGAACGAACGGGAGATCACCGTCGATATCCACCTCGCGCACCAATGCCTGCGGAGACATGAAACAGGTCATTTCCTTGTTAGCCACAGTGGCGGTACAGACCACCGCATCGAAATAGCCTGTGCGCGCCAAGAGTCTCTCGCTGTTCCGGGCCGTCATGCGGTCGATCTCTTTTCTATCGACGCGGAGGTAGTCCTCGAGCAGCGGGCAGAGCTCGGCCCAGTCATCCCAGAGCAAACCTTCGAGGTTGAGTGTGACTTTGGAATTCATCTTCTGGCCGAGCGTACAGCTCGAACGATTCGTCGGATCGAGCTCGATCGTTCGCGACACGCGCAGGCCGCGCCCGCCCGGTAAAGTCGTGGTGGAAGTGGTCGCGGTGGAGATCGTCTGCGCGCGCGCCGAAAGAGCTGCGCAGCACATGAGGACGAAGATGAAGACTGCCCGCACCGTCATCGCTCAATCACCGATCAATCGCAGCTTCAGCTCCAAGCTGCTGGAGAGTCCTTCTTCCAGCGTGCTCGCCGAGTTGCGGCCGAGCGTCGTGTTCTGCGCCATCCCTTCGACAAAAACACTATTCGACAAAAACAAGAGCGCACGTCCCGTGGTCAGACCTGCGGATTCGGCGAAGAGCCGCTCGTAGCCGCCCTCGATCCGAAAACGCGAGGTCAGCTCGCGCGAGGCCGTGAGACGAAATCGCTCCGCGCTCACTTCAGTGCCGATCTGAAGCTGCAAATTGAGCTGTTTTTCCAGCTGTTTCTCCACGAAACGCGTCACCGGCGTCGCCAACTGCGAGCCGGCGAACACCAGCGAAGATTCGATCGTCCCCGAACCTTTGGTCTCACTTCCCTCGACCAACATCGTCGGATCGACCTGACCAAGGACCACCAGCGACAACACTTGATCCTGCGGGAGCGCGGGTTGGCTGGTGAGCTCGAGCTTCATCGCTTCGACCGGACCTTCGATCCTCACGCTGACGTCGAACGGCGTGGGCCGCCCTTCCGCGCCGCTTGGATTGGCGTTGACCTCACCGGAGGCGAGCAGATCGATCACCGGCCGAATTCCTTGGCTCAAGGTCGGCTGGAAGGAGATCTCCGCGCGCTCCACCTCCAAATCCGTTGCCGGAAAAGACAACGTCCCGGACTCCGACAATACTTGTCCCTCGATGCGCGGATTTGCCGCGGTTCCGCGAATAAAAATATCCGCGGTGAGATCCATCTCCGCGGCGAAGGCCTGCGCGTCGACCTTGACGGAGATCTCGCCGACGCTCCGCGCGTGGATATTCAGCTCCAAATCCGTCAAAAAAGGGGACGGCTCGTCTTCTTCGAGATCATCATCGTCGGCCGCCGACGTGCGTTGCACGAAGACAAATTGTTCCAAGCGAAATTTCTTCAAATATCGCCCGCGTACTATCTCCAGATTTCCGGTGATCCGGGGAACTTCACCCTGACCCATCACCCGCAAGCTGGCGTCGACTTCGACCAAAACTTCCGGGTTGCGATAAGGTAAGTTCGAGCCTTCGAAACGAATATTCCAGCTCGACGGCGTAAATCCGTTCAGCCCGAGATCGCCCGAAAGAGAAAATCGTCCACCCGACATCCCGCCTTCGAGCTTTTCGATCGTCGCTTTTCCAGGAACCAGCGTTATTTTTGCGGCCTCCACGCTGATTTCGCGCAAACCTCCGCGCGGCCGGATCGACGCCGGTGTCAGCAGCACGACCGAACCCTCGATCCGCGGGTCTTCGGCCGTTCCTTTTATCCGCGCCGAAATCTGCGCGCGCCCGCTCGCACGGGCGATCTGCGGAACAAAAGGCTCGACGAACGCGAGCTCGATCGTTCCATCCGCCCGCAGGTCGATCGTCTCGCCGAATTTTCCCGCGGCCTCGAATTTTCCGGTATTTCCAACGAGCGTCATTGGGTCGAGGATCAATTCTTTGCCATCCCAACGAACGACAATCTCTTGGGGTGCGGAAATGGACTCCGTCCCGAATTGCGCGTCGAGCTGATTGAGAGATAGTTTGCCCGTGACCGGCGCGGCGGATTTTCCGACCTGCAGTTCCGCGCGTCCACTGGCGACCACGCTCAATCCGTTCGAGGCCACCGAAGGCAACACGTCGGCGAGCTGCAGAGCTTTGATGTCGACCGTCGCTTCACCGGAGATCGGCAAGTATCCTTCGGGCGGATTTTCGACCGGAACCAACGACGATTTGATCACCAACGCGCCCAGAGCTTGCCCTTCGAGCTGATACCGTCCACCCGCGTCCGTCTTCACCGCGAGCTCCACGCGACCGTTCCCGACCGGGTGGTCGTCCAGCATCAGGCCGCGAATACCGATCGTTCCGTTCACCCTCGGCAGCGGTAAGTTCCCTTTGACGTAGAGATCGACGCCGGCTTTTCCATCCAGCCCCAGCTCGCGAGCATTGAGCACCGGCAATTTGCGAACGTCGAGATCCACCGCTCGAACTTTCGCGTCGACCGCGAGATCGGAGAGCTTCAGCGAACCCTCCGCCTCGAGCGTTCCGGCGTCTCCGGCGATGGACACTTTCGCTTGGATCGTTTCCAGCTCGGTGGAGACATCGGCCTGAAGATTCCCGATTTCGATGTCATCGATCGCCAAATTAGACGCCGAAGCCGTTCCGGTGATCACTGGTTTCAACAACGGACCTTCTGCCCGCGCGGACAGTGCGATGGTACCCGAAAATCCCGGTGCTTCCGGGCTCACGGCACCGATCAGCTCCGCAGGAATTTCTTGCCCGCGCACGAAAGCGGAAAATGTTTCTGCCTGAGTATTGAGCGAGCCACCAAGAATGATCACCCCTCCGTCTTCGGGCGTAATTCGTAGAGGCGATAGAACCAGCGTCGTCTCGTCACCTTCGATCACGATCCGCGAGACAGCGACCGTGGTCCCGACCGCTTGAATTACACCAACATCGAGCTCGGCGCGCGCCACATAGTCCGAAGGTGCCCCGCGAAAACTGGCCGTGCCTGACACGCGACCTTCCACGCGATCTTCGGCGAACGGCCCAATATCCACCGCGGACAGGGTGACGGTTCCGTCGATCATCGGCTCGGTCACCGGCTCCCCGCTTTCGGTGAGGACGCGCGCGGTGGCGATGATATTTGCTTGTCCGCCGGCGAGCTCCACGACCGCACCGTCCACCGAAACAATACCCCCGGATAGTTTCACCGGCGCACGCACCTCAGCCGGCGGAATATTCGGGCCCGTCACCTCAGTCGCGACTACCTCACCCTCGACCTCGGGCGACAAATACGTTCCGCCCACCTTCGCGTTCAAAGTGACTGTCTTGGCGGACAGTGGCACGCCGAGTCGCTCCAGGTGGGCCGCCGCTCGCGTGTCTTTGGCTTCCAGGCGCACCGCCATCGCATGCTCGGTATCGAAGGGAACTTTCCCGCGCACGGTGGCCGAGGCACCATTGCTGGAGACGAAGACCGGCTCGAGGATCGCGTGATCCGCCCGCACCTCCGCCGTTCCGCGCGCAAAACCTTCGGTGAATAAACCAGCCGTGAGCGCCCGCGGTACGCCGCTGGTGTTCGCTTGAAAGACCACACGCGAGGAAGGTTCGATCAATGAGTCACCGGACAAGCTCGCCGTCGCAGTGGCGATCGCCGGCAATACTTCGGGATCGGCCCAGCGAGAGACGATCTTTCGGACAGGGATGCGATTCGCATGAACCTCGAGCTCGTGCGGTAACTTCGCGGTCAGGCCGACCTTGCCGCGGACGTCGACGCGCCCTTCTTCCAGCGCGAGATAAAGTTGCTCGATCAATAACTGATCGTCCTCCATCTTGGCGTGTCCGACCAAACCCCGCACAACTGTCCCTGCGACCACCAATTCATCACCGGTGAGCTCGATGTTCGCTTCGCCGTCCGCCTTGGAACCCTTGGCCTGAAAATCGAGCTTCAACTTACCCTTCGGCTCGAGCTCTTTGCGGACCACTTCCGGAATGAGCGCGACCAACTGCGGATCGTCGAAAGACAGCGAGATAGTTCCTTCCGCTTCCCCGTTCGGATCGTTCGGCAGTCCACGAATCTCGCCCGATACTTCGATCGTCGAAGAAAGCCCGGAAATCACCGCTCCGCCGACCTCGAACTGCATCTCGTCGCCGTTGAAGAGTTGGCGGAATTTCGCAGATTCGAGCTGGATCGATACCGGACCAAAATCTGCAATCTCATCGGGACCGGGTTCTTTGATCCGTAGTTTCACCTCGCCGATCTTCAGCGATCCCGAGGCCTCCATTTCGTCCGCGGAAAAAAGAAAGGATCCGCCGCCGACGTCGATCTTCGTCGCTGCCAGCGCAAAATCCTCTTCGTCGAAAGAGACGGAGATATTTTCCACCGATTTCGCGGAAATTCGGACCGCCGGTGGCTCCGAGGTCGATGGTTCGGCCGAAGGGACGGCGGGCATAAATGCATCCGCAATCGTCATGGGTTTGATATCGACGTCTTTGGCGACGACATCGGTAATACTGATTTCGCCGTGGAGCAGCGGCAAAAGCACGATACTCGCGTCGAGATATTTGGCATTGATGACTTCAACGCCTCGAGGATCGAGCACCACCGCGTCGCGCACGATCACCCGCCGCGGAAACTCCCAATCGATCGAGCCGATTTTGAAATCGCCCGTGAGCTCGTCGGAGAGTAATTTCGGAACCATCTCCGTGAGCCGCGCATCCGAAAGATAGATACGCGCGGAAAACAAAACGACGGCGAGGAGGAGCACGAGGCACGCGCTGATCCACAAAATAATCCGGGCTGCGCGGCGTTTGCGGCGCGGAGGGGGCGTCTCATGGTCATCGGTCATCGTCGGCCGGACGCGGAATGTGCAGGCGTCGTGCCGGATTCGTCGAATCACTCCGCGCGATTCGAACGTGGCATAGCGCCCCGAAGAACGAAAACAGGCTGCTCAGTCCGGGACTAATCGAAGTAATACATCAGACCGAAGCCGCCGGTGAGCTGCCCGGAGAGGCCGAAGACGAACGCGCCTTCACCGACCGAAAATCCCAGGCCGGCAGAGGCATTCAGCGCAACGTTGGACGCGAGCCAAACGCGCACCTGCATCGCGCCTTCCATGGCGACGCGAATATTTGCGTCGCCCGGGCCGGAGTCGGCAAAGCCGAGCGCCAAGCCACCGCCGAGCGAAAAATCCGCCTTCGAAGTGGAGTGCATTTCGTAAAAGAATCGTCCGCCGAGCGCGAACGTCGTCGTGGAGTCTTCGATGAACAATAAATAGAGCAGACCGTCGACGCGGAATTGTCCGGAATCCCAGCTGAAGGCGGCTGCACCGGCCGGTGAGATCGGTCCGCCGTTCGCGGCAAACGGAGCGGTGAGCACCGTCTCCATACCTAAGCCGAACGCACCGCCACTACCGCTCGATGGTTCTGTTCCGCCCGTTTCTTCGAGCTGCGCGAACGCAGTCGAGGCAAAAAGCAACGAGCCGGTAAGGACTGCCAACGAGAGCGATTTCAACATGGGCGCGGAGACTATCTCTTCTCGTCCCTGATCGGAAGATCAGGATGCTTGTGCGCGCGCTTTCATCAGCTCTTCCAGAGCGCGACCGAGCGCTTCGACATCATAGGTGAGCTGCGCCGCTCCGAGCTGCGCTTCGATCCGCTTTTGGCTCGAAGACGGAAGATCGCTCATCGCCGTTTCGATGCCTCCGAGCAATCGATAGTATGTCTTCGGATCCTTGCTCGGAGTCGCACGCAATAAAACCAACATTTTTCGCAGCTCGGGATAGGGCGCGATCACTTCCGGCTTCGGCTCTTCTTTTTTCACCTGCTCGAGAGCAGCTGTATTTTCCGGCTGCGTATTTTCCGGAAGCTCTGTCTCCGGAGCAGCCTTCTCCGCCGGAATCTCGGATACCTTCTCGACGACCTTTGTTTTACGCGGCACGCGCGCTTCGGTCCGCGCACGTTCCACCGCCGAAGGTTGTTCATTTCCGGCCAAGGTTCGCGGCTCGACTTCGCCGGGTGCGACGCGCGAGACGACTCCCGGTGTCGCAGGGCTCTCGTGTTGCGCCACGGCCGGTTTTTCCAGCTCGTTCGCGCGGTGTTCGGGCAAAGAGGTCAAGAGCACCGCGCTCAATAAACCCATGGCCACGACCGACAGTACGACCAGCGAATAAAACAGAGTTTTATTTTTTCGCCGCATCGACTCGAACGCGGTGCGGGAAAGAGGCGCCGGTTCCCCGGGCATATCGAGCACCATGGCGCCGAGATTCGTTCCTTCGGGCGGCGGCTCGTCGGCCGCGGTGACACTGACTTGGCGAGCGCGGCCTGCACGTGGCCGATCGACCAGGGCCGTCGGTTCATATTTCGCGTGGGTATTCGTGGTGGGGACGACGCGATCGTCGACCGGTTGCTCGAGCGAGTTTTTGGCGCGTTCGATCAGCGCCAACATCCGCTGCTCTTCGTCCGGCAATATTTCGCGGATCAACATGCCGAGGATCGGCGCCGGCGTCAGCACGATGCCCACCGACGCCTGCGCAAGATCCGCCCGGAAATCGTCGGCGTTTCTGTAACGTTCCTCGCTGAGCTTGGCCAGCGCCTTAGCCATCACGGCGTCGAACGCGGGCGGCAGATGTGGTGCCGCGACAGACATCGGCGGGGGCATATCGCGGACGATCGCGCTCAGTGACTCCGAAAACTGAGCTGACCGCGGGACCACATACCTACCCGTCAACATCTCATAGAGAACAACCGCGACCGAATATAAGTCACTGCGCCGGTCGACCGGCAGCGCCGAAGCTTGTTCCGGCGACATATATTCGAGCGAACCGACGACCACTCCCGGCGCCGTACGAAATTGATCTAATTTTCCGCGGGCGACCCCAAAATCGATAATTTTCACTTCGCCGGCAAAATCGATGAGTATATTTCGCGGAGATAAGTCGCGATGAACTATTTCTAGAGATAGTCCGTCTTCACCGCGCAGCGCGTGCGCATAGGAGAGCGCGTCGAGCAATTTCATCACGATGGCGATCGCCGCTTCCGGAGGCAAGGAGCGACCGAGCGCCCGCAGCCGCTCCAAAATCAGCTCCAAGGTTTGGCCGGCGACCAGCTCCGAAGCGATGCAGAAAGTTCCGCCTTCGAAGCCGGCGTCGATCGTTTTGACGATGTTCGGATGGGACAAGTACGAAGCGACGTGGGCCTCGCGCTGAAAACGTGCGCGGGCAATTTCGTCGCTCTCGAGCTCGACCAACAGCCGTTTGAGGACACAGAGCTCGCGCGCGCCGTCTTTGCGTGCGACGTACAGCTGAGCCATGCCGCCCTTGGCGAGCTCTTCAGCGATCGCGTAGCGGCCGAGCCTCTTGAGCGTCCGGCGCTCGACGAGCTCTGTGGTTTCGCCAGCGGTCACTTGCGCGAAATATAGACCGCGCGGACTAGTACCTCAACATTGGGGAAACAGGCAGCTTAGTCGGTCATCAGCGCGGCCGTCTGCTCGCGGATCTTGTCGCCGGCCCACTCATCATCGCGGCTCCGCTGTCCTGCGCGGGCGCGTTTCGCGAGTCGTTGTCTCTCCACGAGATCCGCGTGCGTCGTGAAATACGGGAGCGATGCACCGATGAAGTCGGTGACCTGCGCATAGCCCTTTTCTTCCATCCATTTTTCGAGGCCCGAGCACAGCTCGGAGATCATCTCGAAACCGTGCAGCATCGCGCCGGTGCAGATCTGCACCGTCGACGAGCCGAGCAGCATGAATTGGATCGCATCCGCCGCAGTTTCGATCCCGCCGATGCCGGAGATCGTGACGTCACCTTTGCCGTGAAATACTTTGCCGAGCTCCATCACTTGGCGAAGCGCGATCGGACGAACCGCCTGCGCGGAATATCCGCCGGGGACCGCATATCCTTCGACGGTCGGCTGCGGACGCAAAGTATTCAAGTCCACACCGATCACCGAGAGGATAGTATTGATCGCCGCCAGACCTTTGGCGCCGCCTTCGACGGCTGCACGCGCGGGCTGCGTAATATCCGTAATATTCGGGGTCATCTTGGCCCAAACCGGAATTTTCGCGACTTCGGTGACCCAAGACGTCACTTCGTGCGAAATTTCCGGCGACTGACCCATCGCCGCGCCCATCCGCCGCTCGGGCAGGCCATGAGGACAGGATAAGTTCAGCTCGAAACCGTCGACGCCGGTATCTTGGACCTCTTTGACGATCCGCTGCCACGCATCACGGTTGTACTCTTCCATGATGGAGGCGATGAGCATGTGCTCCGGATATTTCTCCTTCACCTCGCGGAACTCTTTGAGCCACACGTCATAGGGGCGGTCGGAGATCAGCTCGATATTCTCGAAACCGATAACCTCGCCGCTTTCGCGCGACTTCAATTTTCCGTAACGAGGCGCGGTGTTGATCACCTTCGAGGAATCGAGCGAGATCGTCTTCGCGACCACGCCGCCCCACCCCGCTTCGAAGGCCCGGCCGATGACCCGCCCGTTTGTTCCGGGCGGCCCGCTCCCGAGCACGAAGGGATTCTTGAATTTCATCCCGTTGACCTGGACTGCAAGACTGGGTTTCGCCATTTAGGAGGCCCTCATCGCCGCGAAGCTGTCTTCGAGGATCTTCAACGCTTCTTTGATATCGCCCGCGCTGACGTTCAACGCCGGCGAAATGCGCACCACGTTCCCCTTGAGCCCGCCGCGGCCGATCAGCAGATTACGTTTCTTCGTCTCTTCGAAGAGCGCCAACACCGCCCGCGGATTGTGTGTGCGGTTGCCGGCCGTCTCGTCGACGACCAATTCCATGGCCTGCATGAGACCCATGCCGCGCACGTCGCCGATGACTTTCGGAAATTGCCGCCGCAAATATTCCAAACCTTCGCGGAGCTCGGAGCCTCGCTGCGCACAATTTTCCAGCAATTTATTTTGTTCGATCTCTTCGATGACCGCGAGGGCAGCTGCCGAAGAAACCGGATTTCCGCCGAAGGTGGAGATACTTCCTTTTTTCCAAGACGACGCAATATCCGTGGTGGCCAGCGTGGCCGCGATCGGCAGGCCGTTCGCGATACCTTTGGCCATGGTCATGATATCCGGCTCGACGCCGTATTGTTCGATACCCCACCATTTATTGCCGGTGCGGCCGAAGCCGGACTGCACTTCGTCGGCGATGAAGACGCCGCCGTATTTTTTGATGATCTCGACGGCCACCTTGAAATAGTCTTTGGGTGGCGTGATGAACCCGCCGACGCCCATGATCGGCTCCGCGAGAAAGCCCGCGATCGCGCCGGTGGTCGTCGTCTGAATTACGTCCTCGATGTCTTTCGCACATTCGAGCGCACATTGATCGGGCTTCTGTCCGTAAGGACAGCGATAACAATAAGGCGCCGCCGCGTGTTTGATACCCGCGATCTGCGTCGGAATTCCGCGATAGCCGGAGTGCGCCGTCAGCGACTGCGCGAGCATCGAGCGACCCGAATAGCCATGGCGGAGCGCGACTAATTCCGTGCGACCCGTGTGCACCTGGGCCAACGCCACGGCGGTCTCGTCCGCTTCGGTGCCGCTCGCGGTAAAAAAGGCGCGATCCAACTTACCCGGCGTAATCGAGATCAGCTTCTCGGCGAGCTCGACCATGGGCAACGTCGGATAAAGCGTCGAGACGTGGCTCAGACGATCGATCTGTTGTTTCACCCGGTTCGCGACACGTTCGTTCGCGTGGCCGACGCTGACCGTGAGGATCCCGCCGAAAAAATCGAGATAAGTCACACCGTCGAAATCGGTGACGCGCGAGCCTTTCCCTTCCTTCAACGCGATCGCTTCGGCGTAAAAATTCGCCGTCGCGGGAAACATGACTTTGTCATGCCGTGTTTTGATCTCTTTCGAAGAGGTCATGGAAGCTGCTCCACCATCGCGCCGTAAGTATCCGGACGGCGATCGCGGTAGAACTGCCAAGTGCGGCGCACCTCCTCGATCATGTCGAGGTTCACTTCCGCGGTGATCAATTCATCTTTGTCTTCGCTGCCGACCGCGAGGAAGCTGCCGCGCGGATCGACGATATAAGAGGAACCGTAGAAACGGCCGATGCCCCAGGGCGCTTCGGTGCCCACGCGGTTCGAGGCGGCGACGAAGTATCCGTTCGCCACGGCGTGCGCTGGTTGCTCGAGCTTCCACAAATATTGTGAAAGGCCGGCGACGGTCGCCGAAGGATTGAAGACGATCTCCGCGCCGTTCAATCCCAACAAACGTGCGCCTTCTGGAAAATGGCGGTCATAACAAATATAGACGCCGATCGTTCCGTATTGCGTTTTGAAGACGGGATATCCGAGATTTCCGGGCTTGAAATAATATTTCTCCCAGAAACCATTGGTGTGCGGAATATGATTCTTCCGGTATTTGCCGAGATAAGTACCGTCGGCATCGATCACCGCCGCCGTGTTGTAATAAACGCCGGCCTGCGCGCGCTCGTACACCGGGACGACCATCGCCATGTTGTATTTTTTGGCGTACGCGGCCATGCGCTCCGTCGTCGGGCCCGGAACGGCTTCCGCGGTGTCACACCACTCGGGCGTCTGCGCGGGGCAAAAATAGGGAGTATTGAAGATCTCTTGCAGACCGAGGATCTGTACGCCCTGCTGTCCGGCTTTTTCGATCCAGGGAAGATGTTTTTCTTCCATCGCCTTCTGCACCGCGGCCACGTAATTGCCGCTGGTAGGAATCGGCGGGCATTCCATTTGAATCAGTCCAACCTTGACGGTTCGTGCCATCGAAAGAGCCTCCTCGATAAATTGGGGAGCTAAGGGCGTATCGAAATATCCGTGTGGGCGCAAGCCGGTCGATTGCGCCCACTGTTCGGATTGACTCCCTCGGGCAACGGGCCCACACGACACGACCATGCACGAGCTCTTGCGGAACTTCATCGACGGAGAATGGGTCGAAGCCGAAGGCGGCCGGACGCTGGAGAATCGAAATCCAGCGGATGCGCGTGAGGTCCTCGGACACGTCGCGCGCTCGACGAAAGGCGACACCAAACGCGCGATCGACGCGGCAAAACGTTCTTTCGACGCATGGCGCAAAGTGCCTGCGCCGAAGCGCGGCGCGATGGTGCTCGAGGCGATGCGCCTGATGATCGAGCGGAAGGAACAGCTCGCGAAAGCGCTGACGCTCGAAGAGGGAAAGACGTTCGTCGAGTCGCTCGGCGAGGTACAGAAGTCGATCAATGTCCTCGAGTTCATGTCCGGCGAAGGCCGCCGCTTGAACGGGACGACGATCCCTTCCGAGCTGCCGAAAACTTTCGCGTACACCGCGCGCGCGCCGCTCGGCGTGGTCGGTGTGGTGACACCGTGGAATTTTCCCGTGTGTATCCCGACCTGGAAAATTGCGCCCGCATTGATCGCCGGAAACACGGTGGTCTTCAAGCCGGCGACGATCACCCCCTGGACCGCGAAATTGGTCACCGAGATCTTCGCCGACGCCGGAATTCCCAAAGGAGTGCTCAACCTAGTCTTTGGATCAGGTGGTGAGGTCGGGCAGACGATCATCGAGTCGACGGACATCCGCGCTCTGTCTTTCACCGGGTCGAACGAGATCGGCGCGAAACTATACGAGACGGGCGCCCGTACTTTGAAAAAAGTGCAGTGCGAAATGGGCGGGAAAAATCCGGTGATCGTGCTGGAAGACGCCGATTTGGATCTGGCGGCGACGGCGATCGTTCAAGGTGCGTTCGGCTCGACGGGCCAGCGCTGCACCGCGACCTCGCGCGTGGTGGTTTCGGAGACAGTTGCCGATCAATTGGTGGAAAAAATTGCGGTACTCACGAAAAAGATCCGCGTCGGCAACGGCATGGCGCCGGGCGTGGACATGGGTCCGACGGTCGACGAAGGCCAGCTGAATACGGTGCTCGCCTTCCATCAGATCGGGCGCGAAGAAGGTGCGAAATTGATCTGCGGCGGCTCGCGCCTGACCGAAGGCGATTTGGCGCATGGATATTTCACCGCGCCGACGGTTTATGATCACGTGCGGCCGGAGTCGCGTCTGGCGCAGGAAGAAGTATTCGGACCTGTCCTCTCGGTCATCCGGGTGAAAAATTGGCCGGAAGCGCTCAAAGTCGCGAACGGCGTGAAATTCGGCCTCTCGTCGTCGATCTTCACCCGCGATGTCACGCGCGCCATGGAGTATGCCGAGGACGTCGACACCGGTATGTTGCACGTGAACTCGGCGACGGTCGGCGGCGAATCGCAAATGCCGTTCGGAGGCACGAAAGCGACGGGCGTCGGCGGGCGCGAAATGGGCCAGACCGCGATCGATTTTTTCTCGGAGTGGAAGACGGTCTATATCGACTACACCGGCTCGAAACGCGAATCGAAGATCTATTAATCCGCGAAAGATATGTTCGTCGTCCTGCTCACCTATGTGAAGCCGCTCGAAGAGGTCGACCGCCATATGAAAGCTCATATGGTGTTCTTGAAGACCTGCTACAGCGCGAAAATATTCGTCGCTTCGGGGAGAAGAATTCCTCGGACCGGCGGCGTGATTTTGGCGCGTTCGGTGAGCAAAGAAGAGCTGAACGAAGTCATGGGGCGCGACCCTTTTGTGCGCGAAGGGGTCGCGACTTTCGAGCTCATCGAATTCAAGACCAGCCAGGTCGGCGATGACTTCAAGGCGCTGCTGGACTGAGCATATTCAGAGCTTGGGCGGCTCCGCAACGGTCGTAGTGAATGGGATCCTGCGGCGCGGGATTTTCGCCCGCCGTCTCGATCCAACAGCGGATCGCCAAGAGCTCTGCGTCGGTCAGCGCGGTGGCCGCCGGCGGCATTTGAGTGCCGGGAACTTCGCCGGTGAGACGGCCCCATAAATAGCTGCGGTCGAGACGCTGCGGCGAAACCAAGCTCCAGGGATCAGCCGCGCCGAGCGCACCGTCATGATTTGGATCGCCGCCGCGCACGTCGTTCAACGCTTCATAGTCGAGCTCGAACAAGTCGTGAATTTCTCCGACTTCATTTTCCGCGGTGAGCGACAAATTATGCGGCAACAAGGCGATCGTCTTGCCCGCGCGTAATATCCTCGCCGGCGCACCATCGGCTGCTGCGGGCGGAGCTTCCGCCAAAATCACGCGCCGGTAGAGCCTGCGCCGAGCCTCATTCCATTCTTCGACACCCATCCAAGCGATCGGCGAGGCCCAAGAGCCGTCGTCGAGCGAGAGAATATCCGCGACCGGCTCACAACCCGCGAACATTTCCGCAGGCAACTTATCCGCGTTGCAAGGCGCGCCGAAGATGGCCACGAGATTTCCGGGAGTATGGAGGTCCGGATATTCGCGCGCGTTGTGACAGACACCTTCGGTCGAGGCACAGCTGCGCGCGATGATCCCTTGGTGAATACTCATCACCACCGGGTAACGGACGCGCGCTTCGAGCACGATCGCCGCTTGTTCTTCCGGTGATTTTTCTTCGAGGGCACCGCTTTCCCCGCAGGCGAGGAACGAAAGCCCGAAGAGGACGGCGGCGCGTTTCACCGGAAGATCTCCGTGAGAATGGGCGCTGAGAAATAAGGAGCCGGATCGATCCCCAGCAGAGCGAGCAACGTCGCTTGCACGGAAGCGACCGAGGTCGCGGGACGATCGATCGCCGCCAAGGTTTCTGGGTCGAGACGTCCGAAGATTCGGCCTGCGCCGGACACTGGTCCTCCGAACAGGGGCCACAATTGATTACGCGAAGCGGGCGTCCCGCGGTGATCGCTGCCGCCGCCGGAGTTGAAGCCGGTGTCCGGATCCGTGTTGTCGCGGTTCGTCTCCGAAACAACGATGACCACCGTACTATCCCAGAGCGGTTTGCCGGTTCCGTCGTCGAGACGTTTGAGGAGGAAATTCAGGCCGGCCATTTGCCGTCCGAGATCGGCGGCGTCGGTCGGGAAACTATCTCGTTCGTCGCTGTGAGTATCGTAGAGATATCGGTTGATACTCACTGCCGGCGAGCCGAGCTGACAACAGCGGAGGGCAAAGGCGGTCTCCAGACCCCATTTACTCGTCCCGCCTTCGCCGGCGCCGAAAACTTCCAATAGTTGGGCGTTGCTCGCCCCGCCGAGCGCCGCATCCGGTGCACCGAGCAGATCGAGCGCGGGATTTCGCAGATGATTTCCGTAAATTCGGCCGCTATTTTTCGCAGAGGCCAAATTATCTAACGCGCTGCGCACCGCTTTGCGGGTTTCGATGAATTTCTGGTCACGGCCGGCGACGACCTCTTTCATCCACGCGGAACGTTGTGCGCTCTCAACCCGTTCGCTGCGGCCCTCGAATACTTTCGCGGAGGATATTTCCAAGGGTCGATTCGCCGCATAAATTCCGGTGGCCCGCGCAAAGGTAGATCCGCCGACATCCACCGGAGGAAACGCGCGCGCATCCGTCTTGTAACGCGCATGTTCGCGGTGCACGATCGATAATAATCCTGCGTCACCGTTCCCGGTGCTCGCGGTGGTCAGCCGGTGATCCGCTTCGAGGTGATCGACGATCGCTGTCCCCCCGGGCAGGTGGTCCACACCCGCGATCAAAGCCATCTCTCCGCTCATCTCCGCGGCGGACGGCAGCTCCGCGCCGAACAGCGGAAGAGAAGCCCGAGGTCCTCCGAGCAACGCACCCGGCGTCCACTCCGCATTGCCGTGCACCGAAGCGCGCCCGTATGGGTTGTGCTCGGTACACGCTTCCCCGAAAAACAGCGGCGCGCCCCGCAGACCGCCGGACGCATAGAGCACGATCAAATGTTCCGCGCGCCTGCCCAACAATTGCGGCGTGGAAGCGAGGGCTCTCCGCGGAAAGAGGGGCAAGGCAGCCGCTCCGGCGAGCGCGCTCAAGAATGTCCGGCGGGACAGCTCAGTAGGCCGCATATTCCACGCTCCCGGCGATCGCCGTACAGAGATCGCTCGCCACCTGTCCGGAAGTACAGTCGGTGCATCGAGCGGCGGCGGTGTCGACGGCGCGCACTTCTTCTTCCAGCGCGGCCCTTCCGTAGGCGCGTTCCAAAATTCGCGCGATCATTTCGGTCCGTGTTTCGTCCGGATTTTGTTGGAGCTCGACCGCAGCCTCGTCGGTACACAAGGTCAAGGCGGCTTCATCTTGCGCGACCGCTTGTTCGATCCCCATGACGGAGACACGTTCCGAGATACGCTGGGTATTCGGATCGAAATGTCCCGGGCAGCCGCCCATCGACGCGGCGGCGCCGGCGAACCAAGGATCGCTGCGGCAGTCGCCCAAAGGTGCGCCGGTGAATTCGGCGACCGAACGGAGCCACGCTTCCGGCGTCATGATTTTCGTCGGACGGCCGAGCTCCGCGTACACAATCGAAGTGAGGACCGTGAGCTCCGCGGCGACGAGATCTCCGTTGCTGGCCACGAGCTCGTCGATCAGGGCTTGGCGCGCTGCGGGATATTGGGCTCCGAGCTTGTAGCCGAGATAGTTGGTGAGAATTTCGTCCGCCGCGCTTTCCCAAAACATGGGCTGCTCGGCGAATAATCTTCCGGGTGCGCGCAACGCTTCCCAGTCGGCTTCGGTGAGATCGCCCGCCGCCAAAAGACCGACGCGACCTTCACGCGGAAGCTCGACCGCGGCGAATCCGAGAATCGTGCTTACGCAGGCGCGCACGCCGGCTTCACACGCGAAGGGGTCGATCTGCGCGGCGACGGAGTACGCTTCGTCGCCCGCGTTGTACATGCGTGGCCTCCACGCTTTCCAGAGGATGCCGAGATCTTCGGCTTCCGGCGCGGTGGCCGGCCGGCCCAAAAAAGCGCGGAACGCGGCTTCGGCAACACTGTCCTCTTGGCCGTAGGCCAAAAAACGCCCGATGAATCCGGGGTGTGAGAGCGTCTCGATCGCCAAGGCGCGGTAGCCGAGCTCGCCGCGGTACATGGCGTCGATACGGGCTTCGAGATCTTCGATCGCCCCGCGATCGATCAAAGCGTCCGAATATCGCAAACGATCGACCCAGCGCCTTCGTTGTGCGTTTCGATAGTCCTCGGAACGCAGCAGCTCCGAGGCGACCTCCGCGAGCGAGCGACCTGTACATTGGGACAGGATGGTCTCGCGGCCAGGTCGATATCCGAGCACATCGAGGTAGAGCCGCGCACAGAGCACTTCCTCGCTCGCGCGTTCGATCGTGCGGCCTTCCGCCTCAAAAGATTCGAGCAGTACCCGATCGAATTCAGTGGGTTTATTCTGTTCGGGTGAGCGCGATAAGTATGAGTCGCCGGAATCACACGCGATCAGCAGCGCGAAAACGCTCGAGGCGAGAATCGCCGTGCGTGACCGGGCCGGTGCACCGATCGGGGCAGGAAGGGCCCCAAATTCACCGCGCGCGACGCCCACGCCCGGACTACCGCATATTCTATGCCTGGCGTTCAGCGCCGTTTGCGGCGGAGCAAGTCCGCCTGCGGCGCCCACGTTCGCTGCGCTCTCTGCGCGCTTCGCTTGCGGGCGGCCTACTCCGAGTCTGCGCGGAGCCGATCGATGCTTTTCGCCAACCCGTCGAGATCGTGAAGGCGTGCGCTGGAGGAAGTATCTCTGCGCAAAGCGACCTTCTTCTTTTCATCGGTGAGATCATTCGACGCTTCGAGGATCGCGTCGCGCAGCTCCACGTAGAGCGCCGTGTTGTCCGGCGCTTCTCGAAGGGCGGCCAGCAGGACATCAAGGTGTGGATATTTGCGATCCGGCAAGACCGGCGGCGCCTCTACGGGAGCGGGAAGCGGATCTTTTTTCACCTCGAGCGCAGGGACGTTGATCACCGGCGCCTTGCGCGTCTCCTGCGCCGCCCAACGCGCGAGCACGATACCAATGACAAAGGCCAGCACCATGCCGATCAAACCGACGATCGCCAAACGGTGGCGCATCACCGCGCGTCCGAACGCCGCAAACGCCGCGGACAGCGGAGACTCTTCGACCTCGACCGCAGCTTCGGAATCGGTCGCCGAGTGCATGATGCCGGTCTTGGTGGGCACGACACGAAAGTTCGCAGCGCGCACCGGCGTATGATCGCCGTAAATTTCGCCGGTGACGCCGAGGCTCGGCACGTCTTGCACCGCGTACATCAGCTCGGTGGCGGGCGGTCCACCCGCGGAAGAGATAGGTTCGATCATCGCCGTGCCCGACAGATGGGTGGCGTTCGGATCCGCCAATAAACCTTCGAGCGGCGTCGGATCGAGCGCCGCCTTCAACACGGCGGTCGCGTTCTGATCGGTCACCGGCGCAAGCGCTCCGTGCGTCGTCACGCCGGGATCGGAGACCTCCGCGCGCGCGGTGACGCTGACCTCGGGCGTCGTCTGATTCGCCGCGCGCGGGCGAGGAAGCGGCGCTTCGAATAAACGAGTATCGGGATTCGCGACGCCGATCGTGACCCCGGAATCGGGATCCATGGGCGCGGATAATAATCCGACCTTACTTCCCAGCTTGGGGACAGTTTGATCGAGCTCCTCCTCGTCGATGACTTCTTTCATCATCGCCGTGGCGACTTCGTCTTTGTATTGAATACCGCCGATACGCCAAACTCCGCCGGGTTGTTCGGGCGGATCTAATTTCGTGTCCCCCGCATCCTGATAGAGCGCTTTATTGATCGCGGGGGCCGTACTTCTGACGGTGACAATTTCCGTGAGGAACTCTTTGCTCCCGCGCGGTAATTCCGGTGCACCTGCGGCTCTGCGAAACTCGTCGAGAAATACTTGCACCGTGGGAAAACGGCGCTGCGGCTCGATGGACAACGCTTTCACCACGATCTCGTCGAGCTTGGTTGGGAGCTTCGCTCGAGAATCGCTGGGCCTCGGCCGGGGTGCGGTCGCCACCCGGACCAAAACCGAGGACAAAGAATTAGCACCGTCCGCGGGGACAGGTGCGTCGAAAGCACGCAGCGGGCGGCCCGAACTATCCCAGGCCCAGGCCCGCCGCAGCGTCAACATTTCGAATAATATTCCGCCGAGCGAGAAGATATCGCTGCGTTCGTCGGCGGGCTCGCCTTTACATTGTTCGGGCGACATATAAAACATCGAGCCCAAACGCCGCCCGAAAGTCGTCGCATCGAAGGCATTACCTTCCAATAGTTTGGCGATACCGAAATCCAATACTTTGACGAATACTTCTCCGTTTCGGCGGATGATCATCACGTTCTGCGGCTTGAGATCGCGATGGATGATCGTTTTGGAGTGCGCGTAGATAATTGCGGTGCACAGCTCGGTGAAGAGCCGCACCAGCTCGTTCATTTCGAAGTATTGGTCGCTGCGCGTGTGGATCCCGATCTCCTGATCGAGCGTCTTTCCGTCGATGAACTCCATCGCCAGATAGGAGTGCGCGCCGGCGGAATTGAACGCGAAAGGTTTGGCGATGTTCGGATGTTCGAGCTGCGCTAAGAGCTCGGCTTCGCGCGCGAGCTGTTTCACCGCGATAGAGAAACGATCGAAGTGCGAGTGCAATATTTTCAGGACCACATCGCGATCGCCGGTGTGTTTATCGCTGGCGAGCCACACCGCTCCGCAACCGCCCGCACCGAGCAGCCGTTTGAGCGCATAACGCTCGTCGACCACCGCGCCGGATCGCAGCGCTACTTCGGCCATTCGGTTTCAGTCTCCAGGCTCATGAACCGATGGTGACCAACTGGAATCGATCCGTCCCCAAGCGCCGCTGTCCGCGTTGAACTTGAACGATCCCGGCCCCGCCGTCGACGCCGGCCGCACACAGCTGTTGCCGCGCGCGGTGGATCGCCACGTTCAAAGCGTTCGCATCCATGCGCAACATACGCAGCAGGCGATCGCGATCGCGCCAACCGCGCGCATCCGGAGCGAGCGAAGAATCTTCGAGACGCGCGCGCGCCAAGGTCAAAAGCACATATCCGTGCTCGCGGGGCTCGAGCGGAATTTCGACGCCGCGATGAATGATCGTCAGCTCGACGGACTCTTCATTTTGCGTCACGCCGAAGCGGAGCGCGATCGTCTCCAGCGTCGGACGCATGTCGACCAGCGGCGTGCCTTCGGTGACGAACGGGAGCTGCAGGCGCCACGAAGATCCACCGGCCTGCACCACCGATTGATCGACGACCGCGGCGTGATCACCCTCGACACCTTCCGCGACCCAGGTACCCTGATTATCTTGATAGATTGATAGTTCGGGTGCCGATTCTTTCGGCAAAACCAACAAACCATCAATCGCCGCGACAACTGCCCCCGAGGACAGGTCGACCGCAACTGCGCTCGGCGGCTCAGCGTCGGAGAGCTCATATAATTCTTCAGGATCGCCGAACGCGATGCGCGTCCCGATGGAAACCGGGACCGGATTTCCAGGCTCGATCCGGTTGCCGTTCACGAAGGTTCCGTTGCGGCTTCCGAGGTCGCGGATCTCCCAAGCCCAGCCTGTCCACACCAGCGTCGCGTGTTCGCCGGAGACATATTTTTTATCCAGCCGGAGCGAGCACGAGGGTGATCTTCCGACCAGCAAGCGCGCAGCCACGGGATGTAAGGCGTCATCCGCAATGGACCGCAACATCGCCACGGTCCTGAGGATAGTTCGAAGCTGGAGCGGCGCGCAACGTTCAGGACAGCTTAGCGATCACCTTCTCCCACCGAGGCGAATCGGCTAAACGCCGCAGCTCGGCGTCCGCTTCGATCCGATCTCGATCGGCAAACCCGAGATCGACGGCGCGTTCGAGGAGGCCCAGCGCGCTCTCCGCCCTTCTTTCCCGAGCTTCGTACACCGCGTATCGAAAGGTCAGGTCCGCATAACGTTCGCGATCGTCGGGCGCGGTCAGCTTGATCCGCTCTTGATCGATCGCATCGAGCGCCCGCTGCGCGATCTTTGCGCCGCCGATGTTGCCTCGAGTCAACAGCCACTCACCGGTGTGCATCACCACCGGTTGGAACGGCGGAAGCTCCGCAGCGAGCACCGCCGCCGACGCCTCATCGTCGAGCTCACGCGCAGAAAATAATCCCAGCTCCAACAAGCGCGCGCGATCCTCGCGATCGAGGTATTGCGGGAGCTTCATCACCCGGTCGAGCACACCGCGGTGATCTTGTTTTTCCCACAACGCGTACGCGTCGAGATGGCGAACATAACCCGACTCTCCCCGCCCCAGGATCACCGCCATCCCGGAGAGCAACACCACCGCCTGCAAATTATTCGAGTCGAGCCCAACGATCGCTGCGGCCAGTAATAATCCCGAAATCCACCCGAGCCTCCAAGCGAAGGTGGCCCCGATACCTCGTGACAGCAAAATAATTCGCAATATTTGCCCGCCGTCGAGCGGCGGAAACGGCATGAGTTGGTAGACCGTCCACACCGCCGCCGCATAGAAGAATTCAGGCCCTGCGAGTATGGCCAGCGCCGCGAAAAATGCGGAGGCGACCGGACCTGCCAACAAGGTCAGGATCTGCGCCCGGCGCGCGGCGAGATCGCGGATATAGTTTGTCCCGCCGGTCATCTGCAGCGTGAGCGCGGATTTTCCGCCGAATATTTGGGCAGCGATGGCGTGGCCACACTCGTGCGCACAAATTGCGGCGAATAGTCCGAGACCGTATTTCCAATTCGATAGGAGCGCGATGCCGATGACGATCGGCAAGACTTCGAGCCGGACCTTGATCGGGCCAAGCGCGAAGTCCGATCTCATGGCTCTGCGCTCGGACGTTTCGAGATCTCGAAACGTTTACAGTCTTTGGCGACGACACAGTCGTCATGGATCGTCTTCGCCTCGGTCAAAAACGGCTCCGTCGATTGATAGCGCTGCGAAAAATGCGTCAGTACCAATCTCTTCGCCCCCGCTTCTCGCGCAACCCGCGCTGCATCCATGGCCGTCATATGACCGTGGTCGTGCGCTTCGACTTGTTCCGTCGATAAATATGTCGACTCGCAGATCAACATATCGACGTCGCGCGCCAGCTCCACCGCGCCCGGACAGGGACGTGTATCCATCACGAAAGCCACGGATTGGCCGGGTTTCGGGACGCTGACTTCGTCGACCGTCACCACGCGTCCGTCTTCCAATTTCACCGAGCCTTTTTTCTGTAATTCGCCGATCGCCCGCCCGCGCAGACCGAGCGCTTCACAACGTTCCGGCAACATGGTGCGGCGATCCTTTTCTTTGAGGCGATATCCAAAACACTCCACCGCGTGATCGAGGCGTCGCGCTTCGATGGTGATCTTCTCGTCCTCGTGAATGATGCCTTCCTCTTTGATCGGATGCGGCACCAGCTCGGTCACCGAGTGAAAGATCGAAGCGCGGCGCAGGCGATCATAAAAAACCATGCCCGAAGCCGGAAAATAGACGTGCACCGGGTGCGCGACGCGGTCGAGCGAGAGCCGCTGCGTAATTCCCGCGAAACCCAAACAATGGTCCCCGTGAAAATGCGTGATCAATACTTTGGTAATCGAGCTCGCCGTAACTTCGGCGTAGATCATCTGCCGCTGCGTACCTTCGCCCGGATCGAAGAGGAGCCCCTCTTCGTCCCAACGAAGCAGATAGCCGTTATGGTTACGATAACGTGTCGGCACCTGACTGGAGGTGCCGAGCACGATCAGCTCTCGGACGGACAAAGTTAGGCGTACTTATCAGCCGGTGGTCTTGAAGATAAAGGGATACTTCACGATCACCACCCCGCCGCCTTTCGGCTTCGGGAACACCCAAGTGCGGATCTTGGACGTGATGCAGCGTTGAACTTCCGCATTATCGAGCGTCGTCGAGTCTCCGCCCTTCACCACTTCCGCGCTCTGCACAGTGCCTTCGGCGGAGATGGTGAATTGCGTGGCGACCTTTCCGAAGAGGCCCGGATTTCGCGTCAGCTCTTTTTCATAGCAGTAACGAATCTGCGGCAAATGCTCGCGGATCACGCGGCGGATCAGCTCCTTGTCGAGCGAGCCCATGATGATCGGCGAACCAGGGGTGATGTTGATGTCGCGATCCGACTTCTTGCCAAGACCGCCGACGCCGTCACCATAACCACCGTTGCCGCCACCGCGACCGGCCGTACCGAGCGCGCCGAGGCCGACGGAATTCATCGACAAGCCGCCGCCGCCCGGACCACTGCCGCGCGTGCCGAGACCGCCGAGACCCGACGCATCGCCGATCTCTGCGCCGGTGACGCCGCCGAGCGCGCCCTTCAACTCGCCGCCGAGGCCGCCGGAGCCGAACAGATAAGAGCGGCCTGTGTTGCCCTTGGCGCCGAACAATTTGGCGAGCGTGCTCTTCGCGATCTCTTTGTCATTCGGATCGATCGCCTTGACCGCCATGCGGCCCTGTTTCTTGTCCTTCGGATGATCTTTTTTGCCCGCTTTGCCTTCAGAGCCCGCAGCCTTTGCGCCGGCCGCGCCTTCCTTCAATTTCGAGAGGAAGTCGTTTTGCTGCTTCTTCTTCTCTTCCGGCGTGAGGCGGAATTGAGCGAAGCGGTTCGGGTTCTTGAAAATATTCTCGGTGAGCTCGGCCTGAGTCACCGGCGTCGCGAGGAAGCTGACCACCGCCATGGCGTGGATGAAGAACGCGAGGATCAACATATTCACCCAGGAATAGTTGAGGTCGGCCCAGAATCCCGGCGGGATCATCCGCGTGCGGCGCACGTAACGAATCTGCAGCGTGAGATCGCCGTACGTCAGATAGAGCGTTTCGGCCGGCTGCAGCGAATATTCTTGGCGCCCGTTGAGAATATCGCGGAGCGCGTAAAAGGTGCCGTCCGCTTTATCGAGCCGGCCGTCGAAGCTCGGCGCAATATTGATAGTATAACTACAGCCGTTCGGGCTCATCGCCTGCGCGAGCACGAAGGTCGGCGCGGGCAGACCTTTCGACGGCGCTTCGATATCGCAGCGAACCAGCTTCTCCAGCGGTCCCCAACCCGTCGTCTTGCGTTCATCGCCGAGCGTCACCGTCGGCTTGTCGTGCGTGTTGATCGAATCGACGATCGTGTTGCCCCAGAGCAACTTCACTTCGAGCGAACGCTCCGACTCTGGAACGCCATCGCTTGCGAGATTGTTCGGCGATGAGCCCCAGCCGACGCGGGGCATCTGAATCGGCATGCCCGAGATCCCGCTGACGGGCATCTGCGGAATCTGCGACTGCATCATCTGCTGCTGGAGCATCTGCTGCTGCATCATCTGCTGCTGCATCATCTGCTGCTGCATCATCTGTTGCTGCATCATCTGCTGCTGCACATCCTGCGACGGCATCGCAGGCATCGAGACCGAGGACGGCACCGCCGAAGGCTGCGCGTACGCCGGCGTACCCGAGCTCGGCTGCTGGAAAGACATCGGCGATACGGCCGACATGGTCATCGTCGGCGAGGTGGCCGCGAGGTCAGCTGGAGACGCGGCCCACAGATCGGCGGGCGCCTGCGCCACCGGAGGCGGCAGCGTTTGCGGGGTGTACGCGGGGACAGTATCGCCTAAGACCGGGGTCATATCTTTGCCCGGCACGCGCACTTCGACTTCGTCGAAAGAGACCAGCAAGCGGCAATCGCCGAGACGAATTTCGTCGCCGTCGCGCAGCTTTTCTTTGGAAACTTTTTCGCCGTTGACGAAAGTTCCTTCCGTCGAGCCCATATCGATGATCGAATATTCGTGGCCGTCGCTGGCCGCTTCGATCACCGCGTGGATGCGGGATACTTTCGAGTCTTCGAGCTTGAGATGAGCAGACGCGAGTCGCCCGATCTTTACGATGTCGCGATCAAAACGATGCTCACCGATGAGATCGGAGCCTTTATAGACGGTCAGCTTCAATGGGATAGGCATGGATTTTGGTCTCCCTAAATACTCGAGACGGAGCCGAGAATCTTCTCGCGGAAGTCCTCACGGATTCGAATTAAGTTGGAGTGCCGCACACGTTTGCGGCTCTCGACGTAGGCACCATCCGGACGGGTTAAGTCGCCATCGATCGTATCGTCCTCGAAGCTCACGACGGTCTTTTTCCGGTAGATGACTCCGGCTTCCCCGTCGACCGCGTTTCCATCCGAGCTCTCCCCTTCTTCTTGGGCGCTCGCCGAAAAGGGCGCCAAAAGGAGCCCGAAGACCAACAACGCTCGGAAATAATCTCGCTTCTCGAACATCGACTTCACCCTCGGTTTGAGCAATTGAGTGCTCTCCGTCATGCCACTGACAATCTAACCCAGCCCGCGGTTCCATGCGCTTCCACGTCTCGTCGTACATTTCGCCGTGACGCGTATGAGCACGCACCGACCAGGAGCACGACTAAACCCGCAGACGCGCCGCTAACCGCGCAAGATGACTTCACTCGAAGTCCTTCTCTTTCACAGGTGGGGGCACGGGATCCTGTTTCTCGACCTTCTTTTTCGGCGGATCTTTTTTCACCTTCGGCTTCTCCTTTTCCTTCTCGGGATCGCCGGGCTCACCTTCGTCCGTCTTGGCGGCCGCCGGATCCGCGACCGGCTCGCCCGCCTCTTTCATCTTCCGCTCGATCTCTTCCTGGCGCTTCTTCTCCGCCTCAGCCTCGATCTTCGCGTCGGCATCTTTCTTCGCCTGCTCCGCCGCGATCTTCGCTTCGATCTCTTCCTGCTTCCGCGCCTCTTCTTCTTGTCGCTTCGACTCTTCTTCCATCGCTTTGCGCTGATCGATCTCTTCGAGCATCGCGAACGCGGGATCGTCCGAGCCGGCGTCCGCGAGCTGCAGGTACCGTTTAAAGTGGGTCTTCGCGTCTTCATCGCGGCGCAGGTTTTTGAAGTAGAGAACGCCGAGGTTGAAGTGGGCCTCGCCGGAGCCGTTCGTGCCCGCGACTTCGATCGCCTTCAAGTAAGCTTTCTCGGCTTCGGCGAAATTACCGCTGCCTTTGAGCGCGACGCCTAAATTCACGAAAGCCGCGGCGCTCTTCGGATCGACCTCGGTCACCGCCGAATAGTTGATGATCGCCTTTTTGAAATCTTTGTAGCCCATGGAGATCTGGGCGATGCGAAAACGTGCATCGAGCAAGCGCGGATCTTTGGCCGCCGCCCGCTCGAAAGAGACCAAGGCCAGCGCCGTCTCACTGTCCGCGAGGGCAACCAATCCGAGCGCGTGATGGAGGCAGGGAGCGTCGGCGTCGAGCTTGAAACCTTGCACGGTGACCAAACGCGCGCGGCGGAAGTCTTTGCGCTGCACGGCGGCGTTCGCCAACACGCAATAAGCGCCGAGATTTCGCGGATCGCGGGCCAGCGCTTGTTTCGCCAGACGCTCCGCTTGTTTCACGTCGCCCTTGATCAACGTTTGTTGGGCGATCGCCACGCGCGCCGAAGACGCGCCCGGATCCTGCGCCACGAGCTCGCGGAGGATCGACACCGCTTCCGCATTTTCGCCGCGTTTCACTGCGATCGCCGCGAGATTTTCGCGTGCCTCGCGCACCGGAGGATTCGCTTTCGACGCGCGATCGTAGGCGCGCGCCGCTTCATCCAATTTTCCGGTTTGTTCGTACGCGACGCCGAGGTTGAACCAAGCGAGACCGTACGTCGGATAACGTTTGGTCAGGCTCTCCATCCTGGAGGCGACGTCGGCATAATCCACGCCGCCCCGCTTCGATTCGCTGGCGACGGCGTCCATCTCCAGCTGAAATTCGGTCGTCGCTTTGTCGACCGGTTTTGCAGAAGCGTCAACGATCGCGCTCGACGGCCGGTTGCCGGGCTCCTTGGTATCGGCGACTTCTTTTTTCGACGCCGATTTTTGTCCGGCGCACGCAGCTGTCCCCAAGGACAGTAACGCGAGAAGAACTATGAGTTTTTTCATTCGTCGTCCTCCTCTTCGACCGCACCACGCGCGATCGCCGGCTCCCCTTTGTTTTCGGGTGGCGTCGTCGCGTAGCCGTTGTGTTTCATGATCAGCGGCTTCGACTGCACGCTGTCCACGCGCTCCGGCTGCGCATATCCCGCGCTCCGCTCGATGATCGGCGGATACGCTTCCGGTGCGAGCACCTCGAGCGCCTTCACACACTTCGTCGAGAACTCGGTGAAGGTGTTCAGCTCATTCGATTTCGCAACGCAGGTCTTGTATGCGGAGAACGCCGCTTCGCGCGCGGGAGCCGCTTTCGCTTCCAGCTCCTGCTTGATGATCGAACAAACTTCCTCGTTCAGACCGCGCGGACACGGTACGCTGACCACCGACTTCACGAACTCGTCCCAGCTCTCCGCGATGCGGTAGAGCGCGGCGATCGTCGAGTCGGCCTGCTGATACTTGGTCACGATGCTCGTATAAGCTTTGACCATCTTTTCGCGCGCTTTCGCTTTGTCTTCGAGCGAGCGCTGAAACGGTGCCGGATTGTTCACGTTCGGCGTGACCACGCGAACGCGTTTATATTCGCTGTAGTCTTTGTCGATACGTTCGAACGCCACCAACGACGCATAAAGCGCTGCTTCCCGCGGGAGATCCGAACGGCCGCGCTGCCTCTCGTACGAACCGAGAATCACACTCTCGATCTTCTCCGCCTGCGAATTCTGGCGGAGCTTTCTGCGAATCTCCGCCTGATTGTGGAGCGCGTCCCATACTTGAGGCGCGTTCGAGAAATTTTTCACGAACTCCTCGTAACGTTTCGCCGCTTCGCCGAGCTTTCCGGCGGTCTCGAGATCGCGGGCGATCGAATAGTAGATCGCGGCGGCTTCCTTTTCGCCACCCTTCGTCTTGCCGTATTTCTCGAGATATTCCTCGCGAAGCTTGTTCGCTTCTTTCACCTCGCCGACACCGGCCAGAAATACGGCCGCGTTGTACATCGCGTCGCGGGAACGTTTGTCGTCGGGATATTTGTGGGCGAACGCCGCGAGGAGCTCACCCGCAGTTTTGAAGTTCGTCTTCTCTTCGTGCGCCTTCGCGACGTAATAGGCGACGTCGACCGTCAGCGGAGAGTCTTTGAACTCCTTGAGCAGAATATTGCGGAGCTTATTCGCCTGCTTCTTCTCACCCAGCTTGTCCCAAGCCACCGACGCGTTGAACAACGCCTTGTCCGCGTTCTCGCTCTTCGGGAATTCTTCGTAGAAGCCTTGATAAGCCATGGCCACCTGACGCAGATCGCCGTTCGATTTGGTGATGTTCTCTTCGACCATCTGCACCAGCTTGAACTTCGCGTACTCACCGAAACGCGCCAGATCCCCGCGCAGCTTGTCGCGATCCTTCACCAGCTCTTCGGTCTTCAAATATCTCAACGCGTAGTCATAAACGCTGCGCCAATCTTGGCGCTCGTTGAAGATGTCGATCACCAAGTTCGCCGCGACCTCCGACTCTTTGTCCGTCGGATGCGTGGTGACGATGTGATCGAAACGTTTCAGCGCTTCCTCGAGGTGGAAATAGTCGTAGTAGATCTTCGCCGCCTTGAATTTGACGTTGACGATTTTCTCGGCTTTTTCGATGGGCACGAACTGCGCGTAGAGATCGCAGGCGGTGATCAGCCGCAGCTTCTCTTTGTGAATTTCGATCGGCTTCTTGTCCTGCGACTTCGGCCGCTGAATACGCAAGTCTTTGATGTGTTCCTCGACGGCGAGCACGTTGTCGTTCGCCGCTTCGACCAAATATTGGCCCTTCGGATCGGCGCGCACCGTCGCTTCGTATTCACGGGCCGCTTCGTTGAACATCTCCAGCTTGTAATAGAGATCGCCGAGCTGGAACCGCATCTCGTAGGCGTACTTCGAGGTCGCGAAGAGCTGCAGATAATACTCGTACATCGCCTTCGCGTATTCGTAGGTCTTCGGTTGGCGCGTCTTCTTCGCTTCCTGATTCCAGACCTGAGAGAGCTTGCGGATCGTCGCTTCGGCCTGCACCGCCGCTTCGGCGACGTCACCTTTCGCGCGCTCCACCACCTTCGGATCACCGGTCATCTTGGCCACGTAATCGCGCGTCGCTTCGTAGACCTCGACCAAACGTTTGGCCTCCGTGATCGTCCGGTTCTTGTCCGGACCACGTGCGGCCAAGTCGACGATCCTGCCCTGGAAGAACGGATTTCGCGGATTGTTCGGACGGATCTTGATCAGCTGCGAGTAGATCGACGCCGACTCATCGAAATATCCTTCGTCGTACCAAAGGCCACCGAGCTGCTCGAGCAACGTCAAACAGATGTCGTCGGTGCAGTCGTCTTTGCCGAGGAGGTCGGCGAGCTCATATTTCGCGCGCGCCGGATCGCCGAGATGCGAATACGTACGGACGAAGTCTTTCTGCGCTTCTTTTCCGAGCGAGATTTTATTTTCGCCGGAGAGTTGATCCGACAATTGTGAATAGTAGACGGTCGCCTTGAATTTGCTGAGCGCCTTCTTCCAGTCGGCGAGGTTGTAGTAACACCAACCCTGTTTGTAGAGCGCGAAGCCGTAGACGCGCGAACGTTTGTCTTCGGCGGCTTTTTCGTAGCTCTTCAGCGCTTTGTGAACGTCGCCTTCGTTGAAATAATATTCGCCGAACGCGATCCACGCTTCGGAGACCAACGGGCTGTCTTTGAAGTTTCGGATCAAGTCCGCATAAACTTCGATCGCCGCCTGGAAGTTGCCTTCGCTCCAATAACTCTGGCCGAGCGCAAATAAGACTTCGGGCATGCGCTCGTATTTCGGATATTTGTCGCGGATCTCTTTGTAGATATCCATCGCGCGCCGGACCCACGCTTTGGACTCTTTGGACTTCGCCTTTTTGTCGTTCTCTATTTCCGTTTTTTCCGCCGGATTTCCCGATTTGATCCCGCGATCATCGGCTTCCTGCGAGCGGAAAAAGAAGAAGCGCGACTTCTCGTAGTACAGCTCGGCGAGCCGGAATTTGATGTCCGGAATTTCCGAATCCTTCGGACCGAGATCGAGCAAGCGTTGCAGACCGGTGATCTGGTCTTCCCGCTTTTCCGCGACCTTCAGCTCGACCGACTTCCGAAATTGCTCGTATTGGAGCGTCGGTCCGCCCGTCGAGAGTTTCTGGACTTTCGTCTCGTCCTTTTTCTTCGGCGGCGCAGCGACAGCAGGCGTGGCGATCACGATTGCTGCGAGCACACCTGCGATTCTGAAATTCAACATAATGAATTACTCCGCCTGCGCGACCTGGGTTTGGCAGGAATGCGCCAAGGTGAGCTGATAAGTTCCAAGCTCGTCGCGCCAATATTCACCCGTAAACGGCCAGACCGATCGTTCGTCGTTCGACCACTCTACGAACTCACGATCTTTGTCTTTCGGGGCTGTCTGTTTGCCTTGGAGCGTCGCTTCGATGCGCTCCTGTTCGGCACGCGAGGTCTCGATGTCGATACGAACAGACTGTTGGATCAAAGTTTTGATCGCGTCGCGCTCGTGCTCCAGCGTGCGTTTCACCGCGCGTCCGGCGTCGCGTGCGAGATCGTCGCGCGCTTTACCGAGCGATTCGTTGAGATGCACCGCGAGCCGCGATTGCGGGAAACCTCCGCCCTGCGCGGCGAACGACTTCACCTCGGAGTCGACCTCGCGATAGGCGAGATCGAGACGCGACAGCTCGCTGTCCGCGAGCGCGATGCTCAAGATCTGCGACATGATCTGCGCACGCGATTGATCGTTGCCCGCGATATCCGAGCCCGCGCGCAAGTTCTCGAGCGCCTCGTAATATTTCGCCGGCGCTTGATCGCGCTCCGTGATCTTGGCGAGCTCGGCTTCGACCGGCTCATACTTTTTGAGGAAGTCAGTCAGGATCTCTTTCGCTTCCGGGTAGCGGCAGTTTTCGTAATAGATCACTGCTTTGAGAATGAGCGACTCGGGGTAGTACTCATCTTTGAAAAAAGGTGAGTGTAAGGTCAGCAGATTTCCCAGTGCTTTCTCGAAATTCCCCAAGCGGAATTCCGCCCAGCTCGCTTCGTAGATCGCATCGAGCCACGCGTACGAATCCGGATCGACTTTGTCGTAATAGAAGATCGAATACGACGGCTGCTTCGCACCGAAGTGCGTGCGGGCGAGCTGAAAAAACGCAATTTCGCGCAGGCGCTCATCCTCGGTCGTTTCACCAGGACGCGTAATGCGCACGACTTTCTTGAACGCTTCGAGCGCGTCGTTTTCACGCTGCTGTTTGTAGAGGATCAAACCTTCGAGGAATTTGGCGCGCGCACCGTAGGTCGAATTTTCCGAGACCTGCGCGATCAATTTCGCCGCTTGTTCGGTGTGTTCCTTCGCGGTGAGCACGAAAGGTTCGTCCTTGCCGGGAGCTCTTTCTTTTTTCTCCGCAACGACGGGCTCCGATTTTTTCGGATCCTCTTTTTTGGGCTCTTCTTTGACGAGCTCTTTCTCTTTCTCCTTCTCGCGTTTACCTTTTTTGCCCTTTTTCCCCTTCTTCTCGTCGTCTTTCTTGGCCGCGGTCGTCGGTTCGTCGTCGCCGAAAATATCCTCGTCGAGCGAGAGGCCTCCGCCTTCTTTCTTCTTTACGCCGGGCTCTTCGCCTTCACCTTCGGCCGCTTCCGGCGCGGGTTCTTCGTCTTCACCCTCGAACACGTCGGCGGAGATCGACTTCACACCGAGCGCGCTCTCTTTGATCTTGGTCTCGCCCGTGGTCTGCACCGCGAGCGCGCCGGACTCGACTTGAATCGCGCGCTGATAGTGAAAGCGCGCCAAAGAGAAGAGCAGCTCGTCGCGATACTCTTTTGGGAAATCTGCGGCCGCGTAACGCGCGATCGCTTCGTGCACGCGGTCGTCACCGACCACTTTGCGGCTGATGAAGAGACACCACTCGAGCGCGGACGCGTGATAACGATTCGCGGGCCCCTTCGAGAGCAAGCTCGCGAAATGATCGAGGGCTGAATGGTAAAGACCCAGGCGATAGAGTGACTTCGCCAGATTATATTCGGCGTCGTCCCCGACCGTTTTTTCGCTGGTCGCGAGATCATAAAACGCGACTGAGGCCGCGCCGTAGTCTTCGCCCTTCATCAGCTTCATCGCCGCTTCGAGCTTCTCGCGCGCGGGATCGGGCGTGTTCGCCGCGGGCGCCGCGACCTCGGTGCCCTTCTTGGTTTTGTCTTTTTTCTTCTCGGGCGCAGCGACGGCCACGCTCGCCGAAAAGACGAACGCCGAGATCAAACCGGAGGCGATATACTTGCTCGCTACCATCACACCGTCCCCTTATTGGAGCTCATACTCGAACGACATGGGGAAGAAGCCGGAGACGGAGAATCCGAGCACCAAAAGGTTTTGGAGATCGGAAGTATCGTTCCGGTTGTCGAGAAAGAGATAGTTCCTCACCTCGACGCGCGCGGTGAGCCAGTCGGTGATGAAATATCTCTGCCCGATGCCGATATTCGCCGCGGGATTCAGTCCGGCGTCGGTTCCGAAGATACCTGGCCCCGCGGTCAGGTAAGTATCGAAGTGTAAGATCGCCTCCGAGAAGAGCGAAATCTTCCCGTAAAACGGCGCCCACAAGAAATCGATGTCCGCGTGATATTTGAATTCGGGCGGATTTTCGAGGAGAGAGTCCGTTTCCGTGCGCACGAACCGGATCGCGCTCTGCTTCATTTTGGCGATCGTCGCGCCGCCTCGAACCTCGACGGACATGGAGTCGGCCAAATGAAATCCCACCGCGGCACCGACGATGAAGTGCTGAAAGAAGGGATCATTCAGATCGAGAGAGAACTGCGGAAAAATTTCCACGCGGCTCTTCTTCAAGAAAACCTTCCGCTGCACGGATTTGATGCGGTCCGAGAGCTTCTTTCGCTCGGTCCCTTCCGTCTTTTCCTCTTCCTTAGTTTCTTTTCCTTCGGCGCTCGTCTCCGTGTCGCCGGCAGTCTCCGTCGAGTCCGTCGACGAACCTTCGGAGTCTTGTGCGAGCGCAGCGTGCTCGACCAGAAGGGCCGCGGTGACGATGACCGCGAGAATGTGAACAGGTTTTTTTGTCGATGCTGTCATTTTCCTATGGTTCCGAGGCGATAGCGGGGAATGCTACGATCATCACGTGACCCCTCGCAAATCGCCGACTGTCCGAGCTCACGTCTCTTCTCATGACGAGGAGAGAATGTTATCTCCGTTACGTCCCGTGCGAAGCCTTACCATGCCCCGCATTGGTTCACGCCATCCGCACAAAGGCGCACACGCTCGGCTCGCGCGAACCGTGGGTCTGGTCGTCGTCTTAGTATGGGCGATTTTAGCGGTGGGTTGCTCGAAGGAAGACACCGGCCAGTGCTGCTCGGTCCTCGACCCCGCGTTCATGGACCGGATTCCGCAGCCTGAAGTCGGACCCGACGGCAGTCCCCGCAGTGTGGTTCGGCTCGATCCGAAGTTCGACTGCGAGAACTTGGTGTGCGTCTCCTACTCCGGATCCAAGGCGTTCTGTACGAAGCAGTGCGAATTCGACGAGAGCTGCCCGGAAGGTTTCCGATGTGCGCCCGCGATCGAATCCGATCCGGGCCCCGACTCCCAGTTCGGACCTGACTCGAAGTTCTGCGTTCGCGACGCGATGGAATGCCTCGCGGACTGAATCTTGGGGCGCCAAGAAGCGCCCGCGCTCACCTTTCGGAATAGCGTTCGTCCGGCCGATGGTTTGCGAGAAAGCCTACTTCGCCGAGGCCCCGGTTGATCGAGTATGATTTGGAACCGGGACCTCTCGAAAGTCGTCAGATCGTCTAGGCTCATCGTCCGTTCGGAGAACTAATCATGCGGAAGACCATCGCCTTATTCGCCGTCGCTCTGTCGCTCCTCATCGCCGCGCTGGTCATTGGCCTGAAGCGGCAACCCACGCAACCCACCATCGAGCCCGTTCCTGTCGTCCAGGTTCCGGTTCAAGCGCCCGTACAAGCGGGTCGCTCTTCGATCGCCATCGGCGATCTCGTGAAGCTCGAAGGCACGCTCAGCAATGGATATTTGCGCACCGGACAGCCCGGACCCGTTTCGCTGCTGATCGATCTTCAGGCCACTGAAGTGAACGGCTCCGAACGCGCGCCGATGGCGGTGGCCATCGTGATCGATCGATCAGGATCGATGGCGGGCGACAAAATCCAGAAGGCACGCCAGGGCGCAAAAGCGTTCGCCGCGCGCCTCTCGGATGAAGACTCGCTGGCGATCGTCACCTATTCGAGCGACTACTCGGTCGACCTTCCGCTCACCAATCTCAAAGGACAACGTTCGCGCGTCGATCGCGTCATCGACGAAATTCTCGATGGCGGCGGCACAGACATCGGCGGCGGCTTGAACGCCGGCGTGCAGGCGCTGCGCTCGGCCAACGGCGGAGCGGTGCGGCGCTTGTTGCTCGTCTCCGACGGCAACGCGAACCAAGGCATCACCGATCCTTCGGCGCTCGCGCTGATCGCGAAACACGCGCACCAAGAAGGCATCACCGTCTCCACGCTCGGCGTGGGCCTCGACTTCAACGAAGACTTGCTCACGCAGATGGCCCAGTCGGCGGCCGGCGGCTACTACTACGCACGCGATGCCGAGGCGATCGCGGTGGCGCTCGACAAAGAATTGCACGGCATCAACAAGCTCGCAGCGCGCAGCGTCGAGGTCGGCCTCGAGCTGGCCAACGGCGTGTTGATCACCGAAGTGTACGGCTATCGCACCGAGATGCGCCGCGGACGCAACGTCATCTCCGTCGGCGATATGGCGGCCGGTGAACGCCGCCGCGTGTTGGTGCAGCTCGCAGCGCCCGCGGGCTCGGGGACGATCGACATCAGCAACGTTGTCCTTTCGTACAGTGCGGCCACGACCAGCGATACGCGCGAGCACCAAGGTGCGCTCTCGGTCGTCGCCAGCGTGGATGACGGCGCGATCGCCTCCGCGGAAAACGCGATGGTTCGCGAAGCTTTCGAGGCAGCGTATGCGGCGCGTGCGCGCGAGACCGCGGCGTTCAACCTCCAGTCGGGGAACAAGCTCGGCGCGATCGATAGCCTGCAGAAACAAATTACTGAAACGAAGCGGAAGAACGTGGCGATGAAGAGCGTTGCGTTGGATCAGCAGGTCTTGGAGATGGAAGAGACCGTGCGCGGCATCAGCGCCAGCACGATCGATTCCGATGATGCGAAAGACATCGTGAAGCGCGAGAAGCTGCGCGCCCGCGAAGTGTTCGCTTATTAGCACGGGGCCCTGGGCTCCGAAGGAGAGCGCGTCGATGTCATCGAATCGGAACCGAGATGAGATGACCGGCGCGCTCGTTCGCCGCGCCGATGCACCGAGCGCGCTCGACAAACCCGCCACCCTCGATTTTTCGGATCACGCCCAATTTCACGTCACCGTAGGCCGCGCTGTGGTCGGCGGAACTGCGGGCGGCGCGCTCGCATATGCTGCGGGTACGCTCGCGGCGATGATCGGCGCCGACATTCCACCCGATGCCTTGTTCGCGATCGCTTCGACGGCGGGCGTGATGGCCGGAGTGATGGCGCGCGGAAAAAAATGGTGGCGCGCGGCGGTCGGCGGCGTGCTCGGCGCAGCCGGCGCGGGCGTGTTTCTGTTTACCAAGGGACAATATCCGCCGTTCGCTGCGGCCCTGCTCGGCGCGGCAGCCGTTCCGATCTTGGCGCGCGGTGAATCGTGGAAACGAATGATGTTGGTCGGCGCGTCGGCCGGCGTCTTTGGAAGCGCCGGTTTGTTCGTCGCGGACTGGATGCAGGGCGTCGGTTTGTTGGCGGGAGTTGTTCCGCTCCCGATCGCCACCGCTGTGGCCGGAAGCACGGTGGGCCTGTTTTTCGGGCTCTCCACAGCACCGCGCCACATCTCTCGGCCATCGGATCCGGTCGAAGAAAAATTCATCGAAGCGCTGCAGATCAAAGACGGCGAATTACACGAGATCCTTTCCCGCGCGATGACCATTCACCAGTCGGTGAAGACGGATCTCGCGGCGAAAAAGGACGAGAAGACGGTGCAAGCGCTCGGCGAACGTGTCGGCGAGCTGGCGATGCGCGTGCTCACGATCGTGCACCAATGCCGGCGTATCGAAGGTGATCTTTCGGGCGCGCCGGCTTTTGAGCTGGAAGAACGGATCGCGCAGCTTCGCCGAAAAGCGGACGCGGCGACGGATCAAGCGGCGCGCGATACTTATCTCTCCGCGGTGGAGAGCCTCGATTCGCAGCGGCGCGCCTTTGATTCGATCACCCGCGGGCGCGAACGTGTGATCGCTCGGCTCCACGCGAACGTCGCGCTGCTGGAGAAGGTTCGTTTTTCGCTCTTACACATGCGTTCGGCGGATGCGGAGCGCATCGGCGGTGAAGCGTCTCCGCTCGCGGATGCGCTCGAAGAATTGTCGCGCGAGCTCGATGTCACCTCCACCGCGGTCGGCGAAGTTTTCGGCAAACCGCGCACGCTCCAAGCCGGTGCGGAGGCGTTGCCTGCGATTTCGGCGGCGCCCGCGCTCGAGCTGGTGCGCGATCTCGGTGAAGAGAAGCCGCAGCAGCTCGCTGCCGGCGTCGCAGATCATCGCAAAGGTTGAGCTGCCCAAGTTGGGCAACATTTTGGGCGAGTTGGGCTGAGGCCCGGCGTGCCGCGAGCATAGCCACACGGCCCGCTGCTTGCTCTTGCCAAGGTCGTGGGCAACGGACTTCGCAAGATCGACCGCCGCATTCCTGACTCGCGTACGCGGCTCCGTTCGAAGCGCCTCGAAACGAAGAAGGTCGAGGCGAAAAAAGTCGAGCCCATCAAAATCGAGCCGAAGAAGGTCGAGGAGACCAAAGACGAGCTCGTCAAAACGAACGAGGTGCAGACAACCTCGGCGGTGACGCAAACTATCCCTGGTCCAAAGGACAGTACGCCGAAAAAGACGGAGGTGACTCCAGAGCGCCGCGCACAGATCGAAGACTACGACCGCAAGATCAAAGACGCGCCCGACACGCAGAGTAGCTTTTACAAAGCGAAAGAAGCCGAGAAAGTTGCTCAGGCGCTCAAAGGTGAGTCGGAGCTCGGCCCGATGAACGATGAGGAGAGCAAAATTCTCCTCGATAAAACGATGCACCGCTGGACCGGCGCGGACGGAATGACCGACGTTCCCGGGAGCAACGGCAAAGTAAATTACGGGGCGATCAAACAACTTTCCATCCAGGCGCAAAAGGATCCGAAGCTCGCGGAGGTCGTCAGCCGCGACTATGCGCAACGCAGCTTGGCGCTGATCGACGCGCGGCAACCCGGCTATATCGAGAGCATCGAGAAACGTGCGCTCGCGCCGACCTTGGCCGCGGAGTCCATGGCGGCGACCGCTGGAAATCCGCAGCTCACGCGCAAGATCACGGATGAGCTCGGCCCGCAAAATTCCGCGAATTTGATCAACGAGCTGACGACGCCGCCGAAAGACGTGTTGGCCACCGGCAACACCGAGCTCGGCAAGCCGCACGACATGGGCATGCGTTACGCCGCGGTGAACCTGATGCTCGACGGTGCCGCACAACCGCCGCCGAACACCACCAGCGCGACGATCACCGATCTCGCTTTCGCGAAATTGCCGAAGGCCGCCTATGAAGCGGGCAGCGGGCGCTCCGTCTCGAACGCGCTCGCGACGCACTGGCATCCGAACGATGCGGCGCTCCGCGAGAGCGAAGCGAATCGTCTCGCGGGCGTGTTCGAGACGGAACGGGGCCGGAGCTTACTCGGCAACGAACAAGTCCCTCACCAACAACGTTTGGTGCAGCTCGCGGCGGTCAAAGAAAACAAAGAGTGGAACAAAGAATTTTTCGAGAGCGAAAATTCCGAAGAAATTGTCGCTTCCAAGCTCGCCGAACCGCGCATGCAGCAGTTCGCTACCTTGCGCGGAGATAATCCGCAGACCCTCAAGGGAACTGACCTGGAGAACACCATTGGTTTCTCCATGAATCAGCAGGTCAATATTCCGGAAAATGAGACCGAAGCGCAGCGCGACCAGCGCGAAAAAGATACTGCTGCAGGAAATTATAATTATTACACGACCGCGGAAAATAAAGCGGTGCTCGCACCGGTGGTGGACTCTATCCGCAAATTCGGCGGCGACGAGCCGAAAGTGACCGTCCTCCCGGTGCAGACCGGTTCGATCGAAGAAGGATATGCGGAGGTTCCACTTTTCCGCGTGCAGGACAAGACGACGGGGGAGGACCGTTTCGTCGACAATCTCGGCCGTACTTACAACTCCTTCGAGGCTTGGAAAACTGAGAACCAACTTCCACCGGGAAAAATGGTGTACCCGAAAGACGGTCACCTCACCCCGGATGCACAGACCGAAACGCGAAATACTCCCAGCGTCGTCGACACCACCGGCGAGAAAATTAAATCCGGTTTGGATACGGCAGCACTTGTCGGCGGAACGATCGCCGGCGGTGCCATCATCATCGGCTCGGGCGGCACACTGGCTCCCGTGGTCGCGACCGGCGCCGGTATTTGGATGGGATATCGCGCAGCCGAATCGCTGAACGACCGTTACCAACATGGCCAAACGCTCAACCCGCTGAAAGACGGAGAAGCGCGGGCGCAATGGATCGTTCTCGGCGCGAGCGCGCTCGGCACCGGTGCCGCAGCGTTCACCAAAACCGGTGCATTGCTCGCGCAAAATGGGAGCCGCGCCGCACTTCCCATCGCCACCACCGCCGGATTTTTGCGCGTCGGAGCGGCTGTACTCGACGCCGGAGCAGCGACGAATTCCGGTTACGAGCTTATTTCCAACTGGGACAAATTGAGCGGCGCAGAACGCGCTCAGCTTGGACTATCGATGGCTTTCTGGGGCGGGAGCACCGTTGCCGGTGCGCGTATTTCTAATACTTCGGTCAAAGATAGTTTCAATTTTCGCGCGGTCCGCGACGCGACGCTCTACGGCCATCTCAATCCGAATTTACGGACCACGGTTCAGGAGACGATCGCCAAAAGCCCGAAATCGACGGAAGCCGCGCTCGGCGAGATCGTCAATTCCAAACCATTTCAGACGATGACGCCGGTCGAACAACACGCCTACGTCAAAAAATTCGGCGCCATGAACGCCGACGCGCAGAAATTACAACTCGAGGCGATCCGCTCGCGCGCCGAAATCAACGTCATTCCAAAAGGAACCGAGGTCGACGCGCTCACCACGCGTTCCACACCGTTTACGGCGGGTGAGAATATTCCCGGTGGTTCTTACGGCGTCACCGTTCGCAATCAAAACGGTAAATATTTACGGACCACGGATATTGAATCGACCGACCTCCCCTATCAAACATCGATCACCCCGGCGATCGACAATCCAACTATCCCAAAACGTCTCGAGGATTTTCAGATCGCGCCGCTGAAACGCACCACCGACGTGGTCTTCGCCAGCAATGAGCACAGCGGTAGCGGCGGCGTGGTGAATCTCGCGGAGCTCAGCGACGGCCGTCCCGTAGCGATCAAAGCGATCTACGGCAAGGGGACGAAACAGGAGAATATGCAAAAGATTCTCGACGAAGCACGCTCGGCGAAGCTCACCTCGGACATGGGTATCGGACCGAAATTTCACGGCGTGCATCAAGATGCCGAAGGTCGTTGGTATGTCGTCACCGATATTGCACGCGGCGACTTTTCGGGGACCAAAGTCACCAAACAGAGCTTCGAGGATCTCGATACGATCTTCTCTCGGCTCAAGGGCGCGAAGATCGCACCGCACGGTGATTTCCAGCTCTACCGAGATAATGATGGCCGAGTTTCGGTGATCGATCCCGCTCCGCTCGCAGAGATGGTCGGCAAAAAGCCGCTGGATCCTCCCGACTCTCCGCGCGGCGTCGCCACCCGCGAACGGGTCAGTCTTTTGGTGGAGGCCGATCCCTCGACCTCGCTCGACTATCTGACGAAGCTCAAGGACACGAACCCTGAAGCCTGGAACGGCGTAATGAAACGGATGCAGAACGCGTTTCAGAAACCGCAAAGCGCGTACGACGAAAAGATCCGCAGCAACATCGCTTTTCAATTTTATCTGCAAGAGAATGGTTATCTCGGAGGGATGCGATGAAACGGCTTCGAGTTTCCTTGATCGAAGAAGCCCGCGCGAAACACGCGCTCGAACAGCTCGTGTCGCTCGATGAAGACGGAGCCACGCTCTACGTCGGCACCGCGCCGGACGCAGAGCTCTCGCTTCCGCGCGCAACATTTCTCGACGTAGGCCGGCGCCAAGCGGCGATCGCGATCTGCGAAGATTCGATGGCCTGGATCGAAGGCGGCGGAAACAGCGAAACGCGTGTCGATTTGCACCTCGGCTCGCAGCGCGTACTCCTCGGTACGCATGCGTTTACGCTCACGATCGAGGAAGTCTCCAGCGATACACGTGCGCGGCGCGCGTTTATCGCGAGCTGAGGCGCGGAGGTCTCAACGGCAAGCAAAGGGCGCGGCGGCCCCAGCCTCGGATATTCGGAGGAATATGCCGGGATGATCGTAATGTGCGATCCACATTCTGTGCGGGCCAGTCTGTTCTTCGCTTTCGGTCTGTTCGCCCTTTCCGCCTGCGCGGACAGCGATCGCAAATCTTCGCGTTACGTGCCGACTCCGTCGGATGAGGACGCGGGCGTAGTCCTCGCCGACAGCGGAATACCACCTGTCTCCGCGGACAGCGGCGTACCCGTGGAGATAAACGCGGACGCCGCAACATTTCCGGACGCCACCGTCTCGCCTCCCGATGCCGGCATGATGAATCCGGCCGACGCCGGTGAAGATCTCTGCTCCGGCCCGATCAAGATGCGCGCAAATATATTCAATGGAACGAGGAATCCAACTTATGTTCCGTTGAATCCCGCCCAGATCATGGCGGTCGTCGGACTGACCGAGGGGACACCTGTGGACGCCCTCTGCTCGGGAACCTTGATCATGAATGACATCGTCCTCACCGCGAAACACTGCACCGAGGGCGTGCGCGTTCGAGATATGTGGGTGCTCTTCGGCGCCGACGATCAAAATCCCGACGCCGCCATCGAAGTGCTCACCAAACACGAACACCCCGATCACGACATGACCATCCTGGAGCTCGCCGCAGACGCGACGACGATGATCATGGTGCAGCCGATCCATATTCCGCTCTTCGATCTGACGAACGCCGATATCGGCCGCACGCTCGAACAGTCGGGTTACGGCCAAACCGAAACCGGCGGCACCGACGGACGTCTCTTCGTCGCCGAGCCGCTCTTTGGATTCGAGGAAGCCGACGATCGAAACCTGGTCGTCGACGGCCAGGGCGTACACGGCGTTTGTTTCGGCGACTCCGGCGGTCCTTCGCTGGCGATCGCGCCCGAAGGCGACGTCCGCGTCATGGGCGCGTTGTCCTGGGGCGACGAGTCCTGCGTCGGCCAAGACCGTTACGCGCGCTCCGACTGGGCGCGCAGCTGGATCGAACAATATACGGGCCCGACCCCCGGCGCCGGCCCGCAACCGTGCGGCAGCGTGGGCACGGAAGGTTTCTGTTCGAACCTCAACACCCACGCCACGTTCTGCGACAACGCCGTGCTCACTCAGGAAGAGTGTACTTCCGGACAGGTATGCGGCTGGTCGGCGGCGGTGAGCGGTTGGCGCTGCGTCGCCGCGGCCGCCGATCCCTGCGGCGGCATCGGTTTCCGTGGCGAGTGCAGCGGAGAGACTTTGTCGTGGTGCGACGAAGGCGTGATCAAAACGCGCGCCTGCGGTGAATGCGGCGAACGCTGCGTGGAGATCGACACCGTCTTCGGCTTCGATTGCCAGGTGAACGAGTGCGGAGACTTAGACTATCTCGGGCGCTGCAATGGAAACGTCGCCGAGTGGTGTAACGAACAGGGCATGATCCAAACGCTCGACTGCGCAGACTTCGGCGAAATGTGCGAATACGTCGATATGAGTATCGGCTATTATTGTCAGTAGTGCGAGCCGATCTCCGAAGGAAGTGGCCTGATCTTCAGATCACTTGGGGCGCGTGCTCTCTTGGAAAGTGATCGGCATTTCCACACGTTTACCTTCGCGCATCACCGCGACGGTAACGGTCTCGCCGGGCTTCGATGAATTGAGCACGTACATCAGGTCGTTGACGCTGCCGATGTCGTGCGCGCCGATCTTCACCAAAATATCCCCGCGTTTCAGCCCGCCCAAATCGGCGGCGCCACCCGGACGCACGCCGGCGAGCAACATTCCGCGCTGGCCGTTCGGCGGACCGGCATAGTCCGGCACCGTCCCGAGCGACGCGTTATAGGAGCGCAAATCTCCGCGCGGCGGCGGCGTCGGCACCGACTTATAAGTGAGCTTATTGCCGCGCTTCGACAGAGCGAGAGCGAGGCGGGCGGTGACTTCAGCGCTCTTCGCGGCGCCGCCCGCGTTGATCTTGTCCGCGGTGTCAGTCGGCTTGTGATAGTCCCCGTGCGAGCCGGTGAACATATGCAGCACCGGAATCCCTGCTCCATAAAACGGTGAGTGATCGCTCGGACCGAATCCACCGCCCGTCGTCGCACAATTGACGCGCGCTTCGGCGCAAGCGGGTTCTACCAAACCCACCCATTCATCCGCAGTCTCGCCGCCGATGACGGTCAATTTATTTTCCCGCATCCTGCCGACCATATCCAAATTCAACATCGCCAAGATCTCTTTCGCTTTGAGACCCTTCGGCGGTTTTTTCATCAGCGCATTCGAGCCGAGCACGCCGGTTTCTTCGGCGGAGAAAAGCATCAAGTAAATATCCCGCTGCAAACTATCTTTTTGCGCGGAAATAGTCCGGGCAATTTCCAAAACCGCGGCCGTACCGGAGGCATTATCGTCGGCACCGACGTGCGGCTCTTGTTTGTCCGGCGCGAGAGAGTCGCGGCCGCCGAGCCCAAGATGGTCATAATGTGCGCCGATGACGATCGGACCACCGATCGCTTTTTTCGCCGCAATTTTTCCCACCACGTTGAACGCCGGGACTTCCTGCGTCTTCAGCGCGACGGTCACTTTGGCTTTGACCGGTTTGCCGTCGATCAAAGACTGACCGAGCGCACCTCGCTTCACCGCGACCACCAAAATTCCAGCATCGCCCGGCCCTTCGGGCATCGTCTTCGGCAGCGGTGCCTCGTCCTGTCCCATCGGCGCTTTCGTCGAAGTGGTGCTGGCCAGCGGTGCGTCGACGATCAAGACCGCTTTGGCACCGCGCTCTTTCGCGACCCAGGCTTTGTACCGAATATCTCCGTAGCGGCGCTTGGCGTCGGTCGTGGAGAACGCCGTCGCGTCCGGCACGAAGCGGCGCACGACCACGATTTTCCCCTTCGCGTTGAGACCTTTATATTCATCGACGCCGATATCTGCCGCGACCACACCATATCCGGCGAACACCAGCTCACCCTCAGCGCTGCCCTGCGACGAAAATCCGAGCGGAGAAATGTCTTCTTTGGCGGCCGCTTTTCCCCCGACGCTCAGCGCGGTTTTCGCGTCGACCTCGATACGGCTCGGCACTTTGAATTCGTAGCGGTAACCTTTGTCGCCGGCAGGAGCGACGCCCAGCTCTTTGAACCGTTTTTCGATATATTCGCCCGACGCTTCCAAACCTTTTTGGCCGATGCCGCGGCCTTCGCGTCCGGCGTCGGCCAACCAGACAATATCCTGCATGATCCGTTCGCCGGCACCGAGCTCACCCGCCGGCGCCGGCGTGTCATTCCACTTCGCCAAAAATAGGTTGGTGTCGTGTTTTCCGGGCTCCGTACTTCGGTTCGAAGCAAAGATAAATTGTTTGCCGTCCGGCGAAAACATTGGAAATCCGTCGAAGCCGGGAGACTTGGTCACGCGCTCCAAATTCGTGCCGTCGACGTTGATCAGGAAAAGGTCGAACTCACGCCCTTTGGGATCACCATAGTTCGAGGAAAAAATAATTTTTTTGCTGTCGGGCGTAAAAAACGGCCCGAAGGAGGCCGCGTCCAAATAGGTAACTTGGACCTGCTCGCTGCCGTCGGCGTTCGCCACAAACAGCTCGAGCTTCGAGGGACGCACCAGATCTTGCGCGAGCAGTCGCTGATAGTCTTCCATCTCTTTGCCGGGCTTCGGGCGCGAAGCACGCCAGACGATCTTGGTGCAATCCGTATTGAAGAACGCGCCACCATCGTAGCCGGGTGCATTCGTCAGACGCTTTACGTTTTTACCGTCCGCGTCCATGCGGTAAAGCTCGAGGTCGCCGTCGCGAAGAGACGTGAAGATGATCGTGCCGTCTTTTGCGCAAACCGTACCTTCGGCGTCGTAGCGCGAAGCTTCGGTGAGACGGCGGAGGTTGCTACCGTCCTGGTTCGCGCGAAAAATATCGTAACTGTCATAGAGCGCCCAAACGTAGCCCATCTTCATATCCGGGCGCGGCGGACATTCTTTTCCGCCGAGATGAGTCGACGCATAAATAATCTCTTTGTCGCCCGGCAAAAAATAAGAACAGGTCGTCGCACCGAGCCCACTCGACACCGGTGTCAGCGAGGGAAGGCCGCTCGCTACGTCGAACCGCATGATGCGGTCACAACCCATATCGCCGAAGCGCGCTTGCATCGTCAGCTGCTTGCCATCGAAGGACCAATACGCCTCCGCATTTTCGCCCTCGAAAGTGAGCTGTTGGAGATCTTGGAGATGTGGCTCGCCTTCGCTCGCAGCGACTTTTTTCGGCGCGGGACGTTCGATCGCCGGAAGCGCCGCGAGCACAGGAGCATCAGTTTTCGTCGCGGGCTTTTCGACGAGCGGCTCTTCGGGAGGAGGTGTTGTTTTACATCCGAAGAACGCGAGAAGAACGAAGGCGAGATATCGAGTACGAACCATCGTCCTCGCGAATATTACGGGGAGCCGATCGGTGTCCACCGAAACCGCGGAAATCCACCTTCGCCGTTCTTGTCATAGTAGCCGACGAACTGAAGCTTATAGAACGTACCGTTCATCGCGTGCACGATGTAGACGACCTTCGCTGGAGTCACGGTGTGAAATCGGAGGTCGTACTTGAACCATCCGTTCACCGAATCGCTGTTTTCTCGCCTGAAGATCAGGTCCTGATTTCCATCACCGTTTTTGTCGGCTTCGTCGGTGAAATAGCCGCTGGAGGGCGCTTTGGTGATCGGCTCGAAATCGGGAGTATCGATCTTCGCGATCTCGACTTCGCCAATCCCGCTGACTCCGCTGTTGACGCGAATATTGAAGCGGTTGAAACGCAGATCCCAATCTCTCGAATTTTCGAGGTCCGCGAGCACCTGTTTCGTGGTGTCGAAGGAGAACGCGATCCACTCTTGATCGTAAATCGCCGCGACCGTCGTTTCGAAAGAGCCGTCCTCGGCGCGCAACGTGCTCACTGCGGAGTCGATGAGCAGCTCGACGTCATCCGGGCTCTCCGCGAGATTCGGAGCACAGGCCGAGACAAAGAGCAGAGAAAACGCTGCAACTAATTTCCGCATGATTACATTCTCCCGGTCACCCCCGCGTAAAAAGACCGCGGGCGGATCAACAAGAACTGCGAGTCGGAGGCGTCGAAGAGATTGTTGGCCCCGAAAAACACGTCGAGGTGCGCGCCGAATCTCTTCTCCACTCGCGCATCGAGCAACACATAGGACGGCCCCTCGGGGACGTCGGAGAAAGAGCCTTCCATCTCTGCGCCTGTTGGATAAGGACGTTTCGAGACCCACTCGATGTGGCTGTAAAGCACGGTATCGGTGAACGTCTCTTCGAAACGCACTTTGCCGTCGACGCGGTGTTTGGCGCGGCCGATCAGCGGAGCACCGGTGCTCTCGTTGATCGCGTCGAGGAAAGTATAACCCGCTCCCAACGTGAGCTCTGGGATTGGTTTATACGCAATACTCGTCTCCACACCTTGAGTGTGGGCTTCGAGAATATTGACGTATTCGAAGAGCCCCAGCTGTCCAAAAGCCGGTGCGCGGACGGTTCCGAAATCGATCAAATTCCGCAGATCGTTTCGGTAGAAGCTCACCGAGACGCGCATCCCTTCGAGCGGGCGTACGTCGACGCCCGCGTTATAGCTGCGCGAGGTTTCCGGCTCCAGGTCTGGATTGCCGCTGACGTTATAGTTTGCCGCGGGATTGGTGAAAGAGAGGTAGAGCTCGCGAAAGCTGGGCGCGCGAAATCCAAAACCGGCGCTGGCGCGGATCGTCAATGTATCGATCGGATCGAGGCGCGCGGTGAGCTTCGGAGTGGGATAAGTTCCGAACAGCGAATCGACGTCGGCCCGAATTCCCGGCACCAGCACGAAACGCGGTTCCTCGAACACCAACCACTCGTCTTGAACAAAACTCGCGAAACGCACGCGCGAGGCGTTGTCGGCGTTGCGTCCGCTCTCTTCGCCGGTGGAGGTCGGAATACATGCACCAGGCTCCAGCTCCCGACAGATCCTCTCAGATGCGTCGAGCTCTTCATAGAGCAGCTCGGATCCGAAGGTGACCATGTGATCATTCATCTGTTCGTCATATTGAAAGCTCGCTTGTCCGAGGCGCTCGCTGGTGTCCACCGGTTGGTCACCTTTGACGCCGCGGACGTCTTGCAGGAACTGCTCGCGCCAACCATTGAAGTATCCGGTGATCTGCAGATGGGTATCGGCCTCGGTATCGCGGCGATCGAAGGTCAACGCCGCCGAATAATTCTCGGTGCGATTTCCTTGGTGGAAGGTCTGGAAAATATAAGTCTCGTCGAGCTGCGGGATAGGTATTGCCGCGATCGAGGTCGAATCGCGGAACAAATAGTCTGCTCGAAGAATGAGGCGGTCGCTCTCGTTCAGATCGTACTCACCACGAATTTCGCCGTTACCTTCATTGTAGCCCGGTCCGTTGGTGCTGGGGTCCCCGGGCACACGGGTCTGGGATTCGATTTGAAAGGAATCGCCGCGGTGAAATCCGGCGGAAATACGTAAATTATATTTCTCACCTGATGAGCCCGCGAGCACTGTCCCATCGATCAAGTTGGCGCTCCCGTAGGAGAGATGGACTTCGCCCTCGAATTCTTTTTTCGAGCGTCGGGTGATGATGTTGACCACGCCGGCGAGCGCGTCGGCGCCGTACAAGGCGGAGACCGCTCCTTTGACCAGCTCGACCCGTTCGATGCGTTCCGCGGGAAAACGATTGAGATCCAAGGTGCCGCCGACGCGACCGGTGGTCCGCTGTCCGTCGACCAAGATCAGCGTGTATTGCGGATCGAGGCCCTGCAGCTCGACGCCTGCTTTTCCCAGCGAATAGGTGACTTGCACCCCCGGTACTTCTTCGAGAATTTCCGCGAGATTTTCCGCGCCCGATTCGTCGATCTCCTTGCGCGAGACGACTTCGACGACCACCGGTGAGTCGTCGATACGGCTCTCGATGCGGCCACCCGTGACGACGATCCCCTCGACCGTTCCTTCCAGGACCGGCTCCGCGGTGCTCGAGGTTCCAGTCTGCGCGAAGGCCAGCGCAGCCAAAAAATACGGACCGACTATCATGCGCTCCTCTTCCTCGTCAGCGCGACGAAGAAGGCGACCGCCAACCAGAGCGCCGCACTGTCCTTCGGATCAATCGCGCTGCATCCGCCTTCTTCTTCCACGGGCGGGGGCATGGCGACGCCGCTGTCCGCAGGAACACCTGCGTCAGCATCGCCCGTCACGCCTGAATCTTCGACACCCGCGTCGGTCTCGGGGATATTTTTGCTGAGACAGGCCGCGACCTCGGAGACAGCACCGATACAGAGATCGGGGCGTTTGCTGTTGCCGTCTGGATTCGTATTCACCACGAAGGCGATCACGCGATCCGCACCTGAAGTATCTACGGTCTCCGTTCCCGCTCGGGCGTCCGCAAGCTTGATCGGATCGTCGAGACGATTGCCTCGCAAAACCGCGAGGTGGAGGCTCAGATTTTCGAGCTGATCGAGCTCGTCTTCAGACACGGAGAGCGCTGCGGTGATCGCGCCGCGGCCGCCGATATCGACCCGAAAGTATCTCGCGGAGGCCGGGAAAAAGCGCGGCCCGCCGAGCTCGTAGGGAAGCTCGACCTCGTCCATGGACACCAGCGGATATCCGAAGCCTTTCGCGTAACTCTTCGTCGCGTCGGCACGGGAGTTGGTATACAAATTCCAGATCGAAAATTGCGTGAAGGCGTCGGCGAAGCTCACCTGATATTCGCGCTGTAAGAACGGATCGAGCCGCGTGTACCACTCTGGATTCGCCACTGCGTTCGCCCCGTCCGCAACCTCAGCGAGCAATTTCGGCACCACCAGCGGATCGTAGGCTTCCGCGAGAAATTGGAAGAAGATCGCCGTGCCGTAAGACTTCGCGTCGGTGACTCCACCGCTGACGACATTCAAAGAGCGGTCCGTGCGCGTCAGATAGGCTTCGATGAATCCCTCGAAATCTTGAAGCTCGTCGTCGAAACGTTCCACCGCCCAGGTCGCGGTCGACTCGTTGAAAATAGAATCCTGTCCGGAATCGTAAGCCGCTTGCACCGCATGAAAATATTCGTGGCTGGCGAGCACGCGGCACGCATATCTCAGCGTCGGATATCCGTAGCCGAGAAAGTCATTTTCTTGGAACATGAATCCCGCACACTCACCGGGCCGATCGGTCTTACAAACTTCCTGCCGAAATGCGCCATCGCCGCGGCCGTTGAAATCGACCAAATACACATCGAAGAGATCGTCGCCGCCGTCGTCGACGCCCATCAGGAGCGCGTCGCTCACAGGCTCTCGCAAGCCGAGTGGCCCATGGTACAGGTCGCGGACTTCGTCGTAGGTGCGTCCGGCGAGCTCGACATAATCGGGCACGCCGGAAGTATCGTCGTCGCGCGCAGGCACAGCATTTCGTCCGGTGCGGGAAAAATGCAGCTTTACACGCCCGCCCGGTGAGACCCACGTCTCGACGGTTTCGGTCTGATCGAAGCGTGGGTCATTCGGAGAGGCCCCGAGCTGATCGGGCCGGATCGCGGAGACGCTCAGGCCACTGTCCTCTTGGACAGGTTGGCAGGCGCAGAGCGTACAGGCGATCGAGAGGAATACGGCCCGGCTCATATTTACTCAATATACGCCCACTTGATCCGGAATTGCGCGGAGCCGCTGGGCATCGGCGCAGAACCGGTGGTGTCACAAGTGTCCTGCGCGCCGGGCTCGTTGTAATAATTGAGCACGGTCAGCTTCACCGAGTGCCCGTCCGCCAATTGGACGATGAAGACGTAGTCCGTCATCTGCAGGCACATCGAATAGCGCCAGTACGCAGAGAGCGCGGTGGCCGCCGAGCCGGGCAAACCGCTGCCGTCTTCGACGACGGTGCAGGTCGCTTCCGTATAATATTGTTCGGCGTTGTACGTCAGTCCGTCGGGCACGGCGGTGACGCTGTCGAAGTCGGTGTTGTTTCCATCGCGCGCGACGAGGACGCACGACGGTCCCGACACGCCGCTGTTCACGCGAATGAGATAGCGGCGAAACGCGATGTCCCAATCCATCGAGGAGAACGCTTGATCGTCGTTGATCTCCACTTTCTGGAGACCCGCGTTGGTGAACTTCGCGTAGACGAACGATTCGGTCGCCGAGAGACCGCCGCCGCGCGCGTCGATGTACGTGGTGAAGACGTTGTCGTTGAGGCTCTCTTGCGTGATGGCGCCGGTCGAAGGCCCATCGGAGTAGAGCACTAAACCTTGAACCTGTTCATCCTGACAGGCCGGCTCGACGGGGTCGGTGCAGCGCGCGGCGAGCTGGCCCGCGTCTGGAACTTCGACGACGCCGAGATCCGATGCGCCTGCGTCGGCCGTCGCGTCCGGGAGGGTGACGCTTGCGTCCGCATTTTGGTCGCCGTTATCCTCGTCCGAACATGCGATCGCAAAGACGAGAGGCAGAAGGCCGGCGAGGAAGATCCTCGAACTGTGATGCATGGGTGGAATCCTTGTTGAGAATGCTTCTCAAAGTCAAACCTCTATTTCTGCTTTTTTCAGCACATGCGGTGGCGGTGTCGGCCGCGGGCGGGATCGCGGCGCAGGCATCCGCAGCTCCCGGCTATTTTCGCGATCGCGGCTACGTCCTCGAAGGCACGCGGCTCGACCCCTTGGAGCGACAGAGCACGGATCGCCTCGCCGGGGAGCCTGTACGAACGGACAGGCTAATGAGTCCGCCACTCATGGCCGCAGGCGTGTTGAGCGCGGTGCGTATCTCGCGCGAGGACGGACGCGTGTTCGAGGCGTACGTCGGTCGCGACGCGTTGGTGCAGCTTGACGGTGGAGAAGAAGAGCTCGCGAGGCTCGGGCTTCAAGGCGAGCTGATCAATCGCGACGCGCGTCTGTGGAAAGTACGGCGCGAAGGTGTCGACGGTTTGGAGCTGGCGGCGGAGCTCTCCCGAGATAGTATGGCGGAATATATTTCCATGGCCGTACCCGACTACTATCTCGAGCGGAAATTAGCTGCGATCGACGTGCCGCCAAATGATCCGATCTATCCGGGACAATGGTTCTTCGAGAAATTAGGGGTGGAGGAAGCGTGGTCTTATAGTACGGGCTCGAGCGACGTCACCGTGGTGGTCGTCGATAACGGCTGCGATCTCGCGCATCCCGACTTAGTTCGGAAATTAGATCCCGGCCGCGACGAAATCGATGATGACGACGATCCGAGCTACGACCCCGCCGAACGCGGCAACGAACACGGCACGGCGTGCGCTGGGCTCATCGCAGCGGAGACGGACAACGAGCTCGGCGTCGCCGGAGTTTGTCCCGAATGTCGCGTGCGCTGCGTGCGTTTGATCGGCGGCTTCGTTCCGATCTCGGCGGACGTGCGGGCGTTCGATTTCGCGAAGAACAACGGTGCGGCCGTGGTGTCGAATAGTTGGGGCTTCGTCGACGCCATCCCCGCTCCCGGGCCGCTCGCTGCAGCGATCGCCGATGTCACCGAGAACGGGCGCGACGGGCTGGGCTCGATCGTCGTCTTCGCCGCGGGCAACGAGAATCGCGAAATTCTCGACGACGAAGTGGCTGCGCTTCCGAACGTTATCGCCGTCGGCGCGCTGACGATCTTCGACGAAGCGACCTCCTTCAGCAATTTCGGCGGGGCGGTCGACGTGACCTCGCCGGTCGGCACGATCACCACCGACGTTTCAGGGAGCGAAGGCGGAGATCCCGGCGACTATACGACCAGCTTCGGTGGAACGTCCTCCGCCTGTCCTTTGGTCGCAGGTATCGCGGCGCTGCTCGTCTCTGCGAAACCAGACGCCACCGGACGCGAAGTTGAAGCCGCCATCATCGAAGCGACGCGCAGAGCACCGTTCGCCGAACCAGACGGAAACGGCCACGATCCTCTTTATGGCTACGGCATCGCTTCTGCGCCGCGCGCGATGCGCAAATTGCTCGGACTCAACGAGCCGGGTCCCGACGCAGGTGTCCCCTCGGACACGGGGATAGTTGCGGAAAGTGACGCCGGCGTGAACGAAGCCGACGCGAACGTCACCATGCCGGTCGAACCTGCGGAAGATGAAGGTTGTACTTCGGCCGCGGTCGGCGGGTCTGATCGCGAATTATTATTCGCGCTGTTCGCGGGGTTTATTTTTTCGCTACTTCGGCTTCGAGCTCCGCGGCGCGTTTGACCGCCTCGAAGATCTTCGTATAGCCGGTACAGCGGCATAAATTGCCGGAGAGCGCGACGCGGGTATCCTGTAAGTTCGGACAGGGCTTCTCGTTCAGGAGCGCGCGCGCCGAAATCATCATTCCGCTCTGACAGAATCCGCACTGGAGCGCGCCACATTCGTCGAAAGCGTCTTGGACCGGATCGAGCTTGCCACCTTCTTTGGTGAGCCCCTCGATGGTGACCACTTTTCGCCCGCGCGCGGCCATCGCCAGTGTCAAACAGGACAGGTGCGGCTCGCCGTCGATGAGGACGGTGCAGGCGCCGCAATCACCTTTGTCGCAACCTTGTTTGGAGCCGGTAAGGCGCATCTCGTAGCGGAGCGCTTCGAGCAAGGTCCAATGCGGAGGAACAGCGACCTCGTGTTCTTCTCCGTTCACGAACAGTGGGACAACGAGCTTCATGACTCTAAGCCGCCGCTTGTTCCTTCGGAGGTGCAGGGACCGGCGGGCGATCGACCATCATCCGCCAGCGCGCGGCCGGTGCCCCACAACGCGGACAACGCCGCGGCGGACGCTCCTTCGCCTCAGTCCCGCAGATGATACAGCGATAGATGACGGGCGCGGCCACGCGCCGGAGTTAGCACACAATCAGCGGCTCAACCAACCATCACGAAAGACACCGTTGCTGGCGATGTCTTCGGGGCTCTTCCGATAGTGCGCGTCCAAAAAGGTGTCGATCTCTTCGGGACAAACCGCGTTCGCTTCGTAGGTCCAGGTCCAAGTGACGACCGCGATCGCCGAAGGCAACGCGGGATGCGGCGTGTAGATATATCGAAACAAACCGCCGTCGTCCGGCGCGCGGTTTTTCGCATAGGCGAGCAACGCCGAAGTCGAGGATGAAGTGGCGACCGTCGCGGTGTTCGAATAGAGAAACGCCGCGCCGCCGTGCTCCAAATTGTGAATCCAACGTTCTGGTGCGAGCGCAGAATATTCGCCCCACATCGCCCACTGCGCGCGGTGATCGCCGCTCGAGGGTGGGTTGTCGCGATAGTTGAGCGGCGTGGACTCGGGAATATGTCGGGCGCCGCCCGCGGGATGAAAAGTCGTCACTCCGTTACAGCCGGTATTATTCGGCGGTGGAGGCGGAGGCTCTGCGACGGGCTCCTCGTTCTCACCGCAGGCGATGAAAATGAGGAGCGCGCAGCGTGCAGCGCAAGCGATGGGTCGCAGGCGGACTTGTTCCGCCGGGTCAGACATTTTATTTTTTTCCTGCGGGACGCGCGGGAATCGAAGCGACGATCAATTTCCTGAGCGCGGACGGATCCTCTTGCAGCGCGGTATCGCAGATATCTTTTCCGCGGGTCGCGCTCATGTAACTTTCCATGAAACGCGCACAACCTTTGGCGTCGAGACGCGCCAGCGCCTTGGCTCCGATAATCGCCGCTTCGATGCGTGCTTCGTCTTTTTTACCCTGCGCTTCCATCTCGCAGGCCGGCGCAAAGACCGCGTCATCCGGGCCTTTGGTGCGATTCTGCGTCAGATAGCTGCGCACCGCTTGTCCCCAAGCGAGCTGACATTCTTCGGGCTCGCGCGCCTCTGCGCTCTGTTCGATCCCCACAGAGACCAACATCGCAGCGGCGACCAAAAGCGAACGCATCGAAAACATCTCGACCTCCATGTCCGAGCTTTCAGCTCAGGACGGCTCCACGTGATCCAAAACCGAACGAATCGTGTCGACGAGCGAATAACTCGGCTCGAATCCGAGCACCTTCCGCGCGAGCGAGCCGTCCACGATGCAGTTGTACTGCAAGTGGCGCAGCTCGGGAGGCGGAAAGTTCGTCATCTTCAAACCCCACGCGCGATCCAACATCGGGCGCGCGGCAAACCAAGGCACAGACAGCGGGCTTTTGCCCAAAACCTCGAGCACGCGCGACAGCGGCGCTTCACCCGGCCCGACAATATTATAGACGCCGCGATGACCTGATCTCATGGCCAGGAGCATGGCATGCGCCAAATCATCCTCATGGATGAGTTGGATCATCGGATCGAATCCGGTCAGCGTCCAGGGCCGCTGTAATCGGAGATAGTTCGAAGGCGCATTTTTCACGCGCGGTCCGACGATATGTACCGGGCGCAACATCACCGTCTCCACCTCGGGATGACGGTAAAAGAAGCTCTGCACGATGCGATCGACGGCAACTAAGTCGCGAATTTCCGGGTGATGTTCCGCGCCGAGCAGCGGTGCGTCTTCGGTGAGAAAGTATGAGTTGTCGGGATCTGGGCCGTAAATATTCGCGCTCGACAACATCACGAATTTTTTCACGCCGTGTTTCGCGCACAGATCGAGCAACCGCTGCGTGCCGACGACGTTGAAGCGATAATGATCCTCATCGCCGCGCGGATTGTGCATCAAGCCGAGGTGCAGCACCGCGCGCACGCGACAGGTGCGGAACACGTTGTCGATCGCGCGCCAGCGGAGATCGGTGCGCACGTGTTGCACGTCTTTGGGCAGACCGCGGATCTCGCGGCGATCGACGGCGACGACGTCGGTCTCTCGATGCAGCGCTTGCACCAAGAGCCGGCCGAGATTTCCCGCGGCGCCGGTGGTGATCACCACGTCGCGTTTCGTATCGACGCGCGCGTTCATGTGAAGATACCCGTGCGCTCGCGGAGCCCTTGCGCGATCATCTCTTCGATCTTTTCTTTCACCACGCGCACGTGTTTTTCGACGTACTCATCCTCTTCGTCGCCCGTTCCCTGAAATTTGATCGGGTCGCCGAAATAGATGCGGTAACGCGTCGGCAGCGGCAACAATCCCATCGGGCCGAGCAGCGGGAACGTCGGGGTCACCGGAAAAGACGGCGCACCGATGGCGTCCGCGATACTCTTCAAATTGAAAAATGCGGGCGCTTGTTCTTCGGCGCCGACGACCGCCACCGGAACGATCGGGGTGTTATTTTCGAGCGCCAATCGCATGAAGCCGGTGCCGAAACGTTCGAGCTGGTATCTTTTGTCGAAGGTTTTAGAGATTCCGCGCGCACCCTCGGGAAAGACCAAGATCGCTTCCTCGCGCTCCAGCAATCGGCGGCAATTTTCAGGAGTACCGACGATTTGCCCGATGCGCGCGAAGAGCACAGACACGAAAGGGATCCGGGGGACCCACTTCTCGACCATGGAGCGCACCACGCGCGGTGGGTTGTGCTCGAGCACCATGGAAGCGCCGATCATCATCCCGTCGAAGGGAAGTTGTCCGGAATGGTTGGAAATCAACAGGACGCGGCCGGGCGGCACTTTTTCCACGCCGTAGGCGAGCACTCGAAAGTAGTGTTTGTAGAGCCAGACGATCGGCGCCGAAACATACTTCACGATCTCCGGATCGAATCCGAAAGGATCGACGCCCAGCTCACCGACGTCGAGCTCCAACGATTGTGTTTTCTCGCGGAGCTCCGCGGGCACGAATCGCTCTGCGATCCGCCGTCGCTTCGACAAGCGCGCGGGCTTCCAGCTCATGCGCGAACACTATGCTGAGCGAAGCCTGAACGCTAGAAACGGTTCGCACTCCATCGCTCTTCTCCGACTTGCCCGGAACATTCCGACGTTGATACGAGGTCTCGTTGCTCATCGGAGACTCACTTGATGCGGCTATTGTTGCGACCATCGCGTACTTCGACGTGTTCGCTTTTGCGCCGCGGCCGGGCGAAATCCATCGCTTCTTGATGGGCCGACGCGCCACGCGCGGAGAAGTGGAGAACGCGCTCGACCACAGCCCGGACCTATCACGCCTGCTCGGCCGCATGGACGGCTTCGTCTTTCTCGAAGGCAAAGAGCACCTCGCTCCGCGACGCCTGCGTTTTCAAAAACACTCCGACGCATTGTGGCCGAAAGCGAAGCGGATCGCTCGCCTGGTCGAAAGTACAGGTCTAGCTTCCTCGGGGATGGTGACCGGCTCGCTCGCCGCGGACAACGCAGACGAACACGCGGATATCGACTTTTTGTTCACCTATCCCGCTGAACGAACTTGGACCTCGTATGCGCTGGTGCGCGTCCTGGCCAAATTACCCGTCTACGAGCTGCGGAATATGTGTCCGAACTATGTCCTCTCGGACCAGGCGCTGGAGATCAAACCGCAGAACTTATTTACGGCTTGGGAAGTCGCGAAATCGGTGCCTCTGTTCGGCTTCGATATCTACCGCAATATGATGCGCGCGAATTCTTGGGTGTCGCGATATTTGCCCAACGCGCTTCCGGATTTCGGGCCGGTGGGCTTTGTGGAGCCCGCGCGGGTGAAGCCGCTGGAAAAGATCGCGTCATCCGCGGCTTTTCAGCTGCTGGAAAAATACGAGCGCGAGCGAAAATATTCGATCGATCGCCGCGATGTCGGCGTCGACATGAACGATCGCGCCAAAAAAGGCTCGATGGATCGGCATTCGCCGACGCGTTCTTTCCACGTCTTGTCCGAGCTGCGTTACCGCATGGAGCGGCTCGGTTTGGGAATGCATCCCGTCTATCCCGAGCTGGTCGCGGCGACCAAAGTGCTCGAGGTGGAGATGAGCCGCTGGGGTGAGACGCAGCTTCGCGCGAACGCCGCGGCCAACGGAGCGAAACGCGTGGAGCCGGCGCCCACGTTGAAGATCGTGGGATGAGCACGCCGGAGCTCGCAGAAGTCGCTCCGCTCAAAACGCTGCACGAAGTGTTGAAGTGGGGCTTCGCGCGTTCACCTCGCCTGGAGGTGATCGACGTGGTGATTCAGGACGAATATTCGCACGACTTCGTCACCCGCGTGCGCGAGGGCGTGTACCTCTGTTTCGACACGACCTGACTCGGCGGCGTGAACAGCGTCTCCGTGTGGGACCACCAACCGACCGCCGATGAGCTGCTCGACGCGCGGATTTCCCGTGGATGGGTACCTGTACCAACGGGCACTGTCGACGGCCCCGTCATTCTGGGACACGCGTGTTCCCGTTTCGCGCGTTGAAACGTTCGGGCTCGTGAGGTTGTAGTCAAATTCACGCCGACCGATGCGAACTAGCTTGCTTGGGCAGTCGCCGCTATTTTTGAGCTCGTGCCGCTCCGCCGCGCTTTGTTGGTTCATGAAGACCATGAGTTTCGCGGCACGCTCGCCGCGGAGATCGAGCAGCTCGACGTGATCGTCGATCAGGTTTTCGATTTTCACGGCGCGATCTCCAAGTTGATCAGAAATGAGTACGACTTGGTTCTTTGCGACGCGAAAAAATCGCCGGGGAGCATGCACGGCGGACATATCGCGCGGTGGATCGCGGAGATGAAATTGGCGATCCCGGTCAAATTCGTGGAGCGGGCCGCACGCATCGATTTCGCGGAGCTCGATCAGCGGCTGGCGCGACGTCTCTGAGAGGCGAGAAGAAAGTCCGAAGCCTCGCGATCACCTGCGACGTTCACCAACACTCCGTGCCAGCGCGCAGCGAAGGCGAGCTCGCGGTTGATCTTTCGATCGCGGGTCGCAGCGAGCACGAGACGTTTTCCAATCACATCTTCGGGATGGACGGCGCGGACTTCGACGATCTCCAAACGGCCGAGATAAGGCTCGATCATTTCGTCGAGCTCGGGCGTCACGAGATGAATACGCGCACCCGCTTCGAGCAACGGCTCCACTCTGCGGATCGCCGATCGTCCGGAGCCGGCGACCAGCACCGGGGCGCCGCGGATGTGTGAAAGCTCGATGGAGAGGGTGCTGTCGTCTTTTTTCATGCGGCCAGCATCGCCTGGTGGTCTGACAGAATTGGTCAGGGCCCTCGCGCTGCCGGGTTTCTGGGTTGGATAGGCGACCGATGCTTGGCTGCCGTGGAGCATGTGAGGGTCCTGCGCGTGCAGGATCGAGGGTCGTGGCTGGTGCATTGCTGCGCCGTGGCCGGGTTGTTGTTCGTGGCTCTGCCCGCGCGCGCGGGTTGGAGCACGCGGGCGATCAGCGGAAGCGAAGTGCATCTCTATGTGCCTTCCAGCGCGGGAACGATCGGTGAAGGGCGCGGACTGATCCTCGGGCTCCACGGTTGTACACAGTCGAACGACGCCCTACGCGACCGCGGAAATTGGGAAGGCGCGGCGGATCGCTTTGGGATCGCAGTGGCGCTTCCGCAGGTACCGAACGGGGGCGTGTTCGCGGGTTGTTGGGACTATTACGGCGCGAGCCACACACGCACGGAACGGCACAACGGATATCTGCTCGCGCTCGTCGATGAGCTCCTCGGAGATAGTACGCTCGGCATCGATCCGGCTCAGGTCTATATCGCCGGCCTTTCTTCGGGGGCGGGTGAGTCGGTGATCATGGGTTGTCTCGCGCCGGATATTTTTGCCGGCGTAGGGATCAATGCCGGACCTGCGCCGGGGACGACGTTGAATGAGTTTGCGCTGGTGTCGAGCTCGGCCCAGGAAGCTTCGGGTGTTTGCGAAAATTTGGCAGCCGGAAATGTCGGGCATTTTTCCACGCAGTTGGTTTCGATCATCACGGGGACTTCGGACTTTGTCGTCGCGCAGGGATACGCCCGGGTGAATGCGGATACTTTTGCGCTGATTTATGGCGGGGCTCTGGCGGAAAGTAGTTTTGAGGTCTCCGCGCTGGAAGGTTATGAGCCGGAAGGAACGGGGACTCTATTTTCGGATAGTATGGGTTCGCGGATTTCTTTGATCCTCGCGAGCGGCATGGGACACGCGTTTCCCGGTGGAAGCGGCCCTGGTCTGGAGATCAGCTTCGTCGCCAGCGAAGGCGTAAATTGGCCGATGTATTTGGCGGAGCTCTTTTCCACGAATAACCGGCGAGTCGGGAACACCCCTCCGCCCGACGACGGCGGCGCGGGGGACAGTGGCCTCGCGGACAGTAGCGCCAGCGATGGCGGCGCGGAGGATCGTGGTGTCTCGCTCGGTGATGGCGGCGATGCGGGAGCTGTTCGCACGGACAGCGGCCTCCGCGACGGTGCGGACGGCGGCGCGGATGAGGAGCCTGCGAAGAGCGGCTGTGGTTGTTCCGCTTCGCGAGGTGCGGCTCAGCGCGGTTGGCTCGTGCTGCTGGTGGCGGTGTTCGCTTTTCGCCAGCGCTGGAAGAGATCTTTTGCGGAGCCGCCGCGATCGAGGTGAGCCTCGACGACTTTGCCGTCTTTCACGGTGACCACGAACTTCAACGTTGCTGCGCCGCGGAGGTGATAACGCAGATCGGCGACCTCCACACGTTGTTTGTCTTCGACGGAGCTGAGGACGGCGACCGGAAACCGTGCCCAGTCGAGCGCCTCTCTGACGGTGGGAATTGCGGATAACGCGGGTGGAATATTCGCTCGTGTATTGCGATCGACACGTGCGTGTTCCGCCGGTGCGTGGCCGAGCTCGATCGTGCCCGCCACATAACTATTTTCCACCTCGGCGACATATCTCCAACTGAAGACGGCGAGCGGTGCTGGAAAAACGTGGATTTTCGCCGTCGCCGGATAGTTCGGTTCCACCTGCGTTTTCAGGTACGCGGCGAGCGCAATGCGCACGATGAGGTAGGCCGCGGTGATAGTTAGGCCCGCGAAATAATAAACGCGTTTCTTGGCACGAACGGCCAATATTGCTGCGAGCACGAGCGGTGCGGTGAAATAAGGATCGAGGACCATGGTCCAATCGAGCGCCAGACGTTCGCCCGAAAAAGGGAGAAACAATCGTGTACCCCACCCGGTCCAAAGATCAGGGAGGAGATGGGCCAACGGGACCGCGAGCAACGCCCGCAGGTAGAGCGGCAAAAAATTTTTTTCGCGGAAGATCAATTTTGCGACGAGCGCCGCGACCACCGCGATGAATGGTGCCGCGAGCAAAGAATGGGTCAGACCGCGGTGCGCTTGTAAGGTGTGGAGGACGTCGTCGGCTGCGGGGAGGAGATAGTCGAGATCGGGGAGCTCTGCGGCGATGATCCCCGCCAGCAGCGCGGCGCGCGGCGACGTTTCGCCCCATTTTTTCGGCAGCGGCAGCGCTCCGGCGGCGGCCCCGAGCAGTCCGTGCGTCAGCGTATCCATGTCTGCCTTGTCACAGAGCGAGCGCGGGGGTGATGGTCGCGAGCGTCATGTCCGCGTGGATTCTCATCATCATTGCCGGGATCATGGAAGCGGGTTGGGCGATCGGTTTGAAATATACCGAAGGATTCACGAAGCCGATTCCCACGATCCTCACGCTCACCGGTGTCGCCGCCAGCCTGACCTTGTTGGCCATCGCCGCGCGCACTTTACCCATCGGAACGGCGTACGCGGTGTGGGTTGGGATCGGTGCCGCCGGCGCCTGTATCTTGGGAATTTATCTATTTTCCGAGCCGGTGACTTTCGGGCGCATGTTTTTTCTCGCGCTCTTGGTCGTGTCGATCTTGGGCTTGAAGCTCACCCATCCCTCGCCGGCGTCGTGAAATAGACGTGGGTTTGGTAGGCGAGCTCCAGCGGCTCGGCTTGGGACTTTAGGAGCTCGTCGAGCTTCGCCAGAAAGATTCGGCGCTCGGATTCAAGAAGCGTGGCGATGAAGCTGATCGAGGTCATGCGGTCGCGGACTTGTTCGCGCGTCGCTCGCTGCACGTGCGGAAAGACTTCGTGCTCAAGCGGCGTGGTGATCGCTGCTTTCCAGGTCATTTTCAGATATCGCGGCGTCTCACCTTCGTAAGGCTCGAGGAGCGCGGTCATTGCGTGGATCCAGGGGATAGTTTCGTCGCGAATATTCCAGACCAGCGCGAGCTGTCCTTGTGGACGCAGAATTCGCGCGATTTCCCGGAGTGCGCGCGGGTGATCGAACCAATGAAACGCTTGCGCCACGATCACCGCGTCGGCGGAAACATCCGGGAGCGGGATCACTTCTGCTGTCCCTAGGTACAGGTCGGCTTCGGGGACGGCAGCTCGGAGCTTTTCGCCCATGGCCTCCAGCGGCTCGACGGCGATCAGCTTCGCACCGGTGGGGACGAGGAGCCGCGTCAGCTTGCCGGTACCCGCGCCGAGATCGACGATCGTGCGACCTGGCCCCAAGGACAGCTGCTCGGTCAGCCGTTCGATCAGCGCCGCGGGATAGTCCGGACGGCCGCGTTCATATTCATCGGCGGCACGCGTAAATCCGGTGGCTGCGGTTCGATTGATCATTTGCGGGCGTAGAGCTCCATGGTGTCCGCGAGGCGCGTCCTTCCGAAGAGCGGACTGGCCGAATAGAGCGCTGCTTTGGTGGCCTTTTTCAGCGGAAACTTCGCCGCATCGACCGAACCGGCAACGATCCACCGCGGTGTTTCGAATTCGGTGCGCTCCACGCGGTAACCTGTCCATTCGATCAGGCGCGCCAGTGTCTCCGGCGTGTAGTGCACCAAGTGTCGCGGCAGGCCGAGGCCGTACCAATGACCGCGGAATGTTTTTGCCCCAGCACTGCGAATATTCGAGACGCCGATCGCCAAAATCCCGCCGGGCGCGAGCAAACGATGAATTCTCTCCAATAGTTTTCGGGGCTCGTAGACCAACTGCATCGAGCCCCAAAGAGTGATCGCGTCGAAGGGCCCATGCGGATATTCGCCCTCTTCCATGTCCGCGTGACGCACGTTTTTCAGGCCGAGGATTTCGCGCGCGTACCACACGACTGCGGGCTCGACGTCGACGCCGGCGACCTCCCAGCCGCGGGCGCGCATGACGTCGAGGAAAAAGCCGTCACCACATCCGAGATCCAATACTCGGCCGGGACGCGGCATCACTTCACAAAGATGATCTGCGCGGCTCGCAAACGCCGCACGGGCGCGCGCCAAATGTTCGGGATCGGGGCGCGGAATTTCCGCATCCTTGGTCGCATAGGCTCGCGAATAAAATGGATAGTTTTGCGGAAAGGCGAGCGCGCGGTGCTCTTTTTTCAGCCGCGGCGAAGTATAGCGGCCGCTACACACTTCGCAGCGCACCACCGCAAAACGTTGCTGCGGATCGATCCCCGCGATGGGATTTGCGCGCAGCCAATCATCTTGGCCGAGCAGGATCATCTTGACGCGCGTCGCACCGCACAACGGACACGAAGGACGCTCGAGGACGCTCGTTTGACCAGCGATCGCCGCGCCGCCCGGAGAAGGTGGCTCTTTCGGTGCTCGCGCCCGGGAGATGGTCTCCAGGGCACGCTGAAAAGTTTCGACCAACATTTCAGGAGCTCAAGACGCGGAGTTTTTCGGCCTTTTTGGCGTGGCCGGCGCGGTGGCGCGCAGTCTTTTCGGGCGAGCGGAGTCCCTGCCAGCCCTGAAATTGTTCGGCGCGATACTTTTCCAACTTCGCGCTGCCGTCACCCGCGAGGCGCATTCCTTTGAGCACGGCGCGCAGAGTTTTGACCTTGAGATATTTGGCCATGGAAAATTCCAAGCCCAGATCATATTCGGCGTGCAGCAACGACTCGATCGCTCGATAAAATCCGGCGGAAAAGGGTGCTTCCCATTTCACGGAGTCGGGATCTTCTTCCGCCCAACGGGAATCGGCGTGCATAAAATTCTGCACCAGATCGTAAAATTCGGTGCCCGGCATGGGATACGCAACGCTGGTCGAATAATCTACGGGTGCGAGATCGCGGATGAGCGCGATCGTTTTTTCGATGTCTTCCCACTCTTCGCCCGGATATCCGAAGAGCACGTAACCGCCCATGGTGATGCCGAGCTGATGCATGTCGCCGGCGACGCGGCGCGCGTCTTCGACGGTGGTGCCCTTTTTCATCGCGTCGAGCACGCGTTGCGAGCCGGATTCGAAGCCGAAATTGATGCGTTCGCAGCCGGCCGCTTTCATTTTCTCCAGCAAGCCGCGGTCGACGAGATCGGTGCGCGCCAAACACTCCCAGCGAACCTTCAATTTGCGGGCGACAATTTCGTCGCAGAATTGTTCGACCCATTCGCGGCGAACGACAAAAGTATCGTCGAACAACCAGAGATGTTCGATCCCGTAGCGCTTCACTAAATGTTCGACTTCGTCGGCGGCTCGCGAGGCGGAATATTGTCGATATTTTCTCCCGAATATCGGGCGCGCGCACCAAGTGCAGGAAAACGGGCAACCGCGCGAAGTCATGAATTGCAGCGAGGCGTAGCCATGGACGCGGCGCCATTCAGCGACATATATATCGAGATCGATCAGGTCATAGGCGGGCGCCGGAAGCTGATCCATGGACTTCGAGGCCGGGCGATCTTTGGCGCGCTGATGGCGCACTTCACTGTTGAGAAAAGATACTCCCGGAATATTCGCCAGCGCTTCGTCGCTGGGTTTTTTCGGCGTGCCTTGGCCTTGGGGATGGAGACCGAAGGCGGCGAGAATTTCTAAAATTGCGTGCTCACCTTCGCCGCGCACGACGACGTCGACCCCACCGTCCAAATATTGTTGGTCGTAGATCGAAGGATCGGGACCGCCGGCGATCACCGGGATGCCGAGCTCCTTCATGACTTCGATCGCGGCGACGGCATCGTCGCGGAACGAGTTCATCGCGTAGACACCGGCGATCCGCGGGCGTTCGGTCCGGTGGAGATAGTCTCGAAAACGTTCCGGACGATCCTCGAAAGTGCCGTCGTAAATGGCGACGTCGTAACCCGCTTCGCGCAACACGGCGCCGAGATAGAGCAAGCCGAGCGGAGGATACGGGCGATAGGAAGCCACCCGCGGCGCATGCCGTCCGAGAACGTACGGATTCACGAGAAGTACGTCGGGCATAGTGACCGTGCTAACCTTACTACGTGTCTTCGGTCGAAGTCGGTCCGAAAACGCGCTTCGTCTCGCGCGAGCTGCGCCTCGACCGCCCGAAGCTCGTCGTTTTGACCGGGGATCGCAAGGGTGAAGCGATCAATCTCGGACCGGGAGCTCGGCTCTCCGCGGGATCCTCTCCATCGTGTGAGCTGTGTTTCCCAGGGCTCGCACCGATACACGCGGAGTTGGTCGTGGAGCGAAACGCGGCCGGCGTACGCGTCAGCGATCGATCGAACGGCCGCACACGTTTGAACGGCGCGGTCATTCACGAAGCGACGCTCGAACCGGGCGGCACTTTGCAGCTCGATCAGATCGAGCTGCGGCTTCAAGACGGACAAGACACGATCACCATTTTGCCGTCGGCGAAAGATAGTTTCGGACGCGCGCGCGGACGTTCTTTGTCGATGCGCGAAGTATTCGGAGTCCTGGAGGCGATCGCCCCGACCCACGCGAACTTATTACTGCTCGGGGAGACAGGAACCGGAAAAGACGTCCTCGCACATGCGGTGCACGAAGCTTCACTCCGGCGCGAACAAAAACTATTGACGCTCGACTGCGGTGCGATCGCGCCGACGCTGATCGAATCCGAGCTCTTTGGTTATGAACGCGGCGCATTTACCGGCGCGGAGGAAAAACACAGCGGTGCTTTTGTCGAGGCGCACGGCGGCACCTTATTTCTCGACGAAATTGGTGAGCTCCCCATCGACGTCCAACCCAAACTATTGCGGGCGATCGACGAACGCGAAGTGACTCCGCTCGGCGGCGCACGTTCGATCACCGCAGACGTCCGAATTATCGCCGCCACCAAACGTGATTTGGAGGAGGAAGTCCGGCGCGGGCGATTTCGCGAAGATTTATATTTTCGGCTGGCGGTCGTTCCGGTTCGTCTCCCTTCACTACGTGAGCGCCGCGAAGATATTCCACTCTTGGTGGATACTTTCGCGAGCGCATTTGCGCTGCGGAGCGGACATCGCGCGGAAATTCATCCGAATGAGATCAACGGGCTCACGGCGCATGATTGGCCGGGAAATGTCCGCGAGCTGAAAAATACCGTGGAGCGCGCTTTGTGGCTGGCGCAGACGGGCGACGGCGTGGTGCGTTTCGCGATGCCCAGCGCCGAGATGATCACCGCGGTCGCACCGGTCGAAGAGCTGCGCTTCGATCCGGCGCTCGCTTTTTCGGCGCACAAAGAAGGTTGGGAGCGGGATTTCGAGCGGAGATACTTAGGGTGGTTATTTGCGCGCGCGGAAGGAAGTATCTCCAAGGCCGCGCGGCTCGCGTCCATGGATCGAAAACATCTGCGCGGACTCTTGCGGCGGTATGGGTTGGTCTCTGAGGAGCCCGAAGCTTAGGAGTCCGGTCTCCTTAGAAAACGGTCCTGATCTTCAGATCAGTATATTTCGCGGTCCCGGCGATCACGCCGAGCGCGATGCGGCCGGCTCGGGGAGCAGGTGTCTGGCAGACCAGGTCGTCGAAATCGTCACCGTCGACCTCGACCCGTAGTTCTGTTTTGCGGCGCGCGATGCGGATCTGGTGCGGACGGCCATCGGAGAGCGGCGGAGTTTCGGCGGAGGCGCAGGACAAGCTGACCTGGGTGTCGCGTTGGAATCGGCCGGCGAGCGCGATGTTTCCCAGGAACGAGACATGGTCGTAGTCGCCGGAGGAGAGCGAAAAAGCGATCGCCGCCTGCGAAAGCGGAGAGAGCTGGATCGAAAAAGTGAGCTCGAAGTCGAGGAGCTCGGTCGAGCCCAACACCGCGAGCTCCGCGGGCAACAGACCGCCTTGCGGCAGGCCCGGCAAAAGGCGTCCTTCGATCGCGCCGCCCTCGTAGGTCCACGCCGCGGGACGGAGGGGAATGATCGAAAGATCAGGATCAAAAACACCGAGCACGGAAGCGACGCCCGGATTGAACACCAAGAGCTCTCCGGCGGGTGAACGCAGGCGAACCGTCCCGTCGCCGGTGCGACCGCCGAGGTAGGGACCCGCGATTTCGGCCAAGGCAGGCACGAAACGGACGGACGGTGGAGCGAGCTCAATATATTGAATGGAATCGGCCTGATTTCTCGGCAAAAGCAGCAAGGAACCGTCTTCGAGATCGAGCAGCTCGCCCTCGCCCACCGGCGCGAGCAGAGCGGCGACCGTCGAAGTATCGCCGAACGCCTGGGCGCGATCGGGCTGGGCGAAGACAGCGTTCAGGCGGGACAGCGGCGCACCGTCGCGATCGCGGCCGCCGGCGAGGATGGCGCTCCCCGCCGCAGTAACGCGGGCGATCGGAGCGATCCAAGAGCCGCCGAGATCGATCGAACGAAGCGCCGCGGCACCACGCGCCGGATCGAAGACCAACGCGTCACGTTTGGCGGAGGCAGCGGCCGCGCTCGAGGTTCCGCCGAGCATCAAGACGCGGCCCGCGGAGACGACGACCGCGGTACTGTCCGCGCGGCCATCGACCAAAGTGCCCGGCGTGCTCGGCTCGAGGGTCTTCGGGTTGAAGCGCAATAAGACGTTGGAGCTTTGGCCCACGCCTTCACCGCCGGCGACGATCAACAAGGAGTCGGAGACGGCGGCATACGCTGCACCTCGGCGGAGCTCACCGATCTCGCGCTCCGAAAAACGCGTGGAGCCGGTCGAAGGATCGAGCACCGCGAGCCGTCGATCGCCGCCGTCACCTCCGGCGATTGCCACACGTCCGTCGGGCAACACGAGCGCTGCGAGCTCACCGGTGCGTCCCCCGGAGAGCAGCGGACCGGCGCGGACTCCGGTGGCGCTGAGCAGCTCGGTGGTCTCGATCGGCCGGCCATTTTCGTCGGTACCGCCGGCGATCAACACCTGATCGTCCAACTCGACCGCGCGGGCTCCAAAACGGGCACCTGTACTTTCGGACAGGGAAGAGAGCTCGCCGATGCGGGTGAACAAGATCTGCACGCGTCCATCGGGAGGCTCGGAGAATAAGTCGAGTGGAAGGCTGGCGCCGGAGGACAACACGCGACCATCGCGCGACAGGCCTTCGACGACGAAACGTTCGACTTCCGGATCGACGATCAGCGGAAGCTCGATCGGGCCCTGGTCCCAGCGATCTTCGCCGAGCACCGTGACTTCGCCGAGCACCAGCGCGCGCATGCGGACGGTGGCGACGTCGGTGAAGGGATCGGGGCGGACGGGCGCCACGAGCTCGATTTCGAGCGCGAGCTTGTTCGTACAAGCGGTCGCCAGGACGGCGAGCAAGGAAACGAGCGAAGGCCTCACTTTTCGGCGGTGAAGATAACGTGGCAGGATCCGCGGCGGAAGTGTTCCAGCCGACCACGTTCGGTCATTATTTTCTCACCCGCCGCATCGCGATCGGCGGGATGGCCGAAGTGTTTGCCGCGAAGCTGTACGGCGCGGACGGGTTCGAAAAAGACATCGTCATCAAACAGATCTTGCCGCAATACGCGCGCGATCCGGAGTTCGTGCAGAGCTTCGTCGCCGAAGCGAAGATCGTCGTTTCGCTGAGCCACGCGAACATCGCCAGCATCTACGAGCTGGGCCGCGTGGAAGGTACCTATTTCATCGCCATGGAGCTGGTCGACGGGCTCGACGTCTTCGCGATGATCGACGGCGCCAAAAGAATGGGCGAACGGATCGATCCCGGATTGTCGTTGTTGATCGCGGAAGAAGTATCGAAAGGGCTGGACTACGCGCACCGCAAGCTCGGCCCCGACGGACAACCGCTCGGTTTGGTGCACCGGGATCTCTCGCCGCGAAACGTGCTCGTCTCCCGCGAAGGCGAAGTGAAGATCCTCGACTTCGGGATCGCCAAAACACGCTCCGAAGCGGCGGCGATGCCGAAGACGCGCGCGGGCGTGGTCAAAGGCACGACCGGATATATGTCGCCGGAACAAGCGACCGGCGGTGAAGTCGATTCGCGCACCGACGTTTATCAGACGGGATTGTTGTTGTGGGAGCTGCTCACCGGCGAGTCGCTGTTTTGGCGGCCCGATGACGGCGAGACACGCGAGCTGATGCGGCGCCACCGCGTGGTCGCGCCTTCGGAGATCAATCCTGCGATTCCCGAAGAGCTCGATCGTTTGGTGCTCTCTGCGTTGGTGCGCGATCCGGCGCGGCGTATTCCGACGGCGGCGGATCTCGGCGCAGCGATCGCGCGCGTGCGTATCTCGCGTTATCCGCACGCCATGTCGCGCGATCTCGGCGCGCTGGTAGCGCGGATCGCGCTCGACGAGGAACGCGGCGAACAATTGCGCGCGGCTGATCTTCCGGCCACTGCGGAGCTGCAGACCGCTGCGGCGCGCGTCGAAACTTTTGCTTCGGTGGTGCTCACGCCTCCTCCTCCTCCTCCTCCAGCTTCAGCGCCCATCGCGCCCATCGTCCCGTTGGTGCCCGCGCCGGCAACTGCGGTGATGGCGTTGCAAGCGCCGCCGGTGGTTCTCGAGCCGGAAAAGATCGTGGTCACCGCGCTCGCGCCTCCGGTTCGCGGGAATCGAATGGTGGTCGCCGGTGCTTTTGTGGTGGCGCTCGCGGCCGTCGTGGTGTGGGGGGTCGGTGCCTTGGCCGATCGCAAAAACTTCGAAGCGCCTCCTGATCCAAAGATCAGTCCGCCGGTGGTGCAGAAATCGGCGGAGCCCGCGTTGGTTGGAATACCGACGGCGACGGTGGCGGTGAAAGTCGCCGAGCCGGTGATCATCGAGAAACGGGTCGAAACGAAGACCAAAAAGGCCGCGGTCAACCACACCGGCGTGGCCATGGTGTCCTTTGGGACAAAGTCTTGTTCTAGCCGCGTCAGTATCGACGGATCGGTCGTCGCGCGGTCGACTCCGAGCTTCGACCACAAAGTTCCTTCCGGTGAACATACGATCACCATCGAAGGAACGAGTTGTCCCCTGATCGAAAGACCAGGTTCCCTGAAGCCCTCCATTCCCACGGTGGTGCGGCGCATCGAAGTGAAAGACGGCACGCGCCTCAAGGTGATCGCCGACTTCAACGGCGGGCTGATCGCCGTGAAAGAGGAGTAAATCGCCTCAAACCCGCAGAAGAGTGTGCGCCGAAGTGAGCAATTCGCACCTTGGCGCCGGCCCTGCCTAAACATAAGCTGAGCTTCGCGTGTCGCAGGCCGAGCTCGAGCAAGCTGAAGAGCTGATGCGCAAAGCGCGTTTTCCGGAAGCGATCGAGCGATTTCGTTCTCTCTTGTCGAGCGATCCGGAAAATCCGGCGGTGCGTGCGCGCTGCGGTGAAGCGTACCGGCTCACCGGCAACAACGAACGCGCGTTTCACCACTACAACAAAGCCGCTGCGATCTATCTACGCGCCCAAGATCCCTCGAGCGCGCTCCGCATGTTGCAGTTCGCAAACGCGGTCTCGCCGAATGAGCCGGAGGTGTTGTTCCGCATCGCCGAGTGCCTGAAAGCGCTCGGGGAAACGCACAACATGGAGCCGATCCTTCGCCAGATCGTTGCTGTGGCCAAAGGAACAGGTGACCGGCGGCGCATGTGGGCGCTCGACGAGCTTGCCGCGCGACATCCCGATGATCTCGACATCTGGATTCGCCGTGCGGAAGCGCTGGCTGAGGCCGGTCGCATCGACGATGCGGTCCACGCGTGGAAAAAAATGAGCGCCTGGCTCGACTCGCGCGGTGTGGACTTCGTGCCCATGTTGCAGCGCGCGGCGTCGATCGCGCCGGATCGCACCGATGTCGGCGTGGATCTCGCGCAGATCTTGCTGACGAATCACCGCGCCCGCGAAGCGCTCATTTTGTTGGTGCCGTTCTACGAAAAGTTTCCCGACGACGTCGGCGTGCTCGATGCACTCTTGCGCTCGTTGGAAGCGTTGAACGCCACGGATAAAATTACGCCGGCACGGATCGAGCTGATCAAAGCGCGGGCGAAGCGCGGCATCAAAGACGGTACGTTGCGTGAGATCGCCGTCTTGCTGCAGGCGGCGCCGGACGATGTCCCGGCGCTCGAAGTTTGCGCGCACGCATATTCCGCGTTCAACGAAACGCAGCTCGCGATCCAGGTGTGGCGCAAGCTGGCGCACCTCTGCGATCGCCAGCAGAAAAAGTTCGAGCGCGACCGCGCGATCCTCATGCTTTTGAAAGCGAATCCCGACGACGAGGATGCGCTGACGCTCGGTGCGCGCGCGCTTCGTGAGGCCGCGCGAAACGAAGAAGCGCAGGTGTTGGAGAACCGCCTGGGGATGATTCGCCGCATGCGCGCCAAGGGTGCGGATGGGCCGCGATCGACTCGCAGCCCCGGGACGCACGGCTCTGCCGGGCGGGGCCCCGATGATCGGCCGAAAACATCGAAGAGCACGCCCGGAATTCCGCCGGCTTCGACGCCGATCCTACCGAAGAAGAGGTTGAGCTCGGGTGCCACCTATTCGCTGAGCGACAGCGACGTGATCAGCTCGCGCGCCGCACGGACCCCTGCGCGTAAACCGGTGTTTGCGGAAGAGCGGACCACGCCGCCCGACGAGATCGTCTTCGTGGACGACGAGCCGTCGCTGGAGCAGATGCCGATCGCGAAAAATCCTTATGCGGATGACCTGTACTTGAGTACAGGGACACAAACGGCATCGAGCGGATCGGCGGTCTTCGAGGATGACCTCTACACGGAGGAGTCGGATCCCGGCAGAGGGTTCGAGATCGAAGAACCGGAAAGTCCCGAGGAGACGACCTCGCGGATCGCCGATTTGGTGAGCGACGAGCTCGAGGAGCTTCGCGCCCAATTCGGCGACGCAACGGTGCGCGCGACGCCCGCGCTCCAAAACATGCCGGTGCACGATGCGCCGGATATGGACGTGGAAGGCGTGCGCGCGACACAACGTCTGCCGCGGCTCTCCGACCTGTTCAAAGAGCTCGAACGCAAGAAGGCTTGACCCGAGGTTGAGCGCTCTTCGATGCTCGCTCGTATGATCGAGAGAGCAACCCTCGCGGCGCAGTACCGCGAGCACATCGCACAGCTCCAAAAAGATGCGGCGGCGGCGCTCGCGGCCGAAGGTTTCGACGGGATCGCCATTCACTCCGGTTCGCTGGTGAAACGTTCCGAGTTCGACGATCAATATTGGCCGTTGCGCGTGGTGCCGCATTTTTCGCATTGGGCGCACATCGAGTGGCCGGACGTGGTGCTGCACTTCGTGCCGGGACGGAAGCCGCGTTTGTTGTTCCATCGCGACGAGAGCTTTTGGGAGCGGGTGCCTGAGCCCGACTTCGAAATGTTGGGCTCGGCCTTGGAGCTCGTCGAGCTGAAGACGCCGCTCGGCTTTTCCGATGCTTTGCAGCCGAAATCGAAGCTGGCGTTCATCGGTGAGAACGCGAAACGCGCGAATGAATGGGGCATCGCGAACGAGGCGGTGAATCCGAAAGGTTTGCTCGGACGTCTCGATGAGCTGCGCGTGTTCAAGTCGGACTATGAGGTGTCTTGTTTGCGCGAAGCGAATCAGATCGCGGCGCGGGGACACGTTGCGGTGCGCGACGCATTTTTGGCGGGTGCGCGCACCGAGCTCGATCTGCACCTGTTGTATTTGAAGGCGACCTCGCAGGACGATCCGGAGACGCCGTACAAAAACATCGTCGCGGTCGGCGATACCGCGGCGATCTTGCACCACGTGCACTACCGGCGCGCGCCGGTGGACGCGAAGTCGTTGTTGCTCGATGCAGGCGCGATGTTTCACGGCTACGCCAGCGACATCACGCGGACCTATGCGATGCGCGATACCAGCGCGGCGGGTGTGGTGTTCACGGAATTGGTCGCGCGTATGGATCAGCTCCAGCTCGCGTTGATCGAGAGTGTACGTTTGGGCCGGCAATACGAGTCGCTGCACGATGAGGCGCACGATCGCCTCGGTGTGGTGCTGACCGAGACGGGCATCGTCAAGATGAGCGCGGCGGAGTGTGTTTCGAGCGGTGTGTCGCGCAAGTTTTTGCCACACGGGCTGGGACATTCGCTCGGCGTCCAAACGCACGACGTGGGCTGCGCGAAGATTCGCCCGCGCAACGACAATCCGTGGCTGCGCAACACGCGCGTCATCGAGCCGCGGCAGGTGTTCACCATCGAGCCGGGTGTCTATTTCGTCGACACCTTGATGGAGGAGCTGCGCGCCTCTCCGCAGGGCTCGAACATCGATTGGAATCTGGTCGAAGGTTTGAAGAGCTTCGGCGGAATCCGAATCGAGGACGACGTATTCGTCACTTCGCCGGGCGCGGTGGTCACCGAAAACATGACCCGCGCTGTCCTTTAGTACAGGCGCCCTTTCCACGGAATCGGCGTGCGATTCTCGTGGAAGCGCAGGCTTCGCAAGAGTACGTAGTCCACCAATAACGCGGAGACCGGCGCGAAGATCGCGTAGAAGGCCGGGGCTCCACCCTTGGCGCGAAGGATCGCCTGCATCGCGGCGATCGCCGCCCAAGCAAGAAATCCGTGCGGAAAATCGAGGATCGCCGCGACCGGGCCGAGCCAGGTCAAGAGTGTGGTGAGCACGATCCATTTGAGCGCACTAGCCTTCGTGCCACCTGTCAACAAGTACAGGTTCCTCGACCAGCCTTCGACGAGCTCGTTCCAGCCGTCGTACATATGTGTTTCGGCGATCTTGCGGCCGTCCGCGAGCAGCAGCTTTCCGCCGGCGGCGCTCACTTTTTCCGCGAGGCGTACGTCTTCGAGAATCTCTTTTATAACTGAGCGGTGGCCCCCTGATCTTTCGTACACTGATCTTCGGACCAGGATGATTTGGCCGTTGGCGAACGGACGCCTCGCGATGCGATCCGGGGGATTCGCGGCGAGGATCAAGGCGCCGATGGAGGGCATGACCATTTTTTCGATGGTGCTCGCCAGCGTGACGCGCGGGATCACCGAGAGCAGATCGAGGTTCTTTTCCACGGCGGCGTGGTGGAGCGCAGCGACCGCACCGGGATCGAGGATCACGTCGGCATCGAGGAAGAGCAGCCACTCGCTCTCAGGCCGCGACGTCTCCACCGCATACACCAAAGCCGCGGGCTTGCCACATTCGCCGGGTTTCGGACCGATCCCTTGGATCATCTCGAGCTTTTCGTGTTTCAGCGCGGCCAGGTTCTCGCCGGTGCCGTCTTCGGAGCGGTCGTCGATGACGATGATCCTTTGGACAGGTTGGCCGAGCACCGAGGACACTGATCTTTCGATCACCTCGGCTTCGTTGCGCGCAGGGATAAAGACGGTGACCGGGAGCGGGTCGCTCCGGCGCGGTTCGAGAACGGTGACTTTTTTCAGCCCTGCGAGGCCGCGAAGAAAAAACGCGAAGAAGACAGCGACGGCGACTGCCGAAAAGATCAGAACCGAGTCCCGCTGGAGAAACGGAAGCCGTGCACCTTCGCGGCGGGCACGACCAATCCGCCCGACCAAACCGGCGCCGTCATCGCTTCGACGTTGTTCAAGATGTCGATGACGCTGACGTTGAAACGCATGTTGCGCAGCGGGGTGACGATCTCGCCGTTCTCAATCAAGAAGAGGCCGTCGCGGGTCACGCCGCTGACGAGCAAAGAACGCGGCTCGATCATGCGTGTTTCGGTGAAGCGGGTGACCAACAGGCCGCTCTTCGTCGAACCGACGAGATCGGACAAGGTCGCGTTGCCGCCTTCGAGCACCAGATTTTGTGCGTATTCGCGCTCGCCGAACGCGGGATCGAGCACGCGGTGGCCCGTGGGATCGACGCTCGCGCGCATCGCGCTGGCGAAGCTGTAGACCGGGCCTTCGGCGACACCTTTTTTGATCAACACCACCTTCTTTTTGGCGACGCCTTCGATGTCGAAGGGGCGGCCGCGATGAAGCGGGTGCGTGTGATCGTCGAAGATGGTGACGTTTTGGCCGGCGATCGTTTGTCCGCGCGTGCGCGAGAGGAAGGATCGCTCCGCTTCCATCTCTTCGGCGCCGCAGGTCATCGACAAAAATCGTAACAACGAGGCGACCGCCGCGGGCTCGAGGACCACGGTGAAACGGCCCGGCTCGATCGCCGAGAGCTCGCCGGATCCGCTCGCCGCAGCTTTTCTCGCCGCCGTGCGCGAGAGCTCTTCGATGTCGAGCGCGTTGACCGCGAACGATTCATCCTCGGCCCAGCCGCTGGCGTTCGTCGGCCCGACCATGGTCACCGAAAAGGTCGCGGCGGTGGCTGCATGATAGGCGAGCAAACCGCGCGTATTCGCGACCGCGTAAACACCGGCGCGATTGTCGAAGCCGATCGAGCCGCGACGGGTCGCGAAGAAACCGGACGCGAGGAGGTTCTGTTTGTGCGCGAGAATGATCGCGCGGCCGACGGAAGCCATGCGATCGAGACCGCTCATCGCTTCGACATCGGCGTCGTAAGAGTCCACGGGCCAATACGCTTGCGGCGGAGGCAAGGTGATGATCGCTTTCGGCTCGGGGAGATGTTCGACCAAAGCGCGTGCAGCTTGTGCAGCAGCTTGGATCCCGTGCGTCGAAAGATCGCTGGTCTCCGTGCGACACATGCGCGAGCGCGAGCTCACCCGAATGGTCAACACTTCGTGGCTTTGTTCGATCGACGGCGGCAGTTGATTCGCCGCGAAAGAGGTGATGCCGAGATCGCCTCCGCCGAGACAAACTTCTGCGTCGTCGACGCCGGTCGAGGCTACGCTGAGCGCCGTCTCGAGAATGCGAAACGCCTCTTCCTTGGCTCTCATTTAGTTCTCCGAGAGGGTTCGAGCTCGATCACCAGCGGGGGCAGCGGATACTCGGCCGGCTTCACTTTTTTCTGGATGATGAAGTCGTTGAGCGAAGTCTTGAAACCCGCGGGGTCTTTCCAGGCCACAGCCCAAGCTTCGAGATCGGCCACCAATTTTGCGCGTTCTGGACGTCCCGCGGCTTCGTGAATGAAGCGCACCGCTTGCAGCTTTCCGTAACGGAAGACGCGCATTCCGCGGATCACGACCGTGCCGTAGCGAAACTCCGTCTTCGTCGGCTCGACATAGACACCTTGAAGCTGAACTTCCATGGTGTCGTTCTTCAGATCTTTATGGGTCTCGGCGCTGCCCTGACCGGCACCGTCCTTTGGGACAGGTTCGGTCTTCGCCAGCTCGAGCCACGTTTTGCCGTAAGGCTGGCTCGCGGCGAACTGCTTCAACAGCGGCTGAAGCTTTTCGAGCTCACGTTCACCTTCGTTGGCCGCATCCGCCAAACCACGATCGGGAGGCGTCTGCGCCGACAAAACGAACGCGCACAACAGAGCGAGGCTCATTTGCGGCTTCGCTTCCCGGCGCCGCGAACCGCGCTCTTTTTCTTGTTCTTCTTCGTCTTCTTCATCGCCACCGGACGCGAGCTCACCACGTGGTGCGCCTCCGGATGTTCGATGCGCGGAACCTTGTCGCCGTCTTGATACGACGGCGGATGATATTCGTGCGCGCCGATCTCGATCTCGGTGAAACGTGCCGGAGACGACCCGTGACCGACGGTGAAGATTTGCAGCGGCCTGGACTTTAGATCAGGTCCGACGCCGTGCATGGTCCAGGAGCTCTCGCCGCAGACCGCATCGCAGCTCCGCCAAAAGGCGGGCGTGAGGCCTTGATAGGTCGGGTTCTTGAGACGGCGCGTCCGTTTGCCGTTCTTGATCTCCCACGCGGTTTCGCTCGACGCGAGGAACTGCCCGCCGAGCTCGTCGCTCGACCAAGCGCGCGGATTGTCGACTAAGACACCATTCTTGGTGTCGGCGATCAGCGCTTCCAGATCGCCCGCATTTCCCGGCTCCAACGAGACGTTCGTCATGCGCACCGTCGGGAAGGTGGACCAGCTCTGCGCGCGCATCGCTCCGCTCGATCGCTCGAGGCCGACGCGCTCCGCAGTTTCGCGGCTCGACAAATATCCAGTGAAGCGGCCCTCGGTGACCAATTCGACCCGCTGCGCTTCGACACCTTCGTCGTCGAAACCGAACGTGCCCGGCGCGCCCATCTCGCGTGCGTCCGCGTAGAGGCTGACCTGTTTGCTGCCGAAGTCGAAGGAGCCGAGACGATCGGTGGTGAGGAACGACGCGCCGCTCGAATTGCGCTCCATACCGAGCACGCGATCGAGCTCCACGTTGCGGCCGACCGATTCGTGGATCTGGCGCGCCATCTGACCTGTACCAAGGATCAGGGTAGTGCGCTGATTCGGACACGGGTCCGCGCGCAGCTGTTCGACCGCTTCGTTCGCGATCCGCTCCGCGCTGTCGACCAAAGGCAGCTCGGAGATCATCTCCCAACCGCGGCCGAGGTAATGCGCGCGCCCGCCGTAGGGGAAGGAGCGGAGCTGAAAATCCGCGCCGTCGCTCGCGCCCGCTTGGTAACCGACGCCGGTCGCGACCAGCTCTTGATCGATCTCCGTGCCTTCGCTGTTCACGTAAACTTTGCGCTGCCGCTGCGCGGAGAAGTTGCCGATCGCCAGCGTGATCAGCGGGACCGCGCGCATTCGGCGATCGCACTCCAGCAAAAGCTCGACTTTGTCTTCGATCGGCACCGCCAGCGGATCCCGTTTGATCTGCGTCCGGAAGATCGCGCGGTGCGGCTCTTCGTCGACGAGACGAACCGGAATGTCTTGAAGGATCGACGCCGCGCGCGCGAGATCGACCGCGCGTTTGGCGGCGATCGCGACGTCATGGCGCGTCGGTTCTCCGATCGCCACGAAGCCCCAAGCGCCGCGCACCAACGCGCGCACGCCGAGACCGCGCTCCGTTCGCACCGTGGCTTGGTGCAACAGACCGTTCTTGGTGATGATGTCTTCGATCTGTCGAAACTCGAAACGTGCGTCGGCGAAGCTTGCTCCGAGCCTTACAGCTTCTTCGACGGCGATGTGTGCGAGCTCGAGCGCGAGTGGGTGGTTGAACACGAGCTCCCTCGTCGCAACGGCGCGCGACGGCGCACGTTATCGCTCGGACTGAGCTTTCGGGCAAGTATCAGAGCGCACAGGAGCGCGAGGAACATAAACGATCCATGATCGCTGTCCCAACCTCGGGCAGCCGAACATCCAAACGCGGTATTTCCGACGTACGGGTCTGCTTGCGCCGGGATCCGCTTGCAGTGCCCCGGCGGCTCGCCCGCCGGGTACAAAAGACAGAGCCCTTCGATGTCGTCTTCTTCGATCGTGCGCTTGTCCATTTCGCAAGGCGCGACTTCGGGCGCCATCGTCGGATCGCTGGGAACACGCGTGAAAAACTTGGTGTGATCGAGGCCGATGAGGTGCCCGACCTCGTGCGTGAGCACCGCGGTGATGTCGTAGGTCAGCGAATCCGGCGAACAACCCGTGGAAGCGTCGAGGAATTGATAGGTCGCCTCGTTCACTTCGATCGTCGCCACGCGGATGATCCCATCCTCGACGCCGTACGTGGTGCGGGTCAGCGCGACCGCATCGCTGGCGTGATCCCAAGCTCCCGAGACGAACTCCACCTTGTTGACGTCATCGCGTTCTTTGTCCACGTCACCCACGAATTCGAAGCGGATGTCCGTACAATCGGGACGCGACCATTGATCGAAGGCGTCGTTCACTGATCGGACGACCAGGTTGGGATCGAGCTGCACCGAAGGTGTCGTCAGCCCGTAAGGAATGGAACGTTTCGTCCAAGCGAGCGAGATGTAGTCGTACTGCTCGGACAACTTGCACTCGAACGCGCGCGCTTCGCCGGCGAGCGACGCAACCAGAACACAGACGTAGAGGGCCGAGCGACGCACGTGTACCGGCTTTAGAGTGCAGAATCCTGCGCGCGCTGTGAAGATCGACGCTTGTCCTACCTGGCGCCTGCGCGACCATAATCGCGAATCGTCTCCAGCACTTCATCCTCGAGCAGCGTTCGATCCGAGGTCTTCGCTTTGATGAGGATGGCCTTCGCTAAACCTTCGTCGAAGGCGTGGCTGCGGCGCTTGAGCCAATAACGCACGTTCGACATGCCGCTCATCGGCCCGATCTCGATCTCTTGTTCTTTGCCGAACAAACCCGCAGGCACGCCCGAATAGACGCGATCCGCGAGCCAGGTGTCGTCTTTGTCGAACGCTTTGACGATCGCGGCCGCGTGCACCCCGGTCGCAGTCTTGAACGCATCTTCGCCGAAGACGGGATAGTTGCGCGGGACCGGCCAGTGGCAGGCGCGCGAAACCTCGCGCACGTAGTTCCGCATCTCGGTGAGATCGTTGTCGATGACGCCGAGCAGCTTCAGGTTCACCAAGATCTGATCCATCGCCGCGTTGCCCACGCGTTCGCCGATCCCGAGGCAGGTGCCGTGCACCCGATCGGCGCCCGCTTCGAGCGCGTAGATCGCGTTGGTCACGCCGAGACCGCGATCGTTGTGTCCGTGCCAGTCGATCTTCACGTGGTTTGCGCCCATGCCGCGCAACATGCCGCGTGTCCAATCGATCAGGTTCCAGATTCCGTCGGGCGTGGCGTGGCCGACGGTATCGCAGAGGATCAAACGCGTGGCGCCGAGGTCGATCGCGTGGCGGAACAACCTGTCCAAATGGTCAGGTCGCGAACGCGTGGTGTCTTCGGTGACGTAGGAGACTTCGAGGCCTTCTTTGACGGCGAATTTGATCGCTTCACCGCTGGTCTTGAGGATGTGCTCGATATCCCATTGTTCCGCGAATTGGCGGATCGGCGAGCTGCCGATGAACGCGCAGACTTCGATCGGAATGCCGACTTTTTGCACCACCTCGGCGACCGGCTTGATGTCCGCGATGACGGTGCGACAAGCGCAGTTCGGCAAAATGGAGAGCTTGGCGTCGACGATCTCCTGAGCGAGGCGAGTGACGTCGTTGAAGGCGCGCGGACCCGCACCGGGCAGGCCGATGTCGGCGTGGGTGATGCCCATCTTGTCCATCAGATGAAGGATGGTGATCTTGTCTTCGATGCCGGGATCCACCACCGACGGTGATTGGATGCCGTCCCGCAAGGTCTCATCGTCGAATTCCGGCTTTTTTTGGATGACGGGGCCGCGTCGCTTGATCTCGTTCCAGTCGAAAATCAGCTCGGCTCCACTCGTCTCGGCGCTCATTTCTTTTTCGTTACCGTGTATGATCGCGTCCGTCCATGCCTCCTGAGCGCGAGGTCCGCCTGCCGCGCCGCGGCTTGTCTTTAGGTTCCACGGGTCTCGGAGGGGGAGAACGCCGCTACAAGCTCGTGGCGAGCATCGATCGCGGCGGGATGGGCGAGCTTTTCCTCGCCGAGCTTCACGATCCGAAGATGACGCCGCGCTACGTCGTAGTGAAGCGCCTGCTCGCGGATCTCCTCGACGACGAGAAGTACATCAAGATGTTCGTCGCCGAAGCCGACGTGATGTCGAAGCTGAACCATCCGAACATCGTGCGCGTCTTCGATACTCCGCTGATCGACGGCATGCAGTGTCTCGCGATGGAATATGTGCGCGGCCGCAACGTGCAGCAGATCCTGTCGCGTTTGGCCGAGCTCGATAAGACGATGGACCCGCCGATCGTGCTGCGGGTGATGAGCCAGGTGCTGCGCGGCCTGGATTACGCGCACAACTTTCGCCTGGCCGATGGGACACCGCTCAATCTGGTGCACCGCGACGTCACGCCGGGAAACGTGCTCGTCTCTTTCGACGGCGACGTGAAGCTGACCGACTTCGGCATCGCGAAACACGAGATGTCCGCGGTGTCGACGACGGTGGGCATCGTCAAAGGTAAAGCCCGTTACCTGGCGCCGGAGCAGATCCTCGGCGAAAAAGCGTCGCCGCGTTCGGACATCTTCTCGTCGGCGTCGGTGGTGGTGGAGATGTTGACCGGGGTGCCGGTCTTCGATCGCGGTTCGGTGCCGAAAACTTTGTACGCGATCGTCAACGGCGAGCGCGACGATCTCGAGCACCTCTTGGATTTCCGCGCGCCGCTGCTCGTCCAAGTGGTGAATCGCGCGCTGGCGAAAGACCCGCGCAATCGGCTGCAGACGGCGAAAGAGCTCGCCGAAGGTTTGGAAGCGGCGGCGCGTTTGCTCGGCAAACCGCACGACAAAGAAGCGGTCGGCCTGTTTTTGCGGAACTTGTTCAGGGATGTCGAGGATCCGCTGGCGAAGTTCGATCCCGCGCGGATCGCTTCGGGGCCGAAGGCGGTGCGTGCGGTCGAGCTGCGCGACACCATGGCCGAAGAACAGGACGAGCGCACCGTGCAGGCGACGCCGCTCGAACCTCTATCGGTGCCGGAAGAGAAGCCGACCAAAGAGGCTTTGGCTGCGGCCGCCATGTCCGCTCATGGTGGAGCGGTCGCGCCTTCGGCGGTGATCCGCGGCGTGCCGGTTCGACCCGGTCCGACGGCGCCGGAACAACCGGGCGATGCGGCGGTCGATGAAGCGTTGTCGGTGCTCGCGTGGCTGCAATCGCGGAACGAGCCACAGCGTTCGGAGCCGGCTTTGTCGTCCGTTGCGGCAGAGCTGGCCCAAAGATCAGCTGTACCTTCGGACAGTAGTCAGGCGCGTTCGGAGATTCCGACGGCGTATGCCTCGGTACGTCGCGAACGTGCGCCGCTGGCGCTGGTGTTCTCCATCGGAGCGGTGTGCGGCGTGTTGTTGACGCTGGCGATGCAGGCGTTTTTTCGCGACGACGCACCGAAAACTGCGGAGCTTCCACTGCCGGCGCCGGCGATCGCTCTGGCGGCGCCGGTGGAAGAAGTGGCGGAGGATCCGGAGCCGATCCCCGACGACGAAGCGGCGGAGCTCGCGGAAGCGCAAGAACTGGAAGCGCTCGAGGAAGAACAAGCGGAGCAGCCGCCGGCGCGAGGCGTGCTCACCGGCGAACAAGGGACGTTCGAGCTGCTCGAGCCGCGCGGGGCACGGCTGCGTCTGGACGGCGTGTTGCTCAAGCAGCGGGTGCCGATCCGCGATCTGGTGGTGAAGGCGGGCCGCCACCGCTTGCGCATCTATGTGAAGAAGACTCGGCGCGATCTTTTGTTCTCGGTGGAAGGCGGCGAACACGTCGATCTCACGCCGAGGATCCGCAAGAAACGTTAGGAGTCCGGACTCCTTAACCGCCGATTTCGAAGGTGTGTTTTTTGCCCGGCGGGATCAGCTGGAGGCGTGCGGTCAGCTCTTCGACCGCTTTCGGCCAATTCGATTCGCCGAGCGTGTGGATGAACCACAGGGTGCCGTCGGTGTGGGTGCCGAGAAAACGCGCCGGAAACTCGCTCAATGGGTTGTAGCTGAGCCGCTGATCGGAAGGACAGGTCCACAGCTTCACCGCGGGCCGGTACGGGCCGAGGGTGCGGTTGAAGCGCAACGTCTGTTTTTGTTGGAAACAAAGCTCGGTGCAGGTGGACCGGCCTCGCCAACCTTCGGGCGCGGAGGTGGCGGTTTGGGTGAGCGACCAACCTTCGGGCGCGGTGAGCTCGGCGGCGGTCGAGAGGCGCACTTCTTTTTTGATCACCGTCGCGCCCGAGAGATCGGCGCGTGCGAGCTCTTGGAGGAGATCGTCCATCGCATGGGACGCAGCCTCTCCCAGGATGCTCCAGGGCTCGGCGACCGCGGCGGGATAGAGGCGCGGCTCGTCGATCGACCAACCGGCGTCGCTCCGAAAGTAGATGTTCTCGGGGACAGCTGCGTCCGAGAGCTCCACGTTCGCCAAGAAAAATTCGGCGAGCACAAAACGCTCGTTCTTCGGGCGCGCGGATTTTTCGGGCGGCGCGTTCGCTTCCACGTAACCGCGGATACGCCGGACCTCAGCGCGGAGGATCAGATCTGCCTCCGGTGCTTGTGAAGGATCGAGCACCAAGATCACTTGGTCGAACACACGTGCTTTGGCGAGATGGGCGGCGAGCAGCTCGGTGATGCGGTGCAACGGCTCGCCGCGCAGCTCTTCGAGCCGAGTGTGCGCGTAGTCCACGCCGCGGTAGACGAACACTTCGGCGCCGTCGGAGAGGTCTTCGCCCCGGCGCGCGTCGATCACCGGGAGCAGCGCGACTTTTTTCGCGTGGACCGGAACCGAGGGCGTGGGAATGCGCGAGAGGTCGTAGGGAATCTCGGCGTGCGCGCACGCGGAGGCCGCCAAAAACAAACATGCGATCGCGCTCGAACGCATCCGCTTGGGATATGCTCGGCACACGAGATGGTTGTCGAGCGGATTCGCGATCTCGACGTGCTCAAGGTGAAGAGCGGCGCCGCCGAAATGGCGAAGGACCGCATCGCTTGCGAAGAACCGCTGGAAATCCGCATCGAACAAGAACCGCTCGCGGTGATCATGCGGACCCCGGGCGACGACATCGAGCTCACGCTCGGCTTCCTCTACGCCGAAGAGATCATCAGACACTCCGACGACGTCGGGACGATCGCCCATTGTAAAAGCGGGACCGATCCGAACCTGGAGAACGTGGTCAACGTGACGCTCGCGCCGGATCGCAAGGGTTCGATCGAAGCGAAGCTGGCGCAAAAAAAAGCCGCGCGTTCCACGGTCACATCGTCGAGCTGCGGCGTGTGCGGGAAGCTGACCATCGAATCGCTGCAAGCGAGCGCTCTGCCCTTTGCCGAAGCGGCGGTAATCGACACGCAGCTGATCTCGCGGCTGCCGGGCGCGTTGCGCGATGCGCAGCAGGTGTTCGAGCAGACGGGCGGTCTGCATGGGGCGGCGCTGTTCGATCGGACAGGTACTCTGTTGGTGGTGCGCGAAGACGTGGGGCGTCACAACGCGGTCGATAAGTGTGTCGGTGCGATGTTGATGCGCGAAGCGTTGCCCGTCGCGGGGGCGATCTTGATGGTTTCGGGGCGCACCAGCTTCGAGATCTTGCAGAAAGCCTTGATGGCGCGGGTGCAGACGGTGGCCGCGGTGTCGGCGCCGTCGAGCCTGGCGGTCGAGCTGGCGCGCGCCTCGAACATGGGTTTGTGCGGTTTCGTGCGCGGCGAAAAGATCAACGTCTACGCCGGCGAGATCGCCACGACGAGATGACCAAGAAGCCGAAGACCGCGCTTACTGTCCAACCGAACAGGTCGCCGGTGATCAGGTAGATGGTGCTCTTGCCGTCGAGAATCAGCGGCACATCGGCGATCAACGTTTCGCGCGTCCACTGACCGGTGCGGTGCGTGATCCGGCCGGCGGGATCGACGATCGCGCTGATGCCGGTGTTCGTGGAGCGGATCAGCGAGCGCCGCGTTTCGATGGAGCGGAAGCTGGCGAGCACCAAGTGGATCAGCGGCTCGTGCGTGTCGCCGTACCAAGAATCGTTGGTGATGTTCACCAGCGCGTCGACCGGACCGTTCAGCTTCCAAAACTTGCGAACGATGCTGGGGATGATGTCTTCGTAACAGATGTTCGGCATCAGCTTCGCGCCGACGATATCGAAGCTTTTGAACGATTTTCCTCGGGTAAAAGGGTGAAAACCGAACAGGCGCGGCAACGCGGGGATCGCCTCCGCGAGCGGCATCGTCTCGCCGAACGCGAGGAGCTCGACCTTGTCGTAGATGCCGAGGACCTCGCCGGTCGAAGACGTGAGCACTCCGCTGTTGTAGATCTCGCGCTCGGTTTTGCTCATCACGCCGTAGGTGAGCGCGCCGAAGATCACCGGACGCGTGACGCCCGCGGTGACCCGTTCTTTCAAGTTCTTGCTGCTGCGCGGAACCCACTCGTTGTACGCGGACTCCGGCCACACCACGAGCTCGATCTCCGGATGTTGGGCGATCGCTTCGATCGATTGTTCGCGGTGGCGGCGGATGAACTCGTCGCGTTTGCCTTCTTTGTCGCGCGCGCCGAGGTTCGTCTGCACGATGCCCACGGTCAGCGTCTGCGCACGTTCGATCTCTCGATCGATCGCGGGAAGGCGGATCGCGCCGTAGGTCAGGGAGAGCGCGACGGCGGCGACCGGGACGGCCCAGCGGACGTGCGCTACTGATCTTTTGGACAGGCGCGCGTCGATCACCTCGTAGATGGCGCCGTTGACCAGCGCGATCAGCGCGGTGAGACCTGGCATTCCGACCAGGTCGACGATCTGAGTGAGCAGTGTAAACTTGTACTGCGAATTCCCGATGAAGCTGGGGAAGAGCAACGGATAGACCAGCTCCAGCGCGACGAAGCCGATCGTCAAAGACGCGACCGGCGGAATGCCGAAGTCGACCTTCACGCGGCGCACGAACCAGATGACCAGGGCCAACAAAAAGCCCTGGTACATGCACAACAAGAGGTAGCCGAGCACGGCGAGCGGCAAGGAAAGATGAGCGAACTCGCCGAGCAGGTGCACGACCCAGTAGTAGCCGCCGCCGTTGGTACACGTTCCGAAGATCGCGCCGAGCAAGAGGGCGCGTTTCGGACTGACCTCGCGGATCGCGAGGAGCACAGGGACGAAACAGATCCAAGTCAGCGGGAAATAGCCGAAGCCGACGAACCCGAGAAAATAGAGCGCACCCGAGAGCAGTGCGAGCGCGATGCGCACTAGTGAACCGTCAAAACATCGTTCGGTTGAAGCGCGATGTTCTGTTTGAGATCGAGACCGCTCATCACCGGTTCGAGCTCAACGTCGTACCGGACGAAGTCATTCCCTTTGCGGCGCACAATCACCGCGCAGCCTTCGGAGAACGGGGTCGTTCCACCCGCGAGCGTCAGCGCTTGCAGCAGGTAGAGCTCGCCCGAATAGTTGTACGCGGCAGAGTTGCGCACCTGACCTTGGATGAAGATCCGCTTCTGCGAGAAGCTCAGCACGGTGATGCTGACGATCGGATCTTTGATATAGGTCTTCAGCTTCTCGGTGAGCCGCGCTTGAAACTGCGGGACCGTATCGCCTTCCGCGGGGACGTCGTTCACCAGCGGCAGAGTGATCTTTCCGTCGGGACGAACGGTCACCGTGCGCGTCAGCTGCGGATTCTGCCAGACCTCGACCTGGAGCTGATCGCCCGAGTTTACGATGTAGCCACCCTCTTCCGGCTTCACCGAGAGAAACGTTTGTCTCTCGGTTTGCGAGATGGTCGGACACACGCCGCCGCAAGCCGTGAGCCCGAAAAAGGCGCCGGCCAGCATGATTTCTGCGACGAAAGCAGGTCTTCGCACGGCCTTCCCCCTAACCCACGCGCAAGTATCTGTCCAATGTTGCTGGGCTACCAGGGCCGCGGTTACTCTTCCCTTCAGGTTCGTGAAATGTCCGACGCGAAGCCGTTTTCACTCGCCGTCGTGAAGGGCGCGAGCCGTGGACAAGTTCTACGGACCGACAAAAGTCGAATCTCAGTCGGCTCAGCGAAGGATAACGATCTCGTCGTCGGCGACACGCAGATCTCCGCGCGACATTTTTTGGTGCTGATCGATCAAGGTCGCTGGCGCATCCATACTTTCTCCCCAGAAAACAGCATCACGGTCGATCGGCGCTGGGCCCATCCGATCACGGGTGAACGCGGCGCGCTGATCACCGCGAATCGCGTGGAGATCCTTCTTTATCCCGGTGCGCTCGACGAGCGGATCATCGAGAGCGAGATCGCGCGGCGAAACGACGAGACCCTTCCCATCGAAGCGGTCGCGGAAGCGGATCGCGGTTTGGTCACGATGATCGGCGAACGACCCGTGGAATTTCGCACCAACGAGCTCGGGGAGCCGGACAGTACGCAGGGGATCGATATGTCTTCGCTCCCGACCGTCGCCGGCGAACGTTTGCCCGATCAGATCCGGGCGGCGGCGCGGAGCCGGATGGCCGAAGAACGAGCAAAATCGGAGCTGACCGCGCTCCCGAAAATCGCGCCCTGGGAACAACAGACCGCGGGGCTCGAGTGGCAAAACGGACAGCCGGTGATCAAGCCGATGCGCGCGCGCGCGAAGTCGATCGACGACGCACCGCCGACCGAGCCGCACCCCGCGGTCTCCGATCCGATCCCGGAAGTGATCGCCGAGCCCGAGTCGCGCATGATGCGCATGCCGGGGTCGACGCGATCGCTTGTGTCCTTTAGGCCAGGTACCGCGCCGCCTCCGCGCGAGCCCCCGAAGAACGCTTGGGGCGATTCCAAAAAAGATGCCCTGCCGCGCGATCCGCCGCGCAGCAACAAACAAGACAGCAAAGTGGTCAACGCTTGGGGGGATTCGTCGGCGCGCAAACCGCGTGCGCAGGCGGTGCTCCCGGAGAAAGCGGAGAAAGCGGAGCGAGAGGTGCCGCGCACGAATGCGTGGGGTGACTCGGCGAGCCGCTCTGCGGACGGCGCGCGATCCGAGGTTCCGCGAACGGCCGATATTCCGCGCGCGAATGGACGTCCTGCGCCGATGGTGCGCGCGGATCGAACGGCGAACGTCGGGCGGATCTTGGCGATGGACGAGCTGTCGCATCGCGTGGATGCGGCGCTCGCGATGGTGCGCGAGCCGGATGGTGAGCTGGCGACCGCGATCCGTTTGCTCGGCACGCGTCTTCAAGAAGCGATGAAGACTTTTGGTTATCGCGCGTACATGATCACCAGCCCCGAGCCGCTCACGGGAAAGACGACGACCGCGGCGAATCTCGCGCTGGCGCTGGCAGAAGATTCGCAGCGGCGGATCGCGTTGATCGAAGCGAACTTTCGGTATCCACGTTTCGCAGAGATCTTCGGTACCCCCGAGGATTACGGGCTGATCCCGCTGCTCGAAGGGCACGTGCAGTTGGAAGATGCGATCGCCAAAATCGCCGATCGCAACCTGGTCATTTTGCCCGCCGGTGGGCGTCACGCGAATCCCTCGGAGCTGCTCGCTTCACCGCGATTCAAGGCGTTGATCGCCGAGCTGGCGAACACCGTCGACATCGCGATCATCGACGCCCCGGCGGTCAGCCCCTTCGCCGATGCGAACATCTTGTTGCCCTTGGTCGACGCAGCGATGTTGGTGATCAGCGAACACAACACGCACGTAGGGTGGATCGATCGCGCGCAGAAACAGCTCGGCGAGGCCCGAATTTTAGGCGCGGTCTACAACTCGATGCCCAAACGCGTGCGCAAGGAGCTGAAGCCGGAGCTCAAAGAGAGGATGCGTCAGAGCCGTTCGTCGTAGAGCGCGAACAACGCAGCGATGAAGGTGATTATCGGTGCGAGCCAAGCCGAGCTCGCGTATACCTGTACTTGTGGCCATGCTGGTCCAACGATCAGGTTCGCCAGATGAACGAGGTAAGCCCCGAGCACGCCGGCGAGCGCGGCCGAGACGAGCGCGCGGATCGTGGAGACTCGACCCGCGGCGATCAGCCCCGCGACACATGCGCAGCCGGCGCCGGTGCCCGCCGGGACATGGAGCTGCGCGATGCCGAACGCGAGCGCGGCTGCCAGCGCGATGATCGCGGCTCTTTTTCGTGTGAAGCTTTGTGAGAGGACCGCGATCACGGTTGCCCCCCATGTGCGGAGCTGTTACGCGAGCGACGGCGTCTCATGCGTGTGTTGGCTCGATTCGCGATCGCCCTGTATTTTGCGGCACTTTCTGCGAACGCCCGCGCGCAAGAAGAGGTCGCGCAGCCGGCTCCGATCCTCACTGAAACCGCCACGGACGCGCTGACGTTATCACAGCTCGTCGACGAGGCGATGCGGAACAACCGCAAGGTAGCGATCGACGTGGCGCAGGTGGAAGAGGCGCGCGCGCTCTATGAGTTTGCGGCGGCACAAGCGTATCCGCAGATCCAGGCGAACGTGTTGTTCGGGGGACCGACCTCCGAACAAAAGACGACCGTGCTCAACGATCCGACGACGGTGACGCCCGAATCGCTCGAGGGCGACTTCGACTTCGGCGATCTCGGTGTGACCTTCCGCGTGAACGCCGAAGGCGCGCTGCCGCTGTACACCTTCGGGAAGATCAGTAACGCGAAGGAAGCGGCGAAGAACGTCATCCGCGCTGCAAACCAAAAAGTGGGCATCACGCAGGCCGAGGTGGTGATGAACGTGCACCGCGCGTTTTGGGCGTACCAACTGACGCGCGGTTTTGTGGTCTCGTTGAACGACGGCGAAAAGACGCTGATCAAGGTGCTCAACAAGATCGAAGAGCTGCTGGAGGCGGAGTCGTCGCAGGTGACGGAGAACGATCGACTGCGCATGTTGTACGCCCTGGCGACACTGCGGGTGAAACGTTCCGAAGCACAGCGCGCAAACGATCTCACGCGGGACGCGATGAAGCTCTTGGTGAACCGCGATATGAACGCGCGACTCTCGATCGCCGAAGCGGATCTCGACGTGTTGCCGCCGACGATTCCCGAGCTTCAAGATTCGATCGCTTCCGCGCAGCTCTCGCGGCCGGAGCTGCGGGCTCTGCGGGCGCTGGTGCAAGCGCACCAAAAGTTCGCGGATTTTCGGCGCGCGCAGCTCTATCCGGACTTTTTCATCGGCGGTGTGTTGCGCTACGCGTACACCAGCAACGCGACGGATCAGACGTCGCCATTCGTCGTCGACGATGCGAACTACTTCGATGCGGCGCTCGGCTTCGGGCTTCGGTGGGAGCTGGACGTGTTCACCAAGATCGCGGTCCTTCATCAAGCGGAAGCGCAGGCGAACACGCGACAGAGCGAAGAATCGGCGGTTTCGCAGGCGATCGATCTCGAAGTACGCAAGCTCCACGGCGATCTGGTGAACGGGAATGAGCGGATCTCCATGCTCGAACGTGCGAATCGGGCGGCGCGCGGCTGGTTGACGGCGGCGACGCTCGGTTACGACATCGGAACCGGCGATGCGGGCGAGCTGATCGAGTCGTTTCTCGCGTGGGCCCAGTCTGAGGGTGAGCTCCAAAAGGTCCGCTACGATATGCAGATCACCCATGCGGATCTTGCTCGGGCTGCGGGAAAGCTCATCGGTGAGCGCCCGCAAGAGTGAATTACAAACTTGCGCGGCGCGTCCTAAACCGTGACAAGAAAAGTCCGCCCCATGCTGATGCACAAGAAGTCTCTCGCCCTCCCCTTTTCCGTGCTCGCAGTGTTGGTCAGCACCAGCGCAGCCGCCACGACCAGCGCGGCGCCTACTTCGCCGAAACCCTGGATGCAAGGTGTGGTCGATAGAGGAACTGAGCTCGCGAAACGCAAAGTGGAACCGAACACGCCCGGCGAAGCGAAGTGGCGCGAAGAGACCAAGGCACTGATCGACGACACGCTCGACTGGCCGGAGCTCACGCAACAGGCGCTCGGCAAACAATGGGAGAAGCTCTCGGCCGCGGAGCAAAAGCAGTTCTCTGCGGCGCTTCGCGAGATGATCGAAGCTTCCTATCAGTCGAAGCTCGGGTTGTTCAGCAAAGGCGCGTCGAAGAAACCGGCGCAGGTGAAGATCGAGTGGCTCGAGGAGAAGCTCGAAGGCGATAACGCGGCGGTTACCATGAAGGTGAAGACGGACAAAAACGTCGCGGGTTTAGAGCTCAAGGCGAAACACAAAGACGGGCGCTGGCGCATTTGGGATGTGGCGATCGACGAAGTGAGCACTGTCCGAACGTACAGGACGCAGTTCGGGAAGATCATCAGCAAGGACGGCTTCCCGGCGCTGATGGCGCGGATCAAAGCGAAGGTCGAAGACATCCGCGCGGGCCGTGCTGATATCGGACCGTGAGTCTCGGGTCCGGGCTTGGCTTAGCCGCAGATTTGGCGCGCTCGATCTAAAGCGCGCCGGTAAACTTCGCTGTCTTTTTGCGTAATCTTCGAGACCTCGCGCAGACGGTTGCAGGCGTCGCGTTCTCCGCGCTGAGCTGCGAGCTCCGCCTCTTCGAGATCTTTCTTCGCGACCTCTTCCAGCTTCTTGAGCCCGCTGAGAATGATCGGATTTTTTTCGTCGAGCTGTACGCCCGCGTTCCAGCGTTCGAACGCTTCCGTGTGACGCCCGCGATCGAACCACGACGAGCCTGACCGCGCGAACGCTTCGGCGATGCTCTCTTCGAGATCTTTGCGCACCACCGATTTCACGTTCTTCGGCAGCAACACCTCTTCGGCCTGCACCAAACCGGCGAGCTTTCCGGCGGCGACGTTCGGATCGTTCGCGGTCTCGTTCTTCGCCAGCTCCGCTTGTTGTTTGATCTTCGCCAGCGCTGCCTTCAGCTTCTTGACTGCGTTTTTGCGCGGACCGTCGGTGCGTTTCTCTGCGGCTTCGGCGCGTTTCATCGCCTTTTCCATGGCGCCCTGCAAATAGAGCTGCGCGATCCGCGCGAGCTGTTCGTCACCGTCGTGGAACGCGGCGATCTGCTGATCGATCTGCTCCGGAGTCTCTTGTTTCACCTGCGCGCCGTCGCGCCCCGGGGGCACCCACGCGGCAAAACGAACGCGTGCGGAGCGCATCCTTCGTTCCACGGAACGTACGCCGGCGAGCGCGCGCTCCGAATTCGCATCGAGCTCGAGCACGTCTTTGAAACGGCGGTGCGCGCGGAGCCACGTCTTCTTGTCTTTGAGATCTTTTTCGGCGCGCTCCAGCTCTTGATCGATCGCTTTGGTGCTCAGCTCTTCGATCTTCGCGCGCGCTTCCAGGGCTTGGGGCGCGCCTTCCGGCACCGACGAATAGAGCTTCAATGCGCGCGCATATTCGCCTTTCGCGTAGAAGTCGTTCGCTTTGGCCATCGCGCCTTGCGCCGTTTCGGTGAGCACCAATCGCGCGAGCATCCCGCGCGCGACGCTGTTGATCGGATCGCGCGCGAGCAGCTCATTGACCACTTCGCGGAGCTTCACCATCTCGCCGTCTTTTTCGAAGGTCACCGCCGCGGCGAGCTTCTCGGACACGAAGCCGTCGAAGTCGAACGTCGAATCCACTTTCGGCAACGCCGTGGGAAAGCCGCTCGCATCGCGCGGCCCGAACGGCGTGGTGCTGGTGGCCACTTGGACAGGTGCCTCGGGCGTCTCTGGACCGTCCGGCGGAACGACCTCCGCGACACCCGCGTCGGGCGTTTCCTTCACGGCTTTTTTTGGGATGCCGGCGTCCACCCGCACTCCCGGATCGACGGGATCGACCGCCTCGATGGTGCGTTCGGGCTCGCCGGAATCCGCGAGCACCGGATCGACCAAAGCGATCTCCGTACCGCCATCCGCGACTGCCGCGACGTTCTCTGCAGTGCTGCGATTTTTCGATTTCCACCACACCGCGACGCCGAGCACCGCGATGGCCATCGCCAAAATGACGATGCCCAACGCGGCAAAAGGTCGCGCCCCGCCGGTCGCTTCCTTCGATTGCCGCGCCCGCGTCTTCACCGGCGAGCTCTTCTGCACCGAGAGCTCCGGCGGAAGCTCGACCTTGAAACGAATGTTGCCGACGCGCAGCGAGTCGCCGTTCGTCAGCTCGGCCATCTCCACGCGGGTGTCGTTGACGAAGGTTCCATTCGAGGAGCCCAGATCGCTGACGCTGACACGATCGCGCGCGTAGACGACGCGTGCATGTTGGCGCGAGACCGACCCGTCGAGCACCGGAATGTCGCATTCTTCGAGCCGCCCGATGATGTTTTCGCCCGAATGAAGGACGAAACGTTCCCCTTTGACGGGCTCGTCGATCGCTTCGAGGACCGGTGATCTGCCGTCGTCCGGGAGCGTCGGGCCTTTCTTACTTTTGACCGCAACCGCGCCGAGCGCTTGCGTGCGATTCGGCGTCACTTCGTCGCGGCTGATTCCATCGCTCAGATCCGCACCAACGTTCGAGCTCTTCGCGCGCGCGCGTTCGTTCGTCGCACGCGGATCGTCTTTCGCGTTCGTAGCACCTGTATTTTCGGACAGGTCGCGCAGCGTGACTTGATAACCGCCGACTTTGACTTTGTCGTCGCCGACGATCTTCTGCCGTTTGTTGATCCGTTTGCCGTTGATCTTGACGCCGTTGGCGCTGCCGAGATCTTCGACCCAAGGCTCACCGTCGATCAGCTTGAACGAAGCGTGCCGGCGCGAGACCTTCTTGTCTTCGACACGAATGTCCGCGCTTTCGTCGCGACCGATGACGACCGCGGTCGTTCCGATCGGGACCTCGCGTACGTCGCCGTTCGGCGCCCGCACGATGATGAAGACGCGGGTCGACGTCGAAGCCAAACGTTACTCTTTGAAGATCTCGAGATCGATCTCGTCACCCCGGTCGACCAGCTCTTGCACGAAGCGCGGCTGATGACCGGTGGGGACGAAGGAGCCGTTGAGCACGCCGCTTTCGTCGATCCCTTCAGGCTGAAACACGAAGATGTCTTGCACCACGACGTCGTCACCCTCGATCAACACTTCGCTGATCGCCGTGATCCGCCGCGATGCACCCTCCGGGAAGCGGTGCTCCTGGAGAATGATCGGGAACGCCGCGGCCACCATGCGCCGTGCCGCCGACGGTGAATCTTTGAACAACGCCGACAGCTCGATCGAAGCCAAACGCTCCAGCGCTTCCTTCGCAGAAGACGCCGAATAACTGGCGATCGATCCATCGAGCGGACCCGCCAGCGCGTTCAACACGTCGGCGGTATCCGGTCCGCTCATGTGACCGATGATCACGTGGTCGGGCTGCATCGACGCCGCATGTTTCACCAACGCACCGACGCGCAGCTCTTTCGACGGCTCGAGCGCAGTGACGTTCTTCAAGTTGTGGAAGTGAAGCTCCACACCACTCTCGATGGTCACCACACGTTCGTCGTCCGCGATCCCGGAAGCGAGCGCGTTCAACGTCGCCGACGCATTCACACCTGGCCCAACGGACAGGAGCACGTTTTTCTTGGTGCGAAGGCAGAAGTCGATGAACTTCGCCATTCCTTCGCTGATCGTTCCGTGCTCGATGAACGAGTCGAGCAAGTACGCGTCGCGCATCGCCTTCCTGATGGAGAGCGTCGGACCGCGGAATGCGAGCGGCGGCAGAACGGCGACCACGCGCGCACCATCGCGGAGGCGCACGTCGACCAGCGGATTTTTCGCGCTCGGATCGGCACCACCGAGCACGCCGAGCCGGCGGATCAGGTCGATCACCTGATCTTCGCTGGAGATGATTCCACCATCGGGACGCAGCGCCTCGCGCTCCACCCAAACTTGGCGATCATGCGTAATCGCGATCTGCACCACCTCGTCGTCTCCGTAGAGCGCCGAGATCAGATCCATATCGATCGCCAGCGAGGCGACCGCTTTGGCGATCCCATCCGCGTCTTCCGTGACATCGAGACGACCCGACGCCTGCAAACGTTGCACGTGCGAGCGCGCCGTGTTCGTCACCCGATCGCGCATCGAACCGAGCGCGAGCAGATCGTAGCCGCGCAGGCCGAGCTCTTCGACGACGCGGAGATGAAGCATGTGGATCGCTTCGCGCCGATCCATCGACGCCCCGGAAGGCGCCGCGTGCACGATCTGCGGAGCATGCTGCAGATGACCGACGGCCTGCATCAGATGCGGCGTGGGCGCGCTCGGCGGAAGTGAGGGCGCCGCCGAAAGTTGCGGCGCGGTCGTCGGCATCTCTTTCGGAAGCGATGCCAAACCCGGTTGCGCCGGGGTCGGTCGCTGCGTCGCTGCGGCGAGCGGCGGTGCGGGAATGATCGGCTCCTCGGGGAGCTGCATCTCCTCGCTCGGCTGCTCGTCTTCTTCGACATCCTCGATCGGCGCAGCCTTTCCGCGCGTCGCGGCCGGCGGCGGAAGGCTCGCCTTTGCTTTGCTCGGTTGCACGCGCGGCGACGGGGCCGACGAGCTCCCCTTCTTCGGCGGTTTCATGGGAACGACCGGCGCTTTCGGGAGCTCCGGCTCTTCCATATCTTCTTCACCCGCGTCGTCATCGCCGGCAGCGGCGTTGTCATCCATGGGGAAATCGGATTGCAGATCGAGCTCGCCATCGCTCGCCGGCTCATCCAGCTCGGGCTCGGGCTCCACCGGTTTCACCGGTGGAAGACGTCCACCTTTGGCGGGAACCGGTCCTTTCGCTTTCGCGGGCGGATCCGCTGCGACGTCGAACTCCTGATCGAAGTTGTCGTCGATCAGTCCCGGCGATCCGCCGCCTTTCGACGGCGCCGCTGCGGGCTCTTCGTCATCCGGCGAAGCGTCACCTCCGAAGAGATCGATCTCATCGCGCGCAGCACCGGTCTTCGCTCTCGCGCTCGGCTCACGCGCTTCGGGCGCAGCCGCGGCTTGGACAGCACCGGCTCCGTTCGCCAGCTGCAGCGTGTAATCGCCGATGTAGATCTTGTCGGTGGCTTTGATGACCTGCGGCGCAGTGATCTTCTTGCCGTTGACGTAAGTTCCGTTCGTCGACTTCAGATCGACGATGATGAACTTTCCGTCCTTCAACACGATCCGAGAGTGGCGCTTCGATATGTTGCCCTTCGGAAGAACGACATCGTTGCCCGCGACTCGACCGATCGTGATCTCGTTTTTTTCGAAGGACTGCGCGGTGGCCTGGCCGCCCTTCTCGTTGATCGTGAGCTGAAACATGGCGATTTTCCTGGGGGAGTGTACCAAACCTCACCCTAGAGACAAGTTCCGGGCCGGAACTTATTCAGCGGATGTGGCGGACGCCGACTTCCCCAGCCTCGTCCGTAAAAACCTCGGCGATCTCTCGACCGCCCGGGAAACTTATCATGAACGCGCGACGTTGCTCCGAGAAGACCATGTCCTCCGGCGCGCCGAGACCGAAACCGAGCGTGTAATTCGACGTGCCGTTGACCTTGATTTCGAGCGCCGAGCACGTCCGTACCGGCAAAGTTGTCGAACAATCCGCGGAGTCCGGCGCACACTCGGCGCTCATACATCGCGTCTGGCACACGCCGGTCGGGACGCACGCTGAGCCGTCCGCACAATCCGCGGCCCGGAAACACGGTGCCCCGGCAGCTTCGGAGATGGAGCACGAAAAGCCCGACGCCGATTCGATGGTCATCGCCACCAACGTGCTCGTGCGAACCGCCGCGACCGCGCCGCTGCGATCGACCGGAATGCGCTCGAGGACCACGATCGGATCCACGCCGCCGCCGACCAAAGCGACGACGACCTCATCCGCGTTCGGATACACCTCGTACCGGAAGACGTTCCAATCATCGACGCAAGTCGCGACCGCGACGACATCTTCATCGACGATCTGAAGATCGAGCTCGTTCGCATTTCCGGCGCCCATCGCGGTGACGGTCGCGACCGCGAAGAGATCGACATACGGTCCGTCGACGGCGCCGCAAGCAACCGGAGCCTCGAACGCGAGCAACACCGAATCGCCGGCGCGCACGCGACGCCGTTCGAACGAAGCGAGCGTCGAATCATTGAGCCGGAGATCGAGGCGATCGGCGAGCGTGCTGGTGCGAACGACCGCCGGCGAGCTCGCGCTGGCCATTGCGCCCTGATACGTCACGCGGAACTGTTGGCTTTCGATCGTTTCCAGGAGGAGCACGCTCGGTTCGCACTGCGGGTCGGGCTGATCCAAAGAGCAGGACGTCGGCGCCTCGCACTCGGCGACCGTCAGATCACCTTCAAGCTGCGCGATCACCGAAACAAAGGCATCGACGTTCGTCGCCAAACGCGCCTGATCGCCGATCAAGAATGAGAGATAGCCGTCGAGATGCGCGAGCGCGAGCATCGGCGCCGGCTCGATACCCGTGCTGGTGCGGACGACCCAACCTTCGAGGAGATCGTTGGTGATCAGGTCGCTCGAGTCCGTGTCGAAGATCTTCAGCTCACCGTAAGCCCCGGTGACGATCTGCGAATCGCGAATATCCACTCGGCCGAGCGCGACGCTGGACGTGCGATCTTCGATCGGCGTGAACGCCGTGGTGAGACGACGGGTCGACCTATCCAAAGTACCACCTGTACTTTCGAACAGGACGACCGAGGAGCGATCGAGGCGCGTGGCGTAGATACCGAACCGATTCGCATCGATCAGGTTCACCGTGGGCCCACCGGCGTCGATCGGACGCACGTTCGCCAGGACGGTTCCCTCTTTCGCAAGATCGGCGATGGTCACGGTGTTCGACAGCGCCGAGGTGACCAGCGCGAAATCTCCGCGCACCAACAGATCGCGAGGTGCGGCGCCGATATCGACCATCTCGGTCGAGCCGGGGACCAAACTGAGCGCTGCATTTCCGCCCGTAAAACGGAACACTGCGAGCACGCCTGCGTTCCGTTCGAGCAGATCGAAAGCCACCAACACCACGTCATCGCCATCGAAGCCTGGATAAACCGCGACGCCCACCGGAACGGCGTCTTCACCGATCTCCATATCGAGCGGTACTTCGAGCAAGGTCTTCGCGCCGTCATTTTCCGGCGAGACGTGAAAGTCTTGTTGAGATGCGTCGACCGCGTAGAGTATGCGCGACAGAGGTGCGATCACGTAGAGACGATCGTTCGTCTCCGCGAGCGCGACCTTCGTCGGGAACCCGCGCGTCGGGATCACCAGCGGAAAGAACAACGACGGAGCCGCGAGAAAGTCGGTCTCCAAAATCTCGTTGCGATCATTGTCATCCGTGGAGCGACGCAGCTGCACCACGCGGATGCCTTCGGCCTCCGAATCCGCGACGAAAAGATCGGCGCGCGAGGTGAAGCCGGTTTTACCGCGATCCACGTACGCGAGACCCGCAGGACGTTTGAAGCTCGCGCGGGGCTCGGGCCGCTCCGATTCGCAGGCGACGAGGAGCGCTGCGAACAGCGCAAACGAAGAAACGATTGGCTGCGAGCGGATCACTCCGAGCCCTCCTGATGGCCGTCCGGGTCGAGCGCGGAGCCGAAGCGTGCGATCACGCGATGATCGCGCGGTGAAGCCGAGGTTGCGTCGATCACCGCGATCGTGCTGTTCGCGAAGTTGCTGACGAAGCCGAAAGTGCGCCCGTTTTGTTCCACGAAGACGATCTTCGCCGGCCCGTCGAACAAATGTGCGGCGAAGGTCCCGTCGCTTCCCGTTCGCATCGCGCGGCCCTGGATCTCGCCGAGCACCAGCGCTTGATCCGTGGTGACATCGAAGATCCAGACCGAATCGTTGAGGATGTCCGGCACGTAAATCCACCGCTGAAACCGTTCGCCGATCGTCCGCTCGAGCACGACCGGAATACCGAGCTCGTCGCCGCCTTCGGCGATCGACTTGGCGCGCAGATACGGTCCACCGAGCTCGATGATGGCGATGCCGGAGGAGGGCGTTCCATCGAGCGCGCGAAAACGCGAAGACAGATAGAGCCGATCGCTCGTCGGCGAGAGCGCCATCCCTCGCGCTTCATCGATCACCGCGGTATTCTGCAGCGTCACCGAGATGGTCGAAGCTTGCGCGAGTGGCGCTTCCGGATCCGAGGTGACCGCAAAAGCGTTGAGCGAAGATTCGGTCCTCGTCTCCACACCGATACGCCGTCCCGCGGCCAGGAAAGAGCCGAGCGGCGTCCCGATCTTCTCGGGAGGAACGTAGATCAGCGCGTTCGTCCCGCTGAGATTCGAGAAAGGTACGACCTTCGGAAGATAGGCATCGTCGACGTTCGCCTCTCCGTTTTCGACGCCGATGCGCTCATCAAAACCGGGAAGCGTAGCCACGGTGAGCGCGCTCAGCAGCGGTCCCTGCCGCTCTTCTTGTTGGGTGAGCAGGTGGCCGACCGCGACCATCTGCGACACCGGCGAATAGGCGATGGCAAAGGGATCACCAAACTGCGTGCGTGCGAGATACGCGGGCGTACAGTCGATCCCCAGCTCGGGCGTTCCGCGATCGGTCGAACAATCGAGCGCGCCGTTGGTCGCCTCCACCAATTGGAGGCGATTTCGCCCGCGATGCGCGACCAACAATCGATAGGCGCCCGCTTGTGCGCCCGGCACCGAGATGATGTCGCTCGCGAAGTTGTTGATCCGCACCGAGCTCGCGACGAAAGGAGCGATGCTCTCGATGTAGCTCACCTCGGCCGCACCCGCCGCAGGAAGCTGCGCGATCATCTCGTCGACGCGCAGCGAGATCAGCGTCGCCGCGTTGTAGCGCTGATCGAAGTTGGTGTTCGCCACCGCGAGCACCCTCGGCGAGCCCTCGAGCAGCGCAATACCGAGCGGAAAGTAGAGCTGGTCGCCCGGCGGAATCACGCCCGGCAGCTCCTCGGCACATGCACACAGCGCAACGAGGCCACTGATCCAAAGGACAGGTCTGTTCACGACTGCTCCCGAAGCATCGCCTGCGCCGCAGCGAGGCGCGCGATCGGTACCCGAAACGGCGAGCACGACACGTAGTCGAGGCCGATACGATGACAAAACTCGACAGAGCTCGGCTCGCCGCCGTGCTCACCGCAGATTCCGAGCTTCAAGCCGGGCTTCTCTTTGCGTCCGCGTTCGGCCGCGATGATCATCAACGCGCCGACTCCGTCCTGATCGAGCACGGCGAAAGGCTCGAACGGCATGATCCCTTTCTCGACGTAACCCGGCAGGAAGCTGCCCGCGTCGTCGCGCGACAAGCCGTACGTCATCTGCGTGAGATCATTCGTGCCGAAGGAGAAAAAGTCGGCGTGTTTCGCGATGCGATCCGCGAGCAGTGCGGCGCGCGGAAGCTCGATCATCGTGCCGACGCGATAGTCGATCTTCACGCCCGCTTCTTCCTCGATCTTCGTCGCCGTCGACTCGACCAACTTGCGCAAACGCAGCAGCTCTTCGTCGGTGGCGATCAGCGGGATCATGATCTCCGGGATCACGGTGATGCCCGCTTTTTTCACGGCGATCGCCGCTTCGACGATCGCGCGCGTCTGCATCTCGTAGATCTCGGGGTGCACCAAACCCAGGCGACATCCGCGCAGACCGAGCATCGGATTGAACTCGTGCAGCGCCGCGTTCTTCGCGCTGACGACTTCCGGCGCGCGGTTGAGCGCCTTCGCCACGATGCGGATCTCTTCGTCCGTTTTCGGTAAAAACTCGTGCAGCGGCGGATCGAGCAAACGGATGGTCACCGGAAATCCGGCCATCGCTTTGAAAATGCCTTCGAAGTCCCCGCGCTGCATCGGCAGGATCTTCGCAAGTGCGGCGCGCCGTCCGGCTTCGGAGTCGGCGAGGATCATCTCGCGCATCGCCAAGATGCGTTGCGCATCGAAGAACATATGTTCGGTGCGGCAGAGGCCGATACCTTCCGCGCCGAAGTTGCGCGCCGTTTGCGCATCGGCCGGAGTGTCCGCGTTCGTCCGCACTTTCAAGCGGCGGATGCCGTCGACCCACTTCATCAGCTCGTCGAACTCTTTGTTGCCGCCCGCTTGGATCGTCGCGACCTCGCCGACCATCACCTCGCCGGTGACACCGTCGATCGTCAGCAGATCGTCTTCGCGGATGCGATGTCCGCGCGCTTGGATCGACTTCAGCTGCGAGTCGATGATCATCTCTCCACAGCCGACGACGCAGGGCCGTCCCATGCCGCGCGCGACGACCGCCGCGTGTGAGGTCATGCCGCCGCGCGAAGTGATGATCCCTTTCGCGAAGTGCATGCCGTGCACGTCTTCCGGCGAAGTTTCAGTGCGCACCAACAACACGCGTTCACCGCGGCGCCCGCGCGCTTCCGCATCATCGGCGTTGAACACCACGCGCCCCGTCGCTGCGCCGGGAGACGCCGGCAGACCTTTGCCGATCACCGTGCGCGGCGCGTTCGGATCGAGCATCGGATGGAGCAGCTGATCGATCTGTTGCGGCTCCAGACGCATGATCGCCGTCTTCTGGTCGATCATCCCTTCGCGCACCATGTCGACCGCGATCTTCGCCGCCGCCGCCGCGGTGCGTTTCGCGTTGCGCGTTTGCAGGAGCCACAGCTTGCCCTTCTGAATCGTGAACTCGATGTCTTGCATGTCGCGATAATGCTTCTCCAGCTTCTCGCGAACCGCATCGAGCTCTTTGTAAACGACAGGCATGAGGTGCTGCAGCGTGCTCGTCGGATCCGCACCGCCGCTCGCATTGATCGGCATCGGCGTGCGAATGCCGGCGACGACATCTTCACCCTGCGCATTCACCAAATATTCGCCGAAAAAGCGGTTCTCGCCGGTGTTCGGATCACGCGTGAACGCAACACCCGTCGCCGAATCATCGCCCATGTTTCCGAAGACCATGGCCTGCACGTTGACCGCAGTTCCCCACTCGATGGGGATGTTGTTCAACATGCGATACGTCTGCGCCCGCGTGTTGTTCCAGGAACGAAATACCGCGACGCACGCACCGAGGAGCTGCTCCCACGGATCGTCCGGAAACTCATGCGGCGTCAGCTCGCGGATCAACGCTTTTTGTTCGGCGACCAGCGCCTTCAGCGACTCCGCATCGAGATCGCTGTCGAGGTCCACGCCGCGATCGCGCTTCTTCTTCAAGAGCACGACCTCGAAAGGATCCGGCGCGTGTTTCGACTCCGGCTTCATCCCGAGCACGACGTCGCCGTACATCGCCACGAAGCGTCGATACGAATCGTAAGCGAAGCGCGCGTCACCTGTACGAGAGATCAGGCCCTGCACCGTGGTGTCGTTGAGGCCGAGGTTGAGGATCGTGTCCATCATGCCCGGCATCGAGGCGCGAGCACCTGATCGGACGGACACCAAGAGTGGGTTGTTCGGATCGCCGAACTTGGCGCCGATGATCTTCTCCACTTTGGAGAGGGCGGTACGCATCTCGCCTTCGAGGGTCTGCGGGAGCTTTTCACCGATCTGGTAAAACTCGGTGCAGACCTCGGTGGTGATGGTGAAGCCGGGCGGAACGGGGAGCCCGAGACGGGTCATCTCTGCGAGACCTGCACCTTTTCCGCCGAGGAGCGCTTTGTCGGTGGCGCTGCCTTCAGCCTCGCCTGCTCCGAAGGTGTACACCGATCTCGTCGGGCGCGAAGTCACGCGCTTTCCTTGTCACTTCGGAAGGATGGGCGCAATGAAAGGTTTTCTGTGTGCTGTGCGTTCCAGACCTGAATGGAAAACCTCGAAACCCCAGGGGTCTACAAGAAATGGAGCGAGGTCGCCTAAGATGCTGTTGATGAAAATTCCACGGCCGATCTTGAAGCTCTTCCGCAGCCCGATCGTCGTCGTCAGCGCAGCCTCCTTTGGCGTGCGCATCGGCAAGGACGTTTACAAGATGCGAAAGGGCGAGATCGACAAGAAAGAATTTCGCGCACGCGCCGGTACACACCTCGGCAGCACCACCGGCGGCATGGCCGGCGCGGCTGCGGGTGCGGCTGCATTTTCCATGGTCCCCGGCGTCGGCACCGTGCTCGGCGCATTCGCCGGCGGAATGCTCGGCGAGGCGATCGGCTCGAAGCTCGGGCGTCGCGCAGCGGAACGAGTCGAAGTCGCGTTCGTCGCCGAAGCACCGGCTGCGGCGGCTGCGGACGCTGAGAAGTCAGAACCGAACGATCACGGAACCCACAACCCGAAACGGCACCTCTGATCATGGGCCAAGATATTTGGAAGAACCTGAGGAGCCCGACGACTTGGGTCATCGCCGTCGGCAAGGTGGGCATCCTGGTCACGCGGGAAGCGATCCGTTTGCGGATGGGCGAGATCACGCCGCAACAATTTCGCGTCAGCGCGGGCGGACACTTCGGATCGAGCGCGGGGATCATTCTCGGCGCGGCGGCGGGTGCAGCGGCGGGCGTGATCGTCCCGGGAATCGGCAACATCGCGGGCGCGTTCTGCGGCGGCGTGATCGGCGCGATGGCCGGCGAAGAGCTCGGCCGCGCCACCGCTTCGGTGATGGAGCCGAAGATCGTCAAAGACGAACCTGCGCCTCCGCCGGAGACACAGGACTCCCCCGGCTTGACGGAAGAGAAAGATCCGCGATAACGGTTAACGCAGCGTGACGTTTGCGCTCAGCAACAAGTGCTTGTGTTGTTGTACCTGTCTTCCGCCCTGGCGGAGCGACGGGTAGCGCGAACCGCTTTCCGAGTGCTCCGAGGATCCAGGGCGTTCCGCCTGCGACGAATCCGAGGAGCATGAATGGGTTATCCGATACAACTGACGCTGGATTCTGATGCGCGCGCGCTAGTCGTGGGCGGCGGTGCGATTGCGCTCGCAAAACTTCAAGGTCTGCTCGCGGCGGGCCTGCGTGTTTCGCTGATCGCCCGCGAGGTGTCGCCTGAAGTTTCGGCGCTCGTTTCGCAGCTGGCGCTCGTGGAGCTGCGGGACGCCCGAGCGGAAGACGTCGAAGGTTACGCGCTGGTGATCGCGGCGACCGATGATCGCGGAGTGAACGCAATGCTCGCCTCAGCGGCCCGGGCGCGCGGGATCTTGGTGAACGCAGTCGACGATCCCGCGGCATCGACGTTCTTCGCACCCGCAGTCGTCCGCCGGGGCGCGGTCGCGGTGACCATCTCTTCGGACGGCGCTTCACCGCTGTTCTCGGCTCGGTTGCGGCGCGTGCTCGATGCTGTACTTCCGGACAGTGTCTCCACGGTCAGTGATCTCTTTGCCAGTATCCGTTCGCGCGGTTTGCGCGGGCTGGCGCAACGTTCGCGCCTGCTGCGCGCGCTGGCGGATCCGCGGCTCGGCCACTTCGTTGACCATGCGGATTTGGAGACTGCGGCGGACGCGATAGAGAAGATCGCCCGCGAGCCCGAAGAGCTATTTTTGCCCGGAACCGTAGCCATCGTCGGCGCGGGGCCGGGCGCCAAAGAGCTGCTCACTTTGCGCGCGCTCGATCGCATCCAACGCGCGGACGTCATCCTTCATGACGCACTCGTCACCACCGAAGTTCTCGACCTCGCCCTCCCCTCGACCCGCGTCATCGACGTCGGCCGCCGCTGCGCCGGCGTGGAACACAAAGGGACCTCGGTCGAGCTGGCGATCGCGCTGCTCATCCGCGAAGCACGTTCAGGCGCACGCGTCGTTCGATTGCACGGCGGCGATCCTTTCGTCTTCGGACGCGGCGGCGAAGAGGCGGACGCGCTCACGGCGGCGGGCATCGCGCATGAAGTCGTGCCCGGCGTTTCTTCGGCTTTTGCGGCAGCTTCGGCGGCCGGAATTCCTTTAACTCAGCGCGGAGAAGCGCGCGGCTTCACCGTGCGCACCGGTCACAGCGCGAGCGGACGTACCGAAGCGGAGCTGCCGGCCGAAGAAGAGACGATCGTGGTGTTGATGGGGCTCGGCGGAGCGCGCGCCATCTTGGCGAAATTCGTTGCGGACGGCATGTCGCCGTTGACGCCGGCCGCCGCGATCAGCCACGCGACGTTGCCGACTCAAAAAGTGATCTCTGGGACAGTAACTGATCTTGCGGACAGGATCGAAGCAGCAAGGCTCGAATCACCGGCGACGCTGGTGATCGGAAAAGTGGCGCGGCGAGCAAAGGCCGACCTCGCGCTCTTCGCGAAAGTTGTTGCGGCGTGAGGAACATGATGGACACCAAGACCGAAACCCAAACGTTGGCCGAGCGGAGCTTCTCGAAAGCCGCCGACATCGACGAGTTCATCGTGAACGTCGAACGTTTCGAGAAGGGCGAGATGTCGCCGGATGAATTCCGCGCCTACCGTCTCGTACGCGGCATCTACGGCCAGCGCCAAGACGACGTGCAGATGATCCGCGTGAAGATCCCCATGGGCGTGTTGCTCCCTGAGCAGCTCGACGCGCTCGCGGATGTCGCCGATGAAACGCCGCGCAAAGTCGGCCACGTCACCACGCGACAAAATTTCCAGTTCCACTTCGTCAAGCTTCACGAGTGTGAAGCACCGCTGCGCAGGCTCGATGCGGTCGGCCTGACGACGCGCGGCGCCTGCGGAAACGCGGTCCGCAACGTCACCGGTTGCGCAAAAGCGGGGCTGTGCACCGACGAAGCGTTCGACTCCACCGCGTTCGGCGACGCGATCGTGCGCCACTTCCTGCGCCGTCCGATCTCCGAACATCTGCCGCGCAAATTCAAGATCGCGCTCTCGGGTTGCCCGAGCGATTGCGGCTTCGGTGCGATCAACGACATCGGGCTCATCGCCCATCGTGCACCCGACGGATCGCGGCGCTTCAAAGTGCTCGCCGCCGGCGGCTTGTCGACGATGCCGGTGAGCGCCTTCGTGCTCCACGAATCTTATCCGGCCGAGCGTATCTGCGAAGTCGCCGAAGCTTTGGTTCGACTGTTCGATCGGACAGGTAATCGCCAGAACAAAGGCAAAGCGCGCCTGAAGTTCGTGGTGAAGAAGCTCGGCAAAGAAGAGACGATCCGCCAATACAACGAAGAGCTGGAGAAGGTGCTCGCCTCCGGTGAAGTGAAAGCGCTCGAGATTCCGGATGCCGCGATCTCGCGCGAAGCATGGTCGCTCCCGCCGTTCGCCAGTCCGGCGATCGCGGCTTTTGCGCGCAGCAACGTCGCGCCGACGCGCAACATCGGCCGCGTTTTCGTCACCGTACGTTTGCCGATCGGCGACATCAACGGCCCACAGCTGCGCGGCGTCGCGAACATCGCGCGGCAATACGGCTCGGGTGACGTGCGCCTGTCGATCGATCAGAATTTGTTGTTCCGCGATGTCGCTGCGAGCGACGTGCCCGCGGTCTATCGCGCCTTGGAAGCGATCGACCTCGCGCTCCCGAACGCAGGCTCCTCGGCCGACGTCACCTCGTGCCCCGGCGCCGACACCTGCAAGCTGGCGATCACCACCTCGAAAGATCTCGGCCGCGAGCTGACCCAACAGCTCACGCCGACGCCGATCGACGGAGTGAAGATCAAGCTCTCGGGCTGCCCGAACTCCTGCGGCCAGCACCACATCGCGACGATCGGTTTTCACGGCGGTGTCCGGAAGATCAACGGTCGCGCTGCACCGCACTACATCGTCATGGTCGGCGGGTCGATCGGGCCCAACGGCGCAGAGTTCGGCCATGTCGCCGGCAAAGTCCCCGCACGCCGCGTGAAAGAGACGATCGATCGTCTCACGCAGCTCGCCGAGCGCGAGAAAAAACCGGACGAGACCATCGAGCAATATTTATGTCGCGCCGAACAATCGGTGCTCAAACACGCGATCGAAGATCTCACCGAGCTCGGCGAGAACGCGACCGAAGAAGACTTCAGAGATATCGGCACGACCGCGCCGTTTCGCGTGGTGGAGATGGAGGGAGAATGCGCGGCGTAGCAGCAGATGCTCTATCGATCGCATCGGCCAGCGCTTCCGCTGTCGGCGCGTTGATCGAGCTCTTCAAGAGCAATCTTTCGGTCGCGGAGATCTCCGCGAAGCTCGAGGACCAAGAAGCGAGCGACATCATCACCGCCGCGATCGCCGTCTACGGCCAAGAGCTCGCCGTCAGCACCGCGTTCGGCGCTGGCGGACTGTGCGTCATGGACATGGCGCAACAGCTGGATCCCGACGTCCGCACCTTCTACATCGACACCGGCTTCGGTTTCGAAGAGACGGAGGCGGTCGCACAAAAGTGGATCAACGAACGCCGCCTGAACCTCCTTCGCGTGTTGCCGCAGCTGACGCCCGAACAACAAGCCGCCGAACACGGCGACGAGCTGTGGCGCAGCGATCCCGATCGCTGCTGCGAGATCCGCAAGATCGAGCCGAACAACCGTGCCCTCGAAGGCACGAAACTGTGGATCGCCGCGCTCCGCCGCGATGAAGCTTCGACGCGCCGCCGCACGCCGATCCTCAGCGAGATCACGCTTCCTTCAGGCCGTACGATCCTGAAGCTCGCGCCGATCGCCGCGTGGACGAAGAAAGAGGTGTGGAAGTACATCTACGAACACAACCTCCCGTACAACGAGCTTCACGATCGCGGGTACCCGAGCGTCGGATGCACGCACTGCACGCGCCCCGTTCGCGAGGGCGGTGATGAGCGTGAAGGCCGCTGGGCCGGCACGAGCAAGGTCGAGTGCGGTCTGCATCTCCCGGTCGTTCAGCGCAAAGAGTGCTGCTGACGCATCTCGATAAACGCCCTCCTTCCCACCATCTCGCCGCGCGCTTTTTCCACTTCCACCTGCGTCCCTGACACGCGCTGCACGACCTTCAACTTGACCATCGCGTGCGTCACCGCTGCCGACGCGTGCGGCTCGAGCAAGAACACCGTGCTCGCACCGTTCTTCTCCGTTGCTGTTTGCACGCGGCGCAGTCCCGCGGGCGAGAGATTCGATTCGAGCCCGCTCGCGACGACGATCCCGAACGCGCCCGATTCGAGGATCTGCTCCACTGCGTAGAGGCCGCGATCTTTCACGTCCCGCACCATCAGCATCCGCGAGAGATCGACGCCCGCTTGTTGGAGCGCGGGCGGATAGACCGTGCTGCGTCCGTCGATCCACGCGACCGGGCGCTTCGCTTTTGTCTCGAGCGACAACATGCGCGCGACGAGTGACATGCGGCCTGCGCCCGAGGATCCGGTGAGGACGGTGATCGCGTTCTTGGGGATGCCGCCTTCGAGGAGGCGATCGATCTCCAAGAAGCCGGTCGGCCGCGTGTCGTCCCTTCCGGGAAGACGCAGGTTCTTCGCCTCGAGGAAGCGGCGAATGGAGGTGACGTCGCGAAGCACTGGGGCGTGCATGACGTCTATGATGCGGATCTTTTGTTCAGTAGATCAACGCGGGGATCCGATCGAGGGACGTATTCTGTCACTCAGTGTATGTGGTTGGATTGATTTGATAAATAGACTGATTTTCAGCGCGAAGATCGCCTTTCAGAGTTTTCCTTAGGGGCTACGCACGCTGGGGCGTGCTGCGCGCTTCGCTTGCGGGTGCCTTCGGTGGGATTTCATCGCGAGGGCGGCTCGCGCCTGAGGACAGGCGCCGAGACCGCCTTCCAGCAGGCGGCTTCGGCGAAGATCGCGGCCGGCGGCTCCGTCGAAGATCGCGGGTGGGCGCGGGCGGGCGGCTCCGTTGAAGATCGCGGCGGGCGGCTCCGTTGACGATCGCACCGGGCGCGGCGGGCGGCTCCGTTGAAGATCGCGGCGGGCGCGGCGGGCGGCTCCGTTGAAGATCGCGGCAGGCGGCTCCGTTGAAGATCGCGGCAGGCGCGGCGGGCGGCTCCGTTGAAGATCGCGGGCGGGCGGCTCCGTTGAAGAGCCAGTGGGCGCGGGCGGGCGGCTCCGTTGAAGATCGCACCGGCGCGGGCAGGCGGCTCCGCTGAAGATCGCGGCAGGCGGCTCCGGCGAAGAGCGCGCGATCAGCGCCGGGCCCAAAAAACGAAAGCCTCGAAGCGAAGAAACGCTTCGAGGCCCCCGAAAGCCATCCAAACCTTGAGAGTCAGCGCTGTTAGAGCTCGCCCTTGAACGCCTTCGCCGGTTTGAAACCGACGGTCTTCGATGCCTTGATCTTGAGCGCCTTGCCCGTCTGCGGGTTGCGGCCCTTCCGCGCTTTCCGCTTACGCACGCGGAATGATCCAAAGCCCGGATACGCGAGCTCGCCGTCCTTCTTGATCGCTTCGGCGACGGTCAGGAACACGGCGTCGACCACCGCGTTGACCTGTTTCTTCGTCATCCCTGATCTCGACTTGGCGATCGCGTCCAGAAGCTCTGCCTTCGTCATGCGTCCTCTGACCTCTCGGGGTCTTCGTAGGCCGCACGTTCCCGCGGTGTCAAGCAATGAGCCCCATATATCGTGGCTCCAGGCGCTGTGAGCCACCACCCCTTGGGGGCTCTCAGAGAAGCCTAACTCTTCTTCCCGCTCGTGTGAATGCGGATCGCCTGACCGACCTGAAGCTTGGCACCGCTCCACAACCCGTTCCACAAACGAAGCTTCTTCAGGCTGACGCGATAGCGGCTCGCGATCTTCCACAACGAATCACCCGGCGCGACACGATGGACGATCACGTTCCCACCCTCAGGTGCGTAGCTGCTGCCGCGCGCAAACCTCTCCTGCGGTTTGATGATCGGAACTTCCGCCTCTTTGCTCGCCGGGATCGGCACGACGATCTCGTCGAACAAGTGAAGTCGCTTCGCATCAATGTTGTTGAACGTCAAAAGTGCTTCTTCCGTCGTCATCATCTTCTTGGCGATCGACGCAGCCGTGTCGCCCTTGGTGATGCGGTGATAGCGATAAGTAATCCGCAGCTCATCGGGGATCGAAGCCAGTCCTTCGGTACAGGTGGCCGCTTTGCCAGTAGGCACGCGTACGTCCCAACGTGCACCCGGGGGCGTCACGTAGCGGCGGAGCGCCGGGTTCAAGCTCTTCAAGAGGTCCTCGAGCTGCTCGTCGCCGCAGGCGCGCGCGAGCGTCTTTAGATCAACGGCCGTCGTGACAGTGACCGTCTCCCATTCGAAGGGCGCGAGATATTCGACGTGTTCGAAACCGTAACGCGCAGGTTGTTTGGAGACGATCGCCGCAGCGATCAACTTCGGTACGTAGTGCCGCGTCTCGCGACGAATGTGCCGCGTCTTGGCGAGCTGCCAAAAGTCCTTCGCGCCCGATCTGCGGATCGCCGTTCCGATACGTCCTTCACCGGCGTTGTACGCAGCCCACGCGAGATGCCAATGACCGAAATCTTTGTAGAGTAGCTTCAAATATTTCGCCGCCGCGTGTGTCGAAGCAACGAAATCGCGGCGCTCATCGACCCAGAATCCGACCTCCAAACCAAACCGTTTCCCGGTGTATGGCATGAATTGCCAGGGCCCGGCCGCGTGCGCCCAAGAGTAGGCGTTTGGCGAAAAACCGCTCTCGATCATCGCCAAGAAGATGAGGTCCTTCGGCAACCCATACTGCTCGAGAATCGGCTGAAAAATGGGCACGTAGCGCGTCGAACGCGACAACCAGATCTCGTACCACTGACGCCCGCGGCCCATCAGGTACGAGACCCACTGTTCGACTTTCGCATCCTCCGAAACCGGAATGTCGTAGGTCACCGTGCCGGTCACCGCGAGGATGGAGACGATCTTTTTCGGCGCGCGTTCCATCTCGTCGAGCGCAGCGGCTTCGTCCGCACGTTCCGCTTCCATCTCGAGATCGATCGATTCATTCGGCGAAAGCTGCGCGCCCTCGGCGAGCGTCGAAGTCGCGGCCTCACCCAGCGCTATTTCGTAGTCGGGATCTTCGTCGACGCCGCCTTGCAGATCGAGCGCGCGCGCACCGCGATCGAAGCCTGCGTGTGGGACGCGGATCGGCGCCGGTGCGATGAACGCCGGTCCCGCATCCCGAGCGGCACACGCCGCGCTCGCCGCTGCGAACGCCAGCGCAAACCAAGCTCTACGCATCATCCCCCCGAGCTCAGCTCGTGACCCTTCCCCGTAACTTCGAGGAGGTATTTTTCGTAAACGAACGCATCGCTGTGATCGGGCACGTGACACGACGAGTTGCACGTGGCCTCCGGGACAGCGAGCGTGATCGACGAAGGTTCGCTGTCATCTGCGTGAATGCTGCCCGCTCCGTGGCAACTTTCGCAGCCGACGTCCTTCAGCTCACCCACGTCCTTCAGCCTACAAAAGCCGCCTGCTTGTTGATAGCCCACCGTGTGGCAGCCGACGCAGGTGAGATCGAAATGTTTGCCCTGCTCTTCGAGGGTCGCCCACGCCTTGGCGTGTTTCGTTTTCTTCCAGAAGGCGTATTCCTCTTCGTGGCAACTCTGACAACGCTCGGAGCCGATGAACGCCGCCTTCGTCTTATCGTGCGACGCGCACTTCTTCGGATCACCCTTCTCCAAGTTCATCGCGCGAAGATCCGCGTAATACGCGGCGAGCAAGGTCGACATCTCCGGGTCCGACGGGATGTCCTCGGTGAGACGGATCAGCTCCATCTTCACGTGCGGCTTTTCCACCGGCGGCTCCGGTTGAGGCGGCCGCTTCAGCTCCGCTTCCAAGCTCGCGATCTGGTCCAGCTTCGCTTTCACCGCTTCGGCCTTCGTGGGATCAACACTCCACGCGTCGGCCTCCATTCGGTAAGCACGGATCTTGCGCTCCGTGAACGCTCGCTGCTTCACCAACTTTTGGCCGGAGTCGTCGAGGAGAAGCGGTCGCTCGGGCGTTCCTGTACCAAAGGACAGGGTCATCTTTCCGACGTGTTGGCCTTGGCTTCCGGCTTCGACGATGATCACTTTGCCCGAGCGGACAGGTGCGGCAGGCTCCCGTTCGATCGGCGTACCCGGTGCGCGCACGATGATGTCGATCTCGGGCACGGCGCGCGCCAGCTCTTTGGCGCCGAGCTCACCGGCGTGGGCCAAGACGATGATCACTTCCGCGCCTTCTTTTCTCAGCATCGCAACTTCAGAGCGCACCGCGGGTGCGTATTCGATGGTGGTGATGCCTTTGACGCTCGCTAGATTTTCCGGCGTGGCCAAACCGGTGATGCCGATCTTGATGTCGCCGATCGTGCGGAGGGAGGACCGCGCGATCGATGGCCCGACGTCTCCCACTGGACGTACGTTCGAGGAGACGAACGGCACCGAGCCTTCACGCTGCATCTCTCTGAGGAGATCTGATCCTTCGGCCAGGTCGTTCTCCGCGATGTTGATCGCCACCGCTCCAAGCTGGCGGTACGCGCGCGCCAACACGCGTGCCTTCAAGAGATGTTGTTCGCGCGCCAGCGGTTCGATTTTATCAGGGAAGAACAGGTTGCCCGCGTCGATCAAAGCGCGATCTTTGCGCCCGCGGTTGAGCACCGTCGCCAGACGTTGCACGCCGCCCAGCGGTTTGGTGGTGCAGCCGCACGGCTCGATGTATCCGTCGACCTCGGTGGAGAAGTAGAGCTCGGCGACCCGTGCCGGCTTGAAACCGTCACTGCGCCCCGACGGCGTTTCCGTGGCGCGATCGCCGTTCCGGCAGGCGACGTTGAGCAGCGTCAGTGCCGCGAGAACCGCGGAGGTGAGCGAGGATTGAAGCTTCACCGGCACGGCCAGCCTCCAACACGCAGGGCGCAAAGTCTAATCCAAGTCCTCGCCCGGCCCGCCGTTCCTTGCCTGCGGGCCTTGCATCTGGCCGCGAAACCCGCGAAGTCCGAGGCCGTGCGCGGATTCGCGGCGCTCTGTTTCGGGCTCGCCCTCTCAGGGTGTCGGATCGAAGTCGGCGCGCCGGCTGCGAAATGCACCGACGCCCAAGGCGCACCCAGCGGCGAGGTGATGATCTACACCTCGATGTACCGCTCGGTGCTCGACCAGGTCGACCCGATCCTCGAGGCGAAGCTCCCCGGCGTACAAGTCGAATGGCTGCAAAGCGGGAGCGAGAAGATCGCCACCCGCCTCGACGCCGAGCTCTCCGCCGGCGCCACCTCCGCCGACCTCGTCCTCACCTCGGACCCGTTCTGGTACGAACGCAAAAAACGCGAGGACCACCTCCTCCGCTACGCTTCGCTCGCCGCGCTGGCCCTTCCGCGCGAGATGGTCGATCGCGACGGCGCCTACGTCACGTCGCGCATCTCGACGATGGTCGTCGCTTACAACACGCGCTTGGTCTCCGAAGAAGAAGCGCCGAGGAGCTTCGCAGAGCTGTTCGACGACAAGTGGAAGAACGCAGTCACGATACCTGATCCTTTGGGCAGTGGCACCGCCTTCACCACGCTCGCCTATCTGGTCGACGTCTACGGCGAAGAAATCATTCAACGGATGCATCGAGCGAACACAGTCGCCGCCGGCGGAAATTCTTCGGCGATCACGCGCATCGAAACCGGTGAACAAAAAGTCGGCTTCGTGTTGCTCGAAAACGTCCTCGCCGCGAAGAGGAGCGGTGCGCCGATCGGCTATCGCGTGCCGAAAGACGGCGCGGCGCTGATCCCTGGGCCGATCGCCATCTTGAAGCTGAGCGACAATCCCGTCGCCGCGCGCGCGGTCTACGATCTTTTGCTCTCTCCGGAGGTCCAGAAGTTGATCGTCGGCGGCGATCTGCACTCGCCGTACGAAGCGCTCGATCCACCCGCGGGAACGCCGTCGCTCCACCAGCTCAAAGAAACGAAACACGACTTCACGCCGGCGTTTCTCTCGCGCTCCATGGAACGCGCCGAATCTCTGCGACACCGCTTCTCCGCGATCATGGGTGGCACGTGAGAGCGTGGCGCGTCGTTGGTGCTCTGATCGCGCTGTTGATCTTCGTCTTCGCATTTTTGCCGCTGCTCTCTGCGCTTCGCTCCGCGCATTTGCCGGAGATGTTCGAGGAGGAATCTCTCGAAGCTTTGCGGGCATCGCTCTCGCTCGGCGGCCTGGTGGTGTGTGTGGCGGTGCCGGTCGGCGCGGCGATCGCTTGGCTGATCGAAAGAACAGATACCTTCAGCAGCGACCAGAGCCGGGCCCGCGCGCTGGCGTTTTTCTCCGTGCCGGTCGCGATCCCGCCTTATCTTCTCGGGATCGCTTGGCTGCTCTTGGGAAACGGCAAAAGCGGCCTGCTCAACCGTGGATTTTCCTGGATCGATCTCTACGGACTCGACGGCATGGTGCTGGTGCTCGCCACGTCGAGTTATCCGTTCGCGCTGCTCGCGGTGCGTTCTTCGCTGCTGCGCGCCGACCCTTCGCTCGAAGAAGCAGCGCGTGTCAGCGGTGCCGGTCCGTGGCGCGTGTTGACCGGCGTGACGCTCCCCTTGGTCGTACCGGCGATCGCCGCGTCCGCAGGTCTGGTCTTGGTGTTCACGCTCGCGGCGTTCGGCGTGCCCTATTTATTCGGTGAAAACAGGCTCTACGTCTTGACCACGCGGATTTATCAATTCGTCACCCTCGGCGGAGAAAAGATGATGGACCGTGCCGCCTCCTTGGCTCTTTTGCTGTTGATGATCTCCGTGGCGGCCCAAGCGTTGCTTTCGGCGTGGGCCCGCCGCCGGTCTTCGGTACAGGTGTCCGGTAAGACAGCTCGCCGTTCCCTGGTGCTGCTCGGTAAAGCGCGAACGCCGCTGCGTGCAGCGCTCCTAGTCCTTGGGACAGTGTTCATCCTCGTACCGCTCTTGACGATCGCTTGGACTTCGCTAGTGCGCACCTTCGCCGATCCGCTGGTGCTCTCCGACCATCACTGGCGAGCCGTCCTCGGCCGCGCTGAAACCTTGCGTGCCTTTTCGCATTCCATCGTCCTGGCCCTTGGTACAGGTATCCTGGTGGCGGTGATCGGCCTTTTGGTGGCGCGGATCGGCGGCCCTTTGGCGTCGCTCGCGGCGGCACCTTATTCTGTGCCCGGCACGGTGCTGGCGATCGGCATGATCCTCACTTTTTCCCAGGAATTGCGGGTGATCGCCTTCGAACAGGTGACGTTCGCCTTTCGCTTGCCCGGCACCTTGTGGATGTTGCTCATCGCTTACGCAGTGAAACATCTCGCCTTCGGGGTGCGCGGCGCATCGACCGCTTTGGCGCAGATCCATCCCTCGCTCGAGGAAGCCGCGCGCACTTCGGGTGCCGGCTCGATGCGATCTTTTTACGACGTGATCCTCCCGTTGATCGCACCGGCCGCCGTCGCTTCGTTTTTGATCGCAGCGCTCACCTGTTTGTCCGAGCTGACGATGAGCGTGTTGTTGTTCGGCGCGAACACCGAAACCGCAGGGACGTTGTTGTTCGAGCTGCAAAGTTACAGTGATCCGCCGGCCGCAGCGGTGGTCGCCACCTTGGTGATCATCACGGCGATCGCCGGCGACGCTGCGGTGCGCGCGATCGAACGAAGGAAGCGGAGCACCACGTGAGCGGCTTGCTCATTCAGCAGCTGAAGAAGTCGTTCAAACAGACGCACGTGGTGCGCGGCCTCGAGCTCTCGCTCGACAAAGGGGAGATCGTCTCGCTGCTCGGGCCGTCCGGCTGCGGCAAGACCACGGCTCTGCGGATGGTCGCCGGCCTCGAGAAGCCCGACTCGGGAACGATCTCCATCGGCGCACGCCCGGTTTTTGCGGAGAAGATCGATCTCCCGCCCGAAAAACGCAGCGTCGGGATGGTCTTTCAATCGTACGCGGTGTGGCCTCACCGCTCGGTGCGCGAGAACGTCGCTTATCCCTTGATGCTGCGGAAAGATCCGCGCGCGAACGCTGCTGCAGATGAAGCGCTGACCTTGGTGCGCCTGAGCGGTTTCGGCGATCGCACGCCGGATACGCTCTCCGGCGGACAACAACAACGCGTCGCGCTCGCGCGCGCTTTGGTGGCGCGGCCTGAGTTGTTGTTGTTCGACGAGCCGCTCTCGAACCTCGACGCCAAGCTCCGCGAAGAGATGCGCCACGAGGTCCGCGAGCTGGCGAAACGTTTGGGCATCACCTCGCTCTATGTGACGCACGATCAAGCGGAAGCGTTCGCGGTGAGCGATCGTGTCGCAGTGGTGCTCGACGGTAAGATCGCCCAATTGGCGAAGCCGCAAGAGATCTACGATGAGCCGAACGATCTGCGCGTCGCGGGATTCGTCGGACGGATCAGCGTGCTCGAAGGGATCGAACGTTGCGCGCCGGATCGCGTGCGTATCGGAACGATCGAAGCTCGAGCCACTTTCGCCCCGGAATGCAAAGACGCGCTGGTCATCGCGGTTCGGCCGGAGCACATCAGCATCGGGGACACTGGTCTTCCGGGCAGTGTCCTTCGGGCCAGTTTCCTGGGCGAACGTTTCGAGCTCGCAGTCAAGACCGACGCCGGCGAGCTGCGAGTCGACTCACGTTCCCGTTACGAAGCCGGCGAAACGGTCCATCTCTCGATTGCAGAGTGCCGGGCGTTCAACCGCGAACCGCGGCGGTCGTAATCGCGTGATCACCTTCGAGGAACCAGGTTCCTTCGGCGGTGTACGGACCTTCGTCGATATCGAGCAGAAACTCCGCGGCGCCGTCTTCGGCGATCTCTACCGCGACCTCTTTGAAACCGACATACCGGTGCACGAAAGGATCGAGCGCTTTGTAGAGCGACTCCTTCAACGACAAGGCGAGCGTCCGATCGCGCGGCGTGGTGATCCGCTTCTTCTCCGCGTTGGTGAGGACCAACGACGCGTGTTCCGCCTTCACTGCTCCCAACCGCTCCGTGTCCACGCCGATGTGGAGGCGCGGCAACGCTTTCGCCACCAGCGCACAGGCGATCGTCTCCTTGTGCGAGAGCGAACCGAGCATCCCGTCCGGAAGGACAGGTGCCCCACGGTCGTCGCGCAACAAAGGTTTGGAAAGATCGACGCCCAACTGGTGTAGGGCGTGTCGCAGCACCGTGCGTCCCGCAGCGAAGGTACGCCGCCGTTTTTCGCCGAAGCTCGCAGCAATGACTCGTTCCTCGACGGGCAACGATTCGAACATCGCCCGCGCGTCTTCGGGAATGCGCAGCGCGACGCACAGGCCATGACGCGTCTCGCGGGTGAAGATCAGGTCGAGCACAAACGTTCGATCTCGCCGCTCTCGGCGCGAAGCTTGTTGGCGAAGGCCAGCGGTGCGTGTGTGACCAAATCGCGCGCGAAGAGAACCGCACCGATGACCGGCTGCACTTCCAAACGAATCACGTGTGCTTCAGTGACTATGCGGCGGATCTTTCTCTCCGTCGCTTCGAGCAACAAGCGGTGCCCCGCGGCTTGAAACATCGCGCCGCCGAGCACCACCACCGCGTTCGGGCCACGTAACACCAGATGGCGCATCACCGCCGCAGCCGCAGCGCCGAGACGTTCGCCGGTATCTTCGACGATGCGGCACGCCAGGCCGTCACCTTGCTCCGCTTCGGCGAACAAGGCCGCGACGATCTTTCGCACCAGAGGTTCCGGAATTTCGCCGCGCACCAGCAATCCCGGCACTTCTTCGACGCTGTTCACGTGAAGCGCCTGCGCCACTGCGCGCGCCAAAGAGGAGGGCCCGGTACGGCCGTCGGTCGCCATCCACGCGGCGCCTACTGTCCTCATGGCCAGGTCTTCGGCGTAACCGACGTCTCCAGAGATCGCGCCCATACCGCCGACCTGAAAACGCCGGCCATAACGATCGCGACCGATACAATTCGTCCCGGTACCTGCGACCAGGCCGACGCCGACCGCGTCCTTGGTCGCGGCACGCAGCACCAAGAGCGCGTCGTTCTCCACGAATCTGCGTGCGACCGGTGAGAACGATTCGACCATCGTTTGGACGATCGCCATCTCCGGCTCGCGATCCGCACCGGCGATGCCGAAACCCGCCGTGGTCACGTCGGTGAGCTCCGCGCCCGCACCGCGCAAAGCGAGATCGATCGCCACGCGCAATTCACGTCCTGCCGCGCGTTCACCGATCGATTGATAGTTCGAACACCCCGCGCGGCCGGCAGAGAGGATGTGCCCTTCACCGTCGGCGATCACCGCGATGGTTTTCGTCCCTCCGCCGTCGACGCCGAGGAACAGCTCGCGCAAGCTCATCGCTCCCGCCTCGCAGCGATCCACGGCGCGATCGGATACGGCACACCCGCGGGCTGCGCGTAGGGAAGCTCGATCGTCCGTCCTTCGGCCGCCGAAGCGTAGGCCGCCCAGATGATCTCCAGGACAGCTCGCCCATCGTTCGCATTTTCGAGCGGCTGCCGTTTCTCGCGGATCGCCCGCGCAAAGTCCGAAAATTCCTGCGGATAACCGTTCTCGAACAACCAATCGGTGTTCGGGCGCGACCATCCCGGCATCAGCTCTTCTTCCGCGAACCCATGCACCGAAAAAAGATCCATCCCCGTCGACTGCAAGAGATCGATCTTCAACACGCCGTCGCGTCCTTGGATCTCCGCGTTCGACACCATGCCGCCCTTGAGCGTCCAACCCGCTTCACAGATCGCGGCGCGGCCGTCGTTGGTCTCCATGGTGATCAAACAATGATCATCGATCGCGCGATCCCGGTGCACGTAGCGCGACACATTCGCGGTCACGCGGGCGATCGGCGCTTTGTCGAGCATCCATCGAGCCCACTCGATCGAGTGGCAACCCATGTCCATCAACGCACCACCGCCGGAGAGCGCAGGGTCGAAGAACCACTCCGAATACGGGCCTGCGTGCGATTCGACTTGTTTCACCAAAAACACGGAGCCGATCGCTCCGCGGTGCGCGAGCTCTTTTCCGCGCAGTAACTTCGGACAATAACAGAGCTCTTCGGCGTAGCCGACGTAGAGATTTTTTTCGCGCGCCAGGCGCACGATGTGATCCGCTTCTTCGAGCGTGAAACACAGCGGCTTCTCGACGATCGCATGTTTGCCGGCTTCTAAAGCCGCGATCGTCACCTCCGCGTGCACCGAGTTCGGCAGCGCCACGGTGACCGCTTCGATCGAAGGATCGGCGAGCATCGCGCGATAGTCCGCGTAATATCGAGCGATCGATTGCGACGCCGCGAAAGTCTCTCCTCGGCCGGCGCGATCGCGTGCGCGTGGATAGTCGGCGCACGCCAACACGACCGCTTCGTTCGGGATCGCGCGCAATGCACGGAGATGGACGCCGGTGATCCAGCCGGATCCGATCAACCCGAAACGAACCGGCTCATCAGAGGAGCGCATCGAGATGTTTCCTGATCTTGAGGACAGCTTCGATCACGTCGTCGACATCTTCGGTGCCGCCCAAAAACAACGCATGGTGCAGCCAAATCGTCTGCTCATAAGCCGCGCGTGCAGCGTTCGGTGCACGCACGTGCGACGGCTCCAGCGCAGCGCCGTAACGCTCACGGATCATCGGATAGTCGCTGGCACGCAGCGGGAAGATCTCTCCCGTGCGATCGGCGATCGGCACGTAGAAACCGCCGTCCGCCGGCACACCTTCCGCTTCCAACGCTTCGACGAACCGGTCGCGCGAGAGATTTCGCCATACTGTCTGATCGTACAGCATGACCACTTGGTAAAAGGTGCCTCGCGTGATGCGCGGATCGCGAAACTGCAGCCGTAAGCCTAGCTCCGGCAGCTCCGCGAGACGGCGCTCGAAATGGGCCACGTTCGCCGAACGACGCTGGTGTTGATCCTCGAGGCGCGCGAGCTGCTCGCTGAGCAACGCCGCTTGCATCTCGGTGATGCGATCGTTCCAGCCGAACATCACGCCGTCGAAGTCCCCATAACCGGGCTCTTTGCGCCCGCAGTTGATCAACGATTGGCAGCGCTCCGCGAGATCCTCCGAGTCGGTGGTGATCGCGCCGCCCTCACCCGCGGTCAAAAGTTTTGACGACTGAAACGAGAAGCTTCCCGCATCACCGAAAGAGCCCGCGCGTTTTTTGCCCCACGTCGCGCCATGCGCATGCGCGCAATCTTCGATGAAACGCAGTCCGTGTTTCGAGCACAACACGCGGAGCGCATCGACGTCGGCCATAGCGCCCGCGAGATGCACCGCGATGACCGCGCGCGTCTTCGGCGTGATCAACGCTTCGACGGCTGCGGGATCGATACATAACGACGCGGGGTCGATGTCCGCGAAGACAGGAACCGCATTGATGTACGCCGCCGCACCTGCGGTCGCGATCCAGGTCAGCGCCGGAACGATCACCTCGTCGCCCGCACCGATCCCGAGCGCACGCAGGGCGATCTTCAGCGTCACCGTTCCATTCGCCGCGAGCACCGCATGCCGCGAACCGACGTACGCCGCGAAAGCCTTTTGAAACTTCGCAGCCTCGGTGTTCGGCGCGGGATAACCGCCCCAGCTCCCGCTCTCCAGCACGCGCGAAAGCGCTGCTTTTTCTGCTTCGCCCGACTCGGGCCAACGACTGAAGGGCGCGCCACGAACGCGCGATCCACCGAACAACGCCAACACGCTGTTAGCTGATTGCACCGAGCTTCTCGCCGCCGTCAATCGTTCGATGATAACCAACTTCCGTGCGCGCGATGATCGTCGCTCTCTCCTTCTTCGTTTCGGCCGCATGCGCGGTCGATCGCCGGCCGTTGGTGCGGACGCCCGAATATGTCCAGGCGATCGACGCAGTGGGCAAAGCCGCGAAAAACGCGCCGCGCGGAAGCGGTGAAGTGCGCGCCGGTTGGAGCCGTGTGGAGATTTCCGCGCCGGCCGGTGTGCCGCTCGCGGGATACGGCGAGCGCGAAGGTGCCCCGAGTGAAGGAGTGCTCGATCCAATCTACGTGCGCGCTTTCGTCGTCGAAACTCCGGGTGCGCGAGCGATCCTCTTCACCGCCGATCTCTTGTTGACCAGCCCGGCGGTCGTCGAAGCGGTCGCCTCCGAGCTGCGGGAAGAACGCGACGTCGAGCCCGAATCTCTGTTCTTCACCGCGAGCCACTCGCACTCTGCGGCCGGCGGCTACGTCTCCGGCATTTTGTGGGAGCTGGTCTTTGGACCATATGACTCGGGCGCCTTCGACGCCGTGGTGAAGGCGCACGTCGAAGCTGCGAAGCTCGCGCTCGATCGATTGGCACCCGCGAAGATCGGCTACGCCGATACACGCGTCCCGGATCTGATCCAAAATCGCGTGGAAAAAGGGGGCCCCACCGACGATCGCCTGCTCGCGATCCACTTCGAACGTCTCAGCGACCAAAAATCCGCGGTGTTTTGGAGCTTCTCTTGTCACGCGGTGGTGCTCCCGGCCTCGAACCGCAAGCTCTCCGCCGACTATCCCGGGATGATCGCTTCCGAGCTCGAAGGCAAAACACACGAAGTCGTTGGTTACGCAGCGGGCGGCGTGGGCAGCTCGAATCCGCGCCACGAACGGCCCGATCCTTCGTGGTTGCTCGAACCGCTGGCGCGCGCGCTCCGTTCGACGATCGGCGACGCGGAGAAAAGCTCACGCACCGCGGTGGAGCTGGCGCATGCACAAGCGACCGTCGATCTGCCGTCGCCGCGTTACCGTGTCGGCCGCGAAACCGGTCTCGCGGCACCGCTGGTCCAAGCGTTGATCAACAGCGAACACGCGCCGTTTGGTGCGATCGCCATCGGCGATCTGGTGCTCTTACACTTGCCAGTGGAGATCTCCGGTGAGCTGACCCGCGCGGCGCGGTCGCGTGCACACCGTCGCGGCATCACGCTCGGCGTGTTTCCATTCAATGGAAGTTATGCGGGATACGTCGTGCCCCACCGCGTCTACGATCTGGAGGACGCACGCGGCGAAGAGATGTTGCCCTACGAAACTCAGACGCTCGCTTTCTTCGGCAAATGGTCGGGCGATTTCATGATGAACGTCGGGTTGCGGTTGGCGGCCGGCGTTCGCAGCGCCGCCGAGAGCGTGCGACTATCCGCTCCGTGAGGCGCGCGGCGCTCATCGTGGCGTTCGGGACCGGCTGCATACGTACGGCCGAGCCGATCTCACTTCCGGAGTCGATCGCCTTCGTCGCGCTCGAAAAGATGGGCGACCCTCCCAGTCCGCTGATCCGCCTCTCAGATGGACCGACCGCCCTCAGCGCGCAAGAAGGGGTCCGCCTGTACGCTTGGACAGCTGACCAATTGGCCATAGTTTCTCCTCCCGCGACCGGCTCGCTCCCGTTGTATTTCCAGCGCGACTTTTGTGATCCACTTTTGCCCGCGCCGGCCCAGGTCTACACCTTCGATGCCGACGGACGCCTTGAGCCGGCGGAAGGTTACTCGAGTCTCAGCGCGGATTGGTTCTCCTGTCCGGAAGACGTGAAGAACACGTTGCTCATCGACAACCGCTGCGTCGAAAACCAGTGCGGCTCGGAGCTCCGCTTCAAAGGATGCCGTTTCGAGCTTGTCTCCGAGTGCAGCAGCGGATTGAGCGGTCGCCTGCTCCAGGACGGCACCGCATGTATGAGCTCCTCGACGTGCGAGCCGCTCCCGATCCCCGGCATTTCCACCGTCGTTTCGGTTTCGCAGTGTGAGACCGGCTGCACGGTCGAGCTGAACGACACCGCGCTTCTTCCCCCTCCGCACTACGAAAGTTGTGCGCCGGCGGACGCAGGCTGCCGCGTGAGCGTCCGCGGTGAGACGCCGCCCATCGTGAAGTACACCGACTCCGTTTCGCTCGGCCGCCAAGAGCTCAACGAGTATCTCGCTGCAGATTTCGTCGTTCTCGAAGATCGCGTCGTCGTCGTTCGGACCGGAATGCCCGAAGACCGCGTCTATTGTTACGAACAACCGATCTCGCTGGTGTCGATCGATACCGAAACCATGAGCATCATCTCCGAGGTCCCCGCACCCAAATGTGTCGCGCGGATTCAGGCCTACGGTGACAACCTGCTCGCGACGACCGCGAACTTTCCGCCGGTGTTGATGGAGCTCCGTCTCGACGGGACCATCGTGCGCTCGACGACGATCGCCATGGAGGGTCACGGCACCGCGGCATCGATCACCGGGCTCCTCCGGCTCGATCACAAGGATCGGATCGTCCTCACGTTGAGCAGCGCCGATTCTTTTCCGCGTTACGACGTGGTGATCGTGGAGACGAGCACCTTTCGGATCATCGACCGCTGGGGGACGAACGTCGGCCGTTCTTCTTCACCGGTGTTGATCGACGACGAAGAGATGATCCTCCACAACGACGATTCGCGCCGCCCGCAGTGGTTCAGCATCGAGAACGATCGCGCCGAGCTGAAAAGCGAAGGCACCATCTCCAACAGCTCGATCGGGAACAGCCTCTACGACCCGCCCACCGACTCCGTGCTCTACGAAACGACGATGACACCGGGCATCGAGATGCAGTCGAGAACACGCGGCCGAAAACGCGTCTCCCTCTACATCAACGACTCCGTTCCCACCTACGCGTTGTTCTTCGACCCCGAAAAAACGCGGCTCGCGGTCGCGTCTTCGGAGCTCGGTACCGTCACGCGAAAAGCGCAGTTGAGCTTCGCCCGTCTCGACGACGGCGAGCTGCGCTTCGAAGCGCGGATCATGGACCTCGGCGACGGGGTGATCTCCAAAATGGAGCTCGACGCACAGCAGCGTCTGTGGATCCTGCTCTCTTGGACAGGTGAGCTGATTCGCCTCAACCCCGTTCGGAACTGAGCGCGGCGAGAGCTTCTTCCAACTTCGGCGCCGTCTCGCGACCGACGGACACTGATCTTTCGTACGCAAAAATTTCGTCGTCGTATTCGGCGGGATCCAAGATGTAGCCGAGCTCGTCGCCGGCCAGCGCCAAGACGATCGGATGTTCTGCTTTCAACGCAGCTTTGACGCGCAAACCGACCTTCGGTGTCGGCTCCCCGGGGAGTAGCGCAAAAGATGCGGGACCAAGATCGATCCGCCCGACCTCGGTCATCAAGCCGCCCTCTTTTCCGGGCGCGCGGTGCTCCACCAAACCCGCGTTCTCCACGTATTTGAAGAGCGAATTGTCGACCGCGAGCTCCACGGCTCGACGTCGATAACGCAAACGATCGACCGGCGTCGGCGCGACACCGTCGAGCGTAGCCAGCGCCTTCGCGGCGATCTGCTCGCCGAGATTTTCCAACACGCGAGCGCGCTCCTTCTCTTCGAGCCCGTCGTCGAAATCCGGCGTGATCATTCCGCCGAGAATTCCATTCGCGAAAACCGCGGTGCCACCGCGCGCCTCTTCGATCTTCGCACGCACGCGTCCCGGGAAATCGGCGCTCATCTTACGCGAGCGATCCCCGAGCGTCTCCGGGTGGCATCCGAAGCTGACGAACGTTGCCAGCGGTTCTCCGCTCTCGGCGTCATCGGCGGCGATCACTTCGATCGCCGGATCGTACACGCCCGGCGTCCTGAGGTTTCGCACCAAACCGGCACCGATATCTGCGCGAGCAAAACGGAGCTCCGCGCGTCGCGCGTTTCTCGCAGCGAGAGCCACACACGCAGCGAGCCGCCGTTCGAACACGCGCTGATACGCGCGCATCTGCCCTGTCTCCACCGGCAACGCGTACAACAAGGCGCGTCCCCAATAACCCATGGTGTCCGGGCTTTGATGGTTGTGCGTCGCAGCGACCGCGACATCGATCCCGTTCCCCACCAAACGCCGTACGCGCGCGGTGGTCGGCAACATCAAGCCGATCACGTCCGCGACGACGATCGCCAGCCGCCGCGTTCCATCATCCACATAAAACGCACACGCCGAAATCGGATCGCGCAGCTCGCGCATCTTGCGTTGAAAACCAAAACCCGCGAGCCAGGTATGCGTCCCCTCCGGCGGAGTGATGTCGATCTTCGCCGCACCCACCCTGATCTCTTGGCCAGCTGTCCAGGGGATCAGCCCCATGGGGTAACGCACGTGATCGATGACCGGCGCCCTTCTTCCCGGCGCCAAACAACCGCCGAGCATCAGTGAGCCGGTACCAACAATCAGCTGTCTGCGCGTGATCATGCGATCGTGTATCTCCGAAAGCACCACAACCCGATGCCGAGACCGGCCGCGGCGCCCAGGCCGATCAGCCGGATACCGAGCGGATTGGCCGCGCTGTTCCCGTAAAATTGAAAGAGCACCCCGACGAAACCGGTGGCCAACGCTTCGGCGACCTTCTCGAGCACGCCGGACATGCCGTTGTACATCGCCTCGCGACGGTAACCCGTGCGCTGTTCATCGACGTCGATCACATCCGCGAGCAACGCGCGCGGCAAGACCAACACGGTGGCCGTCGAAAATCCCGCCGCGACGAACAACACCGCGCCGTGCACCAGCGGCGAGACTGGAAAGAGGCCGATCGTTCCCGTCAGCGGCAACACCACCAAATAACCGAGCGCGCCCCAACGAAAGACGCGCGCTTTGCCGTGTTTTTCGGCGAGCTTCAACACCAGCGGGAACGCGAGCGCGGCGACGATGATGATGATCGCCAACATATAACCCGCGACTTCTTCGCTTTGTCCCATCAGCTGCGTCGCCACGAAGGGCATGGCCACCACGACCGAAGTGGTGCCGAAGCGAAAGCCGCTCACCGCCAACGAATAAGGCACGAACTGCGGATTTTTCAGCGACTCCACCATCGCGCGCCACAACGAGAACGGCACCTCATGTGAAGCGCTTCGCGGCGGTTCGCGCACAAAAATGGTCACTGGCAAAAAGGACAGGAAGGCGATGAAACCCACTACCACCCCGAGCAGCTGGTAGCCGTTGTCGAACGCGAAGCCGAGCACCGTCACTGCGCCCGCACCGACGAGCAATCCCGCACCGAGCGCGCCCGCGACGTTCGACAACACCTCGAAATACGACATCCACATCGAAAGGCGGACGCGCTCCGCAGAATCCGCGGTGAGCTCCGGCAACATCGCGACGAACGGCGCGACCACCACGGTGTACGACGCGAAGAAGATCATCAGCGTCACGCCGCAGTGAAGCAGCACCGAGAGATCATCCACGCCGCGGCCTGCGGGCGGAAACCAGATCAACACGAAGCTGCCGACCAAAAACGGCAGGCCCAAAGCGATCCAGGGAATGCGCCGTCCAAAACGAGACTTTGTCCGATCGGACAGGTACCCGATCATCGGCTCCACGACCGCGCCGATGATCCGCTCGTACATGCGGATCTGTCCGAGCATCAGCGCCGAGATGAGGATGATCCCTTCGCCTTCGGGCGGCGAATAGAAGTACATCATCCAGCTGGCGAGGATGACCGGGAGGAGCCCGGTGCCGAGCGATCCGGCGGAGTAGCCGATCACCACGCGCCAAGGAAGCCGCACGCGGAGCTTTATCGAAGAAGCCTCCGTGTTAAGCAAGCAGCGTGAAGATCGCGATCATCGGAGGCGGCTCGACCTACTCACCCGAGCTGGTTCATGGGCTCGCCGAACGCGTGGAACAGCTCGGCGTGCGCACGATTTCGCTCTCTGACCTCGACGCCTCGCGCTTGGCGATCGTCGGCGGCTTTGTCGAACGAATGACCAAAAGGCTCGCCCCCTCGATGAAGATCGAGGTCCACCGCGAGCTCGACGGCGCGCTCCAAGGCGCAGATTTCGTCGTCGTCCAGATCCGCGTCGGCGGCCAAGCCGCACGTCTCGAAGACGAGCAGCTCGGCCTCAAACACGGTGTTATCGGCCAAGAGACCACCGGCATCGGCGGACTGGCGAAAGCGCTCCGCACCATCCCCGCGCTGCTTCACATCGCCGAACGCACGCACGCGCTCGCGCCGAACGCGCTGCTGATCAACTTCACCAACCCGGTCTCCATCGTCAGCGAAGCGTTATTCCGGCATGCACCTGTCCGATCGATCGGGTTGTGCAACATTCCCATCTCTCAACGAATGGAGATCGCCGCGGAGCTCAAAGTCGATCCCGACGACGTGGTCATCGATTCGATCGGGCTCAACCATCTCTCTTTCGTGCGCAGCGTGAAGGTGCGCGGCGAAGAAGTGTTGCCCAAGATCTTGAAGAGCGATCACGGCAAACCGGCGAACCTCCCCGATCTCGATTTTCCACTGGAGATGATCGAGAGCCTCGCGATGATCCCTTCCGGCTATCTGCGCTACTACTTCATGCAGCGCGAAACGATCGCCGAGCAGCGCGCACAAACGAAGCTGCGCGCGGAAGAGGTCATGGAGATCGAACGCGAGTTGCTCGCCTATTACGCGAATCCAGCGCACGACGAAAAACCTGCTTCGCTGTCGAAACGCGGCGGCGCGTTTTATTCCCGTGCTGCGCTCGAGATCATCGAAGCGACCGCGCACAACACGGGCGCACGTTTGATCGTCGACGTGCAGAACCGAGACACGATCGCCGGCCTGCCCGAAAACGCGTGTATCGAAACGCCATGCACCGTGGGCGCGCAGGCTGCGACTCCGCTTCCACAGAAGCCGCTCGAGGCTGAAATCCGCGGATTGATCCATCATGTGAAGAGCTACGAAGAGCTGGCTGTTCGTGCGGCAATTTCGCGTTCGCGTCGCGATCTCTATCTCGCCCTCCTCGCGCATCCCCTCACGCAAAGTGCAGCGGTGAGCTCCGAGATCGCAGAGTCTCTGACAAAGCGCCTAGCCTGGTGATTTTCGCCACGTCGCAGCATGCGACGCGAACGTTCCTTTTTCCCGCTCGCAACGCGACCGGCAACTCTGTCACGCTGTCTTCATGCCGTCGCAGGTCGCGCCTGGATTCATGGTCGCCGCACCGAGCCTTCTGGATCCGAATTTCAGTCGATCAGTCGTGTTGATGATCGATCACCGAAAAGAAGGTTCGCTGGGTTTCATCGTCAACCGTCCCGCAAACGTCAGCTTCAGTGGAGTCGCCGACGAGCTGGGTCTCACCGTGCCGGGCCGACCGATCCCTGATCTACCGGTACTGGTCGGAGGGCCAGTCGCGCCCCATACGGGTTGGATCGTCTTCGATCCTGGCCAAAGGATCATTACAGTCGAAGGCACGATTACCGTGACCGATCACTTGAATGTCTCCGCGAGCCGCGAGCTGTTGAAAAACATCGCTGAGTCGAACGACGCCGAGCGACACTTGTTGGTGCTCGGATACGCCGGTTGGGGCGCAGGCCAGCTCGATCAAGAGATCAAACAGGGCGCATGGATCCCAGTCGATCTCGACGAACGTATCCTCTTCGATACGCCGTACCAAGATCGTTGGACCGCAGCGCTCGCAGCGCTCGGCATCGATCCGCGAAGGATCGTCCCAACGGTTCTCGCTGAAGCTTAAGAAGCAGGCTGGCTGTTCGGCGCGGCGTCCATCGCGACGTCGCTGTCGGGCGGAAGGAGATCGCCCGTCGAAGGTGGCACTTCGTCGCTGCCATTGTCCGCGGTCCCGCCTTGCCAACGAAGGCGGCGCCACAAGCTGGTGTACGAAATGCCCAAGGCCGCGCTCGCATCTTTCAGCGAACCGCGCTCGCGCACCGCAGCTTGAATATGCGCGCGCTCGAATTGCGCACGGGCATCGCGGAGCGATTGGATCTCGTCGATCGCCGTCGGCAGCGGCGGCCCGCACGGAGGTTGATCCGGCGGTGCGTACGACTGAATGAACCCGTGGAAGAGCTGCATGCGCGCTTCACGCAACGCCGCAGCGATCCCGTCGTGCTCTTGGCGGTACGCGCGAAGCTCGTTCACTTCGATCGCCGTAACCAACCACTCGCCGAGATCGACTTGTTTCGCCGCCTGATCGAGCCACTTCACGTGCTCGCGACCGAGCAACATGCGCGCAGCTTCCTCGTCCGAATCGGTGCCCGCGCCGATCACCAAGGTCGGCACGCGCTGATCGAACTTGTTCTCCGCCCAACGCAAGAGATCCATCACGAATGGACCCGATGCGCCGACGCTGATCGCCAATCCACCGACGCCCGTCGGGCCGTTTTCGCCGACGACTTCGAGCGCCGAAGTGCAGGACACGACGTCGACGCCGTACCCTTTCTCGCGCGCAATGGACTCCATCTCGCTCGCCAACCCTTTACGGTCGACGACGACGAGCTTGAACTTTCGCTGTGGTGCGTTATTCCCCATGGACCATGTTCTCCCTGCGAAGGCGCCGCGAGAGCGTCGCCGACGATACGCCGAGGTACACCGCCGCTTCGCGCGCGCTCGCGCAAAGGTGTTGCACGCGGTCGATGTACGCTTTCTCGAATGCTTCGCTCGCTTCATCGAGGTTGTAGGTCGACATCGGCCCAACCGGGAGCGGCGGAGGTTGGAAGGTGTTGAGATCGTCGCTCATCGTCTCGGGCGGATGTCCGAGCAGCTCGAGCTCCCGTTGGTGAAGGCGTTTTGACTCGCAACGGTGAGCGAGCTCGAGCGACAACAGTGCACGGAAGTCGAGCCCGCGTCGCAAGATCGTCGTCAGCGTCGTCTCTTCGAAGTCTTTGATCACTTCCATCACGCCGAACGAACGCAAGGTCGCCGGCGAGATCGAAGACGCTTCGGGAACGTAACCAACAACGCCGACCGAGATACTTTCCGAGCCCAGCGCGCGCAGCAGCGTCGGCGCAAGGTCTCCATTTGAGATCACGACGAGCAAGCGATGTGTCCGCGCCGCACGAACCGCCTCATCGACCGTGGCGAAATTATGAACGCCCTTCGATCCGAGAATTCGATTCAAAATCGGAACGGCATCATCAACGCCGAGCACGCCAACATTGATCACGGCTGGAATGCCATGCGCTTTGAGTGACTGTTCTACTTCGGTCGACAACAAAACCACGGTCGCAAGCTACCATATGAGCTCCGCGACCTTGTCCCCCGCCTATCCATAAAATGGGTTTTTTTTCCGGCGAACCCTAGATGTGCTCATTGCCCCCGGACTGCATACAGCACCTCAGAATTCGCGCGTTCATCGCAGAGTGCGGAAGATCGCGCGCTTTCGTACAATGCGATTCCGGCCCCGCGCGATGCGCTCTTTTTTCACGCTCCTGATCGTGTTCGCATGTCTAGCGATCACGCGTATTTCCGCGCATGCCGCCGATGCGGATACAGAAGCGCGCATTTCACGCCTTGCAGCGCTACTCGCAACTGACGCAAGTTTTAAAGTCCGCGCGTACGCTGCTCGCCAACTCGGTACGTTCGCGAGCATCGGTGCAAAGAAGCACCCCGAGATCACCCGCGCGCTGAGCGCCGCGCTGCGCGACACCGACCCGATCGTACGTGCGATCGCCGCCGACGCGCTCGGCAAACACGAAGCCACCAGCGCGATCAAAGACTTGGAGAAGCTCGCGCGCACCGATGAGAGCGACGTGGTCCGCCGTTCCTCTGCGGAAGCGCTGAAACGACTCCAACAAAACACAGAAGTTGTTCCGGTGGTCGAGACCTCGATGCCTCGAATGCGGCGCGCGCAACGCGTCGAGCTCGGGCGCGTGGAGCTCGATGCGGGCTCTCCATTGCTCGGTGCGATCACCGACGCCGTCGAAGCGCTGATCGAGCCGCACCGTCCCGCGATGTTTCCGCGCGAGAGCCCCGACGTTCGTTTCGAGGTCGTCGTCAAACGCGTCGCACCGCTCGTGTTCGAGGCGCGCGTGTTGGTGATGCAACTTCCCGGCGCGCACCTTCGACAAGCATCGAACGCGAAAGCGAGCGCCAAGACGACGTCGCGCAGCGCACGTGCGATCTCCAAAATTGAACGCGAGCTGGCCCTCACCGCAACCACCCGTGCGGTCACCGAAGCTTTAGCGATGTTGGACGACTGAGCCGGTGATCGAAAGGATAGCTGATCGAAAGGACAGCTGATCGAAAGGACAGTGTACTCGCGATCAGCGCGAGGAAGCGAGCGTCTGATCGCGCGTTTCGCCGCGTTTCACGACTGCGTCGCGCTCGTTCACATAACGCGCGACACCCTGGGCGATCGAAGACGCGACCTGGCTCTGATACTCCGGATCGCCGAGACGTTTGCCTTCGGTCGCGTGCGTGACGAAGCCTGTCTCCACGAGGATCGACGGCATCCGCGCGCCGAGCAACACGTAGAACAACGCGTGTTTCACGCCGAGGTCCGTCACTTGATCGTGTTTCCTGCGAAGCGTCCCCACGAGCGAGCTCTGCACGTAGCCCGCGAGACGTTTCGACTCCGCTGAGGCGGAACGCATCGCCAGATCCGCGAGCAGCAGCTTCAGATCGCGGCCGAGCGCGCCCGGCGGGAGGCTCGCGGCTTCATCGTGCTCGTTGTCGCTGCCGACGGTCGGATCGAGCTCTTCACCGAGCTCCTCTTCACCACCTTCGGTGTTCTCGCGACGTGCGAGACGCGCCGAGTAACGATCGCTGGTGGTGTTCAGATAATACGTCTCGATTCCGTGAATCGACTTCTTCCGCGCCGCGTTCGAGTGCACCGAGATGAACAGATCCGCGTCCGCGTTGTTCGCCAGCTGCGAGCGCCGCTGCAGCGAAAGGAACACGTCGGTGGTCCGCGTGTAGATCACTTTGACGCCGAGGCGCCGCTTCAGCTCGGCGCCGAGCTTCATGGCGATCGCCAAATTCACGTCTTTTTCGAGCACACCGCCGACACCTTTGGCGCCCTGATCTTTTCCACCGTGGCCCGCATCGATCACCACGCGGCGGATCGACAACACCGACTCCTCGCGCGGGCGCACCGCTTCACGCGTCGAACGTTTCAACGCTTTCATCGTCGCTTCGTCGAGTGGTGCTTCGAGCTTTTTCTCGGCGAGCTTCTCTTCTTCGACACGCGGCTCGATCTTCTCTTCGATCGACGGTGTCTCCTCGATCGCAACTTCTTCGGGTGAAGGGAGCGCCTGTTTCACTTCGTCGACGATCGCCCGCAGCTCCTTCGCCGTCAGATCGACCGGCGCCTCTTCTTCGACCGCCGCGAGCGTCGCTTCTTCGACCACCGCGACGCCGAGCGCGATCTTCGCTCCGTCGATGACGATCTCTTCTTCCAGCTCCGAGCTCGCCGCCAGCTCGACGACGACGCGCACCGTATCGTCATCGAATTGCCCCACGCGAACGCGCTCGATTCCGTGGTGCTCGATCTGCGCGCCGCGGAGCGCTTCGTTCGAGGCGATCATCGGCGAAAGATCGAAGAATACGCGCGGGCCCTTACTGCCCTTCGCGGGAATGACATCGCGACGCGACTTGAACGTTCCGCTGACGTCGAGCTCGAGCGCCGATCCTTCCAGCGACACTTTGGCGAGCATCGCTTTCGGCGCCGAGGCTTCTTTGACGATCTCTTTTTTCGCGACCGGCGCAGACAACGCGCGTTCTGCTTCGTTCGCCTTCGCTCGATCGTCCGCGCGCCCCGACCAATGCGCGAGCAACTTCCACGCGCGCGCTTCGCCTTCGAGCGCTGCGCGGCGATCGTCTTTTTTCGCGCGGCCGTACATGCCGATCAGCCGCTCGAGGTTCTCGCGCATCCGAAGCTTCGCGTCGTTCGACACGAGCTGGGCTTCGTACTTCTGTGCTTCCTTGAGCGGTGATGCGCTCGCGACAGAACCTGCAGAGATCAGGAGGGCAGCGATGAGAAAGGCGCGCACAGGAGCAATGTGTGACCAAAGATCACAGCGCGCAAATTTTTGTCCGCGGTGGGGATCCTGATCCTTGGATCAGTAAGTGCCGGCTTCGATCCGGGCGATGACTTCTTTCACTTTTTTATGCAGCGCATCGAGCCGGAACGGCTTGTCGATGTACTCATCCGCCCCGTAAAGCGGCGAAGTCGCTGCGTTGGTGTCTTTGCCGATGCCCGTGGCCATGATGATGCGCACGGGATCGAGCTCGCTGCGTTCACGCACGTAACGCGAGATCTCCCAACCGGAGAGTCCCGGCATCATCACGTCGAGGACCACGATGTTGGGTCGATCGGTGAGGATCTTCTCCAGCGCCTGATCGCCGTCCTGCGCTTCGCTCACCGTATAGCCCTGCTTCTTCAAGAACGGCACGAGCAGCTCGAGCACTTCGGGCTCGTCGTCGACGACCAACACGCGTACGTCTTTCGCGTCTTTGAAGAGCGTCGCTTTGCTTTTCGCGTGACCGTTCGTGAGCGCGGCCTTCGCCGCCTTTCCCGATTTCGCGGGCGCAGCCTTTCCCGATTTCGCGGGCGCAGCCTTCCCCGATTTTGCGGGCGCCGCAGTTTTCGCCGACTTCGCAGCCTTCGCGGGCGCAGCCGACTTCACAGCTTGTTTCACCGGCGCAGCCTTTTTCGCAGGCGCAGCTTTCTTCGCAGGCGCAGCTTTCTTCGCGGGCGCAGCCTTTTTCGCAGGCGCAGCTTTCTTCGCAGGTGCTGTTTTTTTCGCGGGCGCTGCGGCCTTCGCAGGCACAGCTGCTCTTTTTGCGGGCGCTGCTTTCGTCGCTTTCGCGTTCGCAGAGCTTTTTTTCTCGGGTCCCCGCTGAGGGGCCGCCTTCTTCGAAGCCATCGGTGCAGCCTACTAACCTGAAAGCAGCGTTTTTTTGAAGCCTCGGAGCAGATCCTTTCCACGATCGCCCGAAATCTCTGCCCAGCGCGCGAGCGCCGCAGCCACCCGCGCGGTCGCGAGGCTCGGCCCGAAGAAGTTTTTCTGGAAGCCGGGCGCAGGTCGAGCCAGCCCTTCGGCATAGGCGCGATCGCCTTCGAGCAACACGTCGACCCCGTCCCTTTGTGCCGCAGCCAACGCACCCGCACACTCCGCGGGCAACACGCCGGCGTGCGGCCAAGCCGCGACGATCACCGAATTGTCCGAGACTTCCGCGACGACATCGTCGAGCCGCGCGCGAAGCCGCGTCATCGTTCCCATCGGTACGGCGACGACCGCCGCACCTTTCTCCGCTGCGGTGCGAATCCCCTCGGCGAGCCGATCCGCGTCGGTGGTCGCGCGTTCGCCGGTCACTTTCACCGCAAAAAGTGCGGCTTCGGGCGCGAGCGCGTGGATCAGGGCGGCACAACAGGTCCCGTGCCCATACAGATCAGGGTGCACACCTTCGCGGACCTCGAGCTCGCCGTCGTTCCATTCGACGCTGGCGCCGGTTCCGCGAACCGCAAGATGGGGATGATCGAAGTTCACGCCGGAGTCGACGATCGCCACCGTGATCCCACGGCCGGTCGCTTCGCCGGCGATCGACGGTCGCGTCAGCTTCTCACCCGCGAGCCAATCCCAACGCGCGTTCACGCGTCTTCTGCACCCGCGCGTTCCTCACCTGTACCAACGACCAGGCCGCACTCCGGGCACTCCTCGACGCTGAGCGGAACTTTTTCGCCGCACGCCGGGCAGGTCTCGATGTCCACTTCTTGGTGCTCGATCCCGTCCGCCGCGCGCCACATTTCGACCAAGAGCTTCTCCGCGCGTTCGTGCTGTTCTTTCAACACGCGCACTTCGAAGCGCGGCACGTTGTCCGGAAAAAGCACGTCATCGAGCGGGAAGATCAACGCACCGATCTGTTGGTCGGCCAACACGTCGCGAAGCTTCACCGCGTTCGCCAAAATGAAGATGCGCGCGGGATCCAAGACACGCCCATCCACTTCGATCGGACGGCCGCTGCCACCTTGCGTGAAGCCGATGGGCTCCGTGTTCGGTAGATCCTCCGGCGAAAGCTCGATCGTCTCTGGCGCTTCGAGGGTCTCGACGAGCGCGACGTCACCGCACGATTTGCAGGACGTGAACTCGGGCCGGTATTCGGAGCGACACTTCGGACAAAACGCCATGGCTCACCTCTTCTTCTTCTTCTGTGCGATCTCTTTCAGCTCCGCGAGCCGATCGAGCGCTTGTCGCGGCGTCAGATCATCGACGTCGAGCGCGTCGAGCTTCTCGACGAGCTCGTCGATCACCGCATCTTTCGCGGGCGGAGCAAACAAAGAAAGTTGATCGGATGAATGTCGCCCGCCCGAGAGCGCCTGTGCTTCGAGCCGCGCCAACACCGTCCGCGCACGTTCGACCACCGACTTCGGCAACCCCGCGAGCCGCGCGACCTGCACGCCGTAACTCTTGTTCGTCGGGCCCGGCATCAACTTTCTCAGGAATACGATGTTGTCGTTGTACTCCTTCACCGCCACATGCACGTTCAATGCGCGCGTCTTGTCGCGGCAAATATCGGTCAGCTCGTGATAGTGCGTGGCGAAAAGCGTCTTCGCCCCGACCGCATCGTGCAGATGTTCCGCGACCGCCCAGGCGATCGAAAGCCCGTCGAAGGTGCTCGTCCCGCGTCCGATCTCATCGAGGAGGATCAACGAATCTTTGGTCGCCGAACGCAAGATGCGCGAGGTCTCGTTCATCTCCACCATAAACGTGGAGCGGCCTCGTGAAAGATCATCGCTCGCACCGACGCGGGTGAAGATCCTGTCCACCAGGCCAATCCTGGCCGCTCGGACAGGTACGAACGAACCCATGTGTGCGAGGATCACGATCAGCGCTGTCTGCCGCATGATCGTCGATTTTCCCGCCATATTCGGGCCGGTGATGATCAACAGATGATTCTCGGGGCGCAGCGTGATGTCGTTGGGAACGAATCGCTCGCCCAGCTCCGCGGAGAGCAGCTCGATCACCGGATGCCGGCCGTCGGCGATCTCCACCACACCTTCGCGATCGACGAGCGGCCTCGCCCAGCCGCGATTTTCCGCGATCAAAGCGAGCGCCGCCAGCACGTCGATCTCCGCCAGCGCTTCCGCGAGCCGGCCGATACGCCGCGCCTCATGACCTGTACGAAGGACCAGGTCGTTGAACAGATGGTGCGTGCGCGAAATCCGCTTCTCTTCCGCCGACAACACCTGCGACTCCAGCTCACGCAGCGCTTCGGTGAAAAAACGTTCACCGTTCGCCGTCGTCTGTTTGCGAATGTAGTGTTTGGGAACCAGCTTCAGGTTCGGCTTGGTGACCTCGATGTAGTAGCCGAAAACGCGGTTGTAGCGGACCTTCAGCGAAGAGATGCCGGTCTCTTCCTTCTCCTTCGCTTCCATGGCCGCGATCAGCGATTTGCCGTCGCGCGAAAGCTCGGTGAGTCGATCGAGCTCGGGATCGTAACCCGCACGAAAAACTTCGCCCGCTTCGAGATCGACCGGCGGCTCCTCGATCAGCGCCTGCTGGATCGCGGCGGCGACATCCGCACACGCATCGGCCGCACCGAGCTTCGCCAACCGCGAGGAGACCGCGCGCGTTTCGCCCATTCCTTTGAGCTCATCGTTCGGCTGCAGCGCGGATCCCGCGACGCGCGCCGTCTCCAAGATCGCCGGCGTCCGTTCCAGCGTGACCGCCAAGGTGCCGAGGTCACGCGGTGTCGCCCGTCCCATCACCACTCGCGCCGCGAGCCGCTCGAGATCCGCGATCTCTTTGAGCGCCATGCGCGCACCATCGAGCGCCGACGGCCGCTTCACGAAACACTCGATCGCATCCTGGCGCGCGGTGATCGGCTCCAGCTCGCGCAGCGGATACGCAAGCCAACGCGCGAAGAGCCGTCCGCCCATCGCGGTGACCGCTTCATCGATCGCACCGATCAGCGAGCCTCTTCTGCCGCCGTCACCCGCAGTACGAAACAGCTCCAAATGCGCGCGCGCGTCGGTATCGAGAACCAGCGCATTCCCCGGCAAATATGGGCGCACTTCGCGGATGTGATGGAGTCGCAGCCCGTCGCGTTTCGGCTGGAGCTTCTCCACGTAAGCGAGCGCCGCACCGGTTGCCCGCATCGCCTCTTTGGCGAGCACTTGTTCGAGCGCCTTCGTTTCGTCCGCGGAAAAAGTCCGCGTCAGGCTCTCCTTCGCTGCCCGCAAGGACATACTATCCTCTGGTACAGGTGTCAGCGCAGTGCGCGTCAGATCTTTGCGCAGCCGTTCGATCGTCGCCGTGCCGAGCACATTCGCCGACACCAACACTTCGCGCGCGCCGATCCGCTCCAGCTCGTCGAACAAAAGATCTTCACCTTTGCCGGAGGTCGCGCGCAGCTCGCCGGTCGAGAGATCGAGCACCGCCAAACCGAACAGCTCTTTTTCCAACGCCAGTGCGGCCAAATAGGTGGAGACTCGCGGCGGCGCCTGCGGATCGAGGAAAGTGCCCGGCGAGAGCACTTCGGTGACCTCTCGTTTAACGAGACCTTTGGCCAGCTTCGGATCTTCGACCTGATCGACGAGCACCACCGTGCGGCCGAGCTCGACGAGCCGCGCGATATACCCGTCGACCGCGTGATGCGGCACCCCCGCCATGGGGATCGGATCTTTTTCCTTCGAACGCGCGGTCAACGTCAGATCCAACAAACGCGCACAATCGGCGGCATCTTCGTAAAAAGTCTCGAAGAAATCGCCCATCCGAAAGAGGACGATCGAAGTCGGATTTTCCGACTTCACCGACAGATACTGGCGCATCATCGGCGTGGCTTTGGCGAGCAGCTCGGCGTTGTTCGCCGCGATGATCGGAGACTCGCTCACGTCTTGTTGCCCACCCTGGCCAACAACCAGGTCGCGTAGCGATCGAAGATCTTCTCGCGATCCTCGGGACCCTCGTTCACCAGCTCGTGATAGTGCCCTTCGAGCCGCTCCACAGTTTTATCTTCGCAAGCCAGCTTCTTCGCCAGCTGATCCGTCGCGTCCGCGGAGGCGATGCGATCTGATCCTCCGTACAGGAGAATCAGCGGCCCTTTGATCTCGTTGGCGCGCGCGTGCACGCGGTCGATCGCTTTCATCGCTTCGGTGAACCAACGCGCGGTGGCGTTTTTGTTGTTCAGCGGATCGCTGTCGTAGAGCTCTTGCAGCTTCGGATCGCGGCAGGCATCCGAGCCTTTCAATCCCGAAGGCAGCGACAAGGTGGGGATCAGCCGCGACATCACGCGACCGAGCCCTTCTTTCACCGGATTCACTTTGAGCGCGATCCCCAAAAACGGGGAGGATAAGGCGACACCCGCCAGCTCTTTCCCGTTTCCCGCGAGCAACCAATCCAGGGCCAAGAGCGCGCCCATGGAGTGACCGAACAACGCGACCGGCGCGCCGCCACCGAGCTCCTTGGCGCGATTCACCGCGAGCTTGGCGTCCGAATGAAACTGTTGGAACGCGTCGACGTGTCCCCGCGCGCCCTTCGATTTTCCGTGTCCCCGCAGATCGACCCCGGTCACCGAGATCCCGCGCGCGTTCATCGCTTCCGCAAAATGCGCATAACGTCCCGCGTGTTCGCCGTACCCATGCAAGAGCGCGAGCGAAAGACGCGGCGTCCCCTGAGCTTTCCACTCATGTACGTGTAGCTCGAGACCATCGTCAGCCTTCATCGGCAGGCGATCTATCAGAACTTGTCGTCGATCTCACGCAACAGCTTTTCGGCCGTACGTTTGGCGGCACGATTTTCCGGCCCGAAATCCCCCACCTCGTCGGGTGAAGCCAACACGTCTTTGAGGATCCGCTGAAACATGTCGCGGTCCTCCAGCTCGACCGCGAGAAATTGGGCCTCCAGCACGCGCGTCGACAAATATTGCGGAGCCAGCGCCGAGGAGCGATCGAAATATTCTTTGGATTTCTGTAAATCTTTTCCGGCGATCGTCGGGAGCACCGCATAGAGGGAGCCCAATAAACGCAGGGGCGCGCCATAATAATATTGTTCGTCGAGCTCGATCACCCGCGCCATCGCGGCCTGTATTCGATCCTTGTAAAAAAATACCGCCTTCAAACCTTTGCGCGACGCGAATTTACCGAGATTCGCACAATACCAAAACGCGGCCGGTGCACCACGCGCGGATATTTTTCCCACCACGTCTTTGAATTCTGCGCCGGCCCGTAATTCCGCGTCGAATTGTGGATCCAAAGCCATCAACGCCTTTTCACCCGCGTTGACTCCTTTTTCATAAGTCAGCAGCTCTTCTTTTTCGTTTTCCCCGGCCTCGAGGGAAAGATGGGCATCGGCGAGAAAATAATATGCCCGCGAAAGCGCGAGCAATGCGTCCGCATCTTTGGGATCCGCGGCGATCTTTTGCTGCCAGCCGGCGATCGCTCGCTGCACCGCAGCTTTATCGTCGCGTTTCTTCCACGCTTCTTCGGCAGCGGAGGACAAAACCGAAGCGCTGACCGTCGAAGTTCCCAGGCCGCGCGGTGGATCATCCGCAGGCGTTTCCCACGCCGCTCGCCGGCCCGCACCGCTGCACGCGGCCAAATTCACCGCGAGGAACACCGGAGCGAACCACAAAAAACGCATCAGGCGGCGCTTACTTTGTGCCGGCCGGCGTGTCAAACCATCCGGTGGAGTGTCCCAGATCCTCGAGAGAACCGCGCGAATTCGTGCGCGCGCGCTGGAGCTGGGCTTCGACAAAGTCGGCTTCGCAAAAGCTGGGGACGCGGATCCGGAAAAACGTTTCGCCGCCTGGCTCGACCGCGGATTCGCCGGCGAGCTCGACTATATGTCGCGCACCCGCGAAGAACGCGCTGATCCGCGCCGATATGTCGAAGGCGCAAAATCCGTCATCGCGCTGGCAATTTCCTACTATCACCCAGACTATCAACCCACGGAGCCGTTGAAAATATCCCGATATGCCGTCTCGGACGACTATCACGGGATCATCAAAAAGAAGGTTCGCAAGCTTCGCAAGACTATCTTGGAGCTCGATCCTCAAGCGAAAGCCGCGCCCACCGTGGATACTTCGCCGGTGCTCGAACGTGAATGGGCCGCGCGGGCAGGTATCGCCTGGGTCGGAAAATCGACCATGGCCATCGGCCGCGATTTAGGAACTTATACTTTCCTCGCCTCGGTCATCACCGACATGGAGCTCACCTACGACGAGCCGCACGACAACTATTGCGGCTCCTGCACCGCGTGTCTCGACGCCTGTCCGACGAACGCTTTCGCCGGCCCGTACCAGCTCGATGCACGGCGCTGCATCACCTACTGGAATGTGGAGATGCGCGAAGAATTTACCGCGCAGACCCCCTCGCTCCACGGCTGGGCCGCCGGCTGCGACGTGTGCCAAGAGGTGTGTCCCTGGAATAAGTTTGCGCGCACTTCCCGCGAGCCGCGTTTTCACCCGCGATCCGCGCTGGCGAGCCCGGATCCCGCAGTATTTACCGAGCCCGCACATGAAGACACGCTTCGGGAAACTATCGCGGGGACGCCGCTGCAAAGAACCGGCGCGAGCGCGATGCGCAGAAATGCGCTGCGAATTCTCGGGCCTGCGCCGAACGAAGGGCCGGCAGGCGGACTTGTTCCGCCGATAACGGGCCAGGACGACGATTGATTATTTTCGGCCCGCGTCGGAAATATTCGCATGGATCGTGAAGCGACGCGCGCGAAGCTCGTGTCCGCGCGCAGAGGAAGTTACAACCCGTGGCTTCACCTTTTGATCCCCGGTGGGTTTGGAGTTGCGGTGATCCTCGCTGCGCTCTCGACCATCCGCGAGCTCCAGCCGGTCGAGCTCTTGGTGATCCCGTTCGTCTTCCTTCTTTCGAACGCGGTCGAGTGGCGCGCGCACCGCGATCTGCTCCACAAAAGGAACCGCCTGGCACCGATCCTCTACGATCGGCACACACCGCAACATCATATGATCTTCGTGACCGAAGATATGGCAGCGCGTTCGCGGGACGAGTGGCGTTTCGTACTCATCCCCGCGTTCGGGTTATTTTTGATCGCGCTCGGTAATTTTCCGATTTCCGCGGTGCTGTATTTTTTGATTTCCCCGAATGTCGCGGCGCTCTATTTGGCGAACGCCCTGGCGTACGTGTTGATGTACGAGTGGCTTCACCTCAGTTATCACCTGCCTCCGCACAGTCCGATCGGCCGGCTGAGTGTCGTCCGTTTCCTGCGGCGACATCATGCGTCGCATCACGATCCGGTGTTGATGCAGCGCTGGAATTTCAACGTCACCGTGCCGCTGTGGGATCTGGTGCGCGGCACTTATGCCACGCCGCATCGATCGCCTTCCGTGGAGAAAGAAGCCGTGGTACGCCCGCGGAATGGCTGAGCAGAATCCTTTCGCAGCGCCGCAGACCGACGTCCTTCCGACCGGCACCGATCACGACAAATATATCGAGAGCGAAGTCGCGCGGATGCTCGAGCCGGGCGAACACATCAAGTGGACCGGATATATGTTGAAGGCGCCGCCACTTTGGGCGCAAATATTATTTGCCGGCTTAATAATTCTCTTTTTCTTCAAATATTATTTGGTCGGGGTGACCAATAAGAGAATTATTCTCATTCGGACCAAAAATGCCTGGGTGAAACCGAAGATGCTCAACCTCGGGACCGAAGAAATTCGCTGGGACAACGTGAAAAAGGTCGGTGTCGGTGGCTTCGCGAACAACCGCTCCATCGATCTCTCGTTCGAGGACGGCACCTCGCGCACGCTCCGCCTGCCGCCGTGGGTGAAGTTCGTCAGCGGCCAAGCCCCCTTCTTCAAGTTCCTCCAAAACTTCGATCGCGCGCAGCTCAACTAGGATCATGCCGAACGATCCGCCGCCTTCGCACGAGCTCCGTGCCGTCCAGAACATCAGCGAGGCGCTGTTTCAGACGCGGGATCTCGACGATCTTTTGGAGCGCGCCCTGCGCACGGCGCTCGCCGAGGTCGGCGCCGAATCCGGCTCGATCCTCCTCGCAGATCCCGAAACTTCGCAGCTCGTGTTTCGCTCTTCGATCGGTGAGAGCCCGGTCCCGCGCGGCACCGCCATCGACAATAACCGCGGTATCGCCGGCTCGGTCTACCACAGCGGTACCGCGATGATGCTCGCCGACGTCAAACAAAGCCCGCTGCACAACGCGGCGATCGACGCCACCACCGGACATCCCACGCGCAACATGATCTGCGTGCCGCTCAGGCGCTTCGGCGGCGAAACGATCGGCGTGGTCAACGTGCTCAATAAAAAGAGCGGAGCCCCCGGCGAAAATGATCTCAGCTTATTGAGCATCATCTCCGCATTTACTGCGATCGCCATCGAACAAGGCCGGCATTTCGAAGAAGCGAAGCTCGCGGAAATTGCCCGCACAGTCGGAAATATCGGCCATGATCTGAAAAATTTACTCACCCCGGTCGTCTCTTGCACCGGACTATTGAGAGAAGAGCTCGAAGAAATATTCGTGAATGTTTCGGATACCGAAGCCAAAGAACGCTGCTTCGAAGCGCTCGGTTTGATCGAAAGAACCAGCCTCCGGATTCATCACCGCGTGAAAGAGATCGCCGACTCCGTCAAAGGACGAACGACCGCGCCGCTCTTCGCGCCCTGCACCTTGAGCGGCATCGTGCGCGACGTTTTTGCGACGGCGCAGGTCCTCGCCGCAGACAAACAAATCCGCCTCCTCGCAGAAAATTTGGAAGATATTCCGGCATTGGTCGCCGATGAGCGGCGCCTCTACAGCGCGCTCTATAATTTGGTGATGAACGCGCTCGCCGAAGTATCGACCGGGGGCGAAATCAGAATATTCGCGAAAATAGAAACGCCGCAGCTCTCGATATTCGTCAAAGACGACGGCCGCGGCATGCGTCCCGAAACTCGAGATAGTTTGTTTTCCGGCCGCGCCGCCAGCTCGAAAAAAGGCGGCACCGGCTTAGGGACGAAAATCGTCTCCGACGTCGTCAAAGATCACGGCGGAACGATCAGCGTGGAAAGCGAGCCGGGAAAAGGCGCGCTCTTTCATCTGCGTATTTTGCTCGATTCCTCGGCAAAAGAGGCAAGCTCGTGAGCGAGCTGGTCACGCTGACGCCATCCGCGCGGCCTCCGACCGCGGCGCCGGTCTGGGCGATCCTGGCGCTGACGGTGAGCATCGGAAGCGCGATCATCTTGCCGCCGGCGTCGGAGCCGATCATTGTCATCGCCGGTTTCATCGGCGCGATTCCGCTGTCGATGTGGGCGGAGACGCGGCTCTACGTCTTTTTCTCGAGATATCCAGCTCCGCTTCATTTGCTCCTCACCATATTCACGGCGCCGTTCGCTCTCGTGGTCGCTGGGTTGGCCGGAGGAGTGATCGCTGCGTTCTCGAAAAACGAAGTGGTCGTCTTGCCCCTGATGTTCGCCGGGTTGTGGTTCATCAGCGCTGCGTGCGGAACGGCGATGGTGCAGTTCGTCGATCTCTTCGGAAGTCTGGTGTCCTCGAAATTTTCCACGCGCATTCTATTGAGTGTATTGGGGATGATCCTCGTCGCCGCGATGACCACCGCCGCCGTGGTGATCGGAATTCCGCGAGTCGTCAATTTCCTCATGGAGCACAAGCCGGAGTCGATACAGGTCAACGTCGACGGCCACAACGAGATGACGGGGATGGAATTTGAAGAGTTCGTGAAGAAAGGCGGATTGCCTGAGTTTCTTCAGGGCTACGAAGCGAAAGAGATACTCAGTTGGGGATTCATCGCCATCATCTTTCTCTTCCTCATTCCCGGGACGTTGAGCGCCGCGGGAAAACTCGGCGAAATGGCCATGGAGCGCGTGCATCCGCTGGATCTCGCGCTTCAAAGAGTGACCGCCGGAGATCTCAATGTCCGCGTCGAAGAAGCGGGCAGCGTAGAGCTGAAACGACTGGCGACGCAGTTCAACCTCATGGTCGCGTCTTTGGATCTCGCACAAAAGATGGAACGGGCGTTCGGCGCCTACGTCTCGAAAGCGGTGATCGATCGGATCCGGGCACAACACGGCGAGATCGCGCTTCCGTCGGTGGAAAAAGAGGCCACTGTTTTCTTCGTCGACATCCGCGGCTTCACCGCACTGAGTGAAAAGCTCTCCCCCGATAGAGTGTTGGAAGTGCTGAATCGCTACTACGGATATGCGATTCCCATCGTCGAAGAGTACGAAGGTTATATCGACAAATTCATCGGCGACGCGATCTATGTCGTGTTCAACGGACCGATCGATCAACCCGATCACCTATTGCGGGCCGCGCGCTGCGCAATCGCGCTTCAAGAGAAGATGTCGATTTTGAATGCGGGCGGAGCGTTCCAGGCCGTCGGATTGCTGGAAGTCGGGATCGGTCTCGCCTCCGGTCCGGTGGTCACCGGCAACGTGGGCACCGCGCGAAGCACGCAGTTTTCGGTCATCGGCGACACCGTGAATCTCGCCTCCCGCCTCAGCCAACACGCACCAGCCGGTGAAGTCTGGGTGAACGCCAAGGCCGGAGAAGGTCTGGCGAACAGCCTCCAACCGAAAGCGCTGCCGCCGATCTCCGTCAAAGGCAAAGAGAAGCCCGTCGAGATCCACCGCATCTATCCAAACTGAACGTTCGCCAAAGATCATATAGAGTCGCTCCATGACCGACCCGCGCCAAAGAGCCCAAGAGCTCATCGATGAAGGCCACCAGCTCCAAGCGGACGCGGCGGAAGCGGGGCTCTACGAAAAGCCGGAAGAGCTCCGCGCCGTCTACCGGCGGGCGATCGAGAAGTTCTCCGCCGCCATCGCGCTCGATCCGGAGGCCGGCGAAGCGTACGCGAGCCGCTCGATCGCCGCCTATTTCTGGGGCGATTCCGTCACCGCGAAAGCCGACGTGGAGCGCGTCCTCCAGCTTCCAGCGGTCGCGGAAGACGACTATCTCGTGCTCGCAAATCCGTACCGCGGAGAAGAAAAGCGCCGTCTTTTACGCCTCTTCCTCACGAAAGTCGCGCCCACCTCCTATGTACACTTTCATCTTCGCCTCAGCCTCGCGCGGAGCTATTTTTCTGACCGGAGCCACCAAGCCGCGCTGCAAGAGCTCACTCAACTGATCGCAGATCTCGAGCGTCCCGAGCACTCCGAGGATCACGGTTTGCTTCCCACCCTCTATTTAATGCAATCCATGGCCTTCGAGGCTCTCGCCGACTATACATCTTCGATCACCGCGCTCCAGCGCCGGCTCGAGCTCCCCTCAACGCCCGAACAACAGCAAGACGCCTGGTGTTCCTTGTTCCGATCGTTCCTGCGCGCCGGCCGCACAGAAGAAGCGAGGGCCGCGCTGCAGCTCGAAGACCGCTTCACTCCGCGCGACCTCCACCTCTCTCGAACCCTGCTCTCCGCGCTCGACGATCGCGTGACCGCGACCTCCGCGGAGCTTTGCGCCCTCGCCGAAGACGAAGAAAACAGTCTCGCGGGTTACGAAAAATTCTGTGCCGGGGCTGCGCTGTGGAAGCTCGGCGAACGAGCCCTCGCCGAACCGTATCTTCGAGACTTCATCTCCAGATGCCGCGACAACCCGCGCGAATGGGGCGTCACGATGCGCTGGGAGATCGCGACCGCCGAAGCGCTCCTGGCCTAACTGAGCTAAGAAGTCCGCGCGAGCAACCAGTGCCCGCCGGTGCTCCAGCCTAAAAATCTGCGCCCGCCTTCGACCGTACCGCCGTCATCAAAACGCGCCCCCTCGAAGGCCGCCCGCAATCCAGCGACGACCGGCCGAAACGCCACCCACTCCGGATTCGCGGACAGACGTGTTTCCAGCGCACGGATCGCCGTCTCTTGCACATGAACGTCACACAACGAAAGTAGATAGATCGCCTGCCGCCAAGCATATGCAGTGTTCTTCACCATCTGCAGCTTCCCGCGATACTCATCAATCTTCTGTGTTTGGCGGCGTTCGATCCACACGAACACGCGCTCGGCCAAGCTCGGCGCCAAGCTCCGCACCCGGTCCGTAAGACCGAGCTCCGCCACGAGCAGAGCCAAGTTTTGTGTCGTCAGGATCTGGCTCTGCTCGAGCACAGCACCGTTGAACGCGACACTCCGGCCCCCCGTCGCACCGGCCCCTTCGGCACGCTGCCGGCACAACAACGCAAATCCATCCGCCGTCTCCCGCTGCCAGCGCCACTTCACCTTCGGCTCGCTGGCGAAGTCACGATACTCCGCCGCATTCGGCAGCTCGTAATATCGCCCGTACAACGAATCACCGAGCTGCGCGGAAGCGACCCGTGCCGCCATCGGCCACTTCATGGTGAACGTTCCCATGAAAATATCCGCGGCGATTTCTTCGACGAGCGGAAGCAGCAAGCCCGCGCGTTCGCTGAGCGCACCGAGCTCGCGCACCAGCGGGTTCGGTAAGATCGTCTGCGGAAAAGAGCACAACGACAACAACACAGCTTGTTCCAGCGTCTGCCGCGCTGCGGTCGTCGCACTGAGCCGATTCGAACGTTCACCCCAGATGGCCGCGATCCACGGCAGCTCTTCGAGCCGGACTTGATGTTCCAGATTCAGCAACAACAAAGAACGGCGTCGCCGAAAAGCGGCGTAGATCTGTGCATAGAGATCGCGAAGCTCCGCATCCTCGATCCCGGCAGCCACGATCTGTGCAGTCAATTGCGGCAGCACCAGGGCCAAGACCTCCGCCGAGGCGATGACTTTGCGCGCGATCAGCTCCTCGATCGGCGCCTCCAAGGCACGCTCGAGCTTTTTCACAAAATGCGCCGGAATCTCTGTGTCCCCGAGGACACGTGCGTTTTCTCCGTTCGCCACCGCGCGTTCCGCCACTTCCAAGGACGGCAACCCACCGTCCTTCGGGTAGGCGTCGAGCCGCGCTGCGAGCACGCGCGCAATATCCGCGTGATAGGGACGAGCGGCGTCGATCGCTTGCAAACCTCGCAAGCGATCACGCTGGAGCGAGCCCGGCGTTCCGTGTTTGGTCACGGTATTGGCGAGCGCACGCCGAATCCAACCGACGTCTCGCGCCCGCAAACGCGAGCTGTCCCGCGCGCAAAGCTCGAGCGCACCCGCGAGCCGCGCGAAGTTGCTCTTCCGATTCACGTGTTTGTGGGCGCGAGCGTGCGTTGCGGCGGCCGCTCGATAGTCCGCGAGCCACGCCCGGCGCTCCGCCTCCCAGGAAGCCGGCCAAATGCGACACGGCCAGCCCCCCACCACCACACCCTCGTTTAAACGCGGCGCCTCCCCTTCGACCGTCGACAACCACAAAGCGACCAATCGATCGAACAGCGAAGCCCACACGCTCAACGCTTCTTTTTCCGTCGCCACGCGCGGATGAGCACCGCGATCGCGGAGCGAATCCGCAATTTCCCCCGCCGTCTTCAACCGAACCGAAGCACCCGCCGGACGCGGAGTCGCCTCGAGCCGCGGATAAAAGCGCAGCCGCGAAAACAGCGGAGAAATCTCCGCCACCAAATCCAACGCCTGTTCGACACGCCCGCGATCGAACAACCACGCCGCGATCAACAACGCGCCTTCCTCCGGCAGGTCGATGGAATATCGGCGTTCCCGGAGAGCCGTGGTCAGCGCTCGATGCCCTTCGTCGCCGAGATAGTATGCGTTGATCCGCGCTCGCGCCGTCGACCCTTCGTCAGACGGTCCCGCAGACAAACGAGCGAGGACTTCCTGTTCATGCGGAAGCATCGGTCCTTCGGCCAGGTAGCGGCCCGACGCGAATCCGCCATGGAGAACTTCGAGCGTCACCCACGCCGGAGTATTCGCCACCGGGGTCCGCGAGCCGATCGAAAGCGAGCCCGCGCTCATCCCGGCGATCACGGCGGTCCAAGCATCGATCTTCGCCGAAGCCCGCCCCCGCACCGTCGCGTCGGGATGCGCCGTCAACGTCTCCATCGCGCGGCGCAGGCGGTCCGCCGCATAACCGACATCCACAGTGATCTCTTCGATCGTCATAACAAGCTGAGCTACTTCAAGTGAACGTGGAGGCAGGAATTGCACCCGCGCCTTCCCGGTCCAAGCCAGGCGCTCTCTACTGAGCTACTCCACGAAAGTTTTGCGGAGATAACATACCGGAGCTTTTTTTCGCCAGAACTATCGCGCCGTGATCTTTCTCGCATTCACCTCACTGTCCGCGAGGACAGCTCACCAAAACTATCCGCGCCGCTTTTTCTTTTTCCCCTTCTTGGCCTTTTTGCCCTTCTTGCCCACCTTGTCCGCGGATTTTTTTTCCGCCTCCAGCTTGGCCGCGGCCGCCGCTTCATCCGCTGCCGCTTTCGCCTTCGCTTCTTCCTCAGCGCGCAGCTTCGCGGTCTGCTCCACGGTCAACGTGACCATCAGCTTCTCGAAGCCGACACACTTCCACTCGGCTTTGCCTGCGGCATGTGCAGCGTCGACCAGAAATTTGTAACGTTGATCCGACGGCACCGCGTCATATTTTGCCCACGCAGCCGCCGGCGCTTGGCTCTCTTCGGCCGTGGTGAACTCGGCTTTGCGCTCGTTGATCTTCGCCACGCGGGCGTCGGTCGACAGATCGCGCTCCTTATTCACCTCGTTGACCACCCGGCAAAAGGAGTCGAAATCCTCACCGATCGTGGGCCCGCATCCCGCGAGCAACATGAAGCCCATCAAAGGCGCGACAAAACGCATGGGTCACGCTTTAGCGGGTCCTGTGCTCGAGGGGAGCTCCATGCATGTCTTTGCTTCCCTAGAATCTCGGCATGGCATCGAGAGCGCGCGCCGCAGCAATCCTCGTCTTTTTGTTGAAAGCGTGCGCTTGCGATGAAGACCCGACTGGGAACGGCCCCGAGGAGCCTCCACTAAAGTCGGCCTCCGCGCTGACGATCTCGCCGGGACGCGCCGACCTGCGCATCGACGGCATCACTCCCGTCGGCCAAATTTTCCAAGTGGAGCTGACCTACGATGACGGCAGCAAAGAAGACGTCAGCGCCGGCGCTGTTTTCCTCCTCTCGAATCCTGCGCTCGGCGACATGGCCGGACCCGAATTCACTTCCAGCCTCATCGCCGGGACCAGCACCTTGACCGCAACGCACGCTCAGCTCACCGCGAAGGCGATCATCACCGTCCAGCTCGAACGAACCATACTCATCCCGCCTATGGGCGGTCCCGCGCTGCCCCAAAATCCCGGCGACATATTCATGCGCGCACCGGTCGATCCCTCGCGTGCACCCGAGCTCGTCTATCCAAACGACGGCGTGCTCGTCCCGCCGAACCTCGGCTCTGTGGAAACACACTATCGGCCCGGTGCGAACAACACACTCTTCGAGCTCACCTTCCAGAGCGCGCTCGCCACGCTGAAAATATATACGCGCTGCGTTCCGCTGGCAGGCGGCTGCGTCTTCAATGCAGACGGCACCACCTGGACCGCGATCGCCGACAGCAACCGCGGCGGCGGGCCGGTGACCCTGACGATCAAAGGCACCGACGAAACAGGCACCGCCTCTGGATCTTCCGCCTCGATCCAGCTCCACGTCGCCGCAAAACAACTCTTCGGCGGCCTGTACTATTGGACAACCTCCAACGGCAGCGGAATCATGCGCGTCGATTTCGGGTCCGGCCAACAAGTGCCGGAACGTTTTTTCCCCTTCCAAGGCGGCGGTTGTTACGGCTGCCACGCACTTTCGCGCAACGGCCGAAAAATGAGCCTCAGCGAAAACGGAATTTCCGACGGCCGACTCACACTCATCGACGTGGCCTCGAGGACAGTTCTCCTCACCGGCGAAAACGACAAGCGTGAACAATTCCAATCTTGGAATCCGACCTCGGACAGAATCGCCGGCGTCTGGGCCGATCGCGATCCTCCGGACACCCATATCCGCATCCGCGACGGAAACAGCGGCGAGGTCCTGGAGACGATCGACATCGGCACCGAGCCGGATCACCCCGATTGGTCTCCGCTCGGCGACCGCATTCTTTTCACCCTGGTCACCCGCAACGAAGTTTCTCAACGACCTGGCCGCGGGGGCATCTCATATATTGAGAATACCGGACCGGGCTGGGGCGCCGCAGTCGAGCTCGTTCCACCGGTCGATGGCAAAAATAGATACTATCCGGCGTACGCACCCGACGCCCAGCTCTTGGTCTTCAACGAGTCGACCTGTCCGAACGGCCAGATCTACAACGGCGATTGCGATGCCGACGCCGATCCTTCGGCGAAGCTCTTCGCGCTTCCCGCGAACGGAGGCGCACCCATCCTGCTCCAAAAAGCGAACGCTCCGGGGATCGAGGATCGCGGAAGTACTGATCTGTCGAACACCTTCCCGAAGTGGGCTCCCTTCGTCGACAAGCGTTACGCCGACGAAAGCGGTCGCGTCATGTGGCTGACGTTTTCTTCGCGCCGAAATTACGGCCTGCGGCGTACGATCGATACGAACCAACTCTTGTGGATGGTGGCGATCGATCCCGACGCCATTCTCGCCGGCCGCGACGGAAGCCACGCCGCGTTCGCCCTTCCATTCCAAGATCTCTCGACCTCGAACCACATCGCCCAATGGACGGCGCAGATCGTCCCACCGTCATCGAACGACGGGGGTCCACCCGACCCTGCCAGCGACGGCGGCCCTTCGGACTGCATTTCCATCGGTGACACCTGTAATCCTGCCGCCGACCTTTGTTGTGCCGGCACGAGCTGCGTTGAAAACGGCCCCGGTCTTTTCCTCTGCCGCTCGAGTCTTTAACAATTAAAAATCTCCGGACGAAACAGACTTCGACTCCCGGCAGTTATACTTGTCCAGTGAGCCGAACACTCGAGCTACCGGAACGCACAACCGAGACTCAGCCCCTTCCGCTCCGGCTCGAACCGATGATGCTCGCGCATCTCGTGCTCAGCGGCGACGTTGCACAGCGGCGCGAGTGGCAAGATCAGATCGAAGCGATCCATCAAGCCAAGGCGATCGACGCCGAGCCGAGTTATGAACGAAAGCGACTCCTCGCGCGCGATCGTATCTGGCGCAGCATGCGGAGAAACGGCCGGATCGGCGCCCTCTATAACCTGTCCTTGAGTACAGCATGGCTGGCGTTGCTGATCCCATCCTATGCGGTCTTCCAAGGTTTCGGTTGGCCCGCGGCGTTGGCCTTTCTTCTCCCGGTTCCGATCGCTTGGAAGGCGAGCCGCAAGCTCTTCGAACGTGCGACGCTCGAGACCGCGGTCGACACCAACGATAGAAGTCTCACCCTGGTACAAAAGCTCGGACTGCTTCCCCGCGCGTCGTTGCGGACGTTCAGCGCCGGCTTTGCTTTCGGCGCAGTTCTGCTCCTTTTGCAGGGCCTGATCAGCGTCTTCATGACACCTGCGCCGACGATCATGCAGGAGATCTATTGGGACGCGCTCTACGCGTTGGTCGCCGGTACCGTGAGCGGCACTGCGTCGATGGCGCTTGCGCCGCTCTTGGCACAACTGGGATACCATCCTCCGAAGTGAGAATCCTCGCGCACGTCCCTCGACTATTGCCGGCCCTCTTCCTCGTTTTCAGCGCTTGTTCCGACTCGGACACGGAAGACACCGGAAATGTTCCACCCGACGCCGGCGCACAGGCAGATGCCGCCGAAGACGATGTAGCTGTCCCCGAGGACAGCGGTGTTGATGCGGGTGTCGAGGAGGACGGCGGGATCGTTTTGCCGCCCTCGATCTGTGAAGAGATCGGGCTCGCTCGCCAGGAGCTGAAAGCGTCCGACCCAACCTATCGTTTCGGAGATATCGCCGGCGACTTCGTCACCACGGAGCTCGACAACGAATCGTACAGCCTCGCCGAAAAATGGACCGGCTGCGAGTCGTTCACCTTCCTCAACTATATTCCAACGAGCGGCAATTTCGAGGACCTCCTCTTCGACTCCGACGTCGACGAGCTCATCTTCAATACTCCGCTGAACGCGCAATTTTTCTTCCTCTCGCAAGAAGGTACCGAAGAGCTTCGCCGCAACCGCGTGGGAGACGTGCGGACGCGTATCGAAGAAATACTCACCGCCGGCGTGCTCTCCGAAGACGAGCTGCGGTGGCAGCGCGCGCGTTTTCATTATGTCGTCGATAACGCCGCCGATATCTTCGGCAGCGTCGGAGAATTCCTCGATGACTATCGCAGTTATTCGAACGATCCGAGCTCGGTCGTCGATCTCGGCGATCGCGGCCGCGCGCCTGCTCCACCGCCCTTCTCTTTCGCGATCGATCGCGACCAGCGTTGGGATCCAGGCGAGAGCTTGTACCGCTACGTGGGCGGCCCACCGGCCTTCGCCATGGCGCAATATCTCCCGCTGTTCTTCGACCACAAGGCGCGCCTCCGCGACGCCCAACAGCTCGAAGAAAACGTCACCAAGATCGAGCTGGCGAACACGACCACCACCGCGCGTATCTTGACGACCACCGCGAACTTACCGAGCGCCGCGGAAATGGCGGGCTTCGATACCATGGAATTCGACGTCCGCATCGTCTGCCACGAGCGCAACGTCTTCGCCTGTTCGGAGTGGGATCGCATCGCCAACATCAAGTTGTGCAGCGATCCCTCATGCACCACGCAATCCGAGCTCGTCCGGTGGATTACGCCGTATTGGCGGCGCGGCGAACAACGCTGGGTCATCGGTGCCTCCGCGCTCCTCGGCATGGTGAAAAACGGCGGCGCACAAACTATCCGCATGGAGCTCGGCCCGGAATGGGAGCGCCCCACACCTTGGGAAGTGCAAATCTATTTGCGCCTGGCGAATAAAAATGTGGGCTCACATTCCGTCGAAGCGGTGCGCGCTTTTACCGGCGGAGTATTCGACGCAACTTACAATACCCGCAAGCCGGTGCTCTTCACGCCGCCGGCGAGCGCCACCAAAGTCGAATTGGTAGTCATTCTTTCGGGTCACGGACAGGTCAACGGGAACAATTGTGCCGAGTGGTGCGATCACCGGCATCAATTCACGATCAACGGCCGGGATCTGACCGAGATCCGCCATCAAGGCACACCCGGCTCGGATGATGGCTGCGGTCCCGCGGCAGCGCTCGGCGCACCTCCCGGACAATGGGGAAATTGGGCGCCGGAACGTGCCTATTGGTGCCCCGGTTTGCCGGTGGAACATATGCGGATCGATCTCACCGCCGACGTCACCCTGGGCGCGGAGAATACGCTTACCTATAGCGGCAACTATGCTGGCCGTGCGCCCGCGGGCGGAGATATCGCGCTCGAATCATATATCGTCTACAGCGAATAATTACTCGAGCGCCGCTTCGACCGCTGCGGCGAATTTGCCCCGCGTCTCTTCCAGATCCCACAGATCACGGTCCGGCCGAGATAGTCCGTGGAATGTCTCGATGATGACCGAAGTCATCGATGGCCGGCGCAACATGAATAGTCCGCGCCGGTCGATAAATACACCCGGCGTGGGATCGGGCTCATAGAGCCCGGAATAATCATAACCATCATAGGCGAGAAATCCGCGCGCCGACATCTCGGTGGCGATCGCCCGAGATAGTTTGCGGCGCCGATTCACTTTTTTCTTCGAGCCCTCATCGGAGTATAGAATCGCAAATCCTCGTTGTTCGTCGTTTCGCGGACAACCATCGACCGCTGCATAATTTCCGCGCGAATCGAGATGAACGCTCAGCAATACTTCCGCGCCGAATTTCTCCGCAGCGGCCGCCCGCAGCGGATAACTCGGGCCGATCGAAGACGTGCGCGAGAGCCGGACGTCGAGCTTGCCGGTCGCGCGCAGCCGTTTCGCCAAATCTTCCGAGAGCTCCAGCACCACTTCGCGCTCGGTTTCGCAGCGCAAAGTTTGGGCACCTTCATTCCCGGGGAATCCGTGACCTGCGTCGAGATAGATCTTCTTCTTCGCCGGCGCCGCCTGCACCGCGGCGGCAGGGACGATCAAAATCAGAAGAAGAAAGACGCGGCTCCACATCGACGGCGAGAACACGTCGAACACGCCGGTGTTATTCCACTACATGCAGCGGTTCCGCCAAGAGGCGCGCCACGTGGCCGAGCAGAGAGTCGAGATCGAAAGGTTTCCGCAAATAAGCCTTATATCCCGAGGTGGTTTTGGCGATCTCCGCTTCGGCGACCGCACTCATCAAAATTACCGGAATTTCGGCATGTGCAGGATCGGCTTTCATCGCAACGATCATCCCGTGACCGCCGATGATCGGCATCATGAAGTCGACGATCAATAAATCCGGATGAACCTCGGCGAGCAACACCAACCCTTGTTTACCGTTGGCCGCCGTGAAGACACGATATCCCTCGTCCGCGAGAGTCGAGCTCAGCGCTTCAGCGATGCCGAACTCGTCGTCCACTACGAGGATCGTCTTCATGAGCTCTTCAACGTCCTCTCTTTGATTTTCCGCGCGGCGTTTCCGTCTTGTTCTTCTTCGCCGTGCGTTTCTTCACCATCTTAGGCTTTTTTGCGGGCGGAGCACCGGTGAGAAGTGCGCCGTGGCTTTGGAATATTCGGTCGAGAGAAATACCTGAGGCATTTATGGAGAATTCACGAAAGGAGGAGTCATAGTTCGTATCGCGCGCTTTTACGATGGAGAGGAGCCGACTGAGGCGTGCCCCAATTTCCACGTAACGGAGCAAAATGAAATTCTCCACGATCGGAGAAACTTTCGTCCGCTCGAGGTCCACGCTTGGCCCCACGATGTTCGACATCTCCCGCGTATAAACAGTGGTCACGCCGCGCGCGCGAAACTCGTTCGCTATTGCCACGAAAAAACGCGCAACTCGTTGCGGGAAGAACGCAGTGTCCTCGAATCCACCGAGACCATCGATAAATAACCGGCGCACTTTTCTCCGGCGAACCCCGTCGATCAAACGGGCGCCGAGCGCATCCAGTAAATTTTCCGTGGGAGGTTGCCACAATATTTCGAGCGCCCCGGTCTCCTGCAATTTCTCCAGATCGATTCCGATATGCCGCGCCTTATAGAGAATGCGCTGTGGAGTTTCGTAGAAGCCGAACAACAAACCCGGCTCCTCCGGGGTGGACCTCGCCAAGAAGTGGAGGCCGAGCGTCGTTTTCCCGACGCCCGACGGACCGAGCAACATGGTGGTGCTCCCCGCGAACAGCCCGCCGCCGAGCATTTCATCGAGGTGCGCCACACCGCTCGGGATACGCTCCCCGAAACTGACCTCCTCGACGCTCGGCCGAGCAAATAAAGCCTCGATGCGCGGATAGAGCGTGAGGCCATCATCCGAAATTCGATAAGTATGACTTCCGAGCAAGGAACTGCTGCCCCGGAATTTGCGGACGATCAGCTCCCGTTCGACGCGGCCGTCGATCCAATGTTCGGCGAGCGAGATCAGCCCGTCGACCATGGTGTGCTCGGGATGCGTGAGCTTCTCCATGCCGTTCGTCAGAAGGAACGTGGTGCAGTTGAGCATGTTCGCCTGAACCTGCACTTCGTGGATGAATTTTTTGAATTCCCGATCCGAGCCGGCAGTTTCCTCTGCGGCCACCAAACCATCGAGAATTAATACGGTGGCGCGGTGCGCGCGCACTTCTCGCCGAATAACATCGACCAGCGCTTTCAAACCTTCTTCTTCGAGAATTTTGAAACCGCTGACATAGTATAGGCGGTCCGGAATTACGCTCGCATCGAAGAAGCTCATACTGCCCAAATGCTGCAGCATGCGCGCATGCGACTCCGACAACAGCGTCACATAAATTGCTCGGCCCCCCGATTTTATGTGATTGAAGCAGAGCTGATTTGCGAGAATTGTTTTTCCAGCGCCCGGCGAGCCCTGAATGATATAGACGCCGTTCTTGAAAAAGCCGCCCCTCAATAAAGTGTCGAGCCCACTTATCCCGCTCGACAACCTTTCCGGCGTCGAGGCTTCGATGCCTTGATCCATCTGAATAGTACCCCTCTCGCCTCAACCTTTGCTGATCCGTGGCAAAACCGCGGTGAATCGCGACCCTTCACCGAGGCGGCTCCGCACGGAGATCTTGCCGCCCATCGCATCCACGATGGTGCGCACCAACCACAATCCAACCCCGAAGCCAACCTCGTGTGTCCGTTCGGAGCCTCGCGCGAAACGTTCGAAGATTCGCTCGCGGTCGGCTTCCGCCACTCCGATTCCTCGATCTCGAACCGAGATCAACGCGTGCCCTTGCGTCGCTCGCAACGAGAGTCGAATCGGTTTTCCGTCTCCATACTTAATTGCATTGGAGACCAAGTTGAAAATGATCTGCTCGAGCCGCACGCGATCCCAGGTTCCCTCGATCGCGACCGGCGCGGACCAAGCGGCGCTGATCTTTCTCAGCTCCAGCTCGGCGTGGAATCCATCGAACACCCCGCGCGCGACGGTCACCAGATCACTCGGTTCCGGGGACATCGGCACCTGTCCGGCGGTCGCTCGCGAAACATCGAGCAACATCGTCGAGCGCCGCACGAAAGCCGCCGTCTGCCGGCGCAAGGCTTCGAGTCGAAGAGCGATGCCCGGCGGGATCGCGTCACCTGACCTTTGGACCAGGAGCAAAAGTGATTCGGTTTGCAGGCTGATCGCTCCCATCGGATTTCGCAGCTCGTGCGCGACGACGGCGATGAAATCGTCCCGCGCAGCGAGCGCTTTTCGCAGCTCCTCCAGCTCGAGGTCGCGAGGATCGCGGACCTCCGGCGCGGGCTCGGCTTCGTGATCCAGGGTGATCGGATCCGAGGCGTCCGAGATCAGGCGCCCGGTCATGAGAAGACACCCGGCAAGCGTCTCGAACTTAGGCGGTGCCGCGCCGGTGCGCAACACACTGTAAAACGGATTGCTGGGGCGAAATGCCGCGTCAGATTCCGCCGCAAACTTTAGAGCCCGATATTACGAACGCCGGTAAGGGACGAAACGCGCGCGCCGTCGATAACGTGCATCGGCATTCAATCGGGCTGAGGACGTGAGCGAGAGCTCTTCGCTGTGGTGGTCAACGCGGAGAGATCGACTGAGAGCCCCTCTCTCGCGCTTCACGTCTTCAGCCCGCCCTCAACGCTGCGACAACATCGAACGATCGAGCGGCGCATGCGCGCTGAGCATCGCTTCGCGGACCAGCGGCTCTTCTACTAAATAGGCGTCGAAAGTATCTCCCATGTGACTCTTCACGAAAGAGAACGGATTCCACGCACTATATCCGATAAATACGTCGACATGATTTCCGTCGATCGAACCACCGGTATCGCCTGCATAAAAATATCCGTCGTGAATTTGAGTTTCACCGTCGTCGAGCGTGACCACGGTGCCGCGCGCCGCAGGAATAAAGAGCACGCTGCCCAGCGGAATTAAGCGCGGATCGACGGCCACCGTGCGATAGGGGATCATATTTCTTCCCCCCGCACCGCTGCCGTGAATTCCGCGACCGCGTTTGAAACGAGATTTTCCGATCGCGCCGTGCCGCGGATAATATTCGGTGCAATCTGCTTGCTGAGTATCCGCGATGCCGTCGAAATCATAAAGACGGCGGCCTCGTTTCGAGCTGACGGCGACGGTTCCTTCCATCGCGGCTCGACAGAAATCTTTGAGCGCCAGACGAGGCCCGAGCTCGTTCCCTTTGATATCGAGCAGCGGAACGCCGTCTTCACCGCGCACCGCATTCACGCGAGGAACCGAATAGTGCGTCGCCCATAATTTCACGCGACGTTTATTGGCGAGCGGCGGCGCGGCGAAATGAACATAAACGGGGTCGAGCTTTTTGACGGTCTCATTCCCCTCGACGACGACGTCCGGAATACGCAACACGCGTGAAGGCTCGCGCGCGCCATGCGGCGACGCGAACATCATCGCCGCCGCCAGCGCGATGAAACCTACGCTGAGAAACGCCCTCGTCATCGTCGTTCCCTTCGGTCTCGCGCGACCGACGCACGGACGTACCGCTGATCGCTTTACGGCGTCGCTCCGTCATCGGGTGGAGAATCGCGCTGTCCTTATCTCGGGATCCTCAACGTTCAGTCGAGCGGTACTATTTCGGGTAAAGAGAACGTGGATATATGCCACTCAACGCTGCGCGTCGGAGACGAAGCGATCGAAGATCGCGCGCACGCGATCACGCCGATCTTCCGCGATCAAATCGCCGACCACGTCGAGCACCGAGAATATTTCGGCGCGTTTTGCGCCGCACGCTTCTGCGCCCCGCACATGGCTTGCGAGCTGTCGATCTTGAGCGAGCACGGCGAGCGCACCGACCGCGCAGAGCTCACGCCGAGCCGCGCTGAGACCGGGGCGCGACAACACGCGACCGTACGCATGTTCTTGGACGAGCTTTCCGAAGTCGGGATGAAACGAATACAAGCGCGCCCGCACCGGCTCCGCGTTCGATCCGTAAATCTGATCAAATAAATTTTCGCCGCGAGCTCGCACGTCGTCTTCGTTTCGGTCTTCACCGTCTTCGAGCGCGCCGAGGCCACCATGTCGGTCGAGCATCTCGTAAGCCTCGACCTGACGAGGAATGCCCGCGAAGAGGTGGGTCATGAGCACGACTTCGCGCCACTCGCGATCCGGTTCACCGACAGGCGCATTTTCTCGGATCGACGATAGTATCTCCCAGCGTCCCAGCGCGATCGCCGCGGTCATTCGGACGAGCCTGCGGTCTTTCTCGCTGAGCGACATTTCCCGCGGCCACATTGACACTGGGAAAAAGTCCAGACAAGGTCTCGCGTCTACATGAAATTGTTGGCGATAATCGTCAACTATAAGACGGCCGACATGACGCTCCAGGCTCTCGAACATTTGCTTCGAGAGATGGAGCCTATTTCCCGATCCAAAGTCCTGATCATCGACAATGATTCTCAGGATGGCTCGTACGAGAAGCTTCGCGACGTGGTCGCCGCGGATAAAAAGTACGATGGATTGGTCGAGGTTCAGCGCTCAGATAAAAATGGTGGGTTCGGTTATGGAGTGAATTGGGGCCTGCGCCAAGGTTTGGCATCCGCCGATCCACCGGAATATTTCTATCTGCTGAACTCGGATGCCTTCCCTGAGAAAAATTCGATCACCACACTGGTCGACTATCTCGATTTGCACTCGAACGTCGGGATCGTCGGAAGTTATATTCACGGTCCCGAAGGTACGCCGCACGAAACGGCGTTTCGATTTCCGTCGGTCGCCAGCGAGCTCGAAAGCACGCTCGGTCTCGGCGTCATCTCGAAGTTACTCGATGAATATATCGTCGCGCTTCCGATGCCGAAAGAGACGCAGCAGGTCGATTGGCTCGCCGGTGCGAGCATGATGATCCGCCGCCAAGTCATCGAGCAGATCGGTCTGTTCGACGAAACCTTCTTTTTGTATTTCGAGGAAGTCGATCTTTGCAGGCGCGCACGCATCGCCGGCTGGCCGACATATTATGTCGTGGAGAGCTCGGTGGCACATATCGGATCGGCGTCCACAGGTATGAAAAATCTGTCGAAACGAACGCCGAGTTATTGGTTCGATTCACGCCGTCACTATTGGTTGAAAAATCACGGGCGCGCCGGCTTGGCGGCCGCAAATCTGACTTGGGTCGTCGGATTTTCCGTCGGCCGTTTGCGCGAGAAAATTCAAGGGAAAGAGGACCGAGTTTTCCGTCCGAAAATGCTCCAGGATTTTCTCAAACATACTCTCACCAACCCATTCAAAGGTTAACGGTAGCTGCACATGACGACGAGAAGAGGCGAAGCCTGGTTTCTGCATCCCGGCGAATCCGAAAAACCGACGCGCGCGAAATTAGTACGTGAGCCGATCGAGCTGTCCGCCCCCACGGGCCGCGAGGTCATCGTCAAACCGCTCTACGGATGCTGGGAAGGCAACATGGGGCATGCGATGAACCGCAAGCCCGTCGATATTTGTAAGCAGCGCAACGAGCCCAAGGTGGTCATCGGAAATGCGGGCGTGGTCCGCGTCATGGAATGCGGGCCCGACGTCGAGAACGTCGAGCCCGGCCAAACAGCGATCATTTTCTGCACCGGTATCGAAGACTCGTTCGGCTATCCGGAAAAGATCATGGCCTACGACGCGCCGGGCACGATGGGTTGTTTGTCGACGGTGATGAAGATGACCGATCGGCAGCTCATTCCCGTGCCCGAACGGACGCGGCATTCGCTGCCGCAATGGGCCGCATTTTCGCTGCGCTATATTACCGCGTGGTCGAATTGGGATCTGGCTTTCGGCGTCTTCCGTCTGAGCATCGGTGAACAAGAGATGCTCCAGCCGCACGTATGGAGCTGGGGCGGCGGCGTTTCGCTCGCCGAGCTGGATCTGGCGCACCGCTACGGCTGCAAAACAGTGATGTTGTCCGGCAACGATCACCATTTGGCGAAAATTCCACAGTGGCGCATCACCGCGATCGATCGCCGAAAATTCGGTGAAGTGAATTGCGACGAAAAACGGATCAAGATCGATGCCGACTATCGCAAACAATATCGCGAGATCGAAAATGCCTTTCTCGAAGAAGTACGGCGGCGGACCGACGGACAGATGGTCCAAGTCTTCATCGACTATGTCGGCTCCCCCGTCTATCGCCTGACGCTGAAGGCGCTCTCGCGCCAAGGCGTGATCACCACGGCGGGTTGGAAAGAAGGCATGGAGATCTGGCATCTCCGCGCCAAAGAGTGCATCGAGCGCCACCAACACGTGTACACGCATTACGCGCGGTATCCGCAGGGCAAAAAAGCGGTGCTCTTCGCCGAGCTCAACGACTGGATGCCCACCGTCGACGAAAAAATTTATGGGTTCGACGATATTCCGCAGCTCGCGGAAGACTACGAGGACGGGAAGACCGACTATTTCCCGTGTTTCTCGATCAATCCGGTGTGAGCGCGTTTCACCAAAGCCTGCAGCGCATTTCGTGAAATTCCCGCTTCTTTCGCGGCACGGGTAATGTTTCCATTATTTCTCGCTAATAATTGTTCGACGTAACGTTTCTCGAAATCGCCGATCGCCCGTTCTTTCGCTTCGTGAAAGTCGACCGGCGCCTCTTCCGAAACTTCGGCCGTACGTTCGACGCGAAGGCCGAATAGATCTTCGACCTCGAGGCGGTCCGGCGAGGCGCTGACGGCGATCGCCGCTTCCAGCACATTGCGAAGCTCGCGCGCGTTTCCCGGCCAATCGTAGCTGCGGAGGAGCGGCACGACACCTTCGGCCAACCGCATCTTCGGGCCACCCAATTTTTCGACATAATGTTGGGCGAGCAATTCAATATCTTCGCGTCGCTCCCGGAGCGGGGGCAGACGCACGCGCACCACCGCCACGCGATAGTATAAGTCTTTGCGAAATTCTCCCTCGCGACACATCACGTCCAGGTCGCGGTTCGTGGCCGCCACCACCCGGACGTCGAAGGGCCGCTCTTCGATGGAGCCGACCGCTTTCGCCGTACGCGACTCCAACGCGCGCAATAGTTTGGGTTGTAGACCGGGCGGGAGCTCACCGAGCTCATCAAGAAATAGAGTTCCGCCGTCGGCACCTTCAAAGGCGCCGAGCTGATCGGCCACCGCGCCGGAAAAAGCGCCCTTTTTATGGCCGAAAAGCTGGCTCTCCAACAAACCTTCGACCATGGAGCTCGCGTCGACGACGATCATCGGACCGTTCGCGCGCGGCGACTGAGTATGGATCGCGCGCGCTAAAACCTCTTTTCCGGTTCCCGTCTCACCTTCGATGAGCACGGTCGACGAGGTCCGTGCGACGCGCTCCAACTGTGCCAACATTTTTCCCAGCGCCGGCGAACGCGTGATGAATTCGCCGAATTTCTGGCGCTGCAAACTATCTTTTGATTCGCGCTGCGAACGGACGCGAATTTCCGTGCGGCCGAGTCGAAAGGCACCGCCGTTCAACACCAGTCCGCGTTCTACTTTTTTGCCACCGATTCGAGTGCCGTTGCGGCTCCCGAGATCGACCACCAACACACCGTTCGAGAGGAGGTGCAGCTCGGCGTGCGCGCGAGAGACGGAGTCGTCGCTGAGCTTTAGGCCCGCATCCGCACGTGTCCCTGCGACCAGTGTCCCTTCGGACGTTTCGACCGTAAGACCGGCGTCGGGACCGCCGGTCACTTCGAGGATCCAACGTTCGGCGATCGATTCTTCGGTGCCCGATAACAAGAGCGAAACGGTCGATCCGTCCGCTTCCTCGCCGCCGCTCATCACCGCCAAGCTAACATGGCGACGCTGACAAGGGCGCTGGGCGGTCCGAAAATTCTGCGCGGCCGAACACCTATTTGTACGGCCGGCACCGGCCTTGCTCTTCAGCGTAGTCATGAAACAACCGATCATGACCGGCACGCTCGCCGGTGAGTATCGCGTCGGGCCGATCGTCGCGTTCGGGCGTCATGCACGAATATTCGCGTGCGAAGACCAGCTCGGCCGACGAGCCCATCTCAAAGTATTACGCCCGAACGTTCGCGACCACGGCGCCTTTCGCGAGCTCTTCGCCCGCGAACAAAAGATCCTCGCGCGTTTGTGCCATCCGAATATCGAGCGACTTCGTGCACACGGCAGCATGAACGGCGAGCCCTACTATGTGGTGGACGCCGTCGGCGGAATAACGGCGGCGGAGCTTGCCGGCTTCGAACATTGGACGATGCACGCCGCGCTCGAGCTCGGCGGCGGAATACTCACCGCACTTCGCCACGCGCACGAACAAGGTGTCGGCCACGGCGCGCTCGCGGAAGATCTGATTCGCATCGATCACTCCGGTCGCGTGGTGCTCACCCGCTTCGGTCTCGCTCCGCTCCGCTGCGAGACAGCGGATCGCACCGAAAGAACGGTCTTCGACGGCGGCGGGAGCTCGCCTGATCGAAAGGACAGGAGAGCCGCCGATATCTTCGACGTCTCGCAGTTGATGACACAACGCCTGCGCCCGTTCCGTTCGCAGCTACCACCCACCTTGAAAGAAGTATTACGCGCGGGCAGCGATCCTTCGCCCATCTCGCGGCCGACCGCGCGGGAGATGAGTGAGATCTTCGATCAGCTCTTACGTGTCGCGCCGGTGCTCGGAATTGCGATGCCGGGATATACCGCGTGGGACGTGACCGAACGTGTCGAGCGGCCACGGGCGGCGATGCGCACGGAGAGCGTGACTTCTGAGATTCAGGTAGGCTCCGGCGCATGTGGAACGAGGACACAGCTCACCTCGAAACACGCGGCACCGATATCACCGGCGACGAGGCCCCGCCCCGTGTCGATCCCTCCGCAATCCAGCTCGAAGAAGGATCGTTTCAGTCCCGCTATTCTCCGAAAGCTCTGCTCGGCCGCGGTGGGATGGGTGAAGTTTTCCTCTGCACCGATGCGCATATCGGGCGCGAAGTCGCCTTGAAATTAATGCACGGGAAAAATCGAGAACGCAGCGACGGACCGAGCCGATTTCTCCGCGAAGCAAGTATTCAAGGGCAGCTCGAACACCCGGCGATCGTTCCTATTTATGACATCGGGAGCGCGCCGAATTTCGGAGTTTTTTTCACGATGAAAAGAATTCGCGGAGAAACTCTTCGCGAAGTTCTCCATCAGCTCCGCGAACGTAAGCCCGAGGCTCTCCAAAAATATTCGCGGGCGAAATTATTATCCGCGTTCCAGCAACTCTGTCTGGCGGTCGATTTTGCGCATACGCGCGGAGTCGTGCACCGCGACATCAAACCCGGAAATATCATGCTGGGTGACTTCGGCGAAGTTTATGTCCTCGACTGGGGCATCGCGAAGCTGATCGACGGACCGCGCACGGACGAAGGGATTATTTCCACACCGGAGAGCCCACCAACGGCCGCCGGCGCGGTGATCGGGACACCCGGATATATGGCACCGGAGCAGCGGATCGGCGCCATCGAAACGATCGACGGCCGCAGCGATATTTATTCTCTGGGCGTCGTGCTCCGCGAGATACTCACCCTGGAAGCGCCCCATCCGGAGTCCGCATTATCGTTGTCCGGGCTCGAGCCCGAGCTCTTCCGCGCGATCGATCGGGCGACACGCGAACGGGCACAAGATCGTTATCGTTCCGCACGCGAGCTCGCCGAGGTCATCGAAAAATTTCTCGACGGCGATCGCGATCTCGAGCTGCGCCGTGAATTGGCAAAAACTCAGACGGCAAAGGCACGCGCCGCGGTCGATAAAGCGCTGCGCGCGACCGGCGCCGAAGAACAGATCCGCGGCGAGGCGATGCGCGAGGTCGCTGCAGCGCTCGCGCTCGATCCGGACAACGAGGACGCAAAACGCGCTTTGCTCGAGCTGTTGTTGAATCCGCCGAAGGTGCTCCCGCGTTCGGCCGCCGCGGAGCGGAAAACGATCGATCGATCGACGCGGGCCATGGCCGCGCGCAACGGCGCCGTGGGAATATTCACCTTTCTCCTCTTCGTGCCCATGGTGCTCTGGACCGGAGTGCATGATCGGCTCCTTGCCGCGGCGACGTTGATTGTACTTTTGGTGTTGGTGACCGTCGGGGCTTTCGGGGCCTACCGCGTGCCGACGACCGGGCCGTCGGAGATCGGACGCGCCTTGATGTTCTTCAGCGCCATGACTTTTTTCGCGATGTTGAGCCGCCTCTTCGGGCCTTTGGTGATGGTGCCCGGTTTGGTCGCCGGAGTATTGGCGCCACTGATGATCAATTTCCGCGGAGGGACCGCGCTCAATATGTTCATCTGGGGACAGATCGCGATCTTCGGGCCCTTTATCTTGGAGCTCGCGGGTGTGTTGCCGAAGAGTTATGAATTCATAAATGGGGCCATGGTCATCAAACCCCAATTAGCCACTCTCTCGGAAACTCCGGTTTTAATCGGTTTAGCTCTATTGGCTTTTGGAACGATCGCCATTCCTACGATTATTTTGCGTCGGGTGCGAGGTGTTCTCGATGAAGCTGAAGCGCAGTTGGCCATGAAGTCTTGGTATGTCCGGAGCTTGGCGGGGTCGGCGGAGAAATAGTTATTGAGCGTCGGTGGCGGGCGCTTTTTCTTCGCCGCCCGTGATCACGTAAACTTCGCTCTCGGTCTCCGGTGTCGTCACGCGGAGATTTTGACCAGCTTCGGTCACGACTTGAATTTGCACCGGACGGTTCCACGCTTTGTCGCCGGCCATTTTCAAGAATTCTTGAGCCGTACGGCGCGCGGTATTTTCGACGATCTCTTTCGTAAACGCGGACATCGTCAGTTCCCAGGGAAAGAGCACGGTCTGGCCATTGAGCTCCGCCTTGCCCCATTTGAATTGGTTGAGCGCTTTATTCTGAGAAATCGTCACCGGCAAATCCGCGTCTTGAATCGGCTGAGCATTTTTCAGCTTGGTATTATTTCCGATCGCCTTGTGGCGCTTTCCTTCTTCAGTTCGCACCCAGACGCCTCGTGGATTCGAGACCACGCGATCGCTGCCGCCCATCGTGCCGAGCACCGAGGAGCGCACTTCGTCGAGACTGGTCGCGCCGCGCTCGTAGGAGGTGAGAAGCGTATCGATCTTCTCCTTCTCTTCCGTGCTGAGCGACTCCATCTTCTGGGTGATGGCCAACGACTGTTCGCCGAACAGGTGGGTCATCGTCTCGCGGTTGGTGGCGATGACCAAACGATCGATCTTTTCCTCGAGATCCTGCGCCTGCCAATAGGTGGCGCAGCCTCCGAGCGAAGCGCAGAACGGCAACAAGAGTAAGGACGATCGAAGCATCCTCGGGCTTTAATCGAACTTTTCCGGCCGAGTAAAGCGACAACTGGTTGATCCTGCGCGTAGCAAAAGGCCATGCTGCGCCTGTTTTGAGCCTGCTCTCGGCGCACGGAATACGAAAAAGTTACGCGGGAAAAACTGTTCTCGACGGTGCATCGCTCACCGTTGAAGACGGGGATCGTCTCGGCCTCATCGGAATCAATGGCGCAGGAAAATCTACGCTGTTGCGAATTCTGCTCGGTGAAGAAGACCAGGACGACGGTACGGTGCAGCGCAAACGCGGCCTCACCACCGCGATCGTCACGCAATTTCCGCGGCTGAATGTGGAACAAACCGTGCTGGAAAATGTTCGAGCCGGTCAGCAGCGAAATCATCGTCTGCGCGTGGAGCTGGAAAAGATCTCCAAACGCATTGAGAGCCCGCGCGACGATGCGGAGCTCACCGCGCTCGTCGCCGAACAAGCTTCGCTGAACGAGGAGCTCGAACGCGCCGGTGGCTGGAACGTGGAGCACGAAGCGGAAGCGGTGATGCAGCACCTCGGGGTTCCGCCGCCGGACCGCATCGTGAGCTCGCTCTCTCAGGGCGAACAGCGACGCGTCGCGCTGGCTGCGGGAATTCTCGGGCACCCCGATCTTTTGGTCTTGGACGAGCCCACGAACCATATCGATGTGGAAGCGATCGAGTGGTTGGAAGAGTACCTGACCTCTTGGCCAGGTGCGTTGATCTTGGTGACCCACGATCGATACTTCCTCGATAAAGTCACCAATCGAAATGCAGAGCTCGACCGCGGGGACCTTCGAGTTTACGAAGGCAACTATACCGAGTACCTGACCGCCAAAGCCGAACGCGAGGCCATGGAAGCCAAGTCGGAGCACAAGAGGCAGCGGGCGATCGAAAACGAGCTGCACTGGGTGCGGCGCCGAGCTCCGGCGCGGACGACCAAACAACGCGCGCGTTTGGAGCGTTTCGACGAGCTGGTGGCCGCGCGGCCAAAGACAGTTTCCACCGACCTCAGCTTTCGATTGCCCCACCCGCCTCGGCTGGGAAAAACGATTCTGGAAATTCATGGAGTATCGAAGAGGCTCGGCAATAAATTATTGGTCGATAAGTTGGACCTGCTGCTGAAACGCGGCGATCGACTGGGCATCGTCGGTCCAAACGGAATTGGAAAAACGACGCTGCTGCGGATGATCAATCAAGAGCTCGAGCCCGATTCCGGGGAGATCGCGCTCGGACAAAATACGCAGATCGCCTACGCCGACCAGCGAAGGCCGCTCGACGAAAACAAGACCGTGCTCGACGAAGTATCCGGAGACAACGACGTGGTCTTCGTGGGCGACGAAGCGATCCCGGTCTACGGCTTTCTCGAAGGTCTGCTCTTCGACGCCGTGGTGCAACGCGCAAAAATATCCTCCTTATCGGGCGGAGAAAAAAGCCGAGTCGCTTTGGCAAAGGCGCTGCGCGTGACGGCGAACTTATTGATTCTGGACGAACCGACGAACGATCTCGATCTGCCGACTCTGCGCGTCCTGGAAGACGCTTTGGTGAACTATCCAGGCTGCGCGCTGATCGTCAGCCACGACCGTTATTTCCTCGATCGCGTCGCCACGGGAATCTTATCCTTCGAGGGCAACGGTAAAGTGGTCCTCTTCGACGGCGGCTGGGAAGAGCACCGGGCCCGCATGAAAGAGCGGGAAAAGGCCAAAGAAAAAGAGCCCGAAAAGCACAAAGCCCAAGCCTTGCCACCTGTACCGAAGGCCAAGCCCAAAAAGCGAAGTTACGCCGAAGAAAAAGAGCTCGCCGGCATGGAAGAAAAAATCCTCGAAGCCGAAGCGAAAGTCGGAGCCATAGAATCCGAGCTCGCCGACCCCGCCAGAGCCCGAGAGCTGGCCGCCGGCATGAAAGCCAGGCTCGCGGAGCTGGAAGCCGCAAAAAGCGCAGTCGAAAAGCTTTACCAACGCTGGAGCGACTTATCCGAAAGAGGCTAATTCAAGCGCGGTCGTAGACCGAGCTCCTTAGATTTGCGAAGCGCAAGCGGCAGAGGCGCCGGCGTCCGTGCTTTCGGCGCACAACGCGCAAGTCCGGTCGTTGGGCCGCTCCGCACGACACGCTTTACAGGCCGCACACCAGACTTGCACGCACATCTTGTGGCCGCCTTGAGCGTTGATACATGCGAGATACGCAGCGTTGGCGATCCCGGTACAAGCCGGACGCCTCGGCGTGGTGCTGGTCGATACCTCTTCGGCGAGGGCCGCTCCTTCGGTGGGCGCACACATCTCGGCGCTCGCTGTGCTCGCGGACAGCGAGCTCGCAGAGGTCTCGAACGACGGATCGAACCCGTCTTGTTCTCCACACGCAGCGAACAGCGAAAGACAGAGCGCAGGAACTAGATATTTGATGAGTTTTCCGGATTGCACAGTGCCAAGCGCGTACGCGACCTCGGTATGGAACGCAAGAAAAAGTCCCCAAGCCATGAAGTCGACATGTCCTCGCGGCCGGTTGGTCCAGAGCGGCGGCGGGCAGTATCTAAGTCCGTGCTTCTAAGCTCTCCGCCGGTATCTCGTCGATGCCAACCGGCGAGTCAGCGTGGAAACGAAATCCAAATCCAAATCCAAATCCAAATCCGAATCCGAAAAAACGATTCAAGAAACAGCCGTAGTGGCTGTGGGGTCTGTGAATTGTTTGTCCCCAAACAATTCAAGGGCCTGTGAATAGTCCGAATAAAAGCGAGCAAAACACAACGCTCCGCCTCGCACCCAACACCGAACCCACAGACTATTCATCGGGCCCGCCAGAATCCACAGCCTCGCGAAGCGCGCGATCAACCAAAGGCCCCACAAGACGAAATCAATTCCTCGCGAAGCGCGCGATCAACCAAAAGCCCCACAGACGAAATCAATCCCTCGCGAAGCGCGCGATCAACCAAAAGCCTCAGAAGGCGAAATCAATCCACAGCGACGCCAACCCACTCGCAACAACCAACAACGAGGCAAACCAACCGGCACACCGATCCCCAAAGGTGAACAAACAACAGAGACTGACCAACCATCAAAAAACAAAGCGCTCGAACAAGGATCCACACGATCCGTCGCCCCAAGAGCACCCGCATGTTTACGAGCATTGAGCAGCACATAAGCGAGCGCATGGCGAACCTCGCGAGGCGTCTTCAGCACATGTGCGTGATACCGATCCGAAAAAACCTGCCCGTTGCGCGCGAGCGCACGATTCAGAGCGCGAGCGACGCGCACTTGAAGGCCCTTTACTTTGCGCGCAAGCGTCTCCTTATCCTCCGCTTCCACGATCAGATGAAGATGATTGCATCTCACGTTTTCAGAGAACTTTGAGCGCGCCAGAGATCTGGCTCTCGTTCGAGCGTTTCGTGAACCAACGCTTCGCCGAGCACCATAACGGCCGCGGGCCCGTCTCGGAGGAGCACGCCTGCGATTGGGTTGCTGAGACTCTTTCTGTTTTCTTCTGTAGCCTGGCGGGAACTGACTTACCCCGGCCTCGAAGACGCGGCCCCAATGCGACGACTTAAGAACCGCGGTCCTTGAGTTTCCCGCATTCGGCCGAGAAATCCGCGTTTTCTTTAGAATGGTGTCTGAGCAGCGTCGTCCTGCTGGAGAGAGTGCGCCATAACCAAAGGACGGCGTCATCGTCGCCAGCGAAGATCTCACGGATCCGCTGCCTATGATCGTACTTCACCGTTTTCATAGAGTGCCGGGAGCGCCTGAAATCTGGCTCCCGTTCGAGCGTTGCGTAAAGCCCGTCTTCGGACGACCACCGAGATAACCGACATCAAAGTTAGGTCAACGAACAGACTGCCTGCAGACAGCAAGCAGAGCTGCAGTTTCGCTATCCGCCAAAGCATGGCGCAACAACGCGCCGATCGTAAAGCGCCGCCGCTTCAAGACGACGCCCTGCGGCGATGCGATCCTCGAGAGTCTCCGCGCCCCTTGAGTGGATCCGAGGAAGTCGCGGCGATTCGACCGAAAATCTCTGCTTGGAGATCTGAGCCTCTGCCGGCGAATGAGTAAAGGTGAACGTTTGCGTCCGTGCCCTTGCCACACTGATCCTGTTCGCCGTGCTGGTGATCGCCGCGCCGAGCGTCGCCGAGGAGACCTGCGAGTGCACCTGCACGCACGCGGTGGTGCGATGGGCGGACTGGCACGATTATCCCCCGCTGGCGACTTGCATCGAGGAAGGCGCGCACCATCTCGAGTGGCATCTCGATAGCTATTGTTGCGAGACCGACACGTTCCTCGGTTCGAATCGAACGAGCTACACCTGCCTTCCGGCCTGGCAGAATCCGGCCGGATGGGCTCCGCCCGACGGCTCGATCTACGATTGGAGCTGCGAGATGCCTTATTGCGTGATCGGCTGCGAGCCGGCGGTGATCTCGAGCTGCGACGGATCCGACGGCACCGAAGACGGCGGTGCGGATCAGCGGATCGACTCCGGCTGCGCCGACGACGAAAATAACTGCAAGAGCCGCGACAAAGATGAGTTTCCGATCCGGTTTTCTTCCGGACGGATCGAAACGAATCCGATCGTTCTGATCGACGCGACGCCGCACGAAGATGACGAGCTCTTCTTCGGATACCGGCTTCGCTACGGCTCGCACCAGATGCGCTACCCGCTCGCCGGCCCGACATCGGCGCCCGCGCTTCAATTCGAGAAGCAAGACGCACAGTGGCCGGGCCATGGGTTCATCGATAATTTCGCAGATCGAATTTATCGGCGAGGTAGCAACTATGTCTGGGTCGGCGCGGAACGCTTCATTACTTTTGCTCCGCGCTCCGGCAATTTATACGCGAGCTCCGGCGGGAGCTTCGAGCTCACCGATCTCGGCGCGATGGCGTCGCCGAGGTTTCGTGTCGACCGCGTCCAAAAGCGAGGGCGCAAACATCGCTGGACCTTCAGCAAAATCACATATCAGCGACCTCCGCAGTCGGCCGGCGAGTTTTATGCGTTGTCGTCGGAGCGGATCGACTTCGATACTTCCGGAGGCGGAGGTTACGGATATTCGGTGGAACGGGACACCGCAGGCCGGGTGTCGTTTGCGACCGACGTCCTGGGAAGAGAAATCCGCTTCACACATGGGATCGAGGGCGCTGGTGCGCACGCTTCGTCGCGCTTGCTTTCGGTCGGCGTTGCTGGCGGCGCATCCGGCGGCACCTTCGACCGTGCGTATTTCCATCATCAGCCCGACGGCACTCTGAGCTCGATCGAAAAAGCCGATACATATTATCGCTTCAACTATCTCGAGGATCCGCCGGTCCCGTGCGAGCGCTGCACGGCACTCCTCACGGAGGTGATCGTTCCGACGCGCCCGTACCTCTCCACTCCCGCGGCGGGGTGGGGAGCGAGCAACGGCGAAGTTATTCGCGAGGGACATGAATATTTCGTGCTTCCGTCGGGAACGGTCCGCGCGCGCAAAACCTACGGCCCGGGAAGAAATTGGTACTATGTTTATGATAGCATGGGGTCCGGTGCGGTCGCCGCACAGGTCGACCTCAACATCCCGGAGCGCGACGCCGCCGGCGCCCCGGTGACCTGCGGCGCCGGCTGCGGCGCTGGATATTCCTGCTGGCCGAGCTCGGACGACGGAAACGATCGCTGTTATGCGTCGAAACCAATCGAAGTTGATCCGGATTCGCGGTTGATCACTTCCAACGGGCAAGGAACTTTCGGATACAACGCGGCCGGGCAGCCGACGTACAATATCTCCGCGGCCGGCGTGCGCACGACCTACGCGTACGATCAAAACGGCGACGCGTTTTGTGTCGTGGTCAACGACGACGATCTCGAAGCCGCGGTCGACCCCGCGCATCCCGAGCTCGGCTGTGCGGCCCCGGCGGACGGGAGCGCATTCGCGGCGAAGATCGAATACGGCACCAACAGCATCACCAAGTCGTATTCGAGCGTTTTGAGCCCGACGCATATGTATTCGATGTCTCGCACTTATAATTCTCGGGGGCTCCTGACCGACGACACGACGACCGGCCGTACCCGAGATATTTCGGGCGCGCTCCGGCTCGAAAGCCGCACCACGACCAATGAGTACGATGGCAACGGACGCCTGATCAGGGTCGACGGACCGCTCGAAAATGCGACCGCGAACGACGTCACTGAGTACGAATATTATGACGCTCCGGACAGCCTCGACCACGGCCGCCTGCACGTCGTCCGAGCTTACAAGTCCGCGACCACGTTCCTCGAAACACGGTATTCGGCGTACGACGCGCGCGGGACCGCTCGACGAGTCCAATTTCCGAACGGCGAAAGGCTTTTTCTAAGCACACCCGCGATCAATGACTGGATCTTGAACCGCACGGGTGCCGGAGGCATGACCGCGCTCTCCACGGTCCATCTCAATCCCGACGGGACGGTGCGTGCGACGATCGACGCCGATGGGATTTGTACGACGCGCGAATACGGCCTTTCGGGAGCTTTGACCGTGGTGAAACGGGGAAACGTGATCGACGGCTGTGGCGACGTGCCGATCGATCGCGACACCGGCGAGGTCCAGATCTTCACTTATCAGGCGTTGGAAGCGGAACGTTTGGCGAGCGTGGAAATGAAGCAGGATGGCGTGCGCAGATACCTCGCCGACGGGTTCACGTACGACCGCGAACGAAGGCTGGTTCTGCAAAAGACACCGAACCACACCCAGCCGCTCGCCATGGGCTATACGAGCCGTACGCTGAGCTCCGTCACCATGCCGGAAGCGCCCTCACAAGGATCGTGGAAGTCCGAGACGGCCTTTGACGAGCTCGCTCGTGTCGAAGAGATCGCGCGCTGGCTGTCTCCGACCTCGAAGCTCGTGCATCGGCTGGAATATTCGGGCGCCTTCGAAGCGATGCCGAAACGCATGGTGCGAGGGCTCGACGGCGTGACGTCCGCCGTCAGCGAATATGTGTGGGACGACTTCGGTCAATTGATCGAGTCGCGCACGCCCGAACACGGCACGGTGCGCCTCGAATATGACGCTGCCGGACGGTTGATCAAGGAGCGCCGGGGCGTCGGTACGGGATCGGAGCTCACCACGCGAACAATCTTCGACGCGCTCGGGCGCGCGATCACCGTCGATCGCGATCTCGAACATCCCGTGGACTGCGCGACTGCGGGGGAAGGGACTTTGATCGGCGACGAAGAATATTTCTACGATACTTGCGCGAACGCGCCGAGCGGCTTTTCATGCGACCTCAGCGAAGGCCGAACAGCGGCCCAAATTGTCCTCCAGCGCTGTACCCAAGGCCAGGTAGAGAAAAAGGGCCGGTGGTATCGTTATGACGGGCTCGGCCGCATCGTCGAGGTCGCGCATGCAAAAATTTTGGGGACGGTGATCGGTGCGCCGGCGATCGCGCGCTACAGCTTCAGCACCGGGGATAGGATGCTCACGGCGGCTCCGCCGATTGACGCCGCGCTGAGCACGAACTATCAACGCGCCTCCTCGACGGGAAATATTTCAGCGATAGAGCTCGCAGACGGGACGGTCGTGGCGGAAGATATCACCTACGCCCCGTTTGGTCCGGTGACCAGCTTCGACGCGCTCGCTCTGGACTACGACAGCGTGTTTCGAGACGACTATTTTGTTCTCCAGCGAACCTTCCGTGCGTCGGGGAACGCGGTTTTCGACCAACACTTGACCTATAATCGTTCCGGGTTCGTCGAGAGTCGTCGGGACGACGCCGATCCCGCGGCGGATCGATTTTACGGCTACGATGCGTTGATGCGGTTGGTCTGCGAAGGCACTTCGCCCGCAGACTGCGGATCCGGAAATGAGCACGCTTCGCATGAATATCTCAACGGCCGCAACCTGACTTCTCCGCCCGATACCCGCGGCGCTTCGGTCCTCAACACGCCAAACTATGGCGCGTTCCATAATAATTATTTTTATGAGTCCGGCACGGCCCGCTTGGAGACTATCGAGCGCGGTAATTTCGCTCCTCTGATATATACCTACGATGCGCTCGGCCGCAGGACGGCGGAAGTCGACGATTCGGATCGAACGAACAGCGAGCGCGCTTATACCTATTGGCCGAGCGGGCGCCTGGCGACCGTCGCTGGAAAAACGGCGGTCGGGGAAAAATATACGATCGCCTTCGACTATGACACCGACGGACGGGTGATCGCCCTCCGCAGTCCCGAGAACGAGACGGAGCTTTTTTACGACGAAGAAGACCGCGTCACGTCCACTCGCCGGACGAGGATCGACGGAGCGGGCGCACCGGTCGAGCGCTGGTTCTATTATTATCTCGGAAGAGCTCTGATCGGTGCCCGGCGCGAGGTGGAAGACAGCTCGTCGCTCGAGATCGACAACTATTCCGTCGTCACCGACGAACGCGGGCTCGTCAGCGCCCTTTATCACCAAACCGGTACCGTGCGATATGCGGCGACTTTCACCGCGGCCGGGTGGCGCAATATCACGGGAGGCCGGAAGATCTTCATTCCATTCGCGTTGCCCGGTCAGTTGATCGTCGACGGAACTGAAGTCGCGGGCGAGGGTGGAGCGCGTCCGGAGTTGGTGCTGAATCAGAATCGAGCTTACGATCCGCTCACCGGCACCTTCTTACAGCCGGATCCGGCGGATATTTATTATCGCACCGATCCCGAAGGTTACACGGCATTCCGATCGAGCCCGGTGAATATCATCGACCCGGACGGAGCCCGCTCGATCCTCAACTTGTTTCTCCCGCCCTACGAACCGACGTTCGGGACACCCGCCGGCGGGGTGCCGTGTTCGCCGCTTCACCAAGCGTATTTGACCAACCTGGCCAACGACGCGATCAAAGAGGTCTTGAGCTGTACGTCGGGCGCCTGCGGAGAAATTTCCAACTTCGCGGCGGAGTGGGCCCGCGAGATCCTCAGCGTTCCGATCCGATGCGGGTATCGAGAAAACGTACATCTCCGTGGCTTGAAGATCGACGGTTCGGGAAAGGTTGTTTTTCCAGGTCGCGGAACAGCGCGCGCCTTTTATACGCCGTGGGATCACTCGATGACTTTGAGCCCGTACGTGATCCGCGTGGTCGGCAAGGGCGCACCCTGGCGGGCTCACGCGCGCTCCTGCTCGGCCGCGGCGATCGCGCACGAAGCGTTGCACTCGCTGTACGATCGGTGGCCGGCGAGCGATTACGTGTTCGCGGATCCGAGCTTCAACACCTGGAAGGGCATGATGCCCGGCCCGGTCTCCGCCCACATGAACGGGAATCAACAGAACGAAGAGATCAAAGCGTTCCGGCCGTGTTTCGCCTGTGCGCGCGCCGGTGACTACGCGCCCTGAGAAGCGCGCGGAGCTCGTCGATCGGAGATCGCGAGGCCTGCCGGCGAACCTCGGTGAAACCGGCGTCGGCAAAGATGTGTTGGGACGATTCACCAGCTGTCCGAGAGATCAGGGCCGCTTTCGTCGATCAACTGCGCGGCGTTATCGGAGACGTTGCTCGAAAGTGAGCTCTTCGGCACGAGCGCGGCGCCTTTACCGGTGCGACAGCGATGAGAGGCGGCTTGCTCGAAGCGTCGGAGAACGGAACCGTGTTCCTCGACGAGATCGGTGAGCTTCCGCTCGCCGCACAAGGATGCTCTTGCGCGCCGTGGAAGCGCACGAAGTGTTTCGCGTGGGCTCGACGACGCCGACCCGGTTTCGTGCGCGGTTCATCGCAGCGTCGAACCGCGATCTCGCCGCACAAGTGAGCGCAGGAATCATTTTCGGAGGGGTACGCAGCTCGAAGGAATCCCAGACGGACTAAGTTGCCGCATTTCTCTTCACGCTGGTGAAGTGTCGGTGGATGGGCTCGGGGCACGCGCTCACGAGCGAGAGGAAATCAAGCTCGCGAAAGACTTCGGAACGATCAAGGTGTTCGAAGTGACCTGGCCGCAGGAGAAGCCGTCGCGCCCTTAGAAAGTTCGCCGCACCAAAAGGGCGCCGCGACGAACGAACCAGCCCGAGCGACGTCGAAGAAGACGGCGAACGCCAAGCCCGCCAGGGAGGGCCGACGTCATCAACAAGTCCTCGCTTGTCGGACAAGAGCGAGAACTCCGCGAAGCCGACCGCCGTCGTACCGGCGAAAAAAACGCGAGTCGACCCGCGAAGGATTACGTCGGACGCGCCTAAAAAGAAGTCTAGCGCGGCCAAGAAAGGTGATCTCGCAGATGCACGCGCAGAGCTCGACCGTCCCTGCACCGTGGCCAAAGCGTGGTCCCCGTGCACTCGGTGATCGGCGCGACCGTGATTAGATCGATGCTCTCTCTGAAGTCCTCTTCGAGCGACTCTCCACATGCCAGCGCGGCAACCATCGCGGCGCTGAACAATTTCATCCCGATCGATCTGAACCAGAACGACGATACCGCACGGGCGGAGCGTTCGTCGCGGTCCGGCCGTTTCCCTTGGCCGTCCGTCCAGTGCTCTTTCTCGCAGTGAACGACGTCGACGTCGATGGGACGCGGCTCGAGGGCGACGGCGTGCCGCCCGATGTAGACGTCGAACCGAACCTGTCCCAGCGGACACGATCAGCCAACTCCCGTGCGGACCTCTTTTGGCGTTTTCACCGCACCTGCATGATAACGGTCGTTGAATACGGCACCTTTTCGACCAAGCAGCGAATTTACGGCACGTGCGATGCGGATCTTGAGACCCTAAACACCACGAGCGAGCGCGATGCGATCGGCAGATTCACAGATTGAGTGCAGGTGATTGCTGAGCACACTGAAGTGCACCAAGCGGAACCCATCGCTTTCGCGTGATTTCGCGAGCGCGCTTCGGACGACTAAGAAGCGTCGTTTCGCGCGCACGATTCTAGACCTTGTCTTTCTCAGCGTGACGTGGACCGGATGATGACGGCTGAGCTCCGGGCGTTTGGTGTGCGGTACTCTTCGGCGCCCGCTGGGTTTGCGGCCTGAGCCTTTTCTTGCGCCTCCCCGCTGTTTTAGGGCGAGGGTGAGTTGTGGGTTGGTCTTCATTTGATTCGGCAGATATATATTTTCGGGATAGTTTCGTCAATTTGGCCGGAATTGTGGGACTCCACAGCCACGACGGCGCTTTAGATTTTTTACTTTCGGATTTGGATGGCTTGGTGGGGCTTGACAGAGCTCGTGAACCTGATTCACAGATGTGAACGTGGTTCACGATTTGATTGAGGGGCCTGCCCGGGGTTGGGCTCGGCGGCGGGCTTTGCGGGAGCGGGAGATTTTGGCCGCGGCCATGGATCTGTTGGCTTCCGAGGGAATGGAGACGTTTACGCTCGCCAAGCTGGCGGAGAAGACAGAGTCGGCGATCGGCGCGATGTATCGCTATTTTCCCTCGAAAGAGGCGCTTTTGGTGGCTCTGCAGCGCGAGGTGTTGGGCTCGTTTCATCGGGAGCTCGCGCGGGTGTTGGAGTCCGTCGAGGGGCCTCTGAGCCGGCTGGTCGCGGCGACTCGGTGGTACGGCGAGCTTCCGGAGCTTCATCCCCAGGAGTGGGGGCTTTTGGCGGTGGCCGTCGGCAGCCCTCGCGTTTTGTTGCCCGGGGACGATGCCGCCCGAGTTTTGGAGGCCGCCGAGCCTCTTTTTTCGATACTCACTGAATTAATTTCCGCGGCGACGTCCGCAGGCGAGCTCGGCAAAGGAAATGCTCGCACCCGCGCCATCGAATTGTGGGCCGCTCTTCATGGTGTCTTACAAATTCAGAAGTTGGCCCGCCTCAGCCCAGCCCTCGATAGCCGCGCCTTTGCCGCTGATTTGGTGCGCGACTTATTTCGCGGCTGGGGCGCACCCGAAGATAGTTTGAAAGCTGCCCTGCGGACCAAGAGGAAACCGAAATGATCGTCTTCGTTCTGTGTTTTTTGGGCGGCGCCGCCACCTGGTTATTCGCCGAATATCAGCTCCATCGCTTCGTGGGACACGGCAGCGGCAAGAGTTTGTTCGCAGTGGAGCACCGCCGGCATCACTCCGTCGGGGACTATTTTGCGCGCTCTTGGAAAAAGGCGCTCAACGTCGGACCTGTCCTCTTGGCCCTCGGTGGGTTTGGCTGCTGGTTTTTTGGACCCGGCGCCGTCGCTTATGCGGCCGGACTCTCGCTGATGTATCTCGCCTACGAGATACTTCACCGCCGGCTCCATACTCACCCGCCGATCAATCGTTTCGGCCGCTGGGCTCGCCGCCATCACTTTTTCCACCATTTCCACGAGCCCGCGAAAAATCACGGCGTCACCACTCCGATCTTCGACCGCCTCTTCGGCTCCGAAAGTATTCCCGCGCATCGCATCCGCGTGCCCGCAAAATTGGCGATGCAATGGTTGGTCGATCCTTCGACGAAACGGGTTCACTCCGCTTACGCCGCGGATTACGAGCTCCGTTAACGCGCGGGCGGCACCGGCACGCTGCCGACGTACCGCTCCACCAGACCCGCCGACACGACCATCTTCATCGCTTCTTCCACCGACAGATCGCTCTCGATGATTTGGTCGGGACGCATCAGCGCCAATATTCCCGTCGTCGGATTCGGCGCCGTGGGGATGAATACGTTTCGGCGGTGATCACCTTTGGTGACTTCGGTATTTCCGGTCACGAATCCGATCACGTAACTATTCTCATCGGGAAATCGCACGAAAACGACGCGGCGAAATTGAGTACCTGAAGAAGCGATCGCGGTGGTGACTTGTTTGACCGCCATATTGATCGCGCCGAAGAGCGGTACTTTTTTAATGAACCGATCCCAAATGCGGACTATCTGGCTGCCCAAATAGGAGCGGGTCACGGAGCCGGTGATATAAAGAAGGATCAACGTCGCCGCGATTCCCAATCCCGGAATTCTTCCTGCCACCAGCGTTGGAAATGCGCGCGCCAAAAGGTCGTTGAGCTGGGGTCCGAGGATGGCGTCGACGGCCTCGAACAACCAATTGAACGCGTAGACGGTGACGCCGATCGGCGCCATCACCGCGGAGCCCGCGAGCAAGTTGTTGCGGAGATTTTTCGCGATGTTGGCGAAGAACGTTCTCATCCCCGAGGCCGGCTCTATCATTTCGCGGCGGGCGGAACGAGCGCGAAGAGCGCGATCGCACCCGCAACGGCGACGTTCAACGAGTCGACCTCACGATCGATCACAATTTTCACGCGGCGGTGCGCGCGAGCCAGCGCTTCTTTGCCGAGCCCAGTCCCTTCGGTTCCGAGCATCAGCGCGCGTTTTTTTCCACCCGTGCCGGAGGCGAGCGCCCGCAGATCTTCCGCGTTCTCACCCGGCGTGAGCGCCCACAGCTCGAATCCTCGCGCCGCCAAGTCATCGAGCGCCTGCAGAGGCGTATCGAAACGCGCGAACGGCACCGTCAGCGCAGTCCCCATGGAGACGCGGATCGACTTCCTGTACAAAGGATCAGCACACTGCGGATCGAGAAAAACCGCGCTCGCTCCGAACGCGGCCGCGGAGCGAAAGAGCGAGCCCACATTATCGTGATTCGATAGTCCTTCGAGCACCAATACCGTCGCGGACTCGGGGAGCGAGCTCAACAAACTATCTGCGCTCCAAATCATGTTTCGTGAGCCCGAAGCGAGACAGCCGCGGTGGAGATCGAACCCGGCGATCGTGCTCAGCACCTCTTGCGAAGCGACGTAGATTTTCGCCCCGCCCGTCTCCGCGCGCGCCAATATTTCGCGCATATTTTCCCAGTGTCGCTCCGCGAGGAGCACCGCCCGCGCGGGATGACGCGAGCGGGCGATCATCGTGCGCACCACCTCGGTTCCTTCGGCGATGAATATTCCGCGGCTGCGCGCCAGCTCCGCTTCGCGAATATTCCGAAAATCCTCGATGCGGGGATCGTCGGCACTGAGAATGCGCTCCACTTCTCCCGGATCTATCTCAGCGGCCCCCGCTGTACTATCACTACGGCGTCACTTCAGTCGCGTAGCGAGCGCGCCGATCCTCTTGCTGCGCCGGGCAAGCTCGGGCCTGCGCTGCTCGCGTTACGCACGGGTAGCGCTGCGGCTGCTCGCCCCTCACGTGCCCGGCTCGCGGCGGT
>WUUC01086119.1_pt1 | contig 182449 bp, 110 predicted proteins | sample 6278441 | NCBI WGS metagenome assembly WUUC01 (sample SAMN13675441, study PRJNA597444) | soil metagenome | isolation source: soil | place: USA: Washington | collected 2017-10 | reverse complement strand
TCGCCCCTCGCGTGCCCGGCTCGCGGCGGTCTCGACGCGCTCGCTACGCGACTGAAATGACGCAGTGGTGCTAGGACCCCGCCACCGGCGAGGTACTAGATCTTCGGGATCTCGTACGCTTCGTTCTTCTCGAGCCGTTGCAACAAAACGCGCAGCTCGGTCTTCAAGCGCGCGAGATCGATCCTGTTCCAAAGATCAGGTGCGCCTTCGAGATCCTCCAGCGCGCTCGAAATTTTTCCCGGAACAGCACTGCGACCGACGTCATTGATCAATTTGTGGAGCGAGGCCGCGATACGGATCAGCGCCAGCGCGATGGTGTGCTCGCGATCGTTGTCTTCGATCGCGTCTGCGTAATCTTCGAGCGTCTCGTGCGCCTCGTAGTGGTCGCCGCGATTCCACTCGGCGATCGCCTTCTCGAGCAAGGCCGAGCTCATCGCACCACCACCGTGGTCTCGCCAGGCGCCAGCGTCTTGGTTTCGCCGCCCAGCAGCTCGACCACATACCCATTCGTGAACTTCGAGCCCGCCCTGAACCGCACTTCCAGCGCGTCACCCTGCGGCTTCACAGAGATCTCCGTGCCGTCGAACACCATAAAATCGCCCTCCCCGCGCGCCACCCGCACATGCAGCACGCCGGGATCGTTCGCGTAACTCTCGACTGCGGTGGAGGTCGTCGTCGACAAGGTGTCGATCGTTTCCCGCAGCATGGGCACGATCCCGCCCTCGCGCACGAACAGCGGCAATTTTTCGAGCGGCGCGTCCACCTCTACCGTGCCCTGGTACATGGTCCCATCGAAGAAACTGTACCAAAGGCCAGCTGGCAAAGAGACCAGTCGCCGCGTCACTCCGCGCTCCACCACCGGCGCGACCAGAAGATTCTCGCCCAGCAAATAGACATCATCCGGATGTACACCCATCTCCGGATACGCCAGTCCCAAGGGGCGCATGAGCGCGCGGCCATCCTCGGCCAACCGCGTTGCGTAGCTCCACACGTACGGGAACAGTCGCAAGTGCAGCCGCGCAAACTCTCTATAGAGATCGAGCGTCGCTGGATCGCGTCCGTTCTCTTGAGTAAACACCCACGGCGGCTGGCTCGACGAATCGCCGACCTGCATCACCGCCGACAGCGCTGTTTGTTGGAACCAGCGAATGAACGTCTCTTTGTCCGGCGGCGAGTGGCGATAACCGCCGGTGTCCGAACCGTAGAACGGAAAGCCTGATGGCCCCAAGGACAGCGACATGATCACCGAAGCCGGCAAACCGCCGACGCCGATCTCGCCGCCCTCGAGCACCTCACGATGTTTGGTGAGCGTGGCATCGAGATCGCCCGGCCAGATCACGCTGACGTTTTTTTGATCACCCCAGCGACCTGTCCGGCAGAGCAGGAAGGCGCCGCTCGCAGGAAGTTTCTCCGCGTAGGCTCGGTGATAGAGCTTGGTATATTCGTAGTGCGCGGTGAGCTCGGTGCTCCCGTCATGAAACTCCCAAGGCGTGCGCGCATTTCCGAGCCCGCCGATCACATCTTCGCCGTAGTCGAGCTTGAATCCTTCGATGCCCATCGAGGTGTAACGGTCGATCAACGACTGCCACCAGGCGAACGCTTCGGGGTTCGTCAGATCGATCAGATCGCCCCACCCGTTCAAACGCAAACCGACGCGCGGCGGATAAAATCCGCGCGAACGAGCTTCCGCCAAAAGCTCCGCAGCATTCTCCTCGAGATAAGGCGTATGCCACAATGCGACGCGCAGACCGGCATCGTGCGCGCGACCGATCATGGCCGTTGGATCAGGAAACTTCGCGACATCAAAATCGAACGTGTTCACCGCCGTCGCGTACGGGCGATCGATCCAGATCGCGGAGGTCGCGAGGTCCAGCTCGCGGATCAGCCGAATATCATCTTCGACCTGCGCTTGATCGTCGTTCTCGTCGCGCCAGATCCACGGCCCGTACGCCCACTCTGCGGGCAACAAAGGATCGCCGGTGACGTCGTAATAAAACGAGGTCGCGTCGAGGGGATGATTCATCCCGAACAAGTGTACGAGCAACCCGTCCGCGCTTTGCTCCGCGGTCCCGTACGTAATCTCCACCAGATCCGCCTCGGTTCGCGCGACATCGAACAACCCAAAACGTTTCGACTCCACGAAGATCGAAGCCCCACGCGTTCCGATCAACAGCGGCACCGGCGCGTGCGCCTCGTTATTCGCGCTCTCCAGCGCCAGCTCGGGCTCGAGCTGCATCGGCCGTAGCTTTCCGCGATGGTTCACCGCGTCCGGCCACTCCCCGAGCCCGTAGAACGCTTCGTCGGCCGAGAAACGCGCGCGAATCCGCACATAAGCGATCGCCAAATTCGACGCCGGCAACACCTTCATGGTGAACGCTTGTCCGCGAAAATCCGACGATGATCCGAAGGCCAGCTCAATCTTGGCCGTCGTCGAAGATCCGAAGTCCGCGTCGAGCACGATCCGCTCACTGTCCCCTTGGGCACTGACCTTTTGGACAGTCAGGAACCGCAGATCTTTCGGTGGGTCCGGCTTGAACAAAGCGTCTTCATAGACGAGCCAATACGGATCGTAGCTCGACGAACGATCGAGCTCTCCCACCGCACCGATCTGAATGGCGTCCGCGGGCAGCCGCAAAAGTACGTCTGCGCCACGACGCAGCTCGAGGACGCGCCCTTCGTCGAGCGCTTCGAGCACATATCCGTTTTTTTCGAGCTGAGTTTTTTCGTCGCCGCATCCCGGCGCGAGCAAGACGAGGAGCGCAAAAAGACGCCGGATCACCGACCCTTTGTATCCCAATCGATGACTTCGATGTCGACTCGATCGGTGAACGACGCGGCTTCCACCATGATCGTCGCCGTGCCGATCGCGCGGCCTTCGACTTCGCCGTTATCAGCGACGGTGGCGGCGAAGCTGCTGCTCTTCCAACGCGTTTTTGCGCCCGGAATCACGTTGCCGCGGTCGTCGTAGACTTCCGCTTTCCATTGGACGATGTCGCCCATCTTCAACGTCTTCTTCGCTGGATCGGGCATCACCAGCTTCACCTTGTCGATGATGACCGCTTTGACCGGGAGGCTCGCTTCGAGCTTCTGCTCCGTGCCGACGGAAGTGGCCACGATCTTCGCTTCACCGCTCGAAAGAATGGTGACCAGGCCCGTCGCATCGACCGTGGCCACGGTGCGATCCGAAGAATCCCAGGTCACGTTCGCCGCGCCCATGAAGACGTTGTCTTTGTCGAAGGCCGAGGCGCGCAGGCGGATGGTGTCGCCCTTCTTCTCGAAGGCCGGGAACACCGGATCCATCTTGGTGGATTCGACCGCGTCGCGCGGACCTTTGACCTTGATGTACGCAGGCTGCTTCTCGCACGCGGCGAGAACGAGCAGCGGGGCGAGGAGGATCAGCGCACGCTTCACGACGCCAGGCCGACGTTGGATGCCGGGGCGTCGAACAACTTCCCGACAACTTTGTGGAGGCCCACGAGCGCCCGAAGGCGATCGAGCCAGCGGCGATCTTTTCGCTTCCTGCGCTTCATGGCCGGCGGGGTAACATCGGTCGAAACCCCAAAGCAAGTTTTATCTGATCCGCTCCGAGGCCGGTCGCTCATCGTCCTCTTCGACGTAAGGCGCGAATGCTGTTCGGATATCTTCCGGAATCGGCGCCGAAACCATCGTCTCTAAATCCATGGAAGCGACCTTTACCGACGCCGTCACTAAGAGCTGCCCGTCACGTCGCACGCGATACTCGAACGTCGCGGAACGTTCGCCGAGCCGCGAAAGAAAGACCTCGAGATCGACGAGCTCCCCGAAGGTCGCCGGCTTTTTGAACTCGCAAGCGACTTGGACCGCAGGAAATCCGATGCGCCGCTCTTTGAGCACGGCGGCGTAGTGGAGGTGGAACACATCTTCGAACATCGATTCGAAGATGTCGTGAAACCATTCGAAGAATCGCGGGTAATAGACGATGCGCGCCGGATCCGTATGACCAAATCGAACGCGCATCTGCTTTTTATGACGCATCGCTGATAAGTTCCTCCCTCTTCGCTCCGCTCATGGCCGTCTTAGTCGACACCGTGCTCGAGGTCGATACGCCCGAGCATCTCGCGTTCAAGACGCGGATCGCTGGCCCCGGGCGCCGCATGTTTGCGCGCTTCATCGACTTCCTTGTCCAGGGATTGATCTTTCTCGCGCTGACCATCGTCGTCTCCCTGGCCTTTGGATCAGTGGACCTCGGCGGCTTCAGCGACGGCGTCTCCTCGATCTTCTTGTTCCTGCTCGACTGGTTCTACTTCGTCTTCTGCGAAGTTTTCACCGGCGGACGATCGCCGGGCAAGATGGCGCTCAAGCTGCGCGTAGTAAGGCCCAATGGTCTTCCGGTCACCTGGACGCAGTCGCTGCTGCGCAACTTTTTGCGCGCGGCCGATCTCGCGATCTTTCCGGCATACGTCTTGGTAATCGGACCCGTGGTGATGGCGCTCGACTCGAAGTTCCGCCGCCTCGGTGATCTCGCGGCCGACACCATCGTAGTGATCGAAGAGACGAGCACCGTCGCGAGCCGGTCCGCGGTGAAGCCGGAAGCTGCGCTCGTCGAAGAGCTCCCGAAGACGCTGCCGCTCGATCGCGGCGATCTCGAAGCGCTCGAGCTGTTCGTCAATCGCGAACACATGAGCGAAGCGCGGCGTGAAGAGCTCGCGGAGATCGTCGCCCCGCTCTACGCGAAGAAGCTGAGCATGGCCGTGCCGAAAAATTCGACGGCGTTTCTCGCGTCGCTCTGGGCGCGCGCACAGGATCCGAAACGCAAGATGGTGGAGTCGTGACGCGCGAAGAGCTGGTCAAATCGCGCGAGAAGAACTGGGCACGGCTCGCCGAATCGCTGGCGATCGCCGAGGCCGGTCTCGGTGTAAAGAAGCTCGGGCCGCAAGGCATTCAAGAGCTGGCGCAGCTCTACCGCTCGCTCGCAGGCGATCTGATGCGCGTGCGTCGCGACAAGCTCGGCGCCGATCTCGAGCGTTATCTCGACAACCTCGCTTCGCGCGCACATAACGCGCTCTACGCGGGCACGCGGCTCGGCAATCGTTACAAAGTTCTCTCGCTGTTCACCGAGTTTCCCGGTGCGATCCGGCGCAATCTGCGCTTCTTCCTGCTGGCGTCGCTCCTGTTCTATGGGCCAGGTATCATCGCGGGGATCGCTTCGTACGCCGATGAGTCTTACGCGCTCGCGGTGATGGATGCGAGCCAGCTCGACGCCATCGAGTCGATGCACAGCCAAGGACACGCCGGGGGCCGCGACTCGAACTCCGACGCAAAAATGACCGGTTTTTACGTGGTCAACAACGTGGGCATCGCCTTTCGATGTTTCGCCACGGGGATCTTGTATGGGCTCGGGCCGTTCTTCTTTTTGCTCTACAACGGGCTGATGATCGGCGTCGCTTTCGGACATCTCGCGCGAAGCGGCTACGGCGAGAACATCTTCAGCTTCGTCGCCTCCCATTCACCGTGGGAGTTGACGGCGATCGTCATCAGCGGCGGCGCGGGCATCCAAATGGGATGGGCCTTGGTGGCGACGCACGGGCGCACGCGGCTCGGAAACCTGCAGGCGCACGGCCTGGAGCTGTTGCGGCAGATCGCCGGTGCGGGCGCATTTTTGGTGCTCGCGGCGCTGATCGAAGGTTGGTATTCGCCATCGAGCCTTCCGTCGATCGTAAAGTACGGGACAGGCCTCGCCGGTTGGGCCGCGGTCTTCTTCATCATGTTCGGGCTCGGCCACAATCACTCGGTGCCCGAAGACGCGCGCGACTTGAGGAAGAAATGACCGACAACAAAACGGAAGCGGTCTCTTTCGACGCGCAGATCGTGCTCCGCCCGCGCACGATCGACGAGACGCTCGATCTCGCGCTCCGTTATCTCCGCCATTCGGCGCGCGACTTCACGAAGGTCGTCGCGCTCACCGTGGGGATCGCTACGGCGATCACCGTGTTGATCTCGGTGTTCTTCGATCTCGGATTCTATCAACGCGCGGTGATCGCCATCTGGCTCTCGCCGTTCGTCGAACAAGTGATCACCGTTTACGGCGGGCGCCATCTGTTCACCAGCGGCACACGGATGATGCCCGCGGTGAAGGTGATCGCTAAACGGTTGCCGCGCGTCGCGTTCACATCGGCGTTGCTCTCGCTTCCGTGGATACCTGTCCTTTGGGACGGGTTCCAGAGCAAAGAGCTCATCGGTGTCTGCGCTTTGGTCGGTACGTTCTGGCCGTTCTTGATCGCCTCGCAAGCGTATCGCTCCGAGGTCTCGCTGCTCGAACAACTCTCGATGAAACGAGCCGGGCAGCGCACCAAGACGCTGATCACCTACCGTTTCGCGCGCGCGCTCGCGTTGGTCATCTTGAACACCATCATCCGCCTGGGATTCGCGGGATTGTTCGAGCTGATGATCGGCTTCACGCTCGGCTTCCTGCTCCAATTCGGCGACGTCGGCGACGCCCTGGCCGGATGGCCCGCGATCCTCGGTTATCTCTTCGCGGGTCCGTACGTCGCGCTGGTGCGCATGTTCGACTATGTCGATGCACGCACGCGCCGTGAAGGTTGGGACATCCAAGTGCGCTTCAACGCGATCGTGCAAAACGCGCGCGACGCCGACGCGAAGAAGCTCGGCGGCGGCCTGAAGAACGATGGAGCACGCGCAGCATGAAACGCGGGCTCGCTCTGCTTTTGTTGCCGCTCTTCGCGCACGCGCAGGAGCTGCCGCGTTACGGCCTCGCGGTTTGGGACGCGAAGGGTGAATACGTCGTTTCGAAATGGCCCGGGATGGAGCGTTTCGTGCTCGGGAGCGGTCCGGACAGCTTGATCGAGCTGCAAGGGCTCGACCCGCGACACGCAGAGTTCGTCATTGCGCCCGGCGAATTCAAGGTCATTCCGGCAGGTGAAGTGACGATCGAAGGGAACCGCGTCTTCGTCCCGCAACGTTTCTTCCCTGGCCAAGAGATCAGGTTGGGTGCGTACAAGGTGAAGTTCTTCGTCGACGCCTCCGACGATCCCGCGCCCGCGGAAGAGAACGAAAACAAAGACGCGCCGAAGGAAGAAGAGCTGGAGATCGCGCCGGTCGATCCCGTGTCGGCCGGTGAGCTCGCCGCAGATGCGCGCAAAGAAGAGCTCGGCGCGGCCGCTTATCGTTTCTGTCACGATCCGGAGTTCGGCAAAGACGGCACCGAGGGGGTCGATTTTTGTGTCCTCTTCGATGAGACGAGCGACGACGCGTGCCCCGAAGCGCGCAAACATTGCGCGAATTGGAGGCATGCACCGCTGATGTGTATGCCGATCGACAACAAAGGCTCCGTCGATCCCACCGAAGGTGAGCCGGTCGATGCGCGCGAAGGCGTGTGCCCCGGCGTCGAAGGTGGAGGGAGCGGCGCCGGTGGCTCGGGAAGCGGCGGCAAAACCGCGAAGAGCCGCATCGTGCGCAACGAACGCCGCGAGCCGTTGCTCAACATCAAGCTCCCGCCGGTGGTCGGTTACATCCTGCTGACGCTGTTGATCGGCGGTGCGTTGTTTTGGTTCCTCAAGTCGCTGAAAGACGCGGGTTGGGAGAAGGACGACAAGCTCGTCGAAACCTCGGTGCTCACCGAAGCCGAGCGCAATCTGCAAGCGTTGCCCGAACAACGATCGAACGTGTTGTTGAAGCTCGCGGAGCGCGCTTTGGGGCGCGGCGACGTGATGGAGGCGGCGATCCTGGTCCACCTGGCGATGCTACGTTTCCTCGATGACGAAGGGCTCGCCCGTTATCACCCCTCGAAAACGAACGGCGACTACGTACGTTCGATCCGGCGGCACAAAGAATTGGCGGCGCTGTTCAAGAGCGCGGCGAATCAGACGGAGCGCGTACGTTTCGGCGACGGAAAAATCGATCCTGATCTTGTGGCCACCAACCTTCGCGAAGCGGAGCGTCTCCTGGTCCGAGGTACAGGTGAGCTGAAAGCAGAGCGCGGTCTCGGTGGCGCAGCGATCGGCCTCTTGCTCGCGCTGTCGATGACTCAGACCGGCTGTCCGGGCGAAGCGGTGGATCCGGCGTTTTCCAGCAAGGCGCCCACCGGCATGTCCGCGTTCCCCGTGCTGCTGAAACAAGCGGGGATGAAAGTGGTCATGGGACGTTCGCGCTCGGCGGAGATCACGCCCGACGTCGGCGTGGTGGTCGTGCGCAGCTCGTCGACACGGCGCGGGAAATGGCCGCAGGATCTGAAGATCGACGGCCTCCTCGATCGCGACATCTCTTTGGTGGTGATCGACGATCTCTGGCAGTCGCGCTTCTTCTTGCCGGTGACTTCGTCGATCTCGGAGACCAAAGCCGCAGTGCAGTTGGCGATGACCGAGCCCGCGGAGAATATGTTCTGCGAGTGGCGCCTCCAAGGTGTCACGCTCGCGCTGGGCGATGGGCAAGTGAAGGTGCCGTACGGGCGCCGTTTGGTTTGGGATCGCGAGACACGCACCACGACCGCCGCTGCGGTTTCGCATCCGCTCGCGCTCCATCCTTTCCTCGTCTACGAAGGCTCCGCGACGATCGACGGCAACCCGGCGGGCGTCGGTTGGGCCGGCGAACGCGTCGAAGGTGGATCCTCACTTTCGGGATGTATCTATCTTTTTTCGGATCGCGATCTCTTCACCAACGCTTCGCTTTCACGCGAGGCGAACGCACGATTTACCGGCGCGTTCTTCGCGTCACTCACGCGCGATGGACGCAGCATCTTGATCCTCGATCGCATCGACGCGCATACGCTCAGCTCTGCTTCGAGCGGCAGCGAGAACGAGCAGGATCCGGAGAAACCGAATCCGGCGAAGTCGTTGAAGCAATCGAACATGTTGCCGTTCATCCTCCAAGCGATGGCAACCTTGATCCTGCTCTACGTCATGATCGGCGCTGCGTTCGGCCGGCTGCGCGATCCGGCGCGGGTCGAGCACAAGGCGTTCATCGAACATGTCGAAGCGATCGGCCGCCAATATGCGAAGACCGGCGTGATGGGTCTGACGCACTCCGCGCGTTCGCTGGCGCGGTTGGTGGTGATGCGGCACCGCGATCAAGTGCGCGGTGGTCCGTCGGGCGGTTGGGCTGCCGTGGCGCAACATCTCGCCGAAAAACACGCGCTCGAAGAGAAAGACGTGCGGGCTGCGTTGCGGCTCGGCATCGATGGCACGAACGAGCTCGGTACGCCGGGCCCCGAAGATCCGTCGCCGGCGAGCGAAAAGATGTTACGCATCTTGTCGCGCTTGCTCGGCGGAAGCGCAAAAGCGGCGGAGCAGAAGAAAGACGTTTGGCGGCGTTCCGAGAAGCGGAAGTAGCCCGGAGGTTTTCGTGGATCTGAACGAGGTCAGCAGGCTTTACGAAGCGATCGAGGACGAGACCCGTCGCGCATTCATCGGCCAAGAAGACGTGTTGAATTCCGTCTTGGTGGCGCTCTTCGCGCGCGGCCACGTGTTGCTCGAAGGTGTACCAGGCGTCGGCAAGACGTTGTTGGTTCGCGTCTTGGGCAAGGTGCTCGGCTGCCATTTTCGGCGCGTACAATTTACGCCGGACTTGATGCCGTCCGACGTCACCGGCTCGACGCTCTACAACACGCAGAAGAGCACCTTCGAGTTCAAACACGGGCCGGTGTTCACGCACATCATGCTCGCCGACGAAGTGAACCGTGCGCCGGCGAAGACCCAGTCCGCGATGCTCGAGGCGATGGCCGAAAGATCATGTACCGTCGACGGCGTCACGCATCCGCTGCCGAATCCCTTCTTCGTCTTGGCGACGCAGAATCCGCTGGAGAGCGCGGGAACCTACGCGTTGCCCGAGGCACAGCTCGATCGTTTCTTGTTCAAAGTGTTGATCGATCATCCGACGGTCGAAGTCGAAGAAGCGCTCTTGAAAAATGTGCGCGATGGTTTCGATGCGTCCGACCTCGAGAATTTGCAGCTGAAACAGGTGACCTCACCGGATCAGGTCCTCGCGATGCAGCGGGCGATTCAGACGGTGACCATCGACGACAAGATCATCCACTACATCGCGACGCTGATCTCCAACACGCGCAAACATCGCGCGGTGCAGATCGGCGCTTCACCGCGCGCAGCGATCGCCTTGCTTCATACCGCGCGCGTCGAAGCTGCGGTGCAGGGTCGCGACTTCGTAGTGCCCGACGATGTGAAGACCCACGGCCGCGCGGTGCTGCGCCATCGATTGATCCTGCAGCCCGATGCGGAGATCGAAGGCGTGACGACCGATGAAGTCGTCGACGCGGTGCTCCACGAAACGCAGGTTCCCGGTATGGGCGAAGTGCAGCAGCGCTCGCGCCTCGGTGGAATGCAGGCACCTGCACGATCGATGGAGGCGGGGATCGCGACCCACTCCGTGCGCAACGAGCGCGCGGCGTCGCTTCCCTCGATGCCCGCGATGCCGGCCCAACCCGCGATGCCTCCGCAAAGACCGCGGACCGGCGCGTTCTCCGATCGCCCGCCGCCCCAACGCACGGATCGTCCCGTCGCCGACGACGTGACCATGCTCGACGCCAAAGTTCCGGCACCGAGCGGTCCTGCCGTATCCGCGAGAATGCCGACCGGCTCTGCGCCGTCGCGTGCAGCCGGCATCGATCCCGACACCATTCCTCCGGTCAGCGGCCGCCCGATCGGAAGCTTCAAGGACCCAAAGCCGGGCCAAGGCGGCGATAGCTGATGCGGATCATCCCCGGACGATCGCTGCTCCTCGCGCTGCTCGCACCGCTTCTGTTGTCGCTGGTGGCGATCGCGGAGCCGGCGACCGTGGTGCCGATGTTGATCGCGGACGGAGTGATCGTCGCGCTCGCGTTGGCCGATCTGTTGTTCGTGCGCCACGCGGGCGTCGACGTGACGCGCGAGATGCCGGAGACACTCTCGCTCGCGCGCCAAGTGACCGTGACCTTGGAAGTGCGCAATCGCCTCAGAAGAAGGATCAAGCTCCAGATCAACGAAGGACTGTTCGAACACGCGGAGGCCGAAGGGCTACCTGTCCAAATGGACATCGGTCCCGGCGTGGTCCGCCAAGCAACGTACCGGTTGAGATCTCTGCAACGGGGCACGCAAGTGCTCGGCGAACATTACGTGCGTTACAGCTCGCCCGCTGGTTTTTGGACGCGCCAGGTGAAGATCCCCGCGGAAACCAAGCTCCGCGTCTTTCCCGACGTCCAAGCGGTGCGGCACTACGAAATGTTGGCGCGCCAAGATCGCGATCACCGTACCTCACGTCTGGTCCGTATGCGCGGCGGCGACACCGAGTTCGAACGCCTGCGCGACTATCTGCCCGACGACGAGTTTCGTCGCGTCGATTGGCGCTCCACGGCACGGCGCCGCAAGCTGACCGTTCGCGAATTTCAACTCGAGAAAAATCAGAACATCGTTTTCCTCGTCGACTGCGGCCGCATGATGACCGCGACCTGGGACGATCTCACCGCGCTCGACTATGCGTTGAACGCGGTGTTGATGTTGTCGCACGTCGCAATTCGGCGCGGTGATCAAGTAGGCCTGATCGCCTTCGACGAAAAAGTTACTCGGTTGATCAAACCCTCCGCCGGCATCTCTGCGTCGAATCGGATCGTGCAAGGCACCTTCGATCTTTTCCCGAAGATGGTGGAATCGGACTACGAAGCCGCGTTTCGCACGCTGAAGCTCCACGTGAAGAAGCGAACTTTGGTCGTCTTCATCAGCCACGCGATCGACGAAGTGACCTCACGGCGCATCCAAATGCTCACGCGGGATCTTCTGCCCCAACATCTTCCGCTCTGCGCGCTCCTCAAGGATCGAGAGGTCGAGGCCAGGGCTTCGACGGTCGCGCGTGAGGAAGAAGACGTTTGTGTCCAAGCCGCCGCGGCGGAAATGTTGCTCTGGCGCGATCGCCTTCACCGAGAAATGCAGCGCGCGGGCGTCCTGGTGCTCGACGTGCTCCACCATCAGCTCACCGGCTCCTTGGTTTCGCGTTATCTCGAAGTGAAGGCACGCGGCCTCATCTGATAGGATGCGCCCGGTGGCGGCCTCTCCCGAAGAGAAGAAGACTCTTCAGTTCGGTGACTACACCGTCGTCGAACATCTCGGCGAAGGCGGGATGTGCCACGTCTTCCGCGCGCGTCGAAAGGGCGACTCCCAAGACTGCGCGCTGAAGATGCTCAAAGACGAGCGTCGCAACGACGAACAACTGCGCGATCTCTTTTTGACCGAAGCAGACATCGCGCTGCTCCTCGATCATCCGAACCTGATCCACACCTTCGACGCCGGCGAAGTTGCGGGCCGTTATTACATCGCCATGGAGCTCGTCGAAGGACGCACGCTCGGCCAGGTGATGGTGCGCAGCCAACGGACGAAGGTGCAGATCCCGCCGGACTTCGCGCTCTACATGTTGAGCGAGATCCTCGAAGGGCTCCACGCGCTGCACACCGCCGTCGGAAAAACTGGGCGTCCGCTCGGCCTCATCCACCGCGACGTCACACCGCAAAACATCTTCGTCTCGTTCGACGGGCGCGTGATCCTCGGCGATTTTGGTGTCGCGCATATTCAAGCCTACGGCGCCGCCGATCCGAATCAAGCGCTCGGAAAGATCGGTTATCTCGCGCCGGAAGCGGTGCTCGGCGAAGAGATCGATCGCCGCGCGGACATCTTCGGCGCAGGCATCGTCGCTTACGAGATCCTCACCGAGACCCGTCTGTTCGAATCGGGCACCGACGAACAATTGATGCAGGCGATCGCTGAAGTGCGCATTCCTCGCCCGCGCTCGATCGAGCCGTGGTTGTCGAAGGGTTTGGAGAACGCGCTGATGAAGGCGCTCGCCAAAAAACCGAAGGATCGTTACGAAAGCGCGGAAGCGATGTTCTACGAGCTGGAACCGTTTTGGTCGAAGCAGCTCGGCAATCCACACGCGATCGCCGCGTATATGGCGGGCATCTTCCGCGAAGAAGTCAAAGAGTGGAGAGCGCGCTCAGTGCCCCGAAAATAAGCCGCGGAAGTGGCTGAAGATCCACTCGATGATCCGCTGCACCCACGGCCGATTTGCCCAACTCTCCGGTTCGATCGCACGCGAGCGCGCTCGATCGAGCTCGAATTGATCGACCAGCGTATTCGCCACGCGGGGGCCGAGGATGGTCGCGTTCACCTCGAGATTGCGGAAGCTGGAGAGGTTGTCGAGGTTCGAGGATCCGATCGTCGACCACTCATTGTCGATGACCGCAGTCTTCGCGTGAAGGATGCGATCGCTCCACTCGTAGACTTTGATTCCATTGACTAGAAAACGCGAATACATGCCGCGCGACATGTGCAACACGGCGGTGACGTCGGTGGCGGCACCGATGATGATCTCTACGTTTACGCCGCGTTTTGCGGCGCGGATCAGCGCGCGAGTGATCACTCGATCAGGTACGAAATACGCGTTGCAGATGCGAATGTGTTTCTCCGCGCCGAGAATCGCCAGGATATAAGCGCGGCGGATGAAGGAACGATCGCGTCGCGCGAAGTTGCCGAGGAAACGGACGTTGTGTCCTTCGGAGAAGGTCGGCGGCGACTGCGAAGCGGTGATCAGCTGGTCGCCTTCATTCTCGTGCCACATACGGCGGAACATCGCTTCGAGCTGCGCGACCGAAGGACCTTCGATCTGCACCGCGGTGTCGCGCCAACCTTTGCCGCCGTCTTCGATCGACGCGTAGTCGTCGCAGAGATTTTGTCCGCCGACGATCCCGATGCGCGTGTCGACGATGACACTTTTGCGGTGATTGCGTTTCCGCCACGGCCAGATGCCGCGCCACACGGAGATCGGCCGAAACTCGAGCGTCTTCACGCCCGCTTTGTTGAGGTATTCGATCAAGGTGCGATCGAGGCCGATCGAACCGTAGGCGTCATAGGACACCGCGACTTCGACACCCGCTTGTGCACGTTCCGCGAGCGCGGCCGCCACGCGCCATCCGGTTTTGTCCGCGCGCAGAATGTACGTCTCCACGAGGATGTTGCGTTGCGCCGAGGCGATGGCCGCGAGCACGCCGTCGAAAAAGGCGCGACCGTCGACGAGGACGGTGACCCGATTGCCGGGAACGAACGGCTGCGGCAGCGCGCGCTGAAAACGCCTGAAAAATTCGCGGAGCGCCACGTGCGACGACATTACAGCAGGCGTGCCCCGGTGGTGTGAAGGATGGTACGAAGAGATGCGTGTTGATGTTCATCGCCGGCTCCGGTGTACCGAGCGGCAAAACGTTGCTTTCCGCCGCGCTCGTCCGACGGCTGCGCGTCCTCGGGACACGAGCGATCGGCATCAAGCCCGTGGAAACAGGGTGTCGCTACGGCGAAGACCACGATTTGCTCGCGCCGGGAGGAGCTTTGCTTCATCGAGCAGCCGATCGCGCCGCGCCGCCCTTGGTGGTGTCGCCGTACCGCTTCATCGCCAAAACGGCGCCGGCGATCGCGGCGGCACGTTCAGGGATCGATCTGTCGCTCGACGATCTCTTTCACGCGATCGTCAGCATCTCCGCTTTCGGGGACCCGATCATCATCACCACTTCGGGCGGAGCGTTGTCGCCGATCGCAAACGACGGGAGCGCGCTCGATCTTTGTGCGCGCATCGGAGCGCCGTTGTTCTTGGTGTTGCCCGATCGCCTCGGCGTCGAGAGCGAAGCGATCGCCTTGCTGGAGGCTGCGCGGCGAAGAGCGATCCCTATTCTCGGCGCGATGTTGTCCGCCGGTGAGGACGCGATCGACCTGGAAAATGAGCGATTGTTGCGGGAGCTCGGCGGGGTGACTGTGTTCCCGATGCTGCCGCTTTTCATCGGCGACGACGACGAAAAGGCCGCCCGCGCCGAAGAACATCTCGCCGCGCACGGGATCGCCGAGGCGCTCCTCGACGCAGCAGCGCGTCCTTAGTAACTTCGCGGGGTGGAGAAGATCATCGTCGCCGTCCTCGGATCTGGAAGCTGGGGGACTGCGCTCGCGAAACACCTCGCGGACGTGGGACATGAAACCCGCCTCTGGTCGCGCCGCAAAGAACAGGCGGAGTCGATCGAGAGCTCGCGCGAGAACAAACAATATCTGCCCGGCGCGATGTTGCCCGCGAATCTGCGCAGCACCGACGACTTCGCGGAAGCGCTCGGCGGCGCGCAGCTCGTCTTGTCGGTGATTCCGGTGCAAGAGACACGCGGCGCCTGGGAAAAAGCGAAGCTGTACCTTGGTACAGGTGTCCCGGTGTTGTGCGCCTCGAAGGGGATCGAGAACAACACGCTCGCTTTGATGAGCGACGTGCTCGGGGAAGTGTTGCCCGAAAATCCGCTCGGTTTCATCGCCGGTCCTTCCTTCGCGAAAGAAGTGGCGAAACATTTGCCGACGGCGATCGTGGTGGGCTCGAAACACGACGACGTGGCGCGGCGCGCTCAACAAGCGATGTCCAGCGATTGGATGCGCGCCTATGTGTCGCACGATGTTCCGGGTTTGGAGGTCGGCGGTGCGCTGAAGAACGTCATCGCCATCGCCTGCGGTTGTGCCGACGGTTTGGGCCTGGGACACAACACCCGCGCGGCGATCATCACCCGCGGGCTCGCGGAGATCACGCGAATGGCGGTGAAGCTCGGCGCGGATCCGCTCACTTTGGCGGGCCTCGGCGGCATGGGCGATCTGGTGCTCACCTGTACGGGAGATCAGTCGCGCAACCGCCGCGTCGGTTTAGGACTGGGGCAAGGCAAACAGCTCAAAGACATTCTGCGCGAGATGGGCCAGGTGGCCGAAGGTGTCGAGACTTCACGCGCGGCGAACGACCTATCCAAGAAGACAGGTGTCGACATGCCGATCGCCTCCGAGGTCTTCCGCATGTTGTACGAAGACAAGCCGGCCAAAGAAGTCGTTTTGTCGCTGATGCGCCGCGATTTGAAGCATGAGAGGGCTTAGTCGATCTTCAAGTAGATGACCGTACCTGTACCAACGATCAGGGACCACGGTTCTTCTGCGGTTTCGGTTCTCCCCTCGGAAGCATAGATCACCACGGCATAGACGCTGGGGATGAAGGTGTCGGCCGGGATCAAGATCGAGCTCACGTCTACGCGCGCTTCGTAACGGCTGTGGCCGAAGGTGTACTGCGGATAGGTGTACGCCGCGGCCGGTCGTTCGCCGGGGATGGCGCGAAGCACCTGAACGCTCGTGGGCGCACTCTGATCTTTTGGCCAGGTGATCCGAAGATCAGTGAACGCTGTGTGGCTGCGAAAGAGGCCGTCGCCGGAGAGCTGCGTCTCGGGCTCGTAGGTCAGTGACGCAGGATCGAGCGCAAATGGCGCGACCACCGAAGTCGAGGCGCGCGCGCCGTTCGCATCGCTAACGGAAAATTCGTAGTCAGCGCCCGCGCGATAGGCGAGCTGTGGATCTTCGAGGGAGCTGGCCACAAAAACATTCTGCGGCGTGTCGTCCGCTTCGAGCTGCACCGTCATCGGGCCTCTCACTTGCGCCGCCGACACCTCCACCGTTGGGCTCGTGTAAAAGACGCTGGCGTTCGTTTCTTCCGGCAGCTCGATTTGTCCCGGCAACGAGAGCCGCGGGCGGTGGAACATCCGTGCTTCGCCCCAAACGTCGTTGTTCGGCGACGGTGGAAAGTCGAAGTCGAGGTCGTCGTAGTTGCCGCATGAGGTCGCTAAGAACAGAGCCGCGAACGCGTAACGGGTCATTCGGTCACCTCGAAATAGAAAGTGCTCCCAGTACCTGCGGCCAGGTGCCATTCCGGGTCTGAGTTTTTTTGGAAATCATATGCGAAGTTGTAGAGCACCAGCGCATAGTGGCCGGGCATCGCATAGTTCTGTGTTGGAACTTGGTGGTTCGGCTTCACCATCGAAGCCGCGCTGTTGGGCACATTTTCGTAGACGAGCTCCGGAGCGTGTTTCTCACCCGCTCGATAGAGCTCGACGTAGGTGCGGCTGTCCGTCGGACCAACTTGACCGCTCTCGACATCGAAACGCGCTTCGATCGCGAACGGCGAGATCATGTGGCCCGCGTGCCGGTCGCCGCCCGCGTCGACGAGAAAGCTCAGCTGGGCGTTTTCTGCGTAACCGGCGTCGTCGCTCTCGAAGTTGGCGTCGTCGACGCGTTCGAGCTCGAGCTGCGAGATCAGCGAGGAGGTGACCGCGTAGATCGCGCGATCGGCGTAACGTTCTTCGACACCCGCGAAGTAAAGGCGAACCGAAGTTTCCGCGCGCACGTCGAAGACACCGTCGAGCTCGAGCGCGGGCCGGTGGACGACGAGGCCGTCGCCGAAATAGTCGGTCGGGAACAAGTCGATCGGCCCGACATCGCAAGAGAAGTCGCAAGCAGTGAGCCCGACGAGGGCAAAGGCCGCGAATTGTTTGCGCACGTCAGACTGTACAACCGAGCCTGAGGCATTGGCGATCAACCGTGAAGTTGCGCGCGCGGCCCGATGCAGACACGCGTAAGGTTGCCTGTACTTTAGATCAGGATCCGAGTCTCGGATTAATCGAATAATCGGACACTTGCAGCTGAGTACGATCTCGGCCTACGCCGGACTACCGATCGCGTATTTGAGGGTTCATGGGTAGTCTCGAAGCGATGCCGAATGGTGCGGAGCTGATCGTAGGCATTGTTGGCGCGGTAGGCGTCAACACGGATCTGATCGTTGAAGGTCTCACGAGCGCCTTCTCCGATGTTGGATACAAAACGCGTGTCATCCGTCTGATCGAGAAGATCCTCGCTTATAGACCTTGGTCGAAGATGAACCAGCCGGCGCTTCTCGATCAGCGTTACGCGTTTAGGATGACGGTCGGTAACGAATTTCGGCGAAAGCTCGATCGCAACGATGCATTCGCGCTCCACGCAATCGCCTCTATTCGCGCCGAGCGACAGAGAGAGCATGAGAATGTCGAAAGGCCGATCGAACGGTGTGCTTTCCTTCTGCGCTCACTTAAAACTCCAAAAGAAGTGAGCGCGCTGCGAAGCGTGTACGGACCAAACTGTCTGATTGTCGCCGGATATTCTCCGCGGTCTGTCCGCGAGGACAATTTGGCTTCGAGGATCGCCACCTCGAGTGGAAGTGCGGATCGTGAGAGGCATCGTGGTCCAGCGATCGATTTGATTCATCGGGATGCGAGAGAGCTCGGTGAAGATTTCGGTCAGAACGTACGTGATACATTTGCGCTCGCAGACGTCTTCATCGACGTCAGTAATGCGACCGAGGCCAGAAGAAATCTTCAGCGCTTCGTCGACTTGGTCTTCGGTCATCCTTTCCTTACTCCCAGCAAAGCAGAGTGCGCGATGTTCCACGCGTATGGCGCGGCGATGCGTTCTTCTTCCGCGGGACGACAAGTGGGCGCAGCGATCGTGGATGCGGACGGCGAAACGCTGGCGCTCGCCACGAACGAAGTGGCGCGGCCGTTCGGAGGACAATATTGGGCGGATGACCCCAACGACGCACGGGACCACACGCTACAAAACGACCCCGCACTTGAGATGACGCACGGTATACTCGGTGACCTCCTTGCGAGACTCGCAAAGAAGGAGTGGTTGCGCGACGGGCTTCAACAGACGGCCCCCGAGGAACGACTCAAGCAAGCAATCGCGGAGCTCTTGCCTGCAATGGCAACTACGCAGAACGACCTCCCCTCACTGTCAGAGACCGCACGTCTCACGCACATCATTGAGTTCATTCGAGCCGTTCACGCAGAGCAAGCAGCACTCATGTCGGCAGCACGTCGGGGCGTATCAGTAAAAGATGCGACGTTGTATTCGACGGCCTTTCCTTGCCATGAATGCGCGAAGCTGATCGTCGCGGCTGGCGTTCGGCGTGTCGTCTTCATTGAGTCATACCCAAAGAGCCGCGTTGCGGAGCTTTTCAGTGATTCGATCGCGGTCGATAACCCGGAACAAACAAAGGTTTCATTCACACCCTTTGTCGGGGTCGCGCCGCGAAGGTTTCTCGATCTCTTCGTGGCGCCGGAACGCCGAAACCGAGACGGAACGTGGCTTAGGTGGAACGAGATGAAGAAAGAACAGAAACCGCGTCAGGCGCTTCCGGTGGTCGCGTATTTGCAAAGCGAAGAGGAGCGCGTCGACGTGTTCAACCAAGAACTACAAGCCAAGGGAATTACGATCGAGTAAAGGAGTGACCGCGATGGACGAAGAGAAACGTCTCCTCAAGTTGGTGCTTGAATCCGCCAGCAACAACGTGAAGAACTGGCCCGATTGGCGCCGCAGCGAAGAAGCACGAACTTTGCTCAAGGCGAAACGAGATTCCACTTCAGAACCGCAAACAGATAAGCAAGTTAAGGCGGATTCGTCTCACGACTCGTAAGCCCTTGGCGGACCACCAGCTCGTCTCGGCCGTCCTCGTCGAGGTCGATCGCATCTACGGTGCGATAGCGAGAGACGGCGGAGCGCGCGATTTCCTCGAACCCCCAGGTGTACCAGCGCCAGATCGACAGCTCCCCTTCGCCGTCGAGCACCGCGAGCTCTTCGCGCGCATCGCCGTCGAAATCTCCGAGCGCGAGATCGAGGATCGGGCGCGCCGTCGCCGAGCCGCCCCAGATGATCCGAAATCGCCCGCGCCGTTCACCCATCACGAAGGGATGCGTGCCGCCGTTCTTCTCGACCAACAACAACACTTCCAAACGGCCGTCGCGATCGGGATCGCCTGCTTCCATCTTCTTCACCTGCCAAGCGCGATCTTCGTTCATCCAACGCAGGGCCCCGCGTTCTTCGACGCGCACCACGCCGCGATTCAGCGTGACGTCGAGCGGCGCACCATCACCGCGCAGATCGACGGCGAGCTTCGCGGTCCGCGCTGGTTTCGGTGGAAGCAGCGCTTTCACGGAGAAAAACTTCCCGTCGAAGCCGAACACCTCGGCCTTCGGAATACGCGGCAACGTTTGCACCAGCTCCACCGTCGCGAGATCGACGCGCACCACCCCGCGCGCTCCAAACAACGCACGCATCACCAAGCCGCGATGCGGTTGATCGAACACCAGATTGCCCAAGGAATAAGCGACGAGCCCCTGCTTCGCGGACGACCTGATCTCTTGGACAGGTTGCATCACGTGGGGATGCGCGCCGGCGATCAACTTCGCTCCGTTCGCCACCAAGAGCTCCGCCAAATCACGCTGCGCCGAAACCACAGCCCCATATTCGACGCCCCAGTGCACCAGCACGAGGTCCGCCGCACCCTCAGGCAAACGGCCTTCGGTGAAATCGAACGCCGCCACCCGAAGTGTACGCCCGCGAATCTCGAAAACGCGCGCCTCTCGGGTCAACGCCGCAATGCCCGCGCGCTCTAAAGCTTCCACACTGTCCACAAGACCAGGTCGCCCGGCATCGAGCGCGTGGTTGTTCTCCACCGACAAGCCGTCAAACAGCCCCAACCCCTCCGCCAACTGCGGATTCGCCGTGAAACGGTAAGGCCCGGGCAACACGATCTCTCGTCGAGTCAGCGGGCTCTCCAGATTGGCGAACACCAGATCTGCGCCCACAAACAGCGATCGAACGTCGCGAAAGATAACGTCCGCGCCCTTCCGCTCGATCACCCGTCCCGCGAACCGTCCGAGCATCACGTCGCCGGCGACACGAACGTCGATCAGCTCCGCATCCGGCGCCGCAGTCGAGCTCCACACGGTCACCCAACCGGCGAGCAGCGGATAAAGCGCGATCAAGGTCTCTCGAACGGCGGCAGCTCGGGACGGTGCACCATCTTGGAGATCATCCAGTGTTTTTTCTTCTTCAGCGTGTAGCTCACCACCGTTTCGTACGGCCCGCGTTCGCTGAGCTTGGTGAGATCTTCCTCGACCGGATCACCTTTATTGAGATAGTCCTTCCAACGTTCGCGCGTGGTCACCGTCGCCGAATCACCACTCCTGAAGTCGAACGACAAAAACTCGATCGAGAGTCGCTCCCGTCCGATGTATTCACTTTTCGTTTTCAGCGCCGCGATCTGCTTCTTCAACGCGTCGAGCGCTTCATCCATCAAGTAGGCGTCGAGATCGCCGGGCGTGGTGTACCACAAGGATTGAATCATCATCTCGGTGAAGGAACGGATGCGCACCGCCGCTTCCTGCGACACGACTTCATCGACAATGAAGCTCTTCGTGTACGGCAACATCTTCGGCGCTCGGCCCTCGTCGAGCATCTTGCGCCACGCCTCATTGGTAAGTCGCTCGGCGATCGGCACAGCAAATTCATAGTGCGAAAACACTCCACCTTCGGCGAGCACCAACTTTCCTTCGACCGGCACGATCGCGTGAATGGAGAACACACGACCGACTGCTTCTTCGAGCACGCGGCCATTCGGATCGGTGGCCACGTCCGCGACGATCGCCACCTGCAGCGCATCGCCGCCTTCCGGGATCCCGCCGGTTTCGATGTCGATCTCGTCGGTCGACGCAAAAGTGAGCTCTTCGATCTTTCCGCCGTAGAAACGGATCAGCTCGTACTCTTCCGCGCTCAGCGCCTTATTAAACAGCTCTTTCCGCGCGATCTCGCCGAGCTGTTTTGCGAGCTGTTCGAGCAGCTCCAACGCACGTTTGTCTTTTTCATCGAGCATTCCGCGTCGCGAAAGTCCGACCCGCGTCATCTCCGCGAGCGATTGCACCCGCGCGTACAGCTCGGGCACCGGCTCGACGTATCCTTTCGGCGGCACCGGCTCCGGCGGAGGCAAACCGCCGGCGCCCATCTCTGCATAGACAGGCTTGGAGTACAGAATGGTGTCGTGTTTCAGCTCGGTCCACGAACCCATCGCCGTGTTGAGCTGTTTGTCGAGCCAGGCCTCCGAACGCATGAACGTCGGATAACCTTCGCCGGTCGTCTCGAGCAGCGGCATCAAGCTGTAGATCCAGGACCAATACAGATTCTGCGTGTAGACCTCGGTGCCGTAACCGCGAAACAACGTGACCAGCTCCTCCATCTTTTCGCGATATTCACGGCTGCCTTCGACGTGTTCCTGCGCGCGCTCCGAGCCGAGGGCCGCGAAAAAATCGAGCGCGCTCGGTAGATATCGCTCTTTTACGTTTGGATGCACGAGCTTCCGAAACACGAACGAGTCGGGAACCAAACGTTGCCCCATGAAACGCAGGCCTTTCGTTTGGGCCTCGGAATCCTCACGCGTGATCACCATGCCGAGCACTTCCGGTGCACGCAGCTCGTCAATCTGGGCGCGGAACTTGGTGAGCTTCGATTCATTGTTGATCTCACCTGCGCTCTTCAGCGGACCAAACGCTGGACGAAAGGCCAGGTCATATTCCACCGGGGTCAGATCGTCGCTCTGTCCAACGAAGAACACCGTCGGTTCATAGATCTCGTTCCACAGCTCACGCGCGGGGCGGTCGCCGACGGTGGCGCGATCGAGCGCATACAACACATAGGCCGCGGCTTCCGTCTCGATCGGATCACTCACCCGAAACGTCATGCGCCCGTGCCAGGTCATCGCCAAAAAGTAACGCGTCAGCTCCGGCGTCTTCGTGTAGTGCCCGCGCGCGACGTACTGCGAATAATCCTCACCCGCCGGGTACGCCGGGAAGATCGGCGATGCGCTCGGACCTGCATGTTCCGTGATCTTTTTCAGCTCCGCGTCGACGAGCTCCTGCACCTTCGGCGACACCACCGCATCGGGAACGAGCAACTTCCGAGCGACCGAAAAATACGCCGCAGCGTGCACCATCGCTTCGGGCGGCGACTCACGCTCGAGGTCTTTCAACAACACTTCCAAGATGGCGTTGTCGAGCTCGAGCAGACGCGGCGCGAGCTGTTTCGCCTCGATGCGCCGCAGAGTTTTGGCGAACAACAGATGATAGACGTGCAGGACCGAATCTGAAGTGACGAAGATCGGAACATAGTCATATCGAGCGCGTTCGTAGACTTCGTAGAGCTCTTTTTTTGTACCCGGACTGACGACAAAAGCCGTTCGAGCAAGGTGCGCACGCTGCGGCTCGGTGAGCAGCGAAGCGATCGCCACGTTCGATAGATCCGCCGCGATCGACGACGCCGCGACCGACGGCATCGGCTTCGGTGGCGCCTGCGGAAACTCCGCAAAACGCCGTACCTTTTGTGGCTGCGCCCGTTGCTCGACGACTCGAGAGTCCGCCTTCTCTTCCAGCTTCGGGGCATCGCCTTTTTTACACGCCCCCGCAAACAAACTGATCATCACCACCGCTGAAACCAGGCGCATGCCCCGCTCTATCACACCTCAGGCCGACGCTTCATTTTTGCATTTTTGTTAATAGTAGACCCATGAACCTTCTCGGCCGCATGAGCACTTTTGTCCGCGTCGTCGAGGCAGGAAGCCTCTCGCGCGCAGCGAAACGCGAACGGATCTCCGTCCCCGCGATCTCACGCCAGCTGGTGACGCTCGAACGCGAGCTCGGCGCCAAGCTCGCCATCCGCACCACCCGTTCGATGAAGCTCACCGAAGCCGGACGCAACTTCTACGAACGGGCGCTCCGCGTCTTACGTGAAGCCGAAGATGCCGTCGCTTCGGTGAAAGGTGATCCATTCGCCGGACGTTTGGTGGTCACCGCGCCGGTCACCTTCGGCCTGATGTGTATCAACCCACTGTTGCCCGCATTTTTCGGTTCATATCCGCAGCTCGAGCTCGAGCTCCGCCTCGAAGATCGTTTCGCGGATCTCGTCGGCGACGGCGTGGACATCGCCCTGCGCGCAGGCATCGCACCTCCTGAGAGCAACGCCATGATCGCCCGAGAGCTCGGCTCGTGGACACGTGTCTTGGTCGCCGCACCGAAATATCTGCGAGCGCACAAGAAACCGAAACACCCCACGGAGCTCGCCAAACACGAGGCCCTGATCCAACTGCCAGGTGGGGGTGATGCCAACTTATGGAGCTTTCGCGACTCCGCTGGCCAAGAGATCAGGATCAACGTGCGAGGACCATTTCGCACCAACGCGCTTCTCGCGCTCCGTGAGGCTGCCAAAGACGGCCTGGGAATCGCGCGCCTCCCGCATTGGTTGGTCGGCGACGCGCTCCGCGACAAAGAGCTGGAACAACTGCTCCCCGACTTCGACGGCGGAAACACGACGATCTACGCGCTCTATCGAATCGAACACCGCGCTTCGGCCCGCATCCGCGCGTTCCTGGAACATCTCACTCGAGGAACCGGCGCCACGACTTGGCGATCGCCCGGCGCTCCTCGTCGCTGAGCGTTTCATTGGTCAGATCGCCGAACGTTTGTCCGGTGATCTTTTCGAGCACCATCATCACGATCTCACCGGAGACGCGCGGGCGCATCTCAACGCCGCTTCCGCTGGGAAAAGCGTACTCCGCGGAGGTCACCGGCAGGATGTCGTCGACGTGCGGGATGAGCAATTCGATCGCCGGGTGGCCGCCGGCGATCAGATCGTCGATCGCTTTTTGAACCGTCGCCGGGTCTTCGTGGCGGATATCGATCAGCGCGAGGCGAATCAGATCGGCGTCCGCGGGCTCGGCGTGTTTCGCTTCCACCAATCTCGCACCGTTGTAGACCTCCGAAAGATCTTCGAGCCCTTGGATGCGGCCGTCCGCGTACAAACGGATCAAATGCGAGTCACCGACCATGACGTCGGCGCTCGCGGTGCTGATCCCGACCAACAAAGATCCGTACGGCAATAGATCGCCGATCGCGTAGGCGCGCACGTCACCGCTCTTCAAATCCTCGATCTCCGCGCGCCGCTCTTCCCAGTCGTTCACCGAAAGTACGGACCGTTTCAGCCGAATTCCCGGCGCAAATGGGGCCGCCGCGACCGACGACGTGGCCAAGATGTCCGAAGGTACAGGTCGCGCGCGAGCATCGCTGACGACCTCATTCTCCACCCACACCGCAGCCAACGCAGGCGTCGCCGTCGAAGTGAGCACCGCGCTCGGAAGCACCTCACGATCTTCGCGTAGAAAAAACACGGCGATCGCCGCCGCCAAGATCGCGGCAAACAACGCAGCTACGACGATCGCCGTCTCTTTCACTGCGAAACAGGCGCGTACGTTTCTTCGGGATCGACTTCGACGATGCGGCTCGACTGCCCGGCGAAGACGCTCTCTTCGATCCGCGCCAGCAGATTATCGAGGCCTTCTCGTTTCTCGGCGCTCACCGGAACTCCGCCGGTGACGCGTTTCAACACCGAGACCATGGGGCGCGGCGTTTCGTCGATCTTGTTGATCACCACGATGCGCGGAACCTCTTCGAGGCCGAGACCGTTCAAGATGTCTTCGACAGCTTGCCGCTTCTGCTCGACGAGCGCGTCGGACGCATCGATCACGTGCAGGAGGACGTCGGATTCTTCCAGCTCCTCGAGAGTGGCGCGAAAAGCGTTGACCAGATCTTTCGGCAGATCACGAATGAAACCGACGGTATCGGTCAAAATGATCTCGCGATCCTCGGGAAATCGTACGCGGCGCGTCGTCGGATCGAGCGTCGCAAAGAGCTTGTTCTCCGCAAGCACGTTCGAGCTCGTCAAAGCGTTCAAGAGCGTCGACTTGCCGGCGTTCGTGTAACCGACGATCGACACCACCGGAATACGTCCCTGTTTTTTTCGCGCACGGCGGCGCACTTCGCGCTGCACCGACAACTTCTCGATCTGCTCTTCGAGGCGGTGGATGCGATCGCGCGCGCGGCGTCGATGCACTTCGAGCTTCGTTTCGCCGGGACCCTGGCCGCCGATACCGCCGGTGAGACGCGACATCATCGTCGACTTCTCCACCAATCGCGGCAGCGCATACTTGAGCTGCGCCAGCTCGACCTGCAGCTTGCCGTCGCGCGACTTCGCACGGCGCGCGAAGATGTCGAGGATCAGCTGTGTGCGGTCGAGAACTTTGAGATCGGTCTCGTTGGTGATCGCGCGAAGCTGCGACGGGAATAGATCGCGATCGAAGATCAACATATCCGTACCCAGCTCGAGCGCGTGCAAAGTGAGCTCTTCGATCTTTCCGCGGCCGAGCACGGTGCGCGGATCGACCTCGCGGCGAATCTGGATCACTTGATCGACGATCGCGATCCCCGCCGTACGCGCCAGCTCGGCGAGCTCTTGCATCGATTCTTCGGCTTTTTTGCGCGCGCTCGGACCGGCTTGATGAACCGAGACCAACATCGCGGAGGCACGCGCCAGCTCGCGCGCATCACCCGCATACAAACGCGAGATCTGCGCTTCGTCTTCGGCGACGAGCAACATCCCGTCTTCGGGAAGATCGTGATAACTCGCGACGCCTTCGAGCTTCGGCGACACCGTCTTCTTGTACGTATCGGCGACGAGACGTCCCCAATACGCGCCTTCGGGCATGCCTTGTTTGTCGACGTCGAGAACGATCACCGAGTCGAGACGGAGCTTCGACAAGTCGGCGAGGTCCTCGTTCGTCAGCGCTTGTCCGCGCAGCTCGGTCCTCACCAAACGCAAACCGCGGAGGCGGCCGAGACCACCGCGCGCGCGCCCGATGTCCGGCAAGTACAGGCGTGAGGGCTCTCCGACGATGACGTGCTCGATCCCGCCATTGCGGTTCACCAGCACGCCGACTTGCCGGTTGAGCTCTCGGCTGATGTCCGCGAGGTGACGCGCAAGCTCAACGGAGACAAGCGCGTCCCCTTTGACTTTGCGTCGGTACGCAGTTTCGAGCCTTTTGAGCTGTTGGGGCTTGAGGCCCTGAGTGTGCCCGTCCAGGGACTTCATGATCGCGCGAGCGCCGCGCTTTCCTCATGATTAGGGGATGGGACCCGGTGGTGGCAAGTGGTGCGGCCTCTTCCCCGCGTTTTCTCGCGCGGCAAACTGGGTACAATGCGCCCGCCGTGGTGTTGAGGGTCAGATCGGGAGCGCGCACCTATGACATGGGGCGGCGCATCGCCGTGGGAGGAATGGGCGAGGTCTACGAGGGCTTCGCGAAAGATCTCTCCCGCAAGGTGGCGATCAAACGCGTTTTGAAAGACGACGACCCCAGCGCAGACATGAAGGATCTCTTCCTGCGCGAAGTCGCTGTCGCCGCCACACTGGAGCATCCGAACGTCATCGAAGTGCTCGACGCAGGTCTGTGGAACAATGACCTCTACTTGGTGATGGAGTACGTCGAAGGTGCCTCGCTCGCGGAAGTGATCGAAGCGCTTCGCCGACATCGGCGCATCCTTCCCATCGAGATCTCTTGCGGCATCGTGGCCCAAGTCGCACGCGGGCTCGCACATGCACATCAACGTGCACTGCCCGATGGGACACCTCTGGGGATCGTGCACCGCGATGTGGCGCCCGAAAACGTACTGGTCGCAAAGACAGGTCTGCCAAAGTTGGTGGACTTCGGTCTCGCAACGTTGGCGGGACACAACTTCACTTCGCCGGGAACGATCCGCGGGCGGCCGCGCTGTCTTTCACCGGAACAGGCGCGCGGCGAGGCGATCGATGCACGTTCGGACATCTTCGCGCTCGGCGGTTTGATGTTCGAGCTGGTCTCGGGCCAGGCGCTCTACACCGACGAAAATTTGGCGACGTTGTTGTGGAAGGTGACCTCCGGCGAATACGGCGACCTCGAGAAACGTTTGCCGGGATCCGATTCTGATCTCATTGCCATCTTGAAGTTGGCGCTCGCTCCCGATCCGAACGAACGTTTTCGTTCTGCGCGGGAGCTGGAACGCGCGCTCGATTCCTACCGCGCGGGGCGAGGAATTCGCGTCGACAGCGGCGCGATCGCTTCGGTGCTGCAGAAGGTCTGGCCGGAAGTACAGCGCATTCGCACCGAGAAAAAAGACGAAGGACCCGGCGAGCTCGAAGGCACGCAGCTCGTGTTGCCCGCTGATCGTTTGGACACCCAGACGTTCCGTGGATTGCCGGATCCGGAGAAACAAACACCGCCGCGCGGGCTCTCGCCGCAGCCCCAATATGCGCCGGCCGATCCGGGCGTGATGGCGCGAAGCGGATCGATGGCTGCGGCATTGATGGGGTCGACGACCATGCCTCCTTCTTTGTCTTCCGAAATTCCTCGACCGACCGCGCCCGCCCGAGCCGCAGGTGATGCGACCGGGATCTTCTCCGGTGAGAGCGAGACGGGTTGGTTCGTGTTTTTAGGTGTCGTCCTCGCGGGCGCCGCCGCTTCGTTTCTCTTCGTGTGGTTTCAAGGACAATCGTGAGCTTCGTAAAGTCTCTCCAATGTACGGTCTGCCGTCGCGTCGATACGCCCGAAGCGAGCGAATACACCTGCCTCACGTGTGGAGGAATTCGCGAGGTCGAATTCGACTACGCGAAGATCGGCCGCGTCTTTTCGCGGTCGTCGCTGGCCTCGGATCATACGAACAACATGTTGCGCTACGGCCCGCTGTTGCCGATCGATCTCCATAAAGAGCTCCCTCCGTTGGCCGTGGGATTTTCGCCGACTCACGAAGCGCCGCGCATGGCGAAGGAGCTCGGCGTCGCGCGGATGTTCGTGAAGAACGACGGCGTTCTTCCCACCGGTTCGCTGAAAGATCGCGCGAGCTACATCGGCGTCGCGCGCGCGGCTCAATCGGGACGAACCGCGATCGCCGCGGCTTCCACGGGAAATGCAGGCACTTCGCTCGCGGGCATCGCGGCGTCGATCGGCTTGCAAGCGAACATCTTCGTGCCCGCGGCCGCACCCGAAGCGAAGATCGCGCAGCTGTGTATCTTCGGTGCGCGCCTGTTTTTGGTGAAAGCGAACTACGATCGCACCTACGATCTCTGCCAAGAAGCGGTCGCGCGTTTTGGTTGGTACGATCGCAGCGCGGCGGTGAATCCGTACCTCGTCGAAGGGAAAAAGACCTGCGGACACGAGATCGCCGAGCAGATGTTCCCGCACGGAACACCTGATTGGGTGGCGATGAGCGTCGGCGACGGCTGCTCGATCGCCGGATGTTACAAAGGCCTCCACGAGATGAAGCTGCTCGGCGTGAGCGATCGCGTTCCGAAGATGCTCGGTGTGCAAGCGCGCGGCGCGAACGTGCTCAAACGAACGTTCGACGCGGGCGATGAAAAGATCACCCGCATGGAAGATGCTGCGACGCTCGCCGACTCGATCAACGTCGGCATGCCGCGAAATCCTTTGAAGGCTCTGCGTGCCGTGCAAGCTTCCGGCGGTACTTTTGTGGACGTCGAGGACTCGGAGATCTTGGAGTGGATCCCAAAAACAGCGCGTTTATCGGGTGTTTTTGCGGAACCGACGGCGATCGCGGCGGTGGCCGGCGTCGCTCGGGCGAGATCGCTCGGGATCATTCTGCCGAATGAAACGGTCCTGGCCGTTTTGACAGGTACTGGCCTAAAGGACATACGCACCGCGATGCGCTCCACGGCGGCACCGCTGTCGATAGAACCAAACCTTCGGGCGGTCGAAGCAGCGGTGTCCGCATTCGGAGGCGCTTGAGATGCCGGCGACGCTGCTGGTCGGTGGGACCATGGTCGAGCTGTTGCCGGAGCCGCGCGTGGTTCGCGGCGATCTGGTGTTGATCAACCGCGAGGTCGGCACGTTCGACTCGGGCATTCCCACCACCTCGACGATCGACGTCAGCGGTTGCGTGTTGTTCCCGGGCCTAGTTTTGGCCCATACCCATCTGTACAGCGCGCTCGCAGCGGGCATGCCTTCGGCGGGCGCACCCCCCACTTCCTTTCGCGAGATCTTGGAGCGCGTGTGGTGGCGGCTCGATCGCGCGATCGATCGCGAATCGCTCGCGGTTTCGGCGCAGCTCGCGGCGATCGATGCGGTTCGTTCCGGCGTGACTTGTCTCTTTGATCATCACGAATCGCCCAGTTTTATCGACGGATCGCTGGACATCATCAAAGACGCGGTCGCGGAGATCGGTTTGCGCGCAGTGCTCGGTTATGGGGCCACCGATCGCCACGGCGTCGACGCCGGACGCGCAGGCTTGCGCGAGTGTGAACGATTCGTTTCTGCGCAGGCCACTGATCCAGAGATCAGGGGCACCATTTCGCTGCATGCGCCGTTCACCTGCGGCGATGAGCTCTTGGCTGCAGCGGGCGACCTAGCCAAAAGATCAGGTGCCTGGCTCCATTATCACGCCGCGGAAGGTCCTGATGATCAACGGGCCGCTCGCGAGAGGTGGAATTCCGAGCTGTTTCCCAAGCTCGACACGTTCGGTTTGGTGAACGAAAAAACGTTGATCGCCCACGCGGTGGAAACTTCGGCGAGCGAGGTCGAGCTCTTGGCGGAGCGTGGCGCATTCGTGGCGCACCAGGCGCGTTCGAACATGAACAACGGTGTCGGTTATGCGCGCGGTTTGGTCGATCTGAAGAACGTCGCTTTGGGGACGGACGGGATCGATCAAGACGTGTTGAGCGAGCTTCAGGCCGCATTTTTTAGGCGCCGCGAAGCGCTCGGGCCGACCGCGTGGCCCGATGCGGTGTCGATGTTGTCCGCTGGACACCGGCTCGCCTCGGCCCTGTTTGGGAAAAATTTCGGGTCGTTCGCGCAGGGAGCACCGGCCGATGTGACGGTGTTGAGCTTCGATCCCCCGACGCCGCTCGACATAAATTCACTCGGCTCACATCTGGTGTTTGGAAGAGCCACACTTTCAGTGCGCGACGTGTTCGTCGCCGGGCGCGCGATCATGCGTAATCGCAAGCTGGTGGGAATCGACGAGAAGAGTATTCACTCGCGGGCGAGAGAGCTTGCGCCGCAGCTTTGGTCGAGGATGGATTCGTAGATGGAGCTGGTACCGCAATCGCTCGCTGTTTTGATCCGCCGCGCGGAGCGTGAGCTCGCCGCCGCGAAAGCGATCTTCGATCTGCCGCAGAACAAGTGGTGGAAAGGCACACCCGCGGGGATCGACTTTTCCCGCGCTTTTCACGGCGAAAAAGCGGCCAATGTCGTCGGCCCGGCCGCAGGTCCTCATACCCAGCTCGCGCAGAACATCGCCCTGTCCTATTTGTCAGGTGCGCGCATTCTCGAGCTGAAGACGGTGCAGATCCTCGATGAGCTGAAGATCCCGCGCCCGTGTATCGACGTCACCAACATCGGTTTCAACGTCGAATGGTCGCAGGAATTGCGCGTCGAACAATCGCGCGATGAATATGCAAAATCCGCTCTGTTGGTCGCGGCGCTGAAGCGTCTCGGCGCGGTCGACGAGCCTTATCTGTTGGATCTCTCGCTCGGCTATGATCTGGCCGGCATCTCCTCGGAGAAGATCACCACCTTCGTGCGCGACATGCTCGACGCCTCGAAGACGATCGATTGCCTGCTCTCCGAGCTGCCGCCCGATCTCGCGAAATATCGAGATCTGAAGGTGAATCCGAAGCTGATCTCCTGTGTCACGTTGTCGACGTTCCACGGCTGCCCTTCGCACGAGATCGAGAAGATCGCGCGTTACTTGCTCGAAGAATTCGGCCTGCACGTGGTGGTGAAGCTGAATCCTACGCTGCTCGGCTTCGAGACCGTGCAAAGCCTGTTGCACGACCGGCTCGGTTATCGCGAGCTCTCGGTGCGCAAAGAGACTTTCGAGAAAGATCTGCAGTGGAACGATGCGCTGGCGATGATCGCCCGCCTTCGTTCGACGGCACATGAACGCGGGCTGATCTTCGGTGTGAAGATGACGAACACCTTAGTGGTCGACAACTTCAAAGACTTTTTCACCGAAAAAGAGATGTACCTGTCCGGTCAGCCACTCCATGTCTTGTCGTCGCAATTGCTCGCCAAGGTGCGCACGGCTCTGCCGGTGATCGGGCCGAATGGTGAGCCGCCGGTCGTCTATTCATTCTCGGCGGGGATCGATCAACACAACTTCGCGCTCGCAGCTGCGGCCGATCTTTGTCCGGTGACCACGTGTTCGGATCTCTTGCGGCCCGGTGGATATGCGCGGCTTCCAAAGTATCTCGAGAACTTGTCGAGCGCGATGAAGAAGGTCGGTGCGGCCGATCTCGACGCCTATATTTTGCGCGCCCATGGAGCCGCGGTGGAAGCGGCCGTGGGTACAGGTGTATCGCCGGAGGCTGCGGCGCAAGTGTTTGCGGGGCGCGATCCTCGTGAAGCCGGCGTCGATTCGCGGGCGCTCGCCTTGTGGGTTTATCGCGCGGGCACGATCAACACCGAAAAATTCGCCGCCGCCGCTTTGGAAGATTCGCGCTATCGCAAAGAGGCGAACACCAAAGTACCGAAGAAGATCGGCTCCCATCTTCATCTCTTCGACTGCGTCAATTGCGACAAATGTATTCCCGTGTGTCCGAACGACGCGAACTTCGCCTATGACGCAGTTCCGCTCTCTGCGACGGCGAAGACGTGGAGCTTGGAAAATGGGCAAATTGCGGAGAGCGCCGCTCTGCCGTTCGTGATCGGCGAAACGCATCAGCTCGCGACTTATGTCGACTTTTGTAACGGCTGCGGAAACTGTGATGTCTTCTGTCCGGAAGACGGCGGCCCTTATGTGATGAAACCGCATTGGTTCGGCGGGCCCACGTCGTTCGCCGCCGAAAAACATCTCGACGGCTTCTACCTCGAATCCGCACATACGATCGCCGGGCGTTACCAAGGCAAAGCGGTGCGCCTCTCGATCGATCGCGCACCGGCGATCGCCGACTTCGAGAACGAAGAGCTCAAGGCGCGGATCCATGTCGCTCGCGGCGGATTGGTGTTGTTGGGCATGGAAGCGAAAGCCCCCAATACGCGCGTCGAGCTGCGCGGCGGCGAGGTGTTGGTGTTGCTCGCGCTCTTGGATGGCGTGCAGAAGAGCGTGAATCCGGTGTCGGCTGCTCTGTTGGAGACTGCGACGACCGCGCCGGTGCTCTCGATCTTGAACGGTTAGAGACACTCCGTCGTTGCGGGGCACGCGCCGTTCATGTCGCGCGGATAACTTTGTTGGCACTCGGCGATGTTCTCGAAAGTGTTCGTCGGCAAGAAATCGAGCGGTGAGCCGTTCCAAGCGCGACTGATGCCGTCACCGGCGCTGTTCTTGATCGTGGTGTTGGTGATGAACTGCGAGGCCGGCTCGCCGTAGAGCAGGATCGCCGAGTCTTGGTCTTCGCTGAACGCGCCGTTCGTTTCACAGTGAAAGCTGTTCGCGCCGCTCGGTCCTCCCGCATATTCGACGCGCGCGTAGGTGATCTGATTGAGCGCGTCGGGCATGGCGAAGACGACTCCGCGCCAATCGCCGGCCGCGGGGGTGGAGGAAGCCGAGGTGAAAACGACCGGTTTTTCGGCGGTTCCTTGCGCGATCAGCTTCCCGACCGCGCGGGAATTGTCACCCGCCTTGTGCATGAACAACACCGCGTTTTGCGAAGCGCGGAGAGTGACGCCGGCTTCGATGGTCAGCGTACTGTCCGTTGGTACAGGTCCAGAAATGCCGATGGTGAAATCCGTGCCGGCGTTGCCATCGCCGCCGATGCGGTAGGGAACGCCGCGGTCGCGCAACGTGAGGTCGTTGCTCACGGGAAAACGGACGTCGAGCAGGATCTCGTCGATCTCGTTGCCGGTGTACGTGCCGGAAGGAATCGTTCCCGCGCTGCCCGCTTCGACGAGGATCGGGAACGAATCCGACTTGGTGATCTTGAGATCAGCGGAGTCTGCGGTGAACGCCGCGTAGTCGCGGAGCACCAAACCGTAGGTCGTTGAACCGTCGATAGTCACGTGGTCGACATGAATGCGCGGCGTAAGTGGGCCGCCGGACGGTCCGCGCACGTCGATCGCTCCGCGCACGTTGATCTCGCTGATGTCACCGGCCCGGAGGATCGAAGTATGCTCGAGACGCAACAAACCGTTGTAGTCGTTCTCGACGAGGACCCCGATCCAACGGGTCTCCGCCTCGAGCGCGTCGAAGACGATCGGTTTCGTCGCGGTGCCCTTCGCGAAAAGCTCGCCGCGAACGCCGATCGCACCGGACACCAGCACCGTCGCGCAGCCCTCGATCGTCAGCTTACCGGTCACCTGCATGCCGCTCGCGATGCGGTGCGGGCTGTCGGCGGCGGTCCAAGTTTCGGTCCCGTCGAGCGCGTACGCGTGATCGGTGCCGGTCCCGGTGGGCGCGGGACAATCGACCGCGGGAGGATTCGGATCGTCGGGATCGCTCGAACACGCGACGCCTACGAAAAGGAAGGTGAGAGCCAAATATCGAAACACGCGGGGAGCCTAACACCCCTGGCGTCGCGCGCATCGGCCGCGTTTTGGCGCTCGCCACCGAAAGACGATATAGATCGGTCGCTTTGGGGAAGCGCATCCTCGTCGTCGAGCGCGACGAGGCCGTGAGCAGTGCGCTGTTTCGCGCACTCGAGAAAGCCGGCCTCACGCCCGGCCTCGCCCGCGACCGCCTCACGGCGATCGAAGCTTTCGCACGCGATAAACCGGCCGCCGTGTTGATCGCCGTCGACCTCGGCAAAGAGACGGGACGCGAAGTCTGCGCCGCCATCCGCGCACGTAAAGACGGGACGGTCGTGCCTGTCCTGTTCCTTGGTACAGCTGCACCAAAGGACAGTGTGCGCTCCACCGGTGAAGCGCTCGGTGTGGGCGGCGATTATTTCTTCCGCCGTCCGCTCGACTGGAATTTCCTCGCTGACCGCCTGCGCTCCTGGACCCGCTCGGCCGAGCCACCTGTCCAAGAGCTCAGTGACAAATTGATCACTGATTTCGAGGCCCCCGAGTCGCCGCTCGAAAAGACGCCCGTCCTGGTCGAATGGACAGAGAGCCCCACCGGCAATGTGGAGGCGACCTCGCCGGGCTTTCTCACCGGCGAGAGCGACGATGCCGCGGCTTTGGTGGCGCACGGCGAAGAGATGATCTTGCGGAATGAACGGGCTTCGGCGGTCGACGCCTTTGAAGCTGCGGCCGGCTTGTACGCGTCGGTGGCGAAGATCGACTCCGCGCTCTCCATGTTTCGGCGCGTGTTGAAGGTCGATCCCGCGCGCCGCGACATCGTCACGCGCGCCGCATCCATGGCGGTCTCCGCGGGCCGCAAAGACGAAGCGCTCACGTTTTATTCGCTCGGCGTCGAGCAGCTCGAATGGGAAGGTGATCTCTTCGATGCCGCGGAGATGTGCCGCCGCATGACAGAGCTCGCGCCGCACGATCTCGCGATCCGCGAGCGCCTCGCCAAGCTCGATCACCGCTTGTTGACGGTGACCTCGGAGATTCAGATCGGACAATTCGCGCAGGTGGCGAAACGTCCCGAGCTCGAGCTCGACGAAGAAGACACGGGACCGAACCAACCCGCGATCACCGACGAAGACACCCTCTCCGCAGAAGCGCTGGCCGAAATCGACGCCACGCTCGCAGCGCTCGCCGGCGCCGGAACCATGGCGCTGCTCGCGGATGTCGTTGCCGCAGAAGGGCTCGCGGAGCTGCCCGCGGATCTCGCGGAGGAGCTGCCGGAGCTGCACGAGATCTCCGAGGTCTCGGTCGCTGCGCCGGTGCCGGAGCTGGAGATCATCGAGGAGACCGCGCCCGTGGAGGCTGCGGCTTCGGAGCTCTCGCTCGAGGAGGAGCTCGCGCAGAATCTCGTGTCGGATCTCGCGTCGGAGCTCGCGTCGGATCTCGAAGTCGAGCCCATCGAGATGATGGAGATCGAGCCTCTCCAAGACGTCGAGCCGATCGAGGAGATCGAGGAGATCGAGGAGATCGATCAGAATGCGCGCACGGGCGATGAGGTGCCGATCGAGCTGCTCGCGGAGCAACGGGCTCCGACGCGCGACGATCTCGAGGTGCCGCTCCCCTTGATCGCGGATCTCGGAGAGGTCGTCGAGCCGACCGATCCTTCGCTCGATCTACCGCCGGTCGAGGAGAATCGCGAAGCCGAGGAGCCCGAGCCCATCGCAGAGCCCGAGCCCATCGCAGAGCCCGAGCCGATCGCGGAACCAGTCGCGGAACCAGTCGCAGAGCCCGAGCCGATCGCGGAACCAGTCGCAGAGCCCGAGCCCGCCGCAAAGACCGAAACACCCGCGATCCATGATCCGAAACCGGAACCTGTCGAGCGCCCCTCGCACGTCCGCAGCGCCGGTTACCAAGAATTCCCGGGCTCCCCGCTCCTCCCGCCGCGAGGCTCGCTCTCCTCGCTCGCGGACGCGCTCTCTTTAGCGCTGAGTCTCTATACCCAGCGCGCCACGGGCCTGCTCCACCCGCACGCACCGCACGATCCCTCGGCCGCGACGCTCGTCTTCACCGACGGACACCTTACCGCGCTCCGCGATGCACGCGCCGCGCACGCATTGCTCGCGACCTTCGCGCGCCTCGGCCGCCTACCCGCGGACACGCTCACTGATCTTTTGGCCAGTCACGCCAACACTGACGTCCCGCGACGGCTTTGCCGCGTCCTCCTCGAGCGCAATTTGCTGAAAGAACCGGAGTGCGGCGCCGTGCTGGAACGCCGCCTCGACGACGCATTGCTCGCTTTTCTCGGCCACCGGGGCACCTGGTCTTTCGAACAGGTGGCGATCCCGCGCGACGAATGTTTCCCAACCGCGCAGATGCGGGGCCTGCGCGCGCGGCTCGTCGATCTGGTACCGCGCGCCGCGTCGAACGCGGAGCTCTTCGCGATGCTCGGAGGGCCCAGGGCGATCCTCAAATCGCTCGAAGGGATCGAGCTGATCGCCGCACCGAACGACGCACGCTTTTTGTCGCTGCTCGACGGCCGTTACTCGCTCGAAGACGCGATCGAGCTCTCGGACATCCCCGTCGATCGCGCGCTCGCCGCGGGCTCCGTTTACACTTTGTTCGGTCTGGCGACGCGCCTCTCCGCTACACGCGAAGTCAGCTTGATCCCGGTCCTCACCGAGATCCCCGAGGCGCGCACGATCCTGAGACCCGCACGCAGCACTGTCCCTCGTGCGTGGTTGTCGGGGATCGATCGTGCCGATCAGGAACGCGACCTGCGCGCGCTCGCCGAAGTTGTTCGATCGAGCGACTACTTCACGATTCTCGGCGTCGAGGCGAGCGCACCGCTCGACGCCATCGCCACCGCACATCGCCGCCTACGGAAGAGCTTGCGGCCCGAGGATTTCCAGAAGAATCCCGAGCTCTACGGCCTTGCGCGCGAAGTCCTGCGCAGCATCGACGAAGCCTGGGATGTCCTCTCGGTGCCCGAGCTGCGGGCGGCTTATCAGCAGCATCTGAAGCCCCATACCCGCAACTGAACCGCAAGCCGAACGTCGTTGTTGCCGGAGCCCGATCTCGTCACTAAGCTCCGCAAAATGGCGCTGCTCGAGATCCTCACCTATCCCGATCCGCGGCTCGCACTGAAGTCGACGGCGGTCGAGATGGTCGACGACACGACCAAAAAGCTGATCGATGACATGTTCGAGACGATGTACCTCTCGGACGGCGTCGGGCTCGCAGCACCTCAAGTCGGCGTCACGAAACGCATCATCGTCGTCGATTGCGGACAACGCGAACCGCGCGAGGAAGACGACGACAGTCCGCTCGAACCCTGCGAGCCGCACGCCGTGGTGAATCCGGAGATCGTCGCGCGCGAAGGCGTGATCACCTGGGAAGAAGGTTGTCTCTCCGTGCCGGGTTACGTCGACGAGATCGAACGCGCGGAAAAAGTGACGCTCAAAGGTCTCGATCGCCATGGCAATCCCATCCTCATGGAAGCGACCGGCCTCCTCGCCGTTTGTTTTCAACACGAGATCGATCACCTCGAAGGCGTGCTCTTCGTCGATCGTCTCTCGCGTCTCAAACAAGCGATGGTGAAGAAAAAACTGAAGAAGCGCGCCGCCGAAGAGCAAGACGAGTGAACGACTCCGCACGCGCGCACCTCCCCAATCGGCGGCTCCGCCTCGCGTTCTTCGGCACTCCGGAGATCGCGCGGGTGATCTTTGAGCGCCTCCTCGACGCGAAGGAAGACGACGTGCTCTTCGCCGTCTGTCAGCCCGACAAACCGAAGGGACGCGGCAAAGTCGTCGAGCTCCCGCCGGTGAAGGCGCTCGCGGTCGAACGCAACATCGAAGTTTTGCAACCGGTGAAGCTCAAGGACGGCGTGCTCGCGGAACGGATGAGCGCGGAGAAGCTCGATCTGGCGATCGTCGTCGCGTACGGGCGCATCTTGCCGGATGCGGTCTTCGCTGCACCCGCCGCGGGCACTTGGAACGTCCACGCGTCGCTGCTCCCAAAATATCGCGGCGCGTCCCCGATCAATCACGCGCTCCTCGCCGGCGACGCGGAAACCGGCGTCACCTTGATGCAGCTGTCGGCGGGGCTCGACGAAGGCGACATGCTCTATGATCGAAAGATCAGGATCGCCGAAGAGGACACCACCGGCTCTTTGACCGAGAAGCTCGCGGTGCTCGGCGCCGAGGTGTTGCTGGAAGGGATCCGTCTCGCGAAACAGACTGGTCTTCCGATCAGGCCGCAAGATTCCACGCTCACGACCTTCGCACCGCTGCTCAAGAAGGAAGATGGATTGATCGATTTCCATCAACCCGCTTTCGTTCTCGAACGCCGGATCCGCGCCCTGTCCCCTTGGCCAGGTACGCACCTGCTTCAACGCGACGGCCAGCCGCTCAAAATCCTTCGCGCGCGCGTCGCCACCGACGTCCCCGGGATCCCTGTTCCCGGCTCGGTGCTTCAAGCGGGGCCGCGCCTCCTCGTACAAACCCGGGAAGCCGTACTCGAAATCCTCGAGCTCCAGTCCCCTGGTAAAAAACCGATGTCCGCCGGCGACTGGCTGCGCGGAAGCGGGCGTCATCTCCAGATCGGTGCGCTCTTTCCGGACTGTTAGAGATCTAACGCTCAGGGCCAACCGACCGACATTTCGGCCCCGTACGGAAACGTGTGCGTCTTCGATCGGGAGACGCTCGATTGACGGGAAGCCTGCGAAAACTGGACTCTGAGGGACTCAGTGAAGCGATCGAGATCGCTTCGTGACGCGGTAAAAATCCATGGCACATACCTTGTAGGTTGGGAGAATTCGGTATGGTTGAAGCGGCGAGCAATCTCCTTCCGGCCACCTCCGTCGAAAGCGAGGACATCCGCTCGAGAGAGCTGACGTTCCTCAAACAAGCGTTCGCAGCCGACCACGGTTCGGTCGTTCTCGTCGCCGGGCGCCGCGGTGTCGGCAAGGCGAGGTTGATCGACGAGCTCGTCCGTCACGCATCTTCGCAAGCCGGCAGCGCAGTCTTCGAGGCCAAGACGCCGCACGCGGGCGGTCGCAGCTTCCATCCCTTCGCCGACATCGCGCGCCAAGCGATGGTCTACGCCGAACACGCGGGCGCGACCGAAGCGCTCGTCGATCCCATCTACGACGATCTCGCGCTGGTCCTCGAACAATCACACGACGAAGGGAGTGCTCCTTCGCTCGACCAAAAATTGCGCTTCTTCGACGGCTTCCGCCGTTTGCTCGCCGGCATCTCCGAACGCGCGCGCCTCCTGGTCGTGGTGCACGACCTCGAACGCGCCGACAACGACACGCTCGAGCTCGCGAGCTACCTCGCCGACGAATTGTTCGGCGACAAAGCGCTCGATCCTTCGCGTGCACGTCCCGGTTTGCTCGCTTTGTTGCTCCGCGACGACGCGCTCGAATCACCGCGCGCGCGCGAATTGCTCGCTGAATCGAGCGAGAGCCCGTCGACGAAATTGCTCCGCCTCGAAGGCCTCGATCTCGAAGGTTTGCGCCGCTACGTGCAGAGCTCGCGCGTCCTCGAGAAGCTCCTCTCCGCCTCGCGCGGTCTCCCGCAAGAGATCGATGCGCTGATCGAATCGCTTCCCACCAACGTCGAAGAGCTGTTCGAGCGCAAGTTGGCGAGCCTCGATCCGGTGGCCCGCGCAGCCATCTCCGCCCTGGCCATCTCCGGTCGCCAAGCGGCGGCGCGCACCCTGTCCGAAGTGACAGGTCATCCCTTGAAACAAGTCGCGCAGACGCTCTCCGAGCTGCGCGATCAACGCATCATCGAGCGCCGCATCGCGCACGGCGAATTGCAGTTCAGCTTCGCCCGCCGCTCCGATCTCGAAGTCACCACGAAAGCGATGTCCTCCGAAGATCGCGCGCGTTATCACAGCGGTTGGGCTGCAGCGTTGGCGAAAGATCCCGAGAGCGGCGCTGCGTTGCTCGCGCATCATCAGCTGCGTTCGAGCGAGCCGTCTCGCGGTGTTCCGCTCGCGGTGCAAGCGGCGGAAGGTCACGCGGTCGCCGGTGCTTTCGACGCTGCGGTGCAGATGCTCGAAGAAGCGCGCCCGCACGCGGCCGGCGAGATGTTGCTTCAGATTTTGGCGCGGCTCTCCGATCTGGCGCCGTTGACCGGCTCGCCGCGCGCTGCGCTCCGGTACGTCGAAGAGTGGAAAGCGCTGCTCCCGGCCGATCAACAGGGACGCGCGCTCCACCGCCAAGCGGAGCTGTTCAATGCCGCGGGCGACTATGATCGTTCGCTGGAGGCGGGCGCGAAGGCGAAGATCGCGACGCCGGCTTCTTTCATCGTGGAACACGCGGCGATCGAAGCGACCGCGAGCGAAGCGTTCTATCACCTCGGCCAGCTCGACAAAGCAGCCGCCGCCGGCGAAGCGGGCCTGGAGCTGCTCGGCACTTTGACCTCGGAGCCACCTGCGCGCGCCAAGCTCGAGCTGTTGAACTTGCTCGGCAAGATCGCGCTCGCCGGTGAAGATGCGGATCGCGCGCTCGCGTTGTTCAACGACACACGGGCGATCGCCGAACAAGCGGGCCTTCCGCGCGAACAAGCGCGCGCGCTGGTGAACCTCGGTTTCGCCAGCATGAAAAAAGGCGGGATGCGCGAAGCCGAGGCCCATCTGATCGCCGGGATCGAATGCGCGCAGGCGGCGAACGATCTGTCGCATCTCGCATTCGGTCACATGAACCTCGGCGTGGTGCTGCAGCAACGTGGTGAGCTCGGCCGCGCGATCGACTGTTACCGCGAGTGCAAATCGTTGTTCCGCCGCTTGGGGAACAAGACCCAGCTCGCACGTGTGATGTTCAACCTCGCGAGCTTGTACCTCTCGCTCGGCGATTCCTCGCGCGCCAAAGCGCACAACGACGAAGCGCTGCGCATCGCGCGGGGAAGCAGCGTCGAACGTTTGGTGTCTTTGGCCGTGGGTCTCGACGGAGTCATCTCCGGTGAACGCGGCGATCGCGAAGCCGGTGAAGCGCGCCTCCGCGAGGCGATGGTGCAGCAGCGGAAGCTCGGCGTGGAACGTCCGCTAGAGACCATGGTCGAGCTCGCGGAGCTCCAGCTTCGCTTCCAAGATGTGGAGCTCGCCGAGACGACGATGCGCGAAGTCGAAGACGCGCTCGCGGCGATGGAGAACAACGCTTATCTCGCGGCACGCAGCGATCTGCTGCGCGGCCGGATCCTTCTCGCGAAAAACGACGCGACCTCGACCGCTGTGCTGAAACGCGCCCGCGACGGCGCCGAAGCCTGCTCGCGCCGCTTGCTCTTGCTCGAGGCGGAGCTGGTGCTCGGAAAGGCCTATTTTCAGGGTGGACAACGCGAGACCGCGCGGATGCATCTCACCGCGGCCCAACAGATCTCGCGCTCGCTCGCGAACGAGCTGCCCGACGATCTGCGCGCCATCTACCAAGGTGCACGTTCGCAGACCGAGCTGCGCGATGCCTTCGCCGCTTTGGAGCAACCTGTCCTTTCGGCCAGCAAGCCTTCCGCGCCCGCGAAGATCGCCCAGCGCGTGGAAGCGGCACCGACGCGTGACGGCTTACGCCGCGCAGATTGGTCGACCAAGTACGGCTCGATCATCGGCGCGTCCGCGAAGCTGAACCGCGTCTTCCACATCATCGATCGCATCGCCGGCAGCGACAGCACCGTGTTGATCTGCGGCGAATCGGGCACCGGCAAAGAGCTGGTCGCCGAGGCGATCCACAAGAGCTCACCGCGCGCGAGCAGCCCGTTCGTGAAGCTCAACTGCGCGGCGCTGGTCGAGTCGTTGTTGTTGTCCGAGCTCTTCGGACACGAACGCGGCTCCTTCACCGGCGCGCATCAACGCAAGATCGGCCGCTTCGAAATGGCCGCGGGCGGCACCATCTTCCTCGACGAGATCGGCGACATCTCGCAGAAGACGCAGGTCAGCTTGTTGCGCGTGTTGCAAGAGCGCGAGTTCGAACGTGTCGGTGGTGGCCGTCCGATCAAAGTCGAAGCGCGCGTGGTGGTGGCGACGAACCGCAATCTCTCGCAGATGGTGAAAGAAGGGACGTTCCGCGAGGACCTCTACTACCGCCTCAAGGGACTGACGATCGATCTCCCGTCGCTTCGCGAACGTCCCGAAGACATCCTCGAGCTTTCGCGCCACTTCCTCTCCCAATACGCGGAAGAGAGCGGCGCGCTCGCGAAGAGCTTGTCGAAGGAAGCAGAGCAGCTCCTGTTGACCTACTCGTGGCCGGGAAACATCCGCGAGCTGGAGAACATCATCCGTTCGGTGGCCTTGTTCGCCGAATCGGCTGTGATCGAAACACGGGACTTCGACGAGTACCGCGAGCTGTTCCACGATGGGCCGAGCTGGGAGCAGCCCGCGGAACCGACACCGCCTGCGCCGACTCCGGTTTCTTTGAGGCCTGCGCCGGCACCGATCGCTCCGGCGCCGGTGAAGGTGGCCGTACAGGGCGAAGTTTTGGACGATGACACACCAACCGGATCGGCGCCTCCGGGTGGTGACACCCTCGAGAGTGATCTTTTGTCGCAGATCTTTGCTCAGGGCATGCCGCTGCCCGAGCTGAAAAAACGACTTCAGGAGCAAGCGATTGCTCGCGCGCTCCGCATGACCAAAGGTAACATCACGCGGGCCGCGGAAGTGTTGGGTATGCGGAGACCAAGGCTGTCACAGATCATCAATGCGAGCGAACAGCTCAAAGGCCTCTGCCAGGGAGGTGACCGATGAAACGGTCCATCCGATCTCTCTTCGTTTTTTCTTCCATCGCGATTTCGATCGCTGCGTGCGGCGGCCCGAATAACGAACATGAAATCAGCGCGCGTCTCGAGCTGCCGGCGTCGCAAGACTCGTCGATCGCCGTGCGCCCCGCGCTCGATGTTTCGAGCCTCTACGATCCGTCGATCGCGGATCGCATCGTCATCGAAGAGATCGACTTGTTCGTCGCCGATGTCCGTTTGCTCGGCTCCGATCCGCGCATGCCGGTCGGCGGTCTGCCGCTGTTGTCGAACGGTCATGTGATCGAAGGTTTCGACGCCGAGACCGCGACGCTCGAGCTTCCGTTCCCCGCGTATCTCGCGGACCAAGAAGATCTCGCGGTGTACATCCGTTTGGATCGTTCGGAAGCGCTGCAACACGCATCGGTCGTCGTTCGTGGCCGCATCTATTCGACGGCGCGCAGCGGAGGCTCGAATGGTTTGACCGCTGCGGTCGATCCGGACGGCGATCCCGCGGACGAAGGTGAAGAGGGCGCGCAGCTCACGAAGATGCCACGCGGGAAACGCGGTACCGGTGGTGTCGATCCGGACGGCGATCCCGCGGATTGTGTCGATCCGGACGGCGATCCCGCGAAGTGCCGCTACTCGGTCGTCGAGCGCGGTGAAGAAGGAAAGAGCGTTCCCTTCGAGCTGCGCGGTGAAGACGTGGCCGATCTGATCACCGGCGTCGACGCGAGCTCGCTGTTCGACGTCGTCATCGGAATCCCGGCGGCGCGCTGGTTCACGCCCGAAGCGATGGTGCGGATCGAATCCGAGCTCGCGGAGCAAAACCGCGAAGTCGGACAAGAGATCGGGCAGCGCCGCAATGAGCGCGATCCGGTGGTGCTCAATCAGCTCATGGACCGCGCGGAGTCGGCGCGGGAGCGGATGGAGAACCAAGAGTATTTCGCGGCCGAAAGCGATCGTCCCCTCGACGATCTCAAGATCCGCCGCCCCGAGCGCCGCTGAGCTCCGATCGCGCCCATTCGCCCCAAAGGGGCAGCCTCCTCCGTCGATCATCCGATGTGAGTGCACACACGAAAACCCACCGGAAACCGAAGTTGATCAGTATTGGGATGGGTGGGACGGGACACCGTTAAAAACGGATTGACTCAATAGATAGGTCCGTTTAACGGGCCACTGGTTACAAACACCCCTGGGATGACGTCCGCGCAGCTCTCAATCGGCATAAGCGCGACAAGAAGGGAACGGGATGAAAATGAATCTGTTTCGTTTGAATAGCGCTTTTGCGATGGCCATTTTGGCGTCCGGCGCAATGGCCATCACCGCATGTAGCGATGATGATGATCCAGACGCGGGTCCGAACGACTCCGGCGTCGTGAACAACCAAATGGACGCGACCGAAGGCGGCGATGCCGAAGTGACCGACGTTCGCGTCGATGCCGGCCGTATCGACGCCGGGGACGGCGGCCGTCCCGACACCGGAATTGCACCTCCGGATCGCTGCATCAACGGTACGGAAGGCTGCGAGTGCACCTCGACGGCGACCGCTGCAGTCGTTCCGTTCCGCCAGGAGAGCTGCGCCACGCCAGACCTCGTCTGCGTGCCTTGGGATTTGATCTCCGGCCTCGCGATCGGCGGCGCAAATCCGCAGCTCGAAGGCGAAGTGAAGACCTGCCTCAAGCCCTGCACCGCGGACGCGGAGTGCGGTGCGAACCGCCAGTGCCGTTCGTTCGGCTTCACCGAAGAATCGGGAGCCGGCCGGGTGTGCGTGGATCGCGTGGCGAGCTTCGACGAGTTCTGCTCGGGTAGCCGCAACGACGTGGAGCAGATCGTCGATCCGGCCGTCATGGACGGCGCGGACGAGATCATCGCTTGCGCGGATGGCCTCACCTGCCAATTGTTCACCTTTGCGGACAGCTTCAATCCGGAAGAATCGCTCTGCGTCGAGTTCTGCGAAACGAACACCGACTGCACGCATCCGGAGCTCCCGTACTGTAACCCGCGGTTCTTCGCGTCGACCTCGACGTCGAATCCGTTCCTCGGTGTCTGCACCGACGGCCCGCACCCGAACGGTGCGCTCTGCGGTTCGTCGGATCCGAACAAGGTCTTCCGCGTCTCCACGGGTTGCGACACCAGCGTCGACACCTGCGGTGCGAACGCGGACGCTTGCCCGGTTTGCGTCGGCATCAACTTCGACGCGAACACCTCGCTCACGCCGGAAGGCCAGGGCATCTGCATGTCGCCGTGCAGCGCGAACGTTCCGTGCGCTGACCAGCGGACCTGCATCCCGAACTTCTTCCAGGGTGGCGATGGCGTCTGCTCGGACAGCTGCACCTCGATTCCGGAGACCTGCCCGGGAATGGGCTCGCTCGGAAACGGTGAAGACTGCTTGGAGCTCGGCGAAGGGTCGTCGTTCTGCGTCGATCGTTACACGCCGGTTCTCGCACCGTCGCGTTGGAGCACGGTGGGCCAGATTACGCTGCCGGGCGATGACTGCGCCGGCGATCTCGGCAACTACAGCTTCTTCCGCTGCCCGGACGACAGCACCTGCCTCCCGACCGCAGAACAAGGCTTCTGCGTCTATGGCTGCGTGCCGCGCGATCCGGTCCAGGGAACGCCGTTGTGCCAGACGATTCTCGGCACGGCGACCGCCACCTGCACCGAGCCGCAAGCCGGCTTCGGCGTCTGCGGCGACATCTAAGCTGTCGATGAGGATTCCGCCGCTCGCTCATCGGAGCTGCGGCGGGGTTCGCTAGAAATAGGAAAGGCCAGGTCGATCGCTCGACCTGGCCTTTTCGCTTTTCGAATCGGTTGTTTTAACGAAGCTCGACGATGCGGCGATCGATATCCGTGACGCGCGCGCGCTGCTCTTTCCAGAAGTCTTTGTTGCGCTGCACTTCGAGCGACTCGACCGACTTCCCTTGCTGCTCGACCCAAGTGAAGTACTTCTGATTGTGCCAGCGCTGCTGCGCGAGACGCCCTTCCGCAACGTAGTCCGTGGACACGCGGTGGAAGATCTCCGTGCGTCGCAGCGCCAGCTCGCGCGTCTGCTGGCCTTCACGTTGCGCGAGTGAACGCAGCACCGACGGGTAACGATCGAAACCATCGGTGGCGACGGTGACGATCAGATCGTCCGGTCCCAGCCCGTAGTGTTTTGCGGTTTTGATCGCGCCGAGCACGTTGCAAACTCCGCTCACGCCGAACGCACCGCTGAGCCGCGCTGCCGCATCCTCACGAATGCCGAGATCGCGCGTGAGCACGTCGGCGCCTTCTTGGATCAGCGCGAGCCCGCGCACCGAATCCATGTCGTCGATACACATCAGCGCGTCCATGTTGAGGACGTTGTGGATCCACGTGACGTGTTTGTCGCCGATACCTTCGATGCGGTGCGAGCCGAAGCCGACGTTGTAAAGCGTCGGACATTGCACCGGCTCGAGGCCGACGATCAGCGTGCCGTATTTTTCTTTGAGCGGATCGCCCGCGCCGATCGTGCCCGCGGAGCCCATCGCCGAGACGAAGGCCGATGGTTTGCCGGAGCCGATCCCTTGGCGCTGCAAAGCTTGCGCGACCTCTTCGACGGCGGACGCGGTGACCGTCGCATGGAAGCGGTAATTTCCGAACTCGCTGAACTGCTCGATGATCGCGTTCTCGGAATTTTCGCGAAGCTCCTTCACCTTGTCGAAGATCTCTTTGACGTTCGATTCGGAGCCGTGGGTGGTGATGATGTCGCCGCCGAAGCCGCGGATTTTTTCGTAACGCTCCGTCGACATGTCTTCGGGCAACACGATCAGCGAGCGGTAACCCATGCGCGGACCGACCCAGGCGCCGCCGATGCCGAAGTTTCCGGTCGACGGGAACACCAAGCGGTGTTCGTTCGGCCGAATTTCGCCGTGCACTTGTTTCTCGATGATGATCGCGTAGGCCGGCCCGACCTTGTGCGCGCCGGTGGGAAAGTTGTTTCCGGTGAGCACGGCGATCGGCGTGGGGACGTTGCTGATCTCCGGCGGGATCAACAAGAACATCACCTGCCCGAGATCGTCCTTCCAATGGATGTTGAACAGATTGATCGGATCGAGCGGATCTTCACTGCGTGCGATGCGCGCGGCTTCGCGGATGTTCTCGTTGATCGACCCCGGATCTTTCATCTCTTGAAAGGTCGGGCCGAAAACGTACGACGTCTCTTGCACTGGCCGAACAATACTTTGCGGCTTTCGTGCTAGGAAGAGGGCGTGGGTCGGTGGTTGATCGTGCTCGGCGCGATGCTCGGTTTCCTCGGCGTCGGTTTGGGCGCTTTCGGGGCCCACGCGTTGAAAGGCCGGCTGACCCCCGAGGACGCGGCGATCTTCGAGACCGCCGTTCGCTACCAGATGTACCACGCGCTCGCGTTGTGCGCGGTCGGCGCGGTGGCGATGCAGCGGCCCGGGAGCCTCCTCCACGCCGCGGGCTACGCGTTTTTGGGCGGCACCATCGTCTTCTCGGGGAGCCTCTACCTGCTCGTTTTGACGGACACGCGCTGGCTCGGCGCGATCACGCCGATCGGCGGCTTATCGTTCCTCGCCGGTTGGGCGTTGTTCGCTTGGGCTATACTCAAGGCGTGAGAGCGCCGATCTTCACCCTCGCGCTCCTCCTCGCAGCCTGCTCGGGCGATCCCGTCGAAGTCCCGGTGACGCTCGTCGACGGCGGAGTCGATGCCGCCCTCGAAGGGGACGCGAGCTTCGCGGACGCGGGCGCCGGCGACGCGCTCTCTCTCGAAGACGCAGCTTCCGATGCGGGCACCACGGACGAAGACGCCGCGCTCGAGGATCTCGGCGTTGCGGAAGACGCCGGCGAAGGGCCAGACGCAGAGCTCACCAACGACGGCGGGTTGCGTCCGCCCGCTTTCACCGAACACGAGATCGATCCGGCGATCTCCGGTGTTTCCAGCATCGCGGTGATCGATCTCGACGCCGACACCGACCTCGACCTGGTGGTCGCCGCCTCTTTGTCGGCGAGCGTCATCGCCTACGCGAACAACGGTGACGGCTCGATTTGGAGCGCGACGCCGATCGGCACCGGAGTCATCGCTTCCGACGTGGCGATCGCCGACTTCGACGGCGACCTCGATCTCGACGTCGCGGTCGCCGGCCTCTACGACGCGAACGGCGCACCGCTCAATTCACCCGGCGAGGTCACCTGGTACGAAAATCCGGGATCGATCAGCGGCGCCTGGATCACCCATCCGATCACCGGCCTCACCTTCTACGGCGCACGTTCGCTCGACGCCGCCGATCTCAACGGCGACGGCCGACCCGATCTCGTCTGCGGGCGCATCGAATCCTACGACGCTAACGGCGACACGCAGGGCCAAGGTGTCTATTGGTTCCGAAATCTCGGCGGCACCTTCGACGTCGCGCTGCCGATCGACGCCGGCATCTCGCAGATCGAAACCTTGATCCTCACCGACGTCGACAACAACGGCGTCAGCGACGTGCTGGTCGCCTCCACCGGCGACGGCGAGATCGCGTGGTTCGAAAATTTGCGCCCCGCAGGTGTCCCCACGGCCACACTCGCGTTCGATCGCCACCTGCTCGCCACCCATCACCGCGCCTACGGTTTGGCGCTGGCGAACGTCGACGGTGACACTTCACGTGAGCTCTACGCTTCGCACGACAACGGCGCAGGCGGCGCGATCGCGCTCTACGATCCGCTCGATCCGCGCGCACCGTGGATCGAAAGCGCCTTCGACGAAAGCTTCGGCGCCGGTACGACGCGCCTCTACGCGGACGATCTCGACGGCGATCTGATCCCCGACGTCGCCGCAACTTCGCTCGAGGCCAATGCCTACCACCTGTACTTAAGTACAGGCACCTCGACTGTGGTGAGTTACGAAGCACCGAGCTTCATCAGCGGCGGCGACCTCAACGGCGACGGCCGCAGCGACCTGGTGATCGGCACCTTCCGCGAAGCCGGCGGCGATCGCCTCATTTGGCTGGAAAACTAGGCGTTTTTAGTCATCGTTCGCGAGCATCGCCGAGAACGGCGAGCCCGCGGGATGACCGACCGCGCGGCACAACGCTTCGACGCGCTCCAGCTCGCGGCGCACCAACTTGTGATGATTGCGGCTCTTCACCAGCGCGTCCCGGCCGAACAAGCTCATCGCTTCCACGACTCCGCCGAGCTTCTCGCTCGACGCACCGAGCACGAATCCTTTGAACGCTTCGGCCATGTCGAGATCGAGCACCTCGCCGCGCAAACGCGCCCGCTCCGCATCGTTCACGAAGGCGACGGCCGCGCGACGCAATGAATCGACGAGCGATCCTTCGGTCTCGCCGCCTTCGTAGGAGAGCGCGCGCGCGACGTGGGGCTCGCTGAGCTCGAGATCCCGTGCGGCGGTCCCGCCGTGCTCCATCACCGCCATGGTATAGGCGCGGCGCACGATGTTATCGAGCTGGCGCAGATTGCCGTGCCAAACTTGCGACGCGAGCATGCGCTCTGCACCGCCGGCGATGGCCGCTGTCCCTCCGGGCACCGACTCCTCGTGGCGTCGAGCCAACATGAAACGCGCCCATAACGGGATCTCATCCGCACGATCGGCGAGCGCGGGCAAACGCACCGGCAAGACATTGATGCGGTAATACAGATCTTGGCGGAACCTTCCCGCCGCGACCTCGGCCTGCAGATTCGCGTTCGTACCGACGATAAATCGTACGTTCGCGCGACGTTCACCGCCGTCGTCACCCAACACGCGATAAGCGCGTTCTTCGAGCACGTACAACAAACCCGCTTGCGCGCGCATCGAGAGCTTGTCGATCTCGTCGATGAACACCGTGCCGCGATCCGCACGGGCGATCGCACCGGCGTTGTCGCGGATCGCTCCGGTGAACGCACCTTTTCGCCAACCGAACAATTCGCCGAGCTGCAGCTCTTCGGGCACCGTCGACAGGTCCAACAGCTCGAAGGGCCCATTCGCGCGCGGCGAGCGTGCATGACACCACTTGGCGAGCCGCGATTTGCCGGAGCCCGTCGGTCCGTTGATGAGGATCGTTTCGTCCTGTTGAGCGAAGACACGCAGCAGTTGGATCAGCGGTGACATACTCGCGCCGACCACGGGCAAGAGATCATCCGGCGATTCGACCGGCGAGCTCGCAGACGGAAGTGTCGTCAAAAACGGTCCCGCGAGATCGGCGATCAAACGAAGTCGTTCGAGACAGCTCTGCCAAATGAACGCGCTCCCCGCAGCGGCGCGGCAATCCGCTTCCACCGCGATCATCCCCGCGACTCGGTTCGACGGCGCCTCGAGCGGCAACACCAACACGCTGGTCGCGTTGCGTCCGAGCAAACGTTGTTGGCTCGCTTCCGCGCCGAGCATCGCCGGCATCCGGCGCCCTTCGATGACACCTGATCCTTCGATCAGGGGCTCGACTTTGCCGAGCGCCACGTCGAGCACCACCGGACAGCGGTGTTCGAACACCCAACGCCACGCCGTCGTCGACGGGAGCCGAGTCTCGGGTTGAATGACCGCCTGCAAGCTGCCGTCGCTCGCCTCGACACTCACCAAACGGCGATAACCGTCGTCGGGCCGCAGGTGCACCGTCGCGCGCAACAACCGACCCCGGCCGGCATACGCGCTGTTGCCGAGCGCATCCTCCGCTTCACTGAGCAACCGCCGTGCGACCGGAAGCGCGGCTTCTTCGAACGTACGCGCACGTTTCAGAGCATCGAGGACTTCACGGACAATACTTCCAGTCATTTTAGATACTCGCCGAGTTCAGGATGTTTGCGGGAACGAGAAAGTCGTAGACCACTGGTCTTTTGGCCAGGTCAAGGTTGCGCTTTTGAATCGTCGCCGACGCGGTCTCCAGCGCCGCATCGAGCTCACCGACCAACTGCTGCACGGCAGGATCGATGAAATCTCCCGGCTGATAACGCCCGAATTGATCGTAGCGGTACGAGGTCAGCTCCACGACAGTCTGCACCTGCACCTTCGCTTTCGCCGGCGGCGGCAGAAGCTTCATCATCAGCGTGTCGAGGTCCGCGTCGGACATCGCGCGCAGATCCTCCGGCATCGGCGCAAAGAGCGACGCCGGCATATTCGGCGCGTAGGCCATGAACTCGTACTGCGTGAAGTTCAGCGCGGAGTGGAACGGTCCCGACGCGAAGATCACCCGCGTCAACATCCGCGCCAGATCCTCGACCGTTGCAAAGCTCGACGGCATCTTCGGCACGTGTGCCCCGTCGATCGACGCGAGGTCCGCCGCCCAAGCTTGGATCTCCCGATCGTTCGCCAGATCGCTACCTGTACGATAGTACAGGGCAAGATATTTAGTGACGAAGGTATGGATCGCGTTCCACAACAACATGCCGTCGTCGCGGTACGGATGCGACGGGAGCTTGTCGAGCCCGCGCGCCGCAATATCCATGGGCAGATCCCACACTTCGGGTGTAAATCCGGTCTGCCGCCCGCGTCCGGTGAACGATCGCCGGATGATCTCCATACTCCCTTCGAGCCCGCCGCCGAGCAGCTGCGAAACGAGACCACCGGGGCTCACCAACAGCTCGCGTCCCTCGAAGTTGTTCCAGATGAGGATGCGGAAGTGCGGCTTGAGCAACACCGCCACCGGGTGTTTCGGCGACAACTGCCGTTCGACCGCGCAGGCAAAAGGCTCGAGCATGAAGTGCGCCCACAAAAGATGTGGTCCCATCTCGTGGAAGTTCACGTCGGCGGATTGCAGCGCCATTTTGGCGATCATCCAAGCCTTGCCGTCGGTCGGAAAGATCACCTTGTTCAGATCGCGGTGGATACCGAGCTGAATGGCCACCGGAGCGAGACCTGTACCATTGGCCAGGTCCGGCCCGGTGCGAAACAAACCGAGCACGGGCATCGTGTAGCGCGGGCCCGAATCGTCTTGCGTCGCGGGGATCCCGTCGAGGATCGAATAGTCGGCGATGAAAATGTTGCCCGCTTTGATCTCGTCGCGGAGCGTCCGTCCCGCCGGCAACACCGCAGCGAAACGTTTGTCGTCGATCGCCATCTCCGGCGGAACGTCGTCGAGCCTGCGGAGCGACAGCGGATTCGCGCCGCCGATCCGTTGATACGCAAACACCGCGTCTTCGCGCCAATACGGGATGATCCGCGGCGGCGGCAACTTCACGAAGAGCTGTTGGTATTGCGTGAGGTCGTCGAACTTCGAGCGCCGCACGAGAAAATACGTGAGCACGTCGTTCTCCAAGAGACTCGTCAGCGACGCGACACGTTTGGCGACATACGGTGCACCCGGATCGGCTTCTTTCGGCACCACCTGTTCAAAAGGCCCGAGCGCAGCCTGCACCAAGCTCGGATCATTCGTGCCCGGTTCGTTCATCAAGACCAGCGGCTTCATGAACTCGGCGTCCCAACGCCAGCGACCTCGCGTTTCGTCGATCGCCTGTGTCCGCGCGGACAGGTCAGGATCGTTTTGCGGAAGCGATGGAAGTGCCGGAGTTGTCTTATGGAACATTTCTCGAACCTCACTGCGCGAGCATCGCGCGGGCTGCTATTTGATCGGGTGTATCGCGTCCTTCAGGAAGCGCTTCGTAAACTTGAACCAAGCGCGCCTTCGCTCTCGAAGTATCGCCGCGTGTCGCGAGCGCCTTCGACAAGCTCATCACCGCACGGAGCTCGAGTGAGAGCGAACCGTGCATTCTCGCCGTATCGATCGCGCGATCGAGCTCTTCGATCGACGCGTCGGTCCAGACCCCGGAGATCGCCGCCGTGCTCTCTGCGCGCAGGCGGTGGATCTCTGCTTCCAGCCGGCGTTCACCGGTGTCTTCATAAACTTCGATCGCTTCATCGAGCGTCTCGACCGCACGTTGGTGATCGCCGGTGCCGGCCTGAGCCTCCGCGAGCAACGCGAGATCGTAGGGAAGATTGTTGCGCGCGCCCGTCGCCCGAAACGCTTCGATGCCCGAACCGATCTGTTCAATCGACTGTTCACCGAGACGCACCCGCGCCCAACCCGCGAGGATGTCACCGATCGCCGACCAGAATGGATGGACATGGCCACGCGCGCTTTTGAGCAGCTCCGTCGCCGCCGCCAAAGCCTCCGACGGTTCTTGCCGCAGCTGATACTGCACCGCCGACAGACCGAGGATGAAGTCCGTGCTGTACGCATGTTTCAAACGCATGGCGAGCGCGCGACCTTTGCCGAGCAGCTCCAGCGCGTATTCACAACGCCCGCGCAGCCAATACATGCTCGACAAAAACGCGTAGGCCACGAGCGCAGGATCTTGGCCGTAGATCTGCGCATGCCCCGCGTGTTTTTCGGCGTCGTACAATTCGAGCACCCGTTCCAGATGCCGGCAGCCCGACTTGAGGTCTGGCAAATAGTACAGGGAGTGCCCGAGCGCGACATGACTCTCGAGGATCAGATCGGGTTGTTTCGCTTCCTCCGCGACGTGTAATAACCGCCGTGCCATTTCCACCGCCTCCAGATGGCGGCCGCGCACCGTGTAATAAACCCAGATGCCCCAACGGATCGGGAAGCTGTGCGGCGTGTCGCCGATCTTCGAGACCAACACGTTCGAGCGCTCGAGCGCCCGCGCAACTTCGGGCGACGCATAACCTTTCGACGCGAACAGCGCCGGGATCAACACCGCCTGGAGCTGCAGCTCTTGCGTCGTCTGTGTGCCGGCGTCGAGCTCGCGCACCCACTCCATCCCGCGATCGACGAAAGACATCGCTTCCTGATTCGCCGACCGCGAGAGCGCACGTCGACCGGCGACGACGATGTGCCGCACCGCGTCCGTGGGGCGGCCCGCGCGCGCATAATGATGCGCCAGAGTTTCGGGCTGGCCGCGCACGATCTCCGGAAACTTCGTCTCCAAAGTTTCGGCGATGTTGGTGTGGTAATTTTTCTTCGACGTCTTCACCAGCGACTCGTAGGCCGCCTCCTGAATCAAGCTGTGTTTGAAGGCGAAACGCGCGTGCGGAATGAGCCCCTTTTGAAACAACAGCTCCGCGTCGAGCAATTTGCCCAGATCGCGTTTCAGATCGTCGTCGCTGAGCGGCGACACTGCGCGCAACACGCCATACTCCATCTCGCGTCCGAGCGCGGATGCGAGCAGGGCCGTGCGCCGCGCTTCACCAACGAGATCGAGCCGTGCGGCCAGTGAATCGCGCAGCGTCATCGGCAAAGTGCGCGCACCTTCTTTCACTTCGGCGACCATCAAAGTCAGCTCTTCCACGAAGAGCGGCACACCATCGCTCCGCTCGCGGATCGCGGAAAGTGAGGCCTCGGAGAGCTCTGCTTCTCCGGAGAGCAGCGAGATCAACTTCGCCGTCTCCGTATCGCTGAGACGATTCAGCCGAATCTGGAGCAACGCCGAAGACCACGGTGGCCGCGTCAGCGGACGCGAGGTCAACAACACGAACAACGGCACGCCGCGTCCCGCATTGATCACACGTTCCAGCAGCTCGAAGCTCGAAGGATCCGCCCAATGTAGATCCTCGATCACCAACACCAAGGTTTGTTGTTCCGCGAGCAAGGCGAACGCCGCCGCGGTCAGCTCCATGGTCCGTTCGCGAAGCCCCCTGGCCGAGAGTACAGGTCGCGGCCAAAGGTGCTCGTAGGGGATCGACAACATCGAGGCGAACAACGGTCCCGCGTCTTCCACCTGCAGATTGAGACGTAAAAGAAACCGCTCCAACGCCGCGAGCCGATCACCTTCACCGAGCTGCGATTCGAGCAGCGAAATAAACGGATGAAGCGGTGCATTGGCCCGTTCCGCGACACAACGCGCTTCCATGAACAGATGCGGTTCCTGCGCGATCGTCTCGCAGAGCTCTTCGACCAGCCGCGACTTACCGATACCCGGCTCACCGATCAACATCGCAGCTTGCCCGACGCCCGCTTTCGTTTCCTCGAAGCGCTCCTGCAAAAGACGCAGCTCCCGTTCGCGTCCGACCATCGACGAACGCACCGAGCGCCGTTTTTGATCGAGCTCCTTGTTCACGAAGTACAACGGCGTCGGCGCATCACCGCGCCGCAGCGAAACTTCACCTTTGAGCTCGAGCTCGAAACGCGCATGGATCAAACGTTTCGTCGCCGGCGTCACCACCACCGTGCCGTCGTCCGCATAGGCGGCTGCACGTTCGGCGATCGCTGCTGTCTCTCCGACCAGGTCCGCGGTCGACGCGGAAGGATCGACGATCACCAAACCGGTATGGACCGCGATCCGCACCGAAGGTGTCACCCCGACGATCGCCAAAGCCGAGGAAACTGCACGTTGCGCCGCATCTTCGGCCGCGCTCGGATAGCCGAAATACGCGAGCATTTCGTCCGCGCGGGAAGGTGCGAGCGTCGCTCCGTTTTTGGTGACGATCGACTCTGCTGAGGCGCGCGCCTTTTTCAACAGCTCCGCGAGATCTTCGGGCTCGAGCGCACCTCCCGTTTCGCCGCGCATGTCTTCGAGATTGACGAACAGCGCGGTCACCTGCCGACGCTCCGGCGAGCTTGCTCCCGTGCGCATCTCTTTCGTCGGCTCCGCGGCCGGCGCGCGGGTCGGGCGGGTCATCGCGGGATCGATCGTCTCGCCAGGCTCGAGATCGAGCACGTCGCAGCGATCGAGATCGAGGAACACTTGTTCCGCCGAGTGATAACGAACGTCGACATCTTTGGCGACCGCACGTTCGAGGATCCGCCCCAAAGGATGCGAGAGGAGCGGCGAGGGAATCGGCACCGGGGAGTTGTCGAGCTGTTGCATCAACACGTCGGCCACGGAGGTCCCGCTGATCGCGCGGCGTCCCGTGAGACACTCGATGAACACCAAGCCCCACGCGTAGAGATCGCTCTTCGGCGTCGGCGAAATACCGCGAATTTGTTCGCGCGGTGCGTACGCCGGTGTTCCCGGAAACGCGTTGCTTCCAGTGACCGCCGCAAAATCTTCGCCGCGCGCGCTCTCCACGACGGTCGCGATACCGAAGTCGAGCAACAACAAGTTTCGTTGCGCGCCATGTTTGGTGATCATGATGTTCGACGGCTTCACGTCACGGTGCACGATGTTCAGCGCGTGCGCGGCGGAGAGCGCATCGAGCGCTTGCAACATCAAACGTTTCGCTTCGAGAGCGCTGAGCGGACCTTCACCCTTCAAGATCTCCGACAAGCTCGCGCCGTCGATGTACTCGAAGACGGTGAAGACCACCTTCGACTCGAGCGTGCCGGCGTCGATCAAACGAACGATGTGCGGATGGCTAAGCTGCGCCGAAAGCTGAAGCTCACGCATGAACCGTTTCGCCGCGCTCGCTTCACCTTCGATGGTGTCGATCACGCGCGTGCGCAGGACTTTGATGGCTACTTTTTGTCCGGTCGAAAGTTGGCGTCCGGAATAGACGACGCTCGAGGCTCCAGCACCGATCCGCGCATCGACGACATAACGATCGAGCAGAGTACGGCCCGGCTCGAGCGGTTTTTCGCGATCTTCAGACAACAATTCCCCCAAGAGCCTCGAGCGCAGACTCGCTCAGACCAATGTTCGTGCCAAGGCTGACGCCTTCTGATGCGCTCCATGATGACGCGGACCGCGTGTCGAGCAAACGCTGCTGCGTCGAGAAAACACGCGCCTACTTCCGCGCAGGATCACGCACGCGAGCACGGTACTTCTCCGGAACTTTGTCCAAGTCGTCGACCATGTGCACGACGCCTTGTTCATCGGTGAAGGTGTAAATCTCGCGTTCCGCGAAATAGAGCAGCGCGAAGATCGCGAGACCCGCGATTACCACCAACGCGCCGATCCACTTCAGCGCGATGAACAACTTTCTCTTGAGCGGATAGGTGTTGATCAGCGGTTGCGGCTCTTCGCGCAATTTGCGCGGCGGTGGCCTTTCGGCCAGCTCGAGCGGCGGATCATCCGGCGGTCCAAATTGCACACAAGGAGCTTACTACGGCGACATACCGAGCACGAAACCCATCGCTTTCCACAACTGTTCGTTGAAACGTGCACCCTCGAAGAACGGCCCCATATGCGCCAGATCGTGGAACGCGGTCGAGCGGCTCGCGCGGGGATCGTCGGAGTGCGTGTAGATCGGCGTAAACGTCGCGTCTTCCGGCAGACCCTTCGCCTTTTTCGCCGCGTTTACTTTTCCGATCGCGCTGATCAAAGCCGCACCTTCGACATCGACGGACTCCGACATCGCGACCAGCGCGTCGACGAATTGATGGGTTTCGATCGCCGGCGCCTGCACCGCGGAGTGATCGTCGGTCAGCACCACACCGAGCTCTTCGAGGCGTGCGAGCGTGTCCGCGGGAATCGCGTCGCCCCACTTCGTCTTCATCGCATAGGTGTCGCCGCCGTATTCTTTGATCGTCTTCGTCGGCATCAACATGCCGCCCGGATGAATGTCACCGACCTTTCCCACACCGGCGAAACCGCCCGCCGTCCCATTGAACACCACGTTCGGATCGGTGTTCTTCAGGTTCGCCCCGAAAAACGCCTCCACCAAAATACCTGCGGTATCGCCGTACACTCCGTTGCCCGCGACTTTGGCGATCAACAAACGTTTCGGTCCCTCGGGCGAATTGAATGTCGCAATCTCCATCGGCACCACGCTTTTGATCTTCGTCTTGGAGAACGTGATCTTGTCGCCGAACGCAGTCTTCAGATCATTTGGATTTTGCACAATCAACAGCTGAGTCGGCATGTTCTTCTCTTTCGCCAAAGCGGCGGTGATATCGTTCTGCAACACGGTTTTGTAGTCGGTGCCCTGCCCCGCGACCTCGATCCCTTTGATCCTTTGGCCACCTGACCCTTCGTACAGGGCGAGCGAGCCGGCGTTGTGCAACAAGCGCGATTTGCCGATACCCGACACCAACAGATACTTCGAGCCGTCATCGAAAAACACCAGGGATCGCGGGCCGGAACCGTCGAGCCCTTGGAGATCGAGGCGTTTATATCCCGGCGACAATCCTTGCGCGTCCTTCGGCAACTTCGAGCGCGCGTAGGCGATCGCTTGGTCCATGGTCCCGTCGTAAGCGATCACCTTCGCTTCACCTTTGACGGCCGCATCGAGCGCCGATTTTGGGAAACGAAACTCTGCATATGCGGATCCACCGATCGCCGACCCTTCGCCGCGCGCCAAACGCAGCTCGAGCTCCGCCAACACTTTCGCCGACGACTCGTATCCTTTCGTCGAGCCGATCTTCTCTTTGAGCACGCCCTTCGGCACCGCGGTCACCTGAATGTCCTTCACCGCGGGAAGCGGCGGCGGTCCATCATTCGGCAACACCTCGAGCAAATGATCGCGGCGTTCCTGGAGCTTCTTCATCGCAAAGCTCGCTCCACCCGCGAGCAAAGTCTCAAGATCATCTTCATAAGACTTCGGCTTGGAGAACGGCGCCGTCTCCGCTGCCCGCCGCTCCAGCGCTCGCAATAAACCGAGCTCTTTAGCGACCTTCACACTGTCGTCCGCTGAAACGCCCCACTCTTTACCGAGCTGTTTGGCCAACGCCTGTTTCTCGCCCCACGCCGCAGAGGCTTTGTCGGCGTACGCCTGAAACACGGCGCTTTGCGCGTTGGCGGGCTCGACACCCATCTGCTGCGCGACCGCGTCCGCCGCGGCCATCTTGATCTGGTCGGGCATCGCATCTGCATAAAAGAGCTCGGCCGTTGCGGCGAGCAACATATGTCGCTGTTCGTCGACCAACCGCTTCGTCCCGTTCTTCGAATACGGCGCTGTAATCTCACTCTCTTTATTCGCGAATTTGAGCTGATCGAAGAGCCCTTGTTTGGCGTGCACCAAAGTGAGCGCATCCCGCGCGATGATCGCGCTCAGATTGTCCGAGCGGATCGAATCGAAGAGCGACTTCGCCTGCGGGAGCAGCGGAGCATCGAACACCGCCCACAACGTTTCGCGCGTCACCGAAGTTTCGCTGTAACCTGCGGCCTTCATCCACGCCGCCACCTCGGCGATCGCCTTGGCGCTCGGCTTCTCCGACCACAGACCGAGCGCGTTCGCACCCGAGGAATGTTCCGCCGCCAGCGCGAGCACCACCCTCTGGGTGACCGATGCCGCGAGCGCGTTGATCGTTTTGTCCGCTGTCCCGGGGGGCAGCGACGCTTTGAGCTCCGCGCGCAGCTCCGCTTCGAGCTTCGTCTTGAACGCTGCGAGCGACGCCTTGTTCATCGGCTTGGCTCCCGCCAAAACGAGCTGCTCCGCGATCACCTCCGACACCGGCGACCAAAGCTCGGCTTGCCCCCCGAGGCCCGGCTCTCCAAGGCCCAGCTTCGCCAAGGCACGCGGGCGCGCATCGGCCAGATAGATCGCCAAGAAGTTGTCCGCGCCGAGCTCGGCCACCAAATTTGCGCCTGTTTTCCCAGTCTTTTCGACGAACCGTTTGATCAACGGGCTCTCTTCCGCAGCAGCCGACACCACGGCGGCCTTCGGTTCGCTCAGCCGGCCGACGATCGACTCGAGTAAGGGCGAGCTCTCGGCATTCGCTTTGCTGGTCTTTGGTACAGGTGCGAGCTCCGCGCTCGAAGGAACCGGTTCCGCCAGTCCCAACAGCGCGAGCGGTGTCGAGTCTGCGAGCATCGCTCCCGGCGCGAGCCCGATCTGTTCCGCCGCGTCGATCCGCACCGTCACCGACTCGCCACCTTCGAGCGTCAACAGCAAGGAGCCGTCCTCCAGCGCACGCGCGTCGCGCAGGTTGCGCGGCTCTGCCTCACCTTCGATCGCCAACTGCTGTTTTGTTTCACCCTCTGTCCCTTTGGACAGGGCGACGGAGATCTTCTTTCCCGCGATCCCGGCGCCGATCCCGAGCCCAGTACCAAAGGCACCACCCACGCTGCCGACCGCCGTCCCCTTGAGCACCATCCCCAGGAGATCCGGGCTGGCCAGGGCGTTCGGGTTCAACAACACCGTTGCTGCACCCGCGCCCGCGCCGAGCGCGGTACCGACGATCATCTCCCGAAGGATCAACTTCTTGGTCAGCTCTTTCGCGGCCACACCGGCACCCAGCTTCGCGCCGATTCCCGCCGTCACCACGTTGATCACCATCGCGCCGTATGCACCGATGAGCTCGTTGCGCCGGTAGATCAGCGAGGCCTCGGACCCTGCATTGACGCCGAGCGCATCACGCGCTTTCGTCACCTCCGCCGCCGCTTTGTCGACGTCGAAGGCGCTGATCCCGACACCATAACCTGTACCAACGACCAGTGCAGCGCCCGCACCTGCCGTACCCAAAGTTGCGACCGTCAGCAGCGCACCGGCCGCGATGTATCCGCCGGTCCAAAGATATCCCTTGGTGTCTTCCCAATCTTTCCAAGCCGCGGCATCCGCCAAAAACGTTGCTTCCGCGAGCGAGCCGGCGCTCCCGCTCGAAACAGGAGGAAAGCCGTCGAGCGCGGAAAACCGAAACTCTTCATAAAAGGAGCTCGCGAGATCCGGGAACTCGCGAAACAGCTCGAACACCTGCGAACGCCCGGCATCGAGCGCCTTCGCCGAGCCCGCATACGGCGCGGTGAGCTCCTTCAATCGCGCTTCGTACCGAGATTTCGCCTGCGTCCCGCTCGCAAAGAGCTGCTCCAAGACATCTGTCGTGAGATCGGCGCTCACCGCGACACCGCGCGCCGCCGCCCATTTCTTCTCGGTATAGACGAGCTCACCTTTGTTCATCCGCGCCGCAAACATCTTCGCGGTCTCCGGTTCGGCGCCCATCAACAAACACAACTGCGTGAGCGCGAGCTCGGCGTTGAGCGGGCTCTCATATTTCGCCGTGCGTAGCAGCGCGATCGTCTTGGTCATCGCCGCGTCGAAGCTCTTTCGATCAGCGCCGACGCCGTGTTTCTCGAGCGCAGTGATCGCCGTCTGATAACGCTGGGCGACTTCCTTCGAGGTCCGCCCATAGATCGTCTCGTACATTCCGGAGATCGCCGCGTTCGAGAGTGTTGTCTCCAGCGCGCTTCCTCCGCTTTTTACCGGGCGAAATGCATCGACGACCTCGGCCTCGGTGCTGAGCTTGCTGAAGTGATCTTTGCTCTTCAGATCAGCCGCGATCTTTTTCTCGAGATCCACGTCGATCACCCCGTACGAGAGATCGGTGAGGAGAGTGAAATCGAGAGCGCGCCCTTCGACGGCTTTCATCTTCTCGATCTCCGCCTTGGGAACGATTCCGAACAGGCCGGCCGCGAGGAGCTGTTCGTCGAGCTGCTTCTTCAACGCGGCAATGTCGAACGAGGAGAGATCGTCCGCGCGAAAGTCATACTTTTTGAGTATCGCACCCAAAGTCTTCATTGCTTCCAGTTGTTTCGGCGTCGCCTTCGCACTGGCCAAAAGATCAATAGCCGCATCGACCGCGGAACCTAACCTATCTTGAAGATCAACGAGCAGCTCCTTCGCCAGGACATCGCCCATCTGCGCGCGCGACACGATCAGCTCGGCGATCGGATATTGCTCATATGCCGAATCGTAGGGATCGAGCCCAATGTCGATCATCGCCTGTAGACGGGCGTCGTCCATGACCTGTTGAGCTGCACTGTCACCGAGCTCCGCTGCGCGTGTTGTTTCCGCGTCGACCACACCGGCGTAAAGCAGCAAACCCAAGGTGTCGTCGGTCGCGCCGAGCACATCGAGCCGGAAGGCATCATTCTTTCGCGCCGCACCGAGCTGCAGGCGTTGCATTTCGAGGTGCCGCTCCGCGCCGGCGATCGTTTGTTGTGCTTCGAGCTCCGCCACCTGCAACGATTTGAGCGAGAGCTCCGTGTGATCCGCGGCGACCGGTGGTGACGTCTCCACCGCGATCGCATCGCGCAACTTCCACATCAAATGACGCGTCGTTTCGAGCACCTCCTTGCGCGAGGACGTCGCATAACTCGCACGGGTCCAACGGCGATCATCCGCGAGCCCCCAAGCGAGCGTCTCCAAACGTGAGCCCGCGTCCACCGCTTGTTGGAGAAGCGCCACCCGCTCTGCACGCAACGCCGTCAACTGCCCCAAAACCTCGGCTTTTTGCGGGTCTTTTTCACCGAGCGTCGCCTCGAGCGCTTGGAGCTCTTCGATCGCCCGTTTGTTCTCGTACACCAAACCGCGCCAACCATCGGCGATACGCGCCAGCTCCGCGCCGGCGGTTTTGATCTTCGCGGCACCTTCGACCGAAGAACGAAGTCCACCTTTGCCGAAGATCTGTTTCTCCAGCTTCTTCTCATCCGCGATGAGCGCCTTCGCACCGGTGATGCTCGAAAAGATCCCCGTGCTCTTCACCGCAGTCGGCGTGATCGGCGCATAGGTCGTCGCCGGTGGTGTCGCCAGCGCACCGCTGAATCGGCCGGGCATCAACACCGATGGCGGCGGTGCATCTGTCAGCGGCACGAGCCTCGATTGAGGCAGCGGCAGCACAATGGAACGAGGTTCGCGGAGACCGATTTTTATTCCCAAGGTAATCGGCGGGAAAAGCAGGAGGCGTGCCGCTCCTGAAAGCTACCGAGAGCAGCGACAGCGCATCTTTTTCATTCGGCACGTGCCTGGCCTATTGGCCAGCGTGCCCTGACTTCACTTCTGTGACGTGCGAATCTTCAAAAGGCCGCGTTTTTCTGCGCGACGGAGCAACGCGTCGTACGTCTTCGCCGTGGAGCGGCGCCGGTCGGCCCAAGCGAGCTCCGGATGTGTATTGAGATACTGCTCCAACTCGAGCTGCCCGGTGTCGGAGCTCGGACCGGTGACCAGACCGATCGAAGACAAACACTCCGGCGCATAGATCTCCGCCTCATCGGCGATGATCTGTGGAATCGGCGTCGCCGGGCGCGGCGCTTCGTCTTCGATCCGTTGACTGTCCAAAAGACCAGTCAGTGAATTCGCCGCCGCATCGCGTTCCGTCAGCGTCTTCATCCCGTAGAGCTCGGCGAGAAACTTCAACGTCGACGAATGATCGAACACCGTGTTCGACGCGACGCGCGCCTGCGCATAAGGCCCGATGACCATCGCCGGGACGCGAAAACCGAGCTGATCGAAACCATCCGCCGCGAACGCGTCCGCCGTTTTCGGCGGCGGAACATGATCGAAGAAACCGCCGTGTTCGTCGTAGTTGATGACGAACAAGGTTCGGTTCCATTGCGGCGAACGTGCGAGCGCATCGTAGATGCTGGCGATCAACACTTGTCCGGCGAGCGGATGTGCCGGCGGATGATCGTCGTTTCTGCCGTAGAGCGGTTCGATGATCGAGAGGTTCGGCAGCGTACCTGCCTCGGCGTCGTCGAAGAATTGCTCCAGCTCATGAAAGTTGTCGCGCGGATAGTCGCGCGCGAGCAGGAGCGAAAAAGAGATGTTCCCGTAATAGATGCCGTAGCTACGACCCGCGGCTTTGAGCCGATCGTAGATCGTCAAAAAGTCGTACGTCACCGACTTGTCGTTGGTCTGAATGCCGCCGTTTTGCGCCGCGAGCGAATAGAAACGATTCGGCCAAGTGCTGGTCATCAACGACGCAAACCAACGCTGGCAGAGCACGTATTCATCCGCCAGCGCGTACGACGCGGGCACCATAGAGCGATCGAGATAACCCATGGCGCGGTGCGAACCTTCGTCGCCCGCGGCGTCTTCGTACTGTGCCACGAAGCCATCATTTTTGCCGTCGTTCCATTGAAGGTGGCTACGATTCCAGCCATGCGGCAGATCGATGACGCAGCTCTTGTCCGCAAGATGCGGCATCACCCGCTCGCCGTTCGAGCGCGGATTGAACATCGTCGCGTCGAGCCCATCGACCTCGGCTCGGCCCTCGACCAACTTTAGCGAACCGAAGTAGTGATCGAAGGTTCGATTCTCCATCATCAAGACGACAACGTTGTCGATCGTCTCCGCGAGGGGCCTGGCCTTTTGGCCACAACCCACCATCAGCCCACCGGCAGCTAACGCGCCGAAAGATCGCAGCGCGGTGCGGCGGTCGAAGCGCAAGGCCATTGTTTTCGGACTACCACAGGACCGGATTCGTCGTCGCTCCGTACCAAGGCGTCGACAATTCACGACGCGACCTCACTTGAGCGTCGCTGGGGTCGATGACCAACACCGAACCGAGATGAGTGAAGCCGTAGAGCGTCTGATTCGCCCAAGCGAGCCCGTAAACGCCGTGATCGCTGAGCGTTCCGATGCGGGTGTACGAACCGCCGTTGGGATTGATCCGAATCAGATCGTCGCCGCCCGAATCGGAGATCACCGTGGAATACAGGCTTCCATCCGGAAGTCCGATGATGTCGCCCGAGGTCAACGGCGCGCGGTCGGTGATCACTTCCGGCTCGTCGCCCGTCGCGAGATCGATGACCACCACACGCGAGCCCGCGAGGATCAAACGCCCGTCGGAGAGGAAGGTGAGCCCCGTCGGCAAGCTGGTCACGCGCGTAACTTCAGTGACGGACGCCGTCGAAGGATCGATCCGGTAGATACCGCCCGATCCTGATCCTCCGTACAGGCGCCCTTGAAGATCGATCGCGATATCGATCATCGCTTCGCCGGTGAACGGCGCGTACATCCCGATCAACGTCGAGCTCCGCGACACCGTGTCGAAGCTGTAGAGCGCGTGTTGCGAGCTGACGTAGACCTGCTCTGTCGCGATCGGCTCACCTGCGTCCACCATCGCATCCGCAAAACCAGACGCATCAGCGTGGCCCGCGTCCGGGAAGACTGCGGCGTCCGGTGGATCTTCAACATCGGCGTCGCGCTCGATAACCGCGGCGTCCGGCTGCTCCCTCGCACGAGAAAGATCATCGGGCTCACAGGCCGCCAAAGAGACGACAGCGAACGCAGCGAAGGCGAGACGGGCCGACATCGAGCTGGGTCATCTTCGCCGAGCAGGAATGTCCAGGTCGATTACAGGCGTAACTTTTTTTGTGAGCCGCCGGTCAGCGGCCGAGGACGCGCCGCACTTCGTCGAGCAGCTCTTGGCCGCTGAGGTTCTCGTTCCCCGAAGGCGTGCCGTGGCTCGAGGCGAACAAAATTTTCATCGTCGCGCGATCGACCAAGATGTCGAATCCTCGCGAGATCGAGAACGGTGAGTCGTCGAAGACTCCCGCGACGGGCATCGTTTCCCCATCGCCCACACACCATCCTTTGTCGCTCCCGCGCCCGTTCATGAAGGTTCGGCAACTTTGTGCAGTTCCTCCCTGAAAAGACGTGTCCTGCTCGAGCACCCAAATGATCTCGATGTTCTCTGCCAAGAAGCTCTCTTCAATCTGCGCCACCGAACCGGCGTGCGTACGGCAAGCGGGTCACCACGCCGGTATGGACACGAAGAGCAAATGTCCCGTGTTCGTCCATACCAAGTCCGGATCGTTGTCGCAGAAGATCTGCTCCAGATTGATGTCTTTGTTTTCGCCGGCGCCGTTTAGCGCCATGGGCCAGCTGTACGGGCTGATCACTTCGTTCAGCGCCATCGGCTCGCGCGCGCCCGTGGGATAAGCGCAGGCCGGCGTGCTCGCATCTTCCTCTGCGGCCGCGTCAGCGAAAGTTTCTGCGTCCGCGTTCGTCTCCGCATCCGCGAAACCCGACGCATCGGCGTTCGTCTCCGCATCGGCGAAAGCCGCCGCATCAGCGAAGCCGCCGTCCCGCGGCTCGACCGGGCTAGGGCGACGCTGCGGTTCCTCGCTGCATGCCCAAAAGATCAGCGGCGGGATCAACATCGCCGGCAAAGCTGCGCGCATCTGCCGGGGATATTATGATCAAGCGGCCGACTTCGCAAACGTGACGTAACGCTGCTTCAACCTTCGCACAAAAACGACGGCCAGCACTGTACCAGAGGCCAGTAAAGAAGGTATCGCGCCGAGCGCTGCTACGGCGAGCGCCGAAAAAAAGAAGCGCAACAGCGACCACAAGAAGTCGAGGTCGACCAAGAACAGATCGGCGGCGAAAAACGGCAAGATCATCACCACCGCGATCACCGCGCCGGGAGCACCCGCGTGCGCCACTTGCGCGACCGACGCCATACTTTTGGTGTGTTCGAAACCTTGTTCCTTTCCCGCGAGCAGCAGCTCTTCCAGCACGCGGATTCCTTGATCGAACAGCCAGCCCGATCCGATCCAAAACGCGAGCAAGACCGCCAGCGGAACGAGCGTCAGCGGAAGGAACAACCAACCGCCGACCATCCGCCAAATACCGCGCATCGCTCCGGCGACCAGCGCGATCGGCACCGCGTACATCAACGTGACCACCACGCAAGCGACCAGCTTCATCGCGAGCGGACCCTCGATCGCTGGAACATTTTTGAGATTGAGGACCAACAACACCAGCGACGCGATCGCTGCCGTCCGCCAACACCACCTCCACGAGTCACTCGCGAGCCCGCGTAGCTCGTCTTTGCTGAACTCCCGCCACGTCTGTGCCCCCATATGTATTGTTTTTAGCGCAGCTTTGACATGATGACTATAATATGACGCCGTCGATGTGTGGCTGACGAAGAAGGTCGCGCTCGGATCGCGAGCATACACTGTCCTTTAGGACAGTGTATCATGGGACAGGTAGCGTGCCCATGAGGCTGACAAACGCGCCCGCGAGGTAGGCATGGCCGAGATCGTTCGGATGTCCGTCAGGCGCGTTCCACTCCGGATGCGCTACGTTTTGGTCGAAGACCGGCACCACTGTCAGACGCGGACATGCACGCGCGAGCTGCTCCACCGCCGCGTTCTTCTCAGCCACAACGTCGCGATCGCGTTGCGTATATCGCGAGGCGTACACCGGATCGATCCGCAGATCGCCGAAGAAGATCGTCGCGCCGAGACGAGAAAACAAAGACGCGTAACCTTCGACGAATCGGAGCGGCGGCGTCCGCACCACATCGGTGAACGGCAACACCGTGATCACCTCCGGCGCAAAAGTCGCGATCCGCTCCGCCGACGCAAGGAAGTCCTCCACCGTAGCCCCACCTGAGCCCAAGTTCAGGACGCCCACCGCGTGGGTGGATCGGAGGTGCTGAGCGATCAGCTCGACGTACGAGCTCTCGACCGAGCTCGCTCCCGCACCGCGCGTCGACGAAGATCCGAGCGCCAGATATCGAAGCAGAGCCGTCACCGGAAGCGTCACTTTAGTCCGCTTCGGCTACGGGCGTCGCGTGGGCCGGCCGATAAACAAGCCCGCACCCTCGAGGCCGGTGTAGACCGAATCATCGTGAAGGCCGAGCCAGGCATCGGCGGCGGGCGTCGCGAAGAGCTCGCTGTACACCCAAGCGTTGAACATCTGAAATGCGGAGGACGGTCTTTGCGAGAGCTCCTGGTGCACCTCGCGGCGCAGCAACAACTGATTCTTCACCGTGTCGATCGCCAATGAGCGCCGGAACGCGAGCACCATCGACTCGAACGCTTTCACCGAGAGGTGCGGATTCTCCGCGCGCATCAGCGCCAGCGTGTTTCGCGACAGCTCGATCTTTCCCGCGAAGTTGGTGAGCTTCGTCCACGCAATATCGGTCATCGCCGCCTTCAGCTCATGCGGAGAGATCAACATCGGTGCTTCGACGAAAGCCTTCGAGGGCGCAGTCATCACTGCGAGTGTTGCGGGCGCACGTCGCCGCGCGATCGTCTTCGGCACCAAGCCCTGACGCTCGACTTCGTTCGACCACGCGGTCTCCAGCTCACTCGCTCGCTGTTGGTGAGCGACCACCGACGGTCGCGACGACGCAAAACGCAGCTCCGCGATGAACTTCCCCGGCGAATAGAGACCAGGAATTGCGTCGAGCACGCGGCCTTGTTCATCGAGAATGTAGTGGACAGAGTTACCGGTGACCGTGCGACGCATGATGCGGCCGTCGCCGAAGTCGATCGTGATCACCGGAACGTCGCGCTCCGAGCTCCAATGCATCACGAAACGATCGCGCATCAATGCAGCGACTTGGGGATCTGCATAGAGCACAGTCCGGAAAAATCGACTGTTCGCACAAGAGAGCTCTTCGTTGAGATGACCGAGCATGCGCAAAGAGAGAATCGGGCGCTGCGTGCGTTGTGCTTCTGCTTTGGCGAGCTCGAGATCGGTGAACCAATAGAGACGTGAGACACTGCCGTAACGTTGTTGAGCGACGCGATCGATCGCTTGATCGATCGAGGCGAGCTCCTCACGTGCGAGATCCGCCTTCTGGCGGCGGGCGATCAATATTTCCAGACCGCTCGGTCCACTTTCGCGCAACGCGGCTTCGGCGTCGGGATCTTCTCCGCGGCTCCCGATGACGCGATCGGCGAGACCTTCGAGCGCCTCTTGCGGAGAAAAAGCGGTGAGCAACATCAGGGACAGCGCGAGCGACATGCCGCGACCTTACGCGCCCGCGTCGAGCCCGTGGGTAAAGCGAATGTAACAAGCGCCTCAGCGCGATCAAACGCGGCTGTGTTTCAGCGCCAGCGCGATCATCGCCTCGGTGAGATCGCCGGGACGGAAGCGCGAAAAGAGGTTCCCGCCCATGGTCGGTCCGGCGTGGTCCAGCTCCTCGAGCAAGACGATGCCGCGGGAGCCTGGGATGATCGAGTCGTCTCTCAACACCAGCCCATCACCATCTTTGTTATATCGCTCGCGCCCATAATACGCGCCGACGGCGGTGAGCGAGCCCGGATCGCGCGAGCTGGAACCGAGTGAAAACGTCGGGACACTTTGAGTAAAAGTGACACGTTCGCCGAGCAGCTCGCGGCGCTTCCTGTACGAAAGATCAGTCAACGCGTCCGGATCACCTTTGAACACTTGGCGGATGAAGCGACCCATCAATGCATCGAGCTTCGCATTTTCGGCGAGATCCGAAGCGACGGGTGTTCCGCCGAAAGGTGCCTGCATCGAGATGAAGGCCTGCACTTTGTCGTGGAGCTCCGGATACAACTGGAGCGCAGCGCCGGCATCGACGCCCCCTTTCGAGTGGCCGAGGAGCACGACTTTTTTGCCGGTCTCGCGTTCCAGCGCTTCGATCTGGGTCTTCAATGCAGCCGCGTTGGTGCGCACGCCGGCATCGGTGTCGATCTTCGCCATAGACACGTGTTTCAGGCCGCGTTCCTTCAAACGCCGCATGTTTTCGCTCATGTATCCCGGATAATGTTCGGTGAAGAGACCGGGCACGAAGAGATATGCAAAATTATCGGCGTCGTTGGGAAGAGTAGGCCGCCGCGCCTTCGCAGTTTGATGAAGCTCGATCAACTCATCATTCATCGAGCGTTGCGCGTAGTTCGGATCTTGCGCGAGCAACCAACCGATGTCCGCGCGCGAGCCGGGACTGTTCCGTATGAACAGCTCTTGCGGCATCGCGATCCGCCCGAAGATCTCACCTGCGCGCGAGCTCAGCGGAGGTTGTGCCACGGCGTTGATCCCGCCCAAAGACACGACACTTCGACCGAGCAGCTCTTCGGCGCGCGTAAAGAATCGTTGGGCGTCGAAGCCCCCGATCGGTAACGGCATCTCGCCCGGATTGTAGTGCGATCGCGGCAGATCACAAGACGCCTGCCGGCGGAGACTGTACTCCCGCCGCATGAAACATCTTCTTTGTTTCGTTTCGTTATATTCTTGGAGCTAATTCTCCAGAAGCTCGTCGAGGAGCTCGAAACGATTCGCATAGATCGCGCGAACCTCGGCCTCGAACGGAGTTCCACGCACCATCGCATAGATCCGCGCGGTCTCTGCCGCATCTTCACCGATATCGGTGCGCGAGTATCCCGAGGGCAATACACCATCTTCTTGCGCCGCCGCCGCGTAACGATCCCACTCGGCCCCTTCGTAGCGAAAGCGGGTCTGGCCGGCGCCGTCGACATAAGACGTCGGCGCACCCCAAGCACGGTGCGTGAGGATGTGTCCCGTCTCGTGAACCAACGTCGATGAGAAGAACTCGATCGGCGGTGTTCCTTCTTGTGGAAAGAGACGCACGCTCCCGTCCGCACCGGCCGTCATATAGCTGTTCGCGCCGCTCGCGAACGTCCCGTTTCTCGCATCCGGCGCGGTCTCCAAAATGATGCGATCGACCGCGGCCCGGTTCGCCTCCGGAATCGAGCGCAATCCGTCGACGACTTGTTGAACAGAAGGATGTGCACCTGAGCCCGGAACGACGTTATCCGGAACGATCACTTCGACCGTACGACCGTCGATCTGCACTGAATAACTCTGGCCTGCTGCTTGTCCAGCGAGGAAAGGATGACTGGTCGCTTGGGCAGGTCCGAGCGTCGCGTCGACCAGCGGCCGCGTGGAGCCCGGCGGCGGCGCGAGCACCTCGAACGGCGACTCGGCGCTGGTGAATTGGCGCAAACGCTCCGCCTGTTCGGTTGCGTTCATCGCGCGGAAGCTCTCGTCCTGCATCAGCGCATCGAGCTGACGGCGCGCAGGCTGGCTGATGTACGGATTTTCGCCACCGACATAACGAATGAGACGTTCTTGTTCGGCGAGATCGAGCGCCGTGAATCCGTCGCTCTCCACGGCGCCGATGATCGCGTTGCGTCCATTCACATCCGCGACATCGATATTCGCCGCGGTGATGATCCTGTCCTGGAGATCAGTGGGCAAATCGGTGAAACGCCGACTCTCCAAAAGGTCGGTCGTGGCGTCCACCGCTGCGCGACCGGCCCGGCCGAACGGGATTTGATCGAGCGCTTCGCGGCCGCCACGAATGAGCGCACGCACCGCAGAAGCTCCGATCCCTTGCGGAACCACCGCCGCCCCGATCGCCGCGGTCATCAGATCGAAGCCGACAGCTCCCGCCGTACCGGAGACACCATAGTTCTCGTACGCTTCGCGGTAACCGGCCAATAACAGGCTCGGATCTTTGACCACCTCCGCGAGTGCTTTGGCGGAATTCACCGGATCGGTGACCAGCGCTGCGATACTCTCTACAGAGGATCGTCCCGCCATACTGAAGCCGGCGCTGAACAGTGTTGCTTCGCGAACAGCAGGGTTGTTGAAAAAGTCTGCAGCGGGACCGACGTACGGACGATTCTTGTTCACTCCCGGCGCGGCCGGAAAAAATGTATCTGCGACCTCGGAGGCGAAACTGCGCACTGCGCCGGTCACGGCATGGTTGGCGTCCGCATACCAAGGATCGTCGGCACGTTTGATATCTCCGAAACGCTCATTGCGCATTTCGAACTGTTCACGCGTATTTTCTTCGATCAGCGAGGCCGAAGCTGGTTGTCCGCGCACGAAGTCTTCGAGATCCGAGCCGAAGTCTTCGAGCGCGGCGTCGAGGCCGTCGTCACCGCGTGCACCTTCGAGATTGTCGTCGAGAAGACGGCCGATCTCCTCTTCGACCATATTGTCGTAGTTGGCATGTGCAGTCGACCAATACGGTGATTCGCGCAGCTCCTCCGGCGGGTCCAACACCATCGTTTCCAACAAGTGTTGAAATCCGACCGAGGACGGCACGTCTTCTAGAGACTCTGCATCACGGACTGTACCGATCACCGAAGACTGAATCGTCGTTCTGAGCTCCGGATGATCGATGGAGAGCGCAGCGAGCGCCTGCAATTCTTGTTCGGTGAAGCCATTGAGATTGGTGCCACGCTGCGAAAGCTCGCGGTCGAGCGTCGCGGGATCCGACCACCGCGTGTACGCTTCTTGGGCCGCGCGTTGTTCCGGCCCGAGCGCAACTTGATCCGTCGGTAACGGTGCGGCCGTCGAAGCAGGCGTAGGAAGCGGTGCAGGCGACGCGGCCGGCGCATCGAAGTTTCGCTGCAACTGAAACGCCCGATACGAAGCCCCACTGTTCGCTGTGTGTCGGGCACGGCCGTCCATTGAGGTGGCCAACGTCGGCTTCGGAAGAGCAGGCGCAGGCGCGCTCGCGGGCACGAGGGGCGGAGTCCGAGGGAGCCCGTTCTCACGAACGGTGCGCTCGGTCCGATCTGCATCGACGCGAATTCGCCGCCGACCCAGTCCCTTCGTCCAGTGAGCCGGATCGTGCAAATGAGCGTTGCGACGGATCGAATTGGCCATCGAGAGGGCGTATGCCGCGGCCGACACGAGGATGCTTACACCTCGATTACGCGCAAGCGGCTCGCAATCGGAGGTGAAGCCCGCGCGTCAAACGTCAGCGGTTATCGTGTTTGCAATTCGTTTGTGCTCAAACTAATTTGCCGCGACGCGAACCATTCGATCAGAGGTGTTGATGCGCTTTCTGCGGACGCGGGCGCGGTTTTTGGCGCGCGGTGCGGCTCGTCTGCTTCTACGTTACGCTCCATCCGAAGCACAAAGGCTCTTCGCGCTGACGATCATCATCGGCATCGTCTGTGGCCTCGCAGCGGTCGCCTTTCATCTGGCGATCCGGGCGCTCGAAAACCTGGCCATCAACCGCGCCTACACCGCCAGTGCCTGGCCGGTATGGGTCATTGCCTCGCCTGCGCTCGGTGGCCTGCTTGCGGGTGTGCTCCTCCAATACCTCGCTCCCAACGCGCGGGGCAGCGGTGTTCCTCAAGTGAAGTTGGCCTTCGCCGCACCGAATGGACGCATTCGACTGCGGGACGCGGCGGCGAAGTTCGCGATCAGTGCGATTCAGCTCGGCAGCGGCGCGTCTCTCGGACGCGAGGGTCCCACGGTTCAGATCTGCGCAGGCATCGCCGGCAGCTTAGGTCGCGTGTTTCGCATCGCGCCTGACAAGATTCATCAATTGCTCCCCGTCGGTGTGGCGGCCGGAATAGCCGCGGCCTTCAATGCACCGATCGCTGCCGTGACGTTCACCATCGAAGAGGTCGTTGGGAAGCTTGATCAAACTATACTGTCCGGAATCGTCGTCGCAGCAGCATTCGCAGCGGTGATCGAACGAAGTGTGCTCGGAGAGCATCCGTTCTTTGCAGTTCCACAAACTCACGGTCTCGACGATCCCTACTCACTTCCGTTCTATGCACTTTTGGGTGTCGCTGCGGCAGTCGTCTCGATCACCTTCACCGACGCGCTGATAAAGACGCGTGCGCATTTTCTGGACAGCTCGCGCCTGCCACCGTGGCTTCGTCCCGCGCTCGGCGCCGCGATCGCGGGCATGCTCGGAGTTGCTGTTTTTGGGGCGTTCGGCACGCGAGGAATGACCGGCGGCGGCTACGACACGCTCGGGCGCGCGCTCTCCGGCGACCTGTCGGGACGCGTGTTGATCGTGTTGTGCGCGATGAAAATCGTGGCCACTGTCTTTTCGTACAGCAGCGGTGGAGCTGGAGGGATCTTCGCGCCATCGTTGTTCATCGGGGGAATGTTGGGTGGTGCGATAGCCCATCTCGACATGGCGATTCTCCACCACTCTTTGGAGACGAAGGCCGCATTCGCGCTCGTAGGTATGGGCGCGGTCTTCGCGGGCACGATCCGCGCGCCAATCACCTCGGTGTTGATCATCTTCGAGATGACTGGAAATTATGCGCTGATCTTACCGCTCATGATAGCCAACATGACCTCCTACGTGCTCGCACGTCATTGGCGCCACGATCCAATCTACGAAGCGCTGATCAAGCAGGATCGTCTGCGCTCCACGGGCCAAACCCCGGCGTCGAAGGTCTGACCTGAGCCTACTCGTACGCTAAAATCGTTTGTCCTCAAACCAATTTTAGTTTGAGCCCAAACTAAATGTTTGCTAGCCAGAACGGATGCTCGACACGCTCCAGACCGGCCCGCCCCGCATCGCGATGGTCTCCACGCACGGTTACGTCGCTAAAAATCCGCCGCTGGGAGCGGCCGATACCGGCGGCCAAGTCGTCTACGTTTTGGAGCTCTCGAAGAAGCTGGGAGAGCTCGGGTACGAAGTCGATATTTGGACGCGACGTTTCGAAGACCAAGCGTCGATAGAAGAAGTCTCCGAGCGCGTGCGAATTCTGCGTGTTCCGTGTGGAAGCCGCGAGCTCATTCCCAAAGAACATCTCTACAAAGCTTTGCCGGAATGGTGCGAACGCGCGCTCGCCGAGATCCACGGTCACCAGCTCTCCTACGAGCTGATCAACAGTCACTACTGGGACGCGGGCGTCGCGGGCGCGGAGCTCGCCACGAAGCTCGGCAGTCCCCATGTCCATACTCCACATTCGCTTGGCCGCTGGAAACGCGCACAGATGGAAGCGGATCATACCGGCGAAGCGGGGGCGCTCGAACGTGAGTTCAACTTCACGACCCGTATCGAAGCCGAAGATCGCGTGTATCACTCCGCGAACCTGGTCGTGGCCACGACACCCCCGCAAGAACAGATCATCGTCGACGAATATGGAGTTCCGCCCTCGCGTTGCCGCATGATTCCTCCGGGCTACGACGACACTCGATTCTTCCCCGTGAGCCTCGCCAGCCGGGAAGCGATCCGCGCCCGACTCGCCATCCGCGGACCAACGTTTCTCTCACTCGGACGTTTAGCGACAAACAAGGGTTACGATCTCTTGATCCGCTCCTTCCGTCTCGTGGTCGACCGCTTGCCCGAAGCGACACTGCTCTTGGCGATCGGCGGAGCAAGCTTGAGCCCCGCTGAACAGAAGCTCCTCGAAGAGCTCAAAATGCTCGCCGATGCCGAAGGATTGAGCGGGCACGTTCGTTTCCATCCTTTTGTTCCCGACGAGCTCCTCGCCGACTATTACCGCGCCGCGGATGTATTCGTTCTGTCGAGTCGTTACGAACCGTTCGGCATGACGGCGATCGAAGCGATGGCTTGCGGAACGCCGACGGTGGTCACGCTGCACGGCGGGCTTCACCAAGCGCTCACTTTCGGGAGACATGCACTTTTCGCAAACACCCTCGATCGCGAGGACCTCGCGATCACGATGTTGAAGCCCATACGTTTGCCGCGTTTGTCCGCACGCCTCTCGCGGATGGGCGCACACAAAGCGCGCAGCCTGTTCTCTTGGACAGGTATCGCCCATCAGCTCATTGGAGCGATCGAGCAACGGCCGGCGCCTCTATTCAAGCTTGCGGAGACCGAAATGGAGTGGGACGAGCCATGGAACGACGGGGACTGAACGCACCCATCAACACGCAAAAGATCCGACTTTTCTGCTCGGATCTCGACGGAACCCTGGTCGGAAATCCGGAGGCCAGCCGGCGTTTTGCGAAAGCTTGGTTGGCACTCGAGCCCGCCGCTCGGCCGAAGCTCGTCTATTCTTCGGGACGCCTGCTTCAACAATCGCTCGAGGTCATCTCGCAATCCGGGCTCCCCAAGCCCGACTATGTGATCGCGGGGGTAGGTACAGAAATCTTCGATATTACGGCCGATACTGTATTCGAAGAGCTCGCCGAGCTGCTCGATCCGTCCTGGGATCGGGAGAAGGTCGATCACATCGTTTCCCACTTTCCCGGCGTGACTCCGCAGCCACCGGAGTTTCTCTCCAAACACAAGTCGAGTTGGTATTTTCATCGCGCCAGTCCGGCGGAGATCGATCTGTTGAGAACCCGGCTCCTCGAAGCCGGCCTTCAGGTCACGGTCGTCTATTCCAGCCTCCGCGATCTCGACGTGCTTCCCAAAACCGCAGACAAGGGCAATGCGCTCTCATGGTTGTTGGCTCGGCTCGGCATTTCACCCTCGGAGACGCTCGTCGCCGGGGACAGTGGCAACGACTCGAGTATGTTCTTGCTCGACGGCGTCCGTGGAATCGCGGTGGAAAATGCACATCCCGATCTCTACGAAGCGATCGTACGTTTGCCGGTGTATTGCGCGTCGGCGGTGCTCGCAGACGGCGTGCTCGAAGGCTTAAAACACTTCGGGGTGATCGGCGCTGTGCCACCGCCGAGCGCCGGTGTTGCTCCACAAACCGCCCATAATCCCGCGTTAGCCAGGCTCGCAGACTCCGCGGACGTCAACCTCGTTTCGCCCTCTGAAGTCGCGTTGATCAACGAAGGTTATCGCCGTGCGGTCGAAGCGCTGAAAAAGAACATTACGCCGCTCGGTTTCTCCGCTTGTTCCATGGCCGACAATGACGTTGTCGGGACCGACGTCAACTATCGAAGTGTCTGGGCACGCGACGGCGCGATCACCATCCTGTTCACCCGCGATCTCGATGACCGGCTGATTCGCGAAGCGCAAAGAAATACTCTGATGACGCTCTTCGATGCGCTCAGCTCGCGGGGACAAGTGCCCGCAAACGTCCGCATCGACGATGGCGTGCCCGACTATTCCGGCGTGGGTGGAGTCTGCGCGATCGACGCGCCGCTGTGGGCGGTGATCGCTTTTCACGCTTACGTTCGCGCTACTGGAGAGCTCGAGCTTCTCGAACGGTACGCGGGAGCGCTCGAGCGGGCGATGGATTGGGTCGGCGCACACGACGGCAACAACAACGGACTGCTGGAGATTCCGGAAGCGGGAGACTGGACCGATCTCTTCGGGCGTAGCTACGAAGTGCTCTATGACGAGGTGCTCTGGTACCGCGCACAAGTCTGTTACGCTCGCCTCCTCGAGCTGCGCAAAGACTACGATGCTGCCGCAGAATATCACCGCTGTTCGCAGCGCACCCGCAGCGCCTTATTGGGCCGGTTTTGGCCGTCGACGAACATCCACGTCGACCACGGACCTCGTTCTTTTGCAGATCAACAATTCTCCGTCGGCGACGCGCGTTATTTGCTCGCGGAGATCACACCGTTCAATTTCAACTGGCGTTGCGACGTCATCGGCAACGTGCTCGCATTTCTCTTCGGCGTGCTCGATGTCGAACGGGCCCAGATCGCGTTTCGGTTCATGTGGGGTGTCGGAGTCAATCAACCGTATCCTGTCGCGAATCTCTATCCCGTTGTGCAATCCGGCGATCCCGACTGGAAGCCGTACTATATTGTGAATCTCCAGAACCTTCCGCATCACTATCACAATGGCGGAATTTGGCCGTTCATCGGCGGAATGTGGGTTCGTTTCGTGCAGCGCCTCGGCCTGCATGATCTCGCCTGCCGTGAGCTCCACCGCCTCGCCAGCGCTAATCGCGAAGGCAAAGTGCATGAATGGGAGTTCAACGAGTGGCTTCACGGAGGGACCGGCCGGCCTATGGGTAAGGCCTATCAGGCATGGTCGGCCGCGTCTTTCGTGCGTGCCTGCCATGAGCTCGGATTCGGAGACGCCCGAAAACCTGGGGGCTCAGATGACGACTGAAAAAACAAAGAGCCGAGTGCTGCTCCTGCTCGAAAGTTTATGGATGCGTGCGGATCACGTGCGCGAAGCTGCAGAGTTTGCGCGGGCACGAGATACGGAGCTCGAAGTGCGGCTCGTCCCCAGCTTGAACGATGCGCCGCTCGGTATGATGCGCCGGACGGACCGCGCGCTCCTCCAAGATCTGCAGACTATGGTCGAAACTGCAGATCCCGAAGCGAAAGCAAAATTCTCCCTCGATCGCAGTGAGAACCATCTCCAAGCTCTTTCCCTGGCGACGCGCGAAGAAAGTGAGCTGATCGTTACGGCACATCCGAGCGCGACCAGCCTGCGCAGCGACGCCGCGACCTTCTTACTTCGACACACGATGATTCCGCTCTTGATGGTCCGGCCCACGCTTCCGACTCAGCACATCGTCGCGGCGACCGATCTGATCGATCCGAGCCTACCCGCGCTCGACTCCGCCTGGACGACCGCTCAGCGCCGCCGCTGGAAGCTGACGACCGTGCATTGCCGGTCGCCGCTGCTTCCCTCGGTCCCGATCTCGCCCTTCGAGTCGGGAGACGCGTTCATCGAGCCCGCGGAGTCTGCACGTCGTGCTCTACAGAGGGCCCATGAATCGCTGGGGATCGAACGCGGCGTCGAGGGGGTCGTCACGCTCCCACCGACGGCACGGTCCATCCTCGAGCACGCCCGGCGTGCACGCGCGGAGATGTTGGTGATCGGCAATCACCACCGCACGTGGCTACGACGGCTATTTTTCGGCAGTACCTGTGAATCGGTCGTGCGAGCCTCGCCGTGTTCAGTTCTGGTGGTACCGGCGGGCGTTTAAAGAACGAATTACAAACTGAGCATACAGGCGCCGCCGATACAGACCAGCGGCGCCTGACAATCGAGATCGTCCGCACAATCGACCTCGCTTCCATCTTGGACCGAAGCATCACCGCCCGAGGTAGTCGCTGCATCGCGGCTCGTGGCGTCGCCGATTCCGGCATCCCCAGGCGACTCCTCTTCTTCGCAGCTCTCGCCGGCCGCCCGGACTGCAGAATCGAAATGAATGTTCGACGATCCGTCGAAGCGCGCATTCTTCGCAAACAAAGCGCCGTACAAAGTGGACGAGGCATCGAAACGAACGTTCGCGCGCGGTGCATAAAGGTTGCCGCCGAAGATCGCGGAGGCACTCAGCACGATTTCGCCGTCGCCTCCGACATAGGTACGCACTTTCGAGGGTCGCGAAGCATCACCGAAACGTGCGGAAGCGCCGATGGAGAGCGAGCCGCGTACGAACAGATCGACTTCTGCGTCATCACCGTCGAGCATGAGGTCGAAGTTTCCGCCGATCGTCAGATCACCGTCGACGAAGAGCACCGTGCGGCCCTCTACGACGATCGTCAGCCCACCGGGTTGTACCAAACGAGTGAGATAATACCGGCCGCAGGGAAGGCGCAGAGTGCCGGGACCTCCATCCGCATAAGCGGTCGAGGTCAACGTGAACGACGTCGATGAGGTCCCCGCACGGGCGTCATTGTCGTTGTGCATCGCTCCAAAAGTGGTGAGTGCGGCAACGTCCAAAATATCATCCTGGCCACAAGGACAGGGCGCAAAAGAGGTGATCGGTTCCCGGACGGTCGGCCCGTCGACGCGGACGTTTTGCGCTACCGTCGCAGTCGCGGGAACGTGGAGCTCACCGGCGATCTCGAAACGTCCCAATACGTCGCCGTTGATGAACGCGTTGCGGCCGATCGACGTCGAAGAGTTGTCTTGTCTCGCGGGCCCGTCCGCATAGAGCGTGCTGGAGATCGAGCTCTGCGGTCCAACACTGAATCCGCCGCCACCTGCGTAGGCCGCGCCGTGCACGGTGAGCTTTCCGTCCATCTCGAGGCCGGCGTTCACTCCGAGGTGACCATCGCTGCTCCTGTTCGATCCGCCGTACGGCCCGACGCGCGAATCGAAGGCGTCGAGCTCCAAACCGGATTGCGCACTGATCGTCTCACAGGCACAGAGCGCGAATTGAAACGTCTCTTCCGCGATCTCGCCGGCACATTCGCCGCTCGCACCGACGGTGACCACCGAGCCTGCACCGCGACAAAATTCTGAGAGCGATTGTTCGAGCGGATCGCCGCCATCGGTGAGCAGAGAGCCGTCCGGACCGATCGCGGCGCCGTCTGGATCGAACGCGCCATCGGGATCGAGCGCGCCGTCGAGCCCATTGGACGTCGAGCCGTCGTCGCTGATCGATCCGTCGTTTTCGACGCTGCCCGGATCCTCGGAGGAGCACGCACCGAGACCGGTCGCAAGGCACAGCAGAAGCGCGGCGGGTATACGCATGCGCGAGAGAATAGGCCAATGCGCGCAGGCTCACACCGCCAGAGCTCGGGTTACCGTATGCGCACCGAATACGAGCCGCCGCCCGGGATACCTGGTCCGAAGGCCAGCTGTCCGATCGGACATGGCGATCCGGGCGTGGACGGCATCGATCCCTTCATCTTGAAGGTCAATGGGCCGAGGGCTGCTGACCTTACGGACAGCGCCGGCACCCGTCCTTAGGCCACTGCTCCCGATCCGGGCACATTGCGTGCTAGCATGCTCGCGTGACGCAGGGACCAGGACGCGAGGCGACGCGCGTCATCTCCAAACATGGCCGAGTCGAGCGTTACGTCCGCAAGTACAGGCTGAAGATCCGCGGGCATGACGGCCGCGAATCGGTGAAAGACGTCGCGCAGGATGTCTTGCGCGCGGGTGCTCAGGCGGGCAACGACCTGATCCTCGAAGACGAAGCGGTCAGCCGGATCCACTTCGAAATCGCCGCCGAAACGTTGGGATTTCGGCTCCGCGATCTCGGAAGCACCAACGGCACTTTCGTCGACGGAAACCGCGTTCTCGATATCTACCTGAAGAGCGGCGCACGTATTCGTGCGGGACGATCGACGATCGAGCTCGAGGTGCTCGACACCGAAGCGCAGCTCCCGCTCGACGCCGGCGAGAGCTTCGGCCCTTTGCTCGGCGGCAGCGCACCGATGCGACAGATGTTCGCGATACTCCGCCGCGTCGCGATGGGCACGACCACGGTGTTGATCGAAGGTGAGAGTGGCACCGGCAAAGAGTTGATCGCCGAAGCAATTCACACCGCTTCACCGCGCGCCGACGCCCCGTTCACCGTGTTCGATTGTTCCAGCGTCCCCGCGACGTTGATGGAGAGCGAGCTCTTCGGCCACGAAAAAGGCGCGTTCAGCGGGGCAGACACACGGCGCATCGGCCGGATCGAAGAAGCCGAGGGCGGCACCCTGTTCCTCGACGAGATCGGCGAATTGCCGTCCGAGCTCCAGCCCAAACTTTTGCGCGTGGTCGAGGCGCGAGAGTATCGCCCCCTCGGCAGCACTAAAGTCCGCAAAGTCGACGTACGTATTGTCGCAGCCACGAATCGCGATTTGGCGATGGAAGTGAATAGAGGCACTTTTCGTCATGATCTCTATTATCGACTCGCGGTGGTGCGAGTCGCAGTGCCACCTCTCCGCGCACGGACTGAAGACCTGCCGCAATTGGTACAGTTCTTTTTGCGCCGCGCGGTCGCCGATCAGACGATGGCGAACAACATGTATTCGCAGATGCCGCCGGACGTTTGGGAACTGCTCTCGGCCTATCCTTGGCGGGGCAATGTCCGCGAGCTGAGGAACCTGATCGAAAGATCAGTGGCCATTGGGACGGGTGACCTGGCCCGAGATCTCGCCGGCGAGCTCGGTCTGCAAGCAGCACCACGCGCTGAGAGTCCCGCACTTGCCACGCGCGAAGGCGACAACTTCCAAGACGCCAAAGCTTCAGTGCTGGCGGAGTTCGAACGCGCCTACTTCGCCAAGCTCTACGCGGACTGCAGCGGCAACATCAGCGAGATCTCACGCCGCTCCGGGATGGAACGCGCCCGCGTCCGCGGTTATCTGCGCCGGCACAACCTCGATCGCCGCTGATCAAGACAACAGGTGAACGGCAACCCAGGCTGTCACCAGCACAACGAGCGTTAGACCGATCGCCAGCGGCCATCTCGAGCCCTTCGGCTTCGCAGCGATCTTCGCCAACGCGTTTTGTACTTCGAGCGCAGTGCGCGGCCGATGCGCCGGCTCGAAAGCACACATCCGCGCCAAGAGCTCGAACAGCTCCCGAGGTACAGTCACCTCGGCCAGGTGGCTTTCCAGCAGCTTGCGCGTCGATACCTGGTCTTTCGGACGATTCAGGAGCGTTTCGTGCCCCAGCAGCTTTTTTCCCGTGAACAGCTCCGCGAGCACCGCGCCGAGCTGGAAGAGATCCGTGCGCGCGTCGGTCGACCGGCCCTCAATCTGCTCCGGTGCCATGTAGCTCAGCTTCCCTTTGATGACGCCGGCGCGCGTCTGAAAAGCACGACCTTCGAATTTGGAGAGTCCGAAGTCCAACAACTTCGCCTCACCTGTCCGAGAGATCAGGATATTTTCCGGACTGATATCTCGGTGTACCAGTGCAAGCTCCGGAAGCGAATGTGCGTAGGCCAAAGCCGAGCTGATCTGGAGCCCGATTTGCAACACCTCCTCGAGCGGAAGTGCACCGCGTTCGTCCCGAAGATGTGCGAGATCCATCCCATCGATCAGCTCGAAAGCAATAAACGGCACACCGTCGATCTCGCCGGAGTCGAGGCTCCGCACGATATGCGGATGCTGGAGCACGCGTGCGATCCGTGCTTCTTCGATGAACATTTCCTGATATTCAGGATCGTGCTCCAGCGCAGGCGCGAGCCGCTTGATGACACACGACACACCGGCTCGCGAAGCCCGATAGACTTCGGCCATTCCGCCTTGCCCGAGCAAACTGTGCAATTGATACTCACCAAATGCACCCTCATCGTCCCGGGCGCGCGGCGGCTTTGGATTGGAGTGCAGCAGAGTCTCGTCTTCCTCCGCGAGCACCACGGTGCGTTTCTTCGCGCTGCGTGGAATCGGAGCACGTTCGGTCTGCGGAACAGGTGTCTCCTCGAAAGTCGCTTCATCCACGCTGAAAGAAGCGTCGTTCTTTTCGGTCGCGTCCAGATCGTCTGGAAAGAGGTCCGTGATCCATCGAGCCACCTGCATTCGGGTGGCCGCCTCTACTGACCTAAGGGACAGGTTCTCCGAAGCCCGACCCGTGAGCTCCGCGAGCAGCGCCTCGACCTTTTCGACCGAACCCTCGACCTCCGTCCGCGTCACCACCGTCCGGCCCGTGGCCAACACCACCACGCCTTCCGGGAGCATCGAGAACGGATCAAAGCCGAGGGCGTCCTGAAAAATGCGCGCCGCGATCGGCAACGCGAGCCGTGCACGATCGGCGCGTAGGCGATCGCGGATCGCAATGAGAGTCTTGCCCTGCCCCCGCCGGTCGATACACGGAGCTTAGCGCAGCGCCGGGGCGAACGACACCAATCGCTCGGCGTTCTCCCAAACGTAGAGCGTGGCGCATGCATCGCATGACAGAGGGCCCATGTTTCGTGGCTTCGCCTTTTTCGCCCTCCTCTGTTTCAGCACGGCGGCGCTCGCCGAGGACGACGAGCCGAATGTCCCTGAATTCAAACCCGCATTCAAAGGACAAAACCGCGCGCCCCGCTTGCTCACCACCACGCGGTTTCGCGTGGTCGAAGTCGCCGAGGAGCTCGACAAACCTTGGGCGATCGCCTTCCTCCCCGACAAACGGATGTTGGTGACAGAGAAAGAAGACGGGAAGCTCTACATCATCACCGAACAAGGAAAGAAGTCGGAGCCGGTCGAAGGGCTCCCCAAAGTCGACGGACGTGATCAAGGTGGTCTGCTCGATGTCGAAGTTGCCCCCGACTATACAAAGAGCAACCTGATCTATTGGACATACTACGAACCTCGCGAAGGCGGGAACGGGCTCGCGGTCGCGCGCGCGAAGTTGGTCGACGGACCAAAGCCGCGGATCGAAGGACTGCAGATCATCTTCCGCATGATGCCGACCTTGGATTCGACGAAACACGCGGGAGGCCGCCTGGTCTTCGCTCCCGACGGGAAACTATTCGTCACACTCGGTGAACGTTCGATCCTCGAAGGACGCAAACAAGCGCGCGATCTCGCCAGCCACTTCGGAAAAGTGGTGCGCATCCATCCCGACGGTACTATCCCAAAGGACAATCCGTACGTGAACAAAGCCGGCGCGAAGCCCGAGATCTGGAGCTCGGGACACCGCAACATTCTCTCGGCCGCGCTCGACGGAACAGGCCGCCTGTGGATTGTCGAGATGGGACCGAAGGGTGGCGACGAGCTGAATTTGGTGGAACGGGCCAAAGATTACGGTTGGCCGACGATCGGTTACGGCGAAGAGTACAGCGGCAAGCCGATCCACACCTCGACACAAGAGAAGGGCCTCGAACAACCGGTGTATTACTGGGATCCGGTCATCTCGCCGAGCGGCATGACGATCTACTCGGGAAACCTGTTTCCAGAATGGAAAGGCAACATCTTCATCGGCGGTCTCTCCAGCAAGGCGCTGGTGAGATTGGTGCTCAAAGGAGATCGCGTGATCGGAGAAGAACAATTGCTCACTGATCGGAAGGACAGGATCCGTGAAGTCGTGCAAGGACCTGAAGGAGCGCTCTATCTTCTGACGGATGACGGCGACGGCAAGCTCTTGAAGATCCTGCCGTCGCCGAAATGAGCATTTAGCGGATACCGATTTGGGTCTGGCGAAGGACGCCGTCGCCCAGATCGATACGGATCACGTAGGTGCCTTCGAGCCAGCCGTGGGTCGACAGGTTGAAGCTGTAGTGTCCACCCGCCGCGGTCTGATAGCGGAACGTATTGCCGCTGTCAGCCGGAGACGTCGACTCTGCCGCATTCACGTCACCGATGACTCCACCGGTGACCTGCGCCCAATACAAACGTGCAGTCAGGTTGTTGATGCCGGCGCTCGCTCCGGTGAGTTGGAACTTCACCGGGATATTGCGCTGCCATTTGAACACCGACGAACCGTCCGCGGCGATCGGCGGGACCACACCCGAGTCGCTGAACGTCACGCTGACCGTGAAGCTCTTCGGCTCGCTGGTGTTGCCTGCGCTGTCGGTCGACGTGCAACGCACGACCGTCTCGCCCGGCGCAAACATGGTTCCTGAAGCCTGCGTGCAGCTCACCGGACGCGATCCATTGACCGAGTCGCTCGCTGAGGTCGCGAAGCTGACGACACGTCCATTCGCCGTGTTCGCGATGACTGCGATATTCGCCGGCACCGCGACCACCGGAGCGGTCGTGTCGCGCACTTCGATCGTGAACATCGCCGAGCCGATGTTTCCGTGGCCATCGTTCGCCGAACAATCGACTTCGGTCGCACCGATCGGGAAGATCGAGCCGGAGGCCGGAACACAGGTTACCGCCACGTTGCCGGCTGCGATGTCGAGAGCGCTCGCGGAGTACGCGACCGCGGCACCAGAAGCGTTCGCCGCTTCTGCGGTGATCGTCGCGGGCACGGTCACTGCCGGTGCAGTCGTGTCGACCACCATCACCACCAAGGTGCCGTCGGTCGAGTTGCCCTTCGCGTCCGCCACCGAACAATACACAATCGTATCGCCGAGTGAGAAGACCGAGCCCGACGCCGGGAAACAGGTCGGGGCGAGATCGCCGTCGACGATATCCGACGCAGCCGCGGTGTAATTCACCACAGTTCCAAATACGCTATTCGACTCTGCGCTCGAATCGATCAGGTTCAACACGGGATCCGTCGTATCCACCACGTTGACCGTGAAGGACGCACGAGATGCGTTGTTGTCGCGGTCGATTGAAGTGCAGCTCACCTCGGTCGCGCCGATGGCGAACACCGAACCGGTCAGCGGCGAACATTCGACCACCGCGTCACCGTCCGAAAGATCAGTCGCCGAGCTCGCATATTCGACCACTGCGCCGTTTGCGCCGGTCGCTTCGATCGTCGTCGCACCCGGCACCGTGATGAACGGAGGCGTCACGTCGAGGAGCAGGTACTCCGAGAAATGGAACGCCTGCGTCGTGACGCGCACGAATTGCTGGCCGAACGGATTCGAGTAGATCGCGGTGCTGGTGCAGCGTCCGTCGGCCGACTGATTCGGCAGCGGCGGAGTCGCCAGACAGTTCGGGATCATGATCAATTGGCCGTTCGGCTCACGCACCGAAATGGCGATCGTGTGATTGTCCACTTGAGTCGCAAAGTTCGCGTACGGAATCACGAACGTGACAGTCGCGATCTCACCATTCGGCGGATAATACGGGTTGAACGCGCCGATCTGGATGTCATACATCGAGATCACCTGTCCGCCCGTTCCGCTGGTGGTGAGTACACGGAAGTCCGGCGTCATCGTCCGGCCCGCAATTGTCACCGTCGTCGGCGTCGCTCCACCGATGAAGCCCGGAGGCAACACGACGGTCGCTGCACCGTTGCCGGTGACGATCGTCGACTCTTGTCCCGGCGTCGCAACACCCACGCCGTCATTCGACGGAGTTGCGTTGTTCGGCAGCTGATCACACACGTTGCCGATACCGTCATTGTCCGTGTCCGCCTGATCCGGATTCGCATCGCGCACGCAGTTGTCGCAGAGGTTTCCGCGGCCATCACCATCGATGTCGACTTGGTCCGGATTGAACTGCGCACAGTTGTCGGTGTCGTCGTTCGCGCCGTCGCTGTCGGAGTCATCACACGCGTCGCCGAGCGCATCGCCGTCGCGATTCGCCTGTGCTCCGTTGGCGAGCATCGGGCAGTTGTCGCCCGCGTCGTTCACGCCGTCGTTGTCGTCATCGGCGTCGCAAGCGTCACCTTCGGCATCCGCGTCGTTGTTCGCTTGATCATCATTTGCCGCGAGAACGCAGTTGTCGTTCGCGTCCGAGAGGGCGTCGTTGTCGTCGTTCCCGTCGCAAGCGTCACCTTCGGCATCACCGTCGTTGTTCGCCTGATCGCTGTTCGCCAAGAGCGCACAGTTGTCGCTCGCGTCGGCGGCACCGTCGTTGTCGTCGTCCGCATCGCACAAGTCGCCTTGTGCGTCGCCGTCGTTGTTCGCCTGATTCGAGTTCGCGGTGTTTGCACAGTTGTCGGATCCGTCGGCCACGCCGTCGTTGTCGTCATCCGTGTCGCAGACATCGCCCTGGGCATCAGCGTCAATGTTCGACTGAGAACCGTTCGCGATCATTGGACAGTTGTCCGAGCCGTCCGCGACACCATCGTTGTCGTCATCGGTGTCGCACGCGTCGCCTTGTGTATCACCGTCGAGGTTCGCTTGGTCCGCGTTGGCGACGGTCGGGCAGTTGTCGAGATCGTCGTCGGCGCCGTCCTGATCCTGATCCGCAGTGACCACACCGTAGATCGGACCGGCCGCATCGCTGCTCGCACCGTTGATCGATTGAACGAAGGTCAACGCGTGATTGCCGACCGACAGCGAGATCGAACCGATGAAATTTCCGGCCGGATCCGCGGTCAACGAACCGATCGGGCTTCCGTTCGAGAAGACGGCGATCGCCGCGTTCGGCAATCCGCTTCCGATGATCGAAAGCGAAGGCGCGCGGTGCGTGAGCGAGAAGCCGCCCGACGGTGAAGAAATCGTCACCACCGGCGGACGAACGGTGACCGTGATCGGTCCGGTCGCCGGGCTCGTTCCGCCCGAGCTCGACTGCACGAAGGTCAAACCAAAAACACCGTAAGGCAGAGTCAACGCGGTAGAGAAACCGCCGCCCGGCGGAATCGTCAGCGTACCGATGTTGCTCGAGCCGTCACGCATCGTCAGCGTGGCACCTGCTGCGCCGCTGCCGCTGACCGTCACCAAAGGATCGAACGTCACGAGACCGTTCGTCGGCGCAGTGATCAGCGGCGCCGGTGGAGGCGGAAGCGCATTCACGATCAAGGTGCCGGTCGACGCCGAGCCCGCGAGCTCGAGACCTGCATTGTTGTAGCCGCCGTACACTGCAGAGATCGACTGATTGCCTTGCAGCGTGACCGGAACTTCCCAGTTATATGCAAAAGCGCCCGTCGAGGGATCGGCAAACACGGTCCCGATCGCGACGCTGCCGTAATAGAACGTCAGCGAACCTTGCGTGACCGCACCCGCGGCACGCGTCACTGAAGCGCGCAGATTCAACACGTTACCGGCAGTCGCCGTCGCACCCGCGCCGGAGACCCAAGTCGTGGTGGTCGCGAGGGCGGTCGTTCCCGGAAGATTGCCGGCAACGATGTTTACGACTGCGGTGTTTTGAACAACACCATTCGGGCCGGTATATGCAGTCGTGACGGTCACCGGAATCAGCGAAGACGCCGGGATGCCCGGAGGCAACACCACGACGATCTGCGAGCTGCCCGTTTGGCCAGGTTCGAGCGTCAGCGTCGGTGGATTCGCGGTGAGGTTACAGCCGCTGATACAACCGTTCGGATCGATGTTGTATGTGTTGGTGACGTAACCGGTGTTGGTGACGTCGATACCGAAGCTGATGTTTTGGCTGGTTCCACTGTTCGAGTTCGCCGACGCACCGTTCGTGGTGGTCGTCGCTTCGACGTTCAAAATGCCGTAACACGCCATACCGAGCGCCGCGAAGGTCGACGGAATGTCGTGCGTGATCGCGCCGCCGACGCTCCACGAGCCGTCGACCGCCTGCACCGCGGCCAAGAAATCGAGCGCATCGTCGACGATCGGAGTTTCGTCGATCCGCACGCCCGCGAGGCACAAAGCGTAGATCGCTTCGCCGGTGGAGAGCGCGTTGTTGCCCAGACCCAGCGACGGTTCCGCCCAGGCGGTGTCCGTGTAACGTCCGAGGATCGCGTCACGCAATTCGGCGGCGAGCGCGTTGTTCGACGGCTTTTTGCCGGCAGCGTGCATACCGATCATCGTGTAGACGAGATCTTGCAGCGCGTAGCCGCCGTTGCTGCGGACGTACTGACCTTCCAAGGAATCGACGAGCGAGGTGAGGAAGGCGTTGTAGGAGTCGCGCTGAACCTGCGTGAGCGTCGGATCAGTGGTGATCAACAACGCCGTTGCGGAAGCGACCATCGCAGTCGGCTGAATCCAGTTCCACGTCGTCGGCGCCGAGCCGTGATCTTGCGGCAAGAAGTACGTGGTGCGGCCGGCGTGTAAAAGGCCGTCGTTGGGAAACTGATAACGATAAGAGTAAGGTGGGCTCGAAGGAATCGGGAGCGCATAAGGACCGGTGTATGCGGCAGAGCCCGTATAAGCCGGATGATAGTCGCCGCCCATGACTGCATATCTCATCCAATCAACGCCGCGGCGGACTTGCGAGAGATACTGAGTGCTGCCGGAGAAATGTGTATATCCGGCGAGGCCCCAAAGCTCATATCCACCTTTGGAGAAGCGGAGCTGATAGCCCGGATCGTGAACCCAATAACCTGCTTGTGCAGACGAAGAACCGCCGCACGCATAGTATGCAAAGCCTCCGAGCGTCGGGGGACACTGCTCACCGGCGATCCACGCCGCGAGATAACCCGTGCCGTTTCCGAAGAACGTGCCGTTGGTGATGCCGCCGGTGGTGTTCACGGTCAAACCGTTGTGCGCGCCGAGCGCGCCGCCGAACAAAGGCATGCCGCCGCGGTGACAAGCCGCGCATCCGTTCTGTTGTACCCAGTGTGTCGCGTCGGGGACCACGAAGCCGAGGCCGCGCTGCGCGGAGCTCGTCGCTTCGATCCCGGTCAGAGATTCTTTGTGGGTTCCGGTGCTGATGCTGTCGCCCTCGCCGGATCCGGTGTTACAAGCGGTCGCGAGCAAAAGCGCGCCACCCAGAGTGCTCCATAGGCTTCGATTCACGTTCCCTCCCTTTTGTCCGAAGGCGGGACTTATATCTCCGTTTTGAGATCTTATTCAACAACTCAGAAAGACACGCATCAAACCAGTGCGTGCGTGTGCGCGGTTCTGGCAATAATTGGTGTGTCACGGCGAAGGGCCTTGCGGCACGCTCCGAGAGCTCCTTCGCGCGTAGCCGCGAACGCGAAACGGGTCGCCTCGAGCTCGCATTTCAATCCTCGCGCAAGCGATCTCCGAAGCCTCGAATCGAGACGTCCGCAGCCTGCCCAAACGGCCAGGTGGGCCGCGCTTTTGTCACCGCTTCGTCATCGCAGTTTATTGAAGCTTCAAAAAGTCGCGATGCGCTCTTCAGAAACTGCGTTCTTGTTGCAACACCGCGCTGAGCACGTTCACGCGTTGCGCGCAGAAAACAGGATCTCGAAGAAATGGCACGACGCCTGCTCAGGCGGCGGACGTCATGAATGCACAATTACGGAACTTAGTTCGCCTGTTTAGTTTTTCCACGGTGTTCGCTTGTGGTGGTGAGCCCGAGCAAACAAACAACAATCAACCACCGCCGCCGCCGCCGCCACCCGCGGCCGAATATTGTGACGGCTACGAGCGTGGCTGCGAACGCCAAGTCGAATGCGGAGTCGTCGTCTACAACCATGCTTCGACGAAAGAAGAGTGCCTCGCACAAACCGGATGCGCGTTGGTCGACACTGCAACGCTGGCCGCACAAGGTATCGAGCTCGACCCTACAAAGATCACCCAGTGCAAAACGAAGATCGACGTCTTGTCGTGTGAAGCGCTCGCAGAGTTTCGCGGCGGCACCCCGCGCGGCCTCGAGAGCTGCGGAACGTTCACCCGCGGAACGATCGACGAAGGCGAAGCGTGTAGTAGCCTCGGCTTCGAGGCCTGCGTAGACGGGACGACCTGCGATTTTGGTGCGGGTCAATGTCCCGGCATCTGCAAACGTATCCACACCGCATGTACTCAAGACGGGTGCGCTGAAAACGAATACTGCAGTTACACGACCGGAGAGTGCACCGCCCAAGGTCTCGAAGGTGCGAGCTGCGAACCAAACTACGTCAACGATCAAACGCGCCGCAGCTGCGCCGGCGGGCTCCACTGTTTATCGGTGATGGATCAGGGGGCGACGTGTACTGCGCGAATTCCGCTCGGTGAAGCTTGTGATCAGTCGATCGACGTCGAGCTCTGCGCGGAAGGTTCGTACTGCGATCCGACGACTGCCACTCCGACGTGTGTCGCCCGCCTCGAAAAAGACGTGACTTGTGGCTTCATCGGCCAGTGCCGTGAAGATCTCTACTGCGACTTCGGCACGAATTTGTGCAGCGAGCAGAAAGAGCTCGGAGAGTCGTGCAACGATTCGGCGGGCAGCTGCGTGCTCGGCCTGATGTGTACTGGCGGGGTTTGCAAAGTTTCGGGTGAGGTCGAAGCACCGGTCGAGCCGAAGACGATCGCCCGCGAAGGTGAAGAATGCGGAGTGGGGGTGGTCTGCGGCCTCGGTTTAGTGTGCGCACTCGACGCGGAACAAAACGCGTTTTGTGCACCGGCATTCGGTCCGGGCGCGGAGTGCGAAGCGGTCAACGACGCCTTCTCGTGTGCCCGCGGCTTGTGCGACTTTTCGAGCAACGTTTGTCCGGAGATTCTCGAGGTCGGGGACGCGTGTGCACCGGACGGGCTCTACACCGGATGCCCGTTCGCGTTGTGCATCGACGGCCGCTGTGCTGCGGTTGAAGAGATGAGCTGCGGCTCAGCGGGCTGAGCAGGCCTCGCCGTTCGCCACCACGCGCGCGCCAGCGATCCTCTCCGCCCTTGGAAATCATGAAACCGATGAACGCGCGACGTTCACTCTTGCGGTGCCTCCCAGCGGGCGAGCTTGGCTCCCGGCGGTAGACCTCGCTTTCCTTGCAGCATGTGGTCGAACGCGGCTTCGCTGACACCGTTGGGAAATTGCACTTCGAGGCCGAAGCGATGCAGTTGCTCTTTGCGGCCTTCGAGCGCTTGGCTCGCGCGCTGAAACGACTTCAGCTCTTCAGCGGTGATGCTGCGCGGCGTGGTGTCGGGGGTCGCGTTGGGATCGGCGACGACTCCGGCTTCGTTTAGGCCGGAAGGCAGTTTGTTCTTTGCGAGGGAACGCGCAACGACGCCCGTGAGCCCGCGATCGCTGATTCCGGCGGTCACCGCCTCGATGTCGCGATGATTGAAGGTCCGGTCGTCGCCACCGAGCTTGTCGGGCGCCATCATCGATCGCATCAGCTCGACGGCGCTCTTTTCTTCGGCGCTCAGCGGAGGGTTCAGCTTATCGATGACGGAGGTGATTCCTTCGCGTGCGCGGTGCGTCCAGGTTTCGAAGGTGTCGGTGATCGGCTTGGCGAGATTGCGGAACAACGACTGCCGAGCGATCACTTCGGGCTCTGCGGCACGCACCTCCGCGGGTCGATCGACGTAACGTGCGGTATCTGCGGTGGTGGCATCGACGGCTGGAAACATGTGCCCATTGTCGGCAGGACCTGCGAAAATGTTGAGAGCTCGGGATCACCGCGGTTTCGTTCCCGCGGTTGGTGAACGCGTCCTTGACTGTACAGTGGACTGTTCACTCGCGGACGCCGAAAAGAATGCGATCCAGGGAAGCGCGCCCGCAGAGATAGAGATCGAGGAGGCCGTCCCCGTCGAGATCGCCGGCTTCTGCGTCGAGCCCGAATCCTTCGAATGCACCGGGCAACATTTGTGTCGAGCTTTCGACGAAGTTTCCTCGACCGTCGTTCGCGAAAGAGCGCCACGGTGCGGGGACCAGGCCGAATTCGGCAGTGTGCGTGTTCGAGGTGAGGATATCGAGATCGCCGTCGTCGTCGAGGTCGATGAAGTCGGCATCGAGGCTGGAATCGTCATCATCCGCTAAAGTGTCTTTGACCGTGTAGTGTCCGGTGCCGTCGTTCTCCAAGAGCCGGTTGAGCGGTGCGCGCGGGCCGAACGCGGTGTTGGCGAAGACGAGATCGAGATCGCCGTCGCCGTCGATATCGCCGAAATCAGCTTCGCGGGTGATCAGATCTTCCGCCGGGAGCCGGTCGTTACTCTCATCGCTGTAGATACCGTCATCGTTGATCAACAGCTGATCGGCGCTTTCGTTGGCGATGATCAGGTCGAGGTCGCCGTCACCGTCGACATCGCCAAGCTCGACTTCTTGCGAGATCGCGTCGGTGCGAGGAAGGGCGGTGGTCGAGACGTCGGTGAAGTTGCCCGCACCATCGCCGAGCCACAAAAAATCGGGCCCCGCGTTCGCCACCACCACGTCCGTGAACCCGTCTGCGTTCACATCACCGACGTCGACGCCGTTGCTCACGCCCGTGCCCGGCAAATTTGGGTGCGCGGATTCGTAAGCCAGTGGTCCGGTCGAAAGATAGAGCTCGTTGACCCCGCCTCCGTCTTCCGTGACAAAGAGTATGTCGAGAATGCTGTCACTATTGAAGTCTGCAACTGCGACTTCTTCAGAGTCGCGTTGGCTGAAACCAAACACTGCAGGTGTCGAATCTGTAAATACGCCTGTGCCGTCGTTCGTGAGGAGACGATTCGACGGCCCTTCGAGCGCGAGGAGCACGTCGAGATCTCCGTCGTTGTCGAGATCGGCGAGCTCCACATCCATACACGGCTGCCAAGAGGCCGCACGCGGCAGCGGCCGCATCGCGTCGTAGAGATACCTGATCTCTTGGACAGTGAGGCCCGCATCGGCGCTCGACGCGTCCGGAAAAGAGGCATCGGCCTCGGCGGCAATCGACGCATCCTGCGCCGCAGGGCAGCTCTTTGGCTCTGAGCTACACCCAAAAAAGAAGATGGCGGGGATCAGCGCGCGTCGCATGCGGCGACACTAACGATGATGATCTCGAGATCGACCTGAGTTGTCCTGAATCAGAGCTCGAAACGCACGCCACACGTGAGCTCGTAGCCCGCGCTCGAAGAACGCAACACGTCTTCGAGACCGAAGCGGCGCAGCGAACGAATCGCCGTATAAACACGATTCGGCCCGCTGTTTCCGACGAGCAACTCACCCGGCCACACCGAGACGAGCAACGTTTCCACAGTGAGCGCACCTTCTTGGTTTTCGCGGGCAATCGCCAAACGGCGCAGCAGGCGGAGCAACTTTTCGTGACGCGAAAGCTCGATCGTCCGCCGAGAAGAACCGTCGACCAAAGTGGCCCGATGGGCGCCGACCACCAAATGCCGCGATTGTTCACTTTCCAACACGGTGAGCGCCGCTCGCGTTTTGGCGGCGAGTGTTTCCAAGCCGAGCGTTTCGTTGTCCCACAGACTTTCGCGCAAGCTGACGCGGGCGCGAGCTTTGTCGTGCAAAACATCGAGGATCGCCAGCTCGGTCAACGCTTCGCGATCCGCAACCTTGGTCGCTACGGCGCGCGCACGTTCGATGGCGGTGGGATCGTGCCGTGCGACCGAGGCCAACGCCTTCCCCAGCATCAGCTCATCGCCGAGCGCTTCGAGCCGGCGTGCACCCTCGCGCGCATAGGCACATGCAAGCGAGGTGTCCCCGCACGATGCAGCGGTGAGCGAGAGATTGGTGAAGATCAAAGCACGCATCCGCGCCGCCCGCAGCGGAACGGTGAGCGCCAGCGCGCGGCGATACTCCGGCTCGACCTCTTCGATACGTCCGAGCGCCTGTAATGCGGCCGCGCGATGAAAACGGGCCCGCATGCGGACGGGCGCGGGCAGATCTTCGTGTTGAAAAGGCTCCGCCAGCGCGAGCGCTTCCGTCCGGCGCCCCATGACACGCAACACCGCAGACTCGAGCAGCCGCGGCTCGCGTTGATCGAGGTGTCCTTCTGGCCAGGTACGTCGATCGCGCACCAGGCGGAGCGCAGACTCCAAGTGGCCGCGCAAAAATTCGATGCGCGCTAAACGGTAGACGAAATACGAGACATACGGCTCAGGCGAGAGCGAGATCGCCTCGCGCAACAAGGCCACGTGTTCTTCGCGTTTCCCGCTGTGTTCGAGCTGAGCATCGAGCGCCAGCGTGGTGACGATCCGCGAGGTGCGCTGCTTCAACGCGCGGCGCAAAAAATTACGGGCGCGCGCCGCACGATCGGATTCGAGAAGCAGCGCGGCGCGAAGGGCTCGACGTTCGAATTGGGCAGACGTATTCAGCACGATCTTTCTCGTGCCCGTCCCGAAACAAGCGTTCGCCCAGGCCACCGGCGGAGTCAAGTCCGCCGCCTGACGGGCGGTTTGCACAGCCAACCTGTACTTTAGGCCAGGTCACGGCTTCAGATCGAGCGCGGCTTTGAAGGTCTGCATGTCGAAGGGCTCGGAGATGTGTTCGTGGGTCACGAACCAGCGTCCCTCGCTCTTCTGAAACCCGACGGTCACGCGCCACCACATGTCGACCGCTTCGCCGTCGCGCTTCTTGCCGCGCACGTGATTCAACATGTGGCTGAAGGCGACATCGCTCCCCGCACTGATCCTAAGATCAGTAGACTCAAATTCGAGCGGGCCTTCCCAACTGGAGAGCCAACCCTCACTTAAACGCTGCATTGCTTCGATGCCTTTTTCGCGCAACGGAGGTGCCATCCCGTAGAGAACGACATCGCGTGCGTACAGAGTCATCAGTTTGGGAACATCTTTGGCGCGTACGGCCGCGGTGAAAGTGTCGATCATCGAGCGGATCGCCTCTTCCTCGGGTGTTTTGACGGTGGATGAGCTCATCAGCAGTTTCCTCCGCGCGCGTGGAGTGCAAAGCGCGCGCCGGAGGAGTCCGCCGGATTCGTAGTATTACGGAATCAGATCGCGCTTCGTCTGATGATCGCGGCCGCGACCACCTTTGATCTGATTCGATTCGTCACCGAGACCGAGCACAGAGTCGTCGCCGCGGCCGAGAAATACGTTGTTCTCTTTGCCGCGTCCTTCGACGACATCGTCGCCGCGACCCGTGCCGACTTTGTTCCCGTCGCCGCGCAAACGAACCTTATCGTCGCCACGCCCCGTGCGAATGGTGCTGTCATCGCCGCGCGAACGAATCTTGTCGTCGCCGCGACCACCAAAGATGCGTACGCCGGAGGCCTCGTTGCTGATGCTGTCGTCGCCACGTCCGCCGCGGAGGGTGACGCCGTCGACGCTGTTGGTGATCTTGTCGTCGCCGCCGCCGCCGTGAATGACCAGGTTCTCCGCTTCTTCAGGCGTGCACGAATAAACTTCTTCGCCGTTGACGGTCACGTGGACCAGGCCGTCTTCGCCGAGGGCAACATCGATTTCGTCGTTGCCTTTGCCCGCCGTAATATGGGTACGGCCGTTCTCGCCTTCGACGATCTTCGCTTGCGCTGATTCCGTGGTCTCCACCAGCGGCGGCGGATAACTCGAGGTGGTGCTGCTGTTGATAGTGGTGCTCATTGTTGTCTCCTTGGTGAACAACAATCCAAACAGCGTGCCGTCGCGCGGTTGCGGACAGCTGTCCGCACTCGAAGATTCGCGGTGCGGACTGCTGTTTTTTGCGATTGGCGATCTCGCATCGAGATGCGGACCGCTCGACGCGCCGCAAACAGGGTGCATGCAGGAGGCGTAAGACGAGTTGCAGAAGATGCAAGCGGAAGCTGATCGTACGAATGCCGCATCGAAAAGGGACCGAAATGCGCGGCTGCGCGGTAGAGTCGGGTGGTGAGGCGCGCCTTAGTCTCGATCATCTGCGCAGCGCTCGCGGCGTGCGAAGCGGACACGGAGGATTTAGGCCCGGGCGGCCAGCGCGATGCCGCGATCGACGCAGGCATGATCGTCGCGTCGATGTGTACGGCGCCGACCGATTGTCCGCCGAACGGCATTCCGCCTTGTCTCACCGGGCGCTGTACCTGTGGATGTTACCAATATTGTCTGAGTGGACAGTGCTCGGCGATCTGTGATGACAGCCCGGAGTGCCAAGCAGACACCGGGGTTGTTCGAGAGCCCGACTCCGGGATCGTCGAAGACGCGGGCACCATCGAAGACGCGGGCACCATCGAAGACGGCGGCGTCGAGTGTGAACGTTTCGATCAGTGTCCCGGAGATCTGGTCACGCGCGGGTGTATCGGCAGCGATGCACCTTCTTGTGCGTTCGGCGCGTGTGTCACCGACTGCGCGCCATCCCGCGTGTGCGACTGGTCCGGCGGCGATTGTGTCGCTTGTGTCGACGACAACGGCATCGCGAGCACCGCGTGTCCGGTGTGTCTGATGTTCGCCTTGTCCACCGCGGACCTCGAAGACTCGACATGTGCTTTCGGCGAAGATGTGCAGTTCACCGCACAACCGGATTGTAGCTTTCTCGTCGAGGTCTCCGGCTCGGCCGTGACCCGCGGCCGGCTCGTCCCGCTCGACAACGGTGCCTTCGTCGGAGAGCTCGAACAGTTCGCTTCGCCCTGTATGGTCTCTTTTGCGCTCACGGGTGCTTTGCGCACGGTCTGGGCATGTCCGGGCTGCTCGTTTACGCTCTTTCACAACTGAGCCGCCCCGAAGAGCAAGGTCTGCGCGACGGTCGTGCAAGGCTTGCGCGCCGATCTCTCGCGGAGCGCTCGTGTGCGCTGAACGCGGTAGGGCCTCGCAGAAAACCGCATCGTTTTCGCGATCGAGCCGCTGGCACGACGGTTGAAATTAGACCGGTCATGCTCAACCGCAAAGCCGTTTTGACCCTCACCAGCCTCTTCGCCGTCGCGCTCACCGCGTGCGAGCCCGAGCAAGAAGCCGAGCTCGCCGAGACCTCGGACAACGCCACCGTGTTGGCCGCTTTGACCTGCAACGACGTCTTCCAGTTCATCGACAATCCGGTGGGCCCAACGTTCACCGCGATGGCCTTCACCTTTGCGCGGGCCGGCACGGCGGTCGCGGGCGTCGGTTCGCCGTCGCACGACTCGAGCAGCGCGGATCTCACCACATCCGGGGTCTCGACCGAAACTTACCAGAGCACGAACGCCGACCGTGCGATCATCAACTTTCGGAAGACGTTCATGCGGCTCGGCACCGGGACGCTTCAGCGGACCTCGAGGGTGGCCGTCGAGATCTATCGCAATTCGACGCAAGCGACCGTCGCTTCATTCGATGTCGGCGTCACCGAATGTACAGTTTCCGGTACGAGCGCCACGGTCAAAGCACAAGATGCGAACGGCGGCCAGCTCGTGATGGTGTTCCACCACAACTATATCGGCGGCTGAGACTGCGTAGTTTAGGAGTCCGGTCGAATCGCAACACTTATATGACCGGCTTATTTCGACCGGCGGAAAGCTCGCTTCGCGCAGAAAGCGCTCGTTTCCTTCTCGAGCACGCCGAATCTGCGCGAACGGCCCCAAGATCGCTGAGATCTCGCAGGGAACGATGGCTGCTCAGCTCCAAGGTATGAGCTTTAAAGTTCGAGATTTGAGTATTTCTTATAGTACGTTTTCGGCTTCGGCACAGAAAGAGACCGCTGTCGAAAAGCCGCTGAATCTCAAGGTCGACAAACAGCTCGATCAAATCACCGCCGGACAAAAAGAGCTCGGTGGCCTCGAGCTCGGCGGCGGGCTCCAGATCGGCGGCGGGCTCGAGCTCGGAGGCCTCGGCCGCGATAAGAATCCCTTCGGCAAAGAGCTCGGCGGCGACTCGAACCCCTTCGGCGATGGAAACGGCGGGCTCGCAGGTGGCGGCGGATACGATCCGCGCGCCGGTTTCGGCGATGAGGTCGGCGGAGACTCGAACCCCTTCGGCGATGGGAACGGCGGGCTCGCAGGCGGCGGCGGATACGATCCGCGCGCCGGCTTCGGCGATGAGGTCGGCGGAGACTCGAACCCCTTCGGCGATGGAAACGACGGGCTCGCAGGTGGCGGCGGATACGATCCGCGCGCCGGCTTCGGCGATGAAGTCGGCGGAGATTCGAATCCCGACGGCGACGGCGATGGCGCGAACCCGCTCGGCGGCAAAAGTTTCGATCCACGCAAAGGGCTCGGCGTCAAAGTCGGCGGCGACTCGAACCCTTTCAGCGAGCTGATCGTCAATCCACTGCTCGATCCCACGGATGAGCATGGCCTCGACAAGTGGAGCGGCTTCACCGCGTTCGAAATCAATGTCCGCGAGCGCCTCGATCCGATCGTCGCCGCGGATTGCGGCGCTTCGGGCTGCGGCACGACCAGCGGCGGAACCGATTGCGGCGCTTCGGGATGCGGCACGACGAGCGGCGGCACCGATTGCGGCGCGTCCGGATGCGGCACGACGAGCGGCGGCACCGACTGCGGAGCGTCCGGATGCGGAACGACCAGCGGCGGCACCGACTGCGGCGCTTCGGGATGCGGAACGACCAGCGGCGGCACCGACTGCGGCGCATCGGGATGTGGTACGACCAGCGGCGGGACACACTGCGGCGCATCGGGATGCGGAACGACCAGCGGAGGCATCGGCGACATCTATACAAATCAGCAGACACGCCAAGATGCATTACAAGCTCAGCTGAATTCGCAACTGCTCAAGATGACACTGAATCGTTTCTAAGAAGGGCGCCATGAATACGTCACTCAATTTAGGTATTCTCGATCTATGCAAACGATCCACCCGCGTTTCGGCGGGGGAGTCGCTGCGGGGAACGCTGGCGTTGGCCGAGGAGGCCGATCGCGCCGGGTATCGCAGGTATTGGGTGGCGGAACATCACGTCGAAGATTCTGCGGAGGCTTGCCCGGAAGTTCTGATTCCACTGATCGCCGCGCGCACCAAGCACCTGTCCGTTGGATCAGGTGGCGTGTTGATGCGTTATTATTCTCCGCTAAAGGTCGCGGAGACGTTCTTGACGCTCGAAGCGCTCTTTCCGGGACGGATCGAGCTCGGAGTGGCCAAAGGACCAGGTGTGGTGAGCGCGGCGATCGCCGATGCGCTGGTGTGCGGCAATCGGTGGGAGCTCAGCGACGACGCGTTCGAGCGCAAGGTATTCGAGCTGAAACAGCTCCTCGATCATGCCTATGAACGCGGCGAAGCGGATCCGCAGGCGGTGCGCGCTCGGCCCTACGGTGTCCCCCCGCCGCCGCTTTGGGTGTTGGGCTCGGGCAGCAAGAGCCAGGACCTCGCGTCGGGCCTCGGTGTTTCTTATGCGTGCGCGCTGATCTTCAATGGCGGAATGGCCGCCGGCCCGAAGTTGCTCGAAGAGTATCGCGCTCGATATTTGCCGTCGCTGGATCGCCCTGCCCCACGAGCTTGCATCGCCGTTTCGGCCATGTGCATGGAGAACGAAGAGGATGCGATCGCGCGCGATCTCCAGCTGACGCAGAAGGGTATGCTGAAAAGCAATATCGTCGGCACGCCCGCGCAATGTGCGGCGCAGCTGCGGGAGCTGGCGCGGGTTCATGCGAGCTCGGAGATCTTGGTCGCGAGCTGGCTGGAGGATCCCGCGGAGCGAATTATGATGTATCGTTCGATTGCGGAAGCGTGTGAGCTCCCCGGCCAACGCCGCTGGCCGCACGCCGTATAAGACGATGACGCTCGAAGGCCTCAGATCCGATGTGCTCGAACGACGTTATCGCGCGAACGGTGATTTCGAGCTCGTCGTCGTCGATCGGTTGAGCAGTGCGGAGCTCAAGGCACTCGGCAATGAAGCGTTCAGTTTGTATGGAGTGCTGCGCCCGCGCGTCCGTGGACTGAAGACCAAAGCGGTCACGCACGACGTGGCGCTTCTCTTCTTCACACTCATCGAGGCCGCGACGATCCCCAAATATGCGCAGGTGATGATGGGTCGGTCGGCGAGCGCGACGATCGCCCGTTTGGTCCTCGATGAAATTCTGGCGATCGAAACCGAGCAAGGTTTCGTCACCGGAACCCGCGCGCGTGGTCAGCTGTTCGCCGCCGAATCAGCGGCCAACGAGGCTACTGATCGCATCGCCAAGCTCTCACTCCAAGGTCTGCAGTATGCGAGCCGATTGACGCTCGCACCCGATGAGCTGATGTGGATGAGGCTCTATTTCTACAATCGTCTTCCGCTCAGTCCACGCTGGGCTCGACTGTTTCCGAATGCGAACGAGCTGAGCGCCATCCTCGCCGGTGGACCGAAAAGTGAAACACGGCGCAGGCTGGCGGAGTGTTTCCGGAGCGTTCCTCCGCATCCCGAAAATGATCGCTGGCGATTGTTCGATCACCTGCTGCCACGGGCGAGGATCGAGTCGGATAACCTTCGTTACAAGTTGTATGTGAGCCCGCATCCTTCGAAGATCGTCGAGGCGTTCGCGGCGGTCGTCGCAGCGGTCGCAGAGGTTGGTGCGCCGCGTTTCAAGATCGGCTCGGATGTTTATGGCTTGTTGCGGTCCGACAAGATCATCATCTACACCCCGGAACGTTCGATGATCGACGCGCTCGCCGAACGGATCGCGGGAGAGCTCAAAGGTGTCGAAGCGCATGGCGTGCCGTTCACCGCGGCACTTTCCGAGGATGGCCTGTTGTCGTGGGGCGTCGATCCGGCACCGGCGGCGAAGATCTCCGGTTGGACCTCGAGCACCGATCGAAGTTGGCGTGTTTTTGTCGCCAAGGCACTGGCGAGCACGCTGGAGCGGCAGCGGCGTGATGAGCCTTCGCATCCGGAGCCTTGGGCTTTTGCGCTCGATCGGCTGCGTTTCGACGGTGTCGATCCCGTCACCTGGACACCGCATGAAGCGCTGTTTCGCGCGGGAGGGGATGGATGAGCGCGTTGTTGTCGCCGCTGATCATTGCCCGCGACACGACGGTGCGCGACGTGACCGAGCTGCCGCCGGCGTTGCTCGCCCAGCTCGGGCCGACGGTGCCGGGAGATATCGCGGTCGGGCGCGCCAAGAGTCGTATTTGGCCATTATTGCTCGGTGCCGATGCGGGCCGCCTGCTCGAGTGTTTCCAAGAAGAGCGGACCGTCGCCGAGGCGGTGATCGAGTTTGCGCGCCGCTACGATCGAGATCCCAAAGAGGTTTTCGAAGAAGCGTCGCCGGTGGTGTTGCGACTCTACGATGCGCGAATCTTGGTGCCTGCGGGCGACCCGGGAAATGAAGAGAGCGCGATCGGCGGGCTCCCGCGCGGTACTCGTGTCGCGGACATGGAGCTCGTCCGTGCGCTTCAGCTCTACGACGACTGCGAGGTTTATCTCGCCGCGCGCGGCAAAGGGAAGGTCGTCCTGAAGTTGTCCGCGATCGATGATGGGCGCATCCGCGGCAAGCTGAAGAACGAGGCGGCGATTCTTGAGCACCTGTCCGGAAGGCCAACGCCGGAGTTGGTGCTCGCAAGCCTCGAGGAAAAGCGGCCTTATTTAGCGCTCGAATGGCTGAACAGCGAAGGGTCGCTGACGCTGGCGAATCGCTTGCGGCGCGCGGGCGGAGTGAACGGACATCGTTCTCTGGTGGCGCTCGCAGCGCGAATCGCGGAGGCCTACGCGGAGCTTCACGCCAAAAATGTAGTCCACGGCGACGTTCATCCGGGCAATGTGCTCATCGAAGTGAACGGAGATGCGCGGTTGATCGACTTTGGGGTCGGCCGTTTCGCCGCGCAGGCTCCGGTGGGTTTTGTCGAGCCGCCGCGTGAAGGTGTGCCTTATTTCTATGAGCCGGAATATGCAGAGTCTCGGAAGGCCGGGGTTCAGCCTCCAAAGGCAAGTATCGCCGGCGAACAATACTGTCTCGCCGCATTGCTCCACTATCTGATCACCGGACGTCATTATGTAGAGTTTGCGTTGGAACAGAAAGAGATGCTCCGGCAGATCGCCCAGGACCCTCCGCTCGTATGGAAAGAACGCGGGCGCATGCCCGACGATCCAGCGTTGGAGCAGGTCTTGCGGCGCGCCTTGGCGAAGAAGCCCGAGGAACGGTACTCGAGCACGGCGGAGCTCGCGGGCGCGCTACGGGCGCTCTTGCCGAAGGAACAAGGCTCGAGCAAACAGGAGACGGCGCGTAAACCTCGCGAAAACAAGGGTGCCTTGCTCGAACGTTGTGCCGCGATGGGCTCGACGCTCGAGGTGGCCCTCGCGACACCGCCGACCGCATCGATCATGTTCGGTGCAGCGGGAACCGCATATGCACTGTTTCGGGCGGCGTCACTGCGGGATGATGCAGAGATGTTCTCCGCCGCGGATGTGTGGAGCTCGCGGGCAGCCCGAGCTCCGGTCGAATCTGCTTATTATCGAAGTGATTGGGATATCTCGAAAGAGGCGATCGCTCCGGTCTCATTATATCACTCGCGTCCCGGCATCGAGTGTGTACGGGCGCTGATCGCGCACGCACGTTGGGATCTGCCGGCGTTGCGGAGCGCGATGCGGGATTTCGTCCGCGCCGCCGAAGGGACCGATCGCGGTGTGTTCGATCTCGCGACCGGGTCTGCTGGAACTTTGCTCGGTTGTGCGCAGCTCGCCGAGTCGATTCCCGATGATCCGCTGATCGACCGCAGCGCGCTGTTGGCGCTCGGCAAAACGATGGCGGAGTCGCAGTGGCGCATGTTGGAGGCGATGCCGGCGATCGGCGAAGAATCAGGCCTGCTCACGCTCGGCATCGCGCACGGATGGGCGGGCTTGTTGTTCGCGCAGCTGCGTTGGGCAGAGGCGCTGCACCGGCGTCCGCCGAACAACCTCGACGCGCGGCTCGCGCAGCTGTTGGGGCTCGCGCAAACCACGGAACGGGGCCTCAGTTTGCCGCGAGCCGTGGGTCGCTCCGCGTTTGGTGATCCGCTCGCTGCCAGCTGGTGCAACGGTGCCGCGGGCATGGTCTCATTGTTCTTGTTGGCGCATCGCGTGTATCGCGATCCGTCGATGCTCGACGCAGCGGAACGTTTTGGGCGTTCCGCGCTCGACACCACGAACGAGCTCGGCAGTCTATGTTGTGGAACCGCAGGGGTTGGTTTTGCGGCGCTGGCACTGTTTCGCAATACCGGACATCGCGATTGGCGCGAGTCCGCGACGCAGCTGCTGGCGCGTGCGGAGCGCGGTCGTTTTCCGCAATCGAAAGAACATAGTTTGTACAAGGGTGAGCTCGGCGCGGCGCTGCTCGCCGTCGAGCTCGAAGCTCATCAAGACTCGGCGTTTCCGTTGTTCGATCCCGGATCTCGGACCTAAACCCGCAACGACGAAACATCTTCCGCGATGCGCCGATAAGCTGATGTGGTTTCGCCTTCGCGGAGAGCAGCCGAACGTATCCTCCCGTTGACGGGTGGAGAGAGCGGCACTTCGACCCCGCGGGCCCGGCCGCTGCACAGAGAGCTTCGTTATTCCGAAGCGGATCTCGCCCGAGTGTTGCGGCGCTTCTCCGTCGGATCGGAGAGCAAGCTGCTGGAGCTTGCGGCGGCGATCGACAACGGTGACCGCCACCTCGAGCTCGCCGAGCTGATCGCTGCAGGACAGAAGGCGACTGCGCATGTCACCCGCGGTTATCGCGCAACGCCCTCGAACATCGCGGCGGTGATGCGGGCGGCGGCGCTCGGTGAAGAAACTGCACTGTTGCGCGAGGCGAAGAAACACGACAACGGCGATCGCGTGCTCTCGCGTTCGGAGCTCGAACGCGCGGCCGAGGTATTGAAGAGTGTGGTCGCGCCGAATGACGTCGCAGCGATTACACAACGGACGTTGGCGCTTCGCGCACGCGGGATCGACGTCGAAGAGCTCGGTGTGGTGAGCGGACAGAAGCTCCTCGCGGCACATTTCCCGAATCTGTCCGGCAGTGCACCGAAGCTGCGGGTGATCGTCACCGGCGGCGTGCACGGTAACGAACCTTGCGGCGCGGGCGCTGCGCTGTTTTTGGCGGAGTGGCTCGCGAGCAATCCGAAGATGCGCGAACACGTCGAATTCAGCGTTGTCCCGGCGATCAACCCGCGCGGCCTCTTGTTGAATACGCGCGAGACGCCGGAACACATCGATCTCAATCGCACCGGTGCGAACATCGCCGCGGCACCGGCGGAGATGAAGCTAGTCGATGGTTTGTTGTCGCGTCGCACCTATGACCTCGGCCTCGATCTCCACGCGGGCTCGGCGGAGCGAAACGGCTTCTGGTTGATCCACAACGGCGCCTTGGAGCTGTTGACCCCGGTGGTCGGCGGATTTGTCGCGGAGTTTCCCATTCTCACCGGCGACCCGTCTCCTTATCGGCGGGAACGTCCGGGGATCTTTACCAGCGAGAACAACGGCACTTTGAAGGAGCTGTTCGTGCGCCGCGGAGCGAAGTTCGGGATCACGGTCGAAGCGCCGAAATCGGTGAGTTATCTCGATCAAGTCATGGGTGAGGTCGACCTGGTCCAAAGGACAGTGGCCGCCGCGTTGGCCCGCGCCTAGCTCGACGAAGAACGCGGAAAAGTGACGCGAAACGACGCGCCCTCGAGGACCCCACGTTCCAGCAGCTCCACGTCGGCTTGATGTGAGCGGGCGATCGTCTCCACGATCGACAAGCCCAAGCCGGTGCCGCCACCGCCCGGCCGATCCGAGAAAAATCGACGAAAGATCTTGTCTCGATTTCCAGGCGACACACCGGGACCGTCGTCTGCGACTGTGAGCCGCACGTGTTGTTCATCGTGTTCGATGGCGAGCTGGATCGTGCTCTTCGCGAAGACAGCTGCGTTGTCGAGCAGATTGCGTAGTAGGCCATCGATCGATTCGCCGAGCGCGCGGATCTCGCTGCTCTCGCCATACACGTTGATCTTCAGATGTCGCGAACGCGGATCCTCTCGATAGATCGCGGCGAGTCGCTCGGCTTCAGCGTGGAGGTCGAGCACACGAATGTCTTCTTTGACGAGACGCTCCTCCAGGCGGGCGAGATCGAGCATCGCTTGTACGGAACGTTGAAGATGTACACCACCTTCGCGAATGGCTTTGGCGATCCTTTCGACGCGATCACCTTTCGTCAGCTCTGCCGCCGGCGTTTCAGTCAACATGTCGGCGGCGAGCAAAATCGACGTAATTGGATTCTTCAGATCGTGCGTGAGATCTGCGGTCACCCGTGCGGTGCGGGCGATCTGCGCTTCCAAAATGTCGGCGAGCGCTTGGAAGTCTCGAGAGAGCTCGCCGATCTCGTCTTTTCTCGCGAGCGCAATCGGAGTGCGGCGTCCAAGCACGAGATACCTGCGTACCGATCGCTGGATCTCCTCGATCGGCGAAACGAAGCGCCACGCGAGGAGCGCCCCAAAGATGGTGGCGGCCACCAACAACGGCAACGTCAAATTGAACAATGGCCAACGGACATCTTGTACGACACGAAACACACGATACTGCCCACGCGCCAAATAGAGCACAGCTCCATCCGGCAGCGGCGCGGCGATATAGAATGTTTGGAGCGTATGAGAGTGATCGATTCGCCACTCACTCGCTGTTTTTCCTCTGAAGGCACTGCGCACTTCCCAGCGTTCCGCCTCAGGAATGAGCGAGGTTTCATGATCGACGAAGCTCGGCGGGCCATCGGGTCCAAAGTACAGGTCGGAGAGTGTTTCGTTGGAGCTGGGAGCGCGGGGCGCGCCGGTCGTCGAGCCGGACGTGAAGACCAGCTTCTTTTCTCGATCGAGCACGCGCACCATCACGTGGTGTGCGAGGGCGAGCTCTCGTAACGAATCCGGGGAGAGCGTCACCGGATCCGCTGCGCTCGCGCCGACGATCACCTCCGCGATATGGGCGAGCTCTTGCCTCCGGTTCTCGATCAGCAATCTTTCGTAGCGCCCGAGAAGCCAGGCCGATGCAACGGGCGCGGACACCAACGCGACGCTCGCCAGCAAGAGCGCATGTCGAAGCCGGCGCGGCCGTCGTTCAGCCACGATAACGATACCCGACGCTACGTACAGTTTCGATTTCGTCGAACTCGGGATCGATCGCTCGCAACTTCGCGCGTGTACGTTTTACGAAGGTGTCGATCGTGCGATCGGTGACATGGACCTCGTTTCCATAGACGCGATCGATCAGCTCATCTCTCGAAAATGCGCGGTTCGGATGCCTGACGAAGGTCCAGAGGAGCTCGAACTCGGTGGCGGTGACCTCGACGCGGATATCTTTGATGCGAACTTCACGGCGGCCGCGGTCGACCAGAAGGTGTCCGACGAGACAGCTCGTGGTGTCGCCGCCTTTGTCGAGCACCACCCGGCGGAGCGCGGCCCGAATCCGCGCGATCAGCTCGCGGACCGAGAAAGGTTTGGTGATATAGTCGTCGGCGCCGGTCTCGAGGCCGAGAAGCACGTCCATCTCTTCATCGCGTGAGGTCAACATGACGATCGGCGTCGCGCGCATTTTGCGGATCTGACGGCAGAGCTCCAAACCGTCGAGCTCGGGCATCAAGAGATCGAGGACCACGAGATCCGGCGTCGACGTTTGAAACGCCTCCCAGCCGAGACGTCCATTGGCCGCGGTCGCCACCTCGAATCCGGCGTCGACCAGCGCCATGGAAACGAGATCGCGAATTCCAGGGTCATCATCCACGACCAGGATTTTCGCGCCGCCCATCATGCGTATTTTTAACACGGACTGCGAAGAGCAGCATGCTGAATGCCGCGACAATGAAGATGGCGACGCGGGGTGCGCCGTTCAAATCGTGCCAGTCGACGGCAAAGAGCTTGAGGGCTGTCAGACCGAGTATCGTGAATCCCGCCGGTTTCGACACTGCGACAGCGAGCAATCCAACGGCGCCGGAGGCGATCGTCAGTCCGATCCCGAAGCCGGCGAAATAGATGAGCTCGTTGCAGAGTGCGATGAAGATGGAGACTGCCGAGGTGATGAGCGCGAGCCGGTGATCACGTTCATTTTGGCGGGCGAGCACGAACGCTTGGCCGCCGGCCAAGATCGAGAGACCGGACCACAGATGTGTGGATCCATTTTCCTCCATCCACGCGGGATGGATCACGGAGAGGAAGATGATGCTTACGAGCAGCGGGAGCCGGGCTGCCCAGGAAAGGGCGGCCGATTTGGTGTAATGCGCGAGGATCATGGTGAGCGCAAAGACCACCGCAAGCACGAGCGAGACCTCGAAGCGGCGGTAGATGAGCAGCGCAGCAGCGAGGCCCAAGAGCACGGCGATCACCAGCGAGGAGCGGCTGGCCAAAAGGCCATAGAGCAGCGACACGCTGATCGTCGCGATGAAAAAGACCCCCGCGCTCACGTCGAAAACGAGCGCGCCGAAAGCGACGAAGAGGAGCGAGCCGATCGAAGTGAGCTCGGCAAAGGACGCGTGGCCCTGTTTTTCATAGAACCGCGCGATCGCCGCGCCGGCCCCGACAAGGCAGACGCCGATAACCAGCGCGTATTCGACGTCGAGCCGCCGCTGGAGCGTCCAAGCAGCGAGCAGTGCGCCGCTGGCGGCGACGAGCGTGGCGCTCATCCAGGGTGGCCCACGCCGGGCGAACCACAACGCGCACGCCGGGACAGTGAGCAGTGCGAGACTGAACATATTCGCTTCGAGGCCCAGGCTCGCGTAAGCGATCACCCCCGTGTTGCCCGCGGCTGCGACAAAGAAGGGGATATCGAGATTGAAATAACGCACGAAGCCGATGCCGATCGCCAACGGGATCAAACCGGCGATCAGGAGCGCGACGGGCGAAAGCAGTTGATGTTGTCCGGCGATCCACAACGCAAGATCGAGCAGCACGATCCCGGCCGACGCGGCCACGGTGCGGTGGAGAAGGGATTGGTTCACGTGGTACCTCGGCAATCCGGAATCACCTGATCGTGGTTCGGCGCACTGTATCTATTCGGTGCACCCAGTCCTTTTTGGTCGAGTGAGCCGTTCCTTTCAATCTCTACATTTGCGGGGAGCTCGAAGATGTTCGAGCCCCATAGATGACGGTCGGAGAAGGTGCGGATCCAAACTTGTGGGCAGGCGTCCTGTGCTGCGGGTAGCCCAATACGCGTTCGATTGTGCGGCCGCACGTTTTGTTTGCGTAGTATGCAGTATGTGTTTGGGTCATGCCGGAGGTCCGGCGAAACTGTGCAATCGCGCGCGGGTGTGGTGGGCACGAGAATCTCGACATCGAAACCAATAGTGCGGTGTTCGTTGTGGACCGGCAGAATGTCGGCTTTGGTGCCGGCGAGCGAGGGGCCGAAGGTGATCGTCGCGAAGAGGACCACGAGCAGGCCCGCGCCGATCTCGAGGTGCCGGCGCTTTTTCTGATCATGCTCCAGACGCCCGGCGGAGGCCTCGAGCTGCTCGGAAGAAAAGCCGGCGAGCCGGCCGGCTTCGCGGATTTCCTCGGCGCTGTAGGCCGGTGATTCTTCACTCACCTTCTCGAAGAGCTTCGCGACCTCTTCGCGACTGTATTTGTCACGCATCCATCTTCAATAACGGAGCGCGTTCTGCGCACGAGGGCGCGAAGGAGGATCTTTCGTGGCAGTTCCGTGGCGGCAAGCTGACGAGAGGTCACGTCCCTCAGCCGGCGTACATTTCTTCGATCAGGGCGCGATACTTTTCCTGGACCACACTGCGCCGTACTTTGAGGGAGGTGGTCAGCTCCCCCCCGTCGATGGTCATCGGTGCGTCGAGCACTCGAAACGACTTGATCGACTCATGTGCCGGCAGCGAGCCGTTCACTTCCTGGACATGTTTTTCCAAAACACGATGCACTTGGGGGCTCGCCGGATCATGTGAGAATCCTTCGCGTTTGCTCCAGTCCTTTAGGTTGTCCGGATCCAGCGCAAAGAGGCACGTGCAGAAGCCGCGATTTTCACCGATCACCATCGCCTCTTGAATGAATGGTAGAGTTTTCAAACGGGCTTCAATTTTGACCGGTGCGATCAGCTCGCCGCTGTTGGTTTTGATCAGCTCTTTTTTGCGGCCGGTGATGCGCACGAACCCTTCGCCGTCGATCGTGCCGAGATCGCCGGTGTGAAACCAGCCTTCTCCGTCGAAAGCATCCGCCATCGCTTCGGGGCGATTTACATATCCACACGTGATGTTCGGCCCTTTGGCCAGGATCTCTCCATCTCCGGAGATATGGATAGTCACACCTTTGAACGCTTGTCCGACGGTTCCGAAGCGGATCGCACCTGGACGATTCGTCGTCAAACCCGGGCAACCTTCGGTCATCCCGTAAGACTCGATCAACAATAGGCCGAGCGCCAAAAACAGCTCATGTACGTCGGCCCGCAGCGGCGCTGAGCCGGACAGCAACACTGCAATTCGGTCCATGCCGATCTTCGCGCGCACCTTCGACAAAACCAGCTTGTCGGCGAGCGCGTGTTCGAGCCGCAAGCTCAGCGGCAGCGGTTTGCCGGTGATGACATAAGGAACCGTCTTTTTTCCGACATCGATCGCCCATTGGAAGAGGCGTTTTTTCATCGGCGGGAGCGAGGCGACGATCGTCAGCAACTTGGCGGCCATCTTCTCGTAGATGCGCGGCGCTCCCGGGAAGAAGCCGGGTCGCGCTAGCCCGAGATCCACCGGCAAAGTCGGCACTGTCGAGAGCACCAAGGGCGCGCCAGCGAACGGACCCGCGAGCGCAATGAACCGACCGAATGCATTCGCCAGTGGAAGAAACAACATCAAACCGGCGTCGCGGGAACGATTGCTGAATAGGCCATCTTCTTTGGTGTTCTCCAGCATCGACAACAGATTGTGATGAGTTTGAATCACTGCTTTCGGGAGACCGGTGGTGCCCGAGGTATAACTGAACGTCGCAATGTCTTCTCGACGGATCAGGCGATTTCGCCGCTCGAGCTCCGGCATGAGGTCAGTCCGCCGTTCACGCCCGCGCGTTTCCACCGCCGCTAAGCTCTCCCAATCATCCGCAGGATCGATCCCCGCAGGATCGACGACGATCACCATCTGTTTTCCGATCGCCCGCATCTTCGCGAGCTGCTCTTTGTTCTCCGCGACGATCAGCTCCACTCGAGTTTCCGCGTGCATCGCGGCGATCTCCTCGGGAAGCAGACTCGTGTAGATCGGCACCGTCTGCAGACCGGCGGACATCGCGGCGATGTCGACCAAGATCCAATCGAGCGAAGTGTTACCGGCGATGCTTACCCGCGCGCCGTCGCTCAAGTGCGCAGCGGAGAGGAGGCCGAGCGCGATGTTCTCGATGCGCGGCAGCACCTCGCTCCACGGCACGTCTGCATAAGCGCCGTTGCGTTTCTCGCGAAACGCGATCGCCTGCGGACTTTGCCGCGCACGATCGAGAATCATCTGAGAGAGGTGTTGGTCCACGGCGCGGATCTAACATTCCTGCGCCATCTCCGTCGCCGGGCTTTCGTGCGCGTAGCTTCGAGCTTGGAGGCTGAAAATACGCGCGTAGTGGCCCCTTTGGCCAACAGCTCGCGGTGAGATCCGATCTCCACGATCTTGCCCGCGTCGAGCATGATGATCCGGTCCGCCATCCGCACGCACGAGAGGCGGTGTGTGATCGGGAGCGCCGTCTTGCGGGCGCGTTGCTCGCGATGTGCGCTTAGCGATCTTCGATGATCAGCTGGCCGCCGACATGCCGGAGGTTCGCAGAAAACAGCGACACCACGCCGGCAAAGATCATCGTCGCGCCCATGACGCGCAAGCTTCCTGTTCCGCGCAACACCTCGAGCGCAGCGCCGGTGGCCATCATCCCGAGCGATTGAGAAGCTTGGGCCACCGTCTTCGCCGTGCTGCCGACGCGTCCGACCAGCGCACGCGGGCTCGCGAGCGGGAGCAACGTGTAATACGCGACGTTCATCGCTCCGAAGGCTGCACCTCCGGTCACCGCGAGTAGCGCGAAGAGGACCATCTGCGAGCCGGCGCCCGCTGCGCTGCTGACGCCGATGAGTACTGTACCATAGACCAGTATGCCGATCAGCATGCCGGAGCCGAGATGTTCTTTCGCGACGCGCGAGATGACGATCGCACCAGCGATCGATCCCGCGGCGAAGATCGACATCGCGAGGCCGACCCAGCGCATGTCGACTTTCAGATCTTGCGTCGCCCAGAACATCATCACCGGCAACATGCCGGCGGTAGCCACCGTGACCGCGCTCCACAACAAGATGATCGAGCGGAGCAGCCGGTGGCGGGCGACAAAACGAAGGCCCTCAGCGACATCGCGCTTGAGAGACTTCGAGGCGCTGGACAACACTGCCGGAAGGCGCGGCAAAGCAGTGAGGGCAGCTGCGGAAACGGCGAAGGAGATCGCGTCGAAAGTCATGGTCGTCGCGGCGCCCAAACGGACGACCAAGAAACCGACGAGCGCGGGCCCCACGACGTTCGCGCCCGCCTCGACCATTCTCAAAAGAGACATCGCGCGCGGGAGATCTTCGCGGCCGACGATCTCCGGGATCGCCGCGCTGTAAGCCGCCAGGTAGAGCACGCGTAACAAGCCGATCGGTAAGGCGACCACCGCGGTGACCATCAGGACATCGAGGTGAAGCAGGTGCGCGAGCGGAATCAGCGCGGTGAAGAGCGCGCTCCCGATGTCTGCGGCGATCATCGTCGCGCGTTTGTCGAAACGATCGGCGAGCGCACCGGCGATGAGGCCGAAGAACAATGCAGGCGCAGTCTGCAGCGCACCGATCACACCGAGCATCGCGCCGGATCCGTTTTGGTCCAAGACGAGGATCGGGATCCCGATGCGCGTGACCACGTCACCGACCGTGGACACTGCGCGCCCGGCGACGAACAGTCGAAACGCCGCACCCTCCAGCGGTCGCACCGGAGCGTTCACCGCGCCTCGCGGATCGTGCGCACGAGCTCGAGCGCTTCGACGTCAGGATGTTCGATCGCGGTCTCCAGAATCCGCTGGAGGTCGCGATACATGTGTTCGACCGTCGAACGATCGAACAGGTCGGTGCTATATTGCCAAAAGCCGGTCAACGCACCGTCGCGTTCGGTCCACTCGAGCGTCATATCGCGCCGGGTGGTTCCGGTGTCGATGCTGATGATGTCCACGTCGATGCCAGCGAAGCTCAAACGCGCCGGCGGTGTGTTGTGGAGAATGATGCTCACCTCGAAGAACGGAGTGCGGCGATCGTCGTGTCCCGGGCACACGTCGTCGAGCACTGTCTTGAAGGGCAGCTCTTGATGGGCGAACGCGCCGAGCGTCGCATCGCGGACCTCGCTGAGCAGCGAACGAAAAGTGCCGCGAATGTTCGCACGCAGCGGCAAATAGTTGAGGAAGAGACCTACGACCATCTCGATGTCCGGGATGGAGCGATTCGCAGTCACCGTGGTCACCACGAAATCGTTTTGACCGGAGTACGCCGCGAGCACGAGCTCGAACGCCGCGAGCAATCCTACGAACAACGTTGCGCCCTGCTCCGCACACATCGTTTTCAAAGACCGAGTGCGTGCCTCCGAAAGCTCGACGTTCACTTTGGCCCCGCGAAACGAGGGCACCTCCGGCCGCGGCCGATCGGACGGCAGCTCGATCGCCCGCGGTGCTCCCGCGAGATGATTCCGCCAAAAAGCCAGACCGCGCGCGAACCGGCCTCGGCGCGACCGTTCCTGTTGCCACACGGCGTAGTCGGCTTGTTGCACCGAAAGCGGAGGAAGCGCAGGCGCTCGTTCTTCGGCGAGCGCTTGATAGACGACGCTCAGCTCACGCGCGAGCACGCCCATCGACCAACCGTCGGTCACCAGATGATGGATGACCATCAAGAGGATGTGCTCGTTCTCTCCGCTCTTCAGCAGGCTGATGCGGAATACTGGTCCTTGGTACAGGTCGAACGGTTGTTCGATAAATGCGCGCGCCGCGTTCTTGATCCCCTCGAGCGTACGTTCACCTTCCGGCAACTCCTCGCGCACCAAGTCGAAGTCGAGGTGCGGATGGACGACCTGGAACGGGACGCCGTCCTGAAGCACGAACGTCGTGCGCAGCGCTTCGTGTCGCGCGATCAGAATGCGCAGCGCTTCGGATAAGAGCTCGAATCGCAGCGGACCGGTGAGGCGCAGCGGCTTCGACAGATTGCGCGCGCATTTCGTGGGATCGCGCTCGTGTTGGCGCCACATCCACTCCTGCGCCACCGAAAGCGGCAGCGGAGCGTTCCGCGACACCGGCACGAGATGTTCGTTCGCCGTCTCAGCGTGCCGGCGCCGCTCGAGCTCACGTTCGAACAACGCACGTTTCGTCGGAGTGAGCTGCCGCAGTGCCTGCTCGACTCGTTCCGGTAGCTCCTCAGCCATGGGCTTCCCCTCCACCCGCCAACGCGCGCGCGCGTCGCACCACACCGCGCGAATAGAACGGTCGCGCGAGATAACGATTCAGTCCCCACACCAGCAGATGCGGCGCGAGCGGCAGCGGCCGAATGACATCGACCACCAACACTGCGCGGCTCTGATCGCTTTCGTTGATCACTTCGTGCTCCCAGCTGTCGTCGAAGAGCAGCGACTCGCCCTCGGCCCACTGATGATAACGATCCTTCACGCGCATTCGCGGCGGCGAATGTTCGGGCACCATCAGACCGAGATGGTATCGGAGCATGGTCTTCGTCGGCCCGCGGTGCGGTTTAATGTGTTTGTGCGGATCGAGGATCGAGAAGAACGCTTGGATCAGATCCGGAATCTGGGCGAGCAACCGCGAGGTCTCCGGACAACGCGCGGTGTTCTCCGGGAGCTCCATCGGTCCGGGCGCGTAGAGCATGAACACCTTCCAATCTCGCCCGTCGTCGGAGGCCGAGATCTTAGTGTTGACCGGATCGATCTCGTGATACCGCGGCAAATTTTTTCGCGACGCTCCGAGCACGCCGGTGAGCTCCCGCTGGATGACACCCCAATTTTCGTCGAGGCGCCGCAGGCTCGGCGCTATCGCGTCGATGTCGTAAAACGCGGGCCGGCGATCGCCGCCGATATAACCGTCGAGATAGGTGTCGACCTTCTTTCTCAGATAGAGGCCGACGTCGCTATCGAGTCCGTTGAAACGTGCCATCTCTTCTTTCCCGCCCTCAGGCGTCGGTCCTCTGTTCGAGCGAGGCCAGCGCCTCTTCGAGCAACGCGGTCTTCTCCGCTTCCGAGAGCGCCGCCAGCTCGCGTTCCCGCGCCTGCTCCGGTTCCTCGCGCACCACGATCTTCTCGCGGGTGCTCGGCTCTGTGCCGGTGCGCCGATCGAGCTCTCGCGACAACGCGGACACGTCGGCGAAGGTCCACACCAGCGTCGCGGGCAACGTCAGCCCGAGCTTTCGCTCGAGACGATTTCGCAGCTCGAGCCCCGACAGCGAGTCGAGCCCCAGCGCACGAAAAGGCGTGTCCGCGTCGATACGCGAGACGTCCGTGCGCAACACCTGCGCGATCTCCGTCTTCACCAACTTCTCGATGAGCGCGCGCCGTTCACCGGGCGCCGCACTGCTCAGCGATTCGCGCATCGCACGATCCGGTGCCGCAGCAGCGCCTTCTTTTTGCGCGACCACCAGCTCCGACCAAAACGGCGAGCCCGCGAGGTGCGGATAGAACTCGATCCACTGCCGAGCATCGAGCGGCACGATGCCCACCTGCGCGGGCGGCGACGACGCGAGCAAACGGCCGAGAACCGCGGTTCCATCTAGCGGGCGGAGATTGCGCATTCCGCGTCCTTCGAGCCGCGCACCGCGACCTTTCTCTGCAGCGGCGAGACCCACTTCCGCGAACGGTCCCCAATTGATCGAAAGGCCAGGTAGCCCGCGATGTCTGCGGTAATGGGCCAGTGCGTCGACGAAGCTGTTCGCCGTCGCGTAGTTCGCTTGACCGGGCGAGCCGATCAAGGAGACGGCCGAAGAGAAGAGCACGAAGAAGTCGAGCGGAAGCGCTTCGGTCAGCTGATGGAGATGCCACGCAGCGCGCGCCTTAGGAGCGATCACACGCTCGAAACGTTCGGGCGTCTGCTGTGCGATCAACCCGTCGTCGAGCACACCCGCGGCATGCACCACGCCACGCAACGGTGGAATCGTGCTCCCGACTCCGGCGAAAAATGCGTCGAGCTCGGCGCGTGAAGCAACGTCGACCTTCCCGATCGTCACGCGTGCACCCGCGCTCTCGATCCGCCGCACCGCCTCTTGTTGCGCGGGCGTCGACGCACCACTTCGACCGAGCAACACCAAGTGCCGCGCACCGCGGGTGACCATCCACTCGGCGACTGCGAGCCCGAGCCCACCGAGGCCGCCGGTGATCAGATAACTCGCCGCAGGACGCAGCGTGACCGCTTTGGCGATCGCCGTACGCTCCGGCGCCGGACGCACCAAACGTCCGACGAAACGATCCGTCCCACGATACGCGAGCTCTTCTTCACGGCCTGACGCCGACAGCTCGAGCGCCAACATCTCCGCTTCGGCCTCGAGCTCCGCCCGAAGCGCACCCGCGCCGAGATCGACGCGTGTCGCCGCGAGCTCGCGATGTTCAACGGAGAGCGTACGGCCGAGGCCCCACAGGAGCGCCGCGGAAGGAGACACATCGTCGCCTGCTTCCACCGCCTGCGCGCCGCGCGTGACAATCCACAGCCGTGGAACGTCGCGCTGTCCTGAGGCGAGCGCGGCCTGCACCGCCTGCAGCACCTGCACCGGCGTCGTGGTGTCGCCGGCGTCGGACGCGTCGAGGCTCCCGAGATCGACGATCGCGTCCACCGTGTCTTGGCGGAGAAGATCGGGCACAGAAGTGCAACCCGTCCTGAAGACCAGCTGTACTTTATGCCCGGAGCTCTCCAGCTTTACCTTGAGCGCCGCGCCGAGCCCCTCTTCGTCCGCGAGGATCAACCAACGTTTTTTCTCCTGGGTCTTTGTCTCCAGCGCCGTTCGCCGCCAGGCGACACCGAGCATCCACGCGACCTCCGGCTGCTCGAGACCTTCGAGCCGATGCACCTTGAGCCCTTTGAGCTCGAGCAAAAGATGCCCCGTTTCGTCGAACAAACGCACGTCGCCTTCGAGACGTTCGCCCGAAGCGACACGCGCGTGACTCCACACCTTCTTTCCGATCGCTCCGAAACGGCGCAGGCTCTTCACCGCGACCGGCACCATCGGTCCCTTCACTTCGGCAGCGGGAAGCGCCGCGAGAAACGTTTGCAGACACGCGTCGAGCAGCGCCGGATGGACGTGGTACGGCTGAGCGGAGCCCGCCGATTCCGGGAGCTGAACCTCACCGAGCGCTTCGCCGTTGCCAACGGACAACGCCGTCAAACCGCGATAGGCGGCGCCGTAACGCAAGCCCTCGGCTGCGAGGCGTTCGTAAAAGAGCGCGACATCGGCCGGTGTTTGGAAACGTTTGGTGAGCTCTTCGAGCGGAGTCGCCGCACGAAGCTCCACCTTCGCCGCCCGCGCCCGCGCCGTCGCGTGTTTTCGCCAAGCTCCACCTTGGAAGCTCGACACGGTGAGCACCACCCCACCCGGCTGTTCGGCGGCCACCGTCTGCACGGTCGAGCCTGCATCATCGAGGATCAGCGCTTCGTGGATCTGAAGTTGTTCGATGACGAACGGCTTCGCTTGAAACACGTGCGCCGCGGCGGAGAGCGCCATGTCGACGTACGCCGCCGCCGGCAACACCGCTACATCTTCGACGCGGTGATCGGCGAGATGTGAAGGCTCCGCCCGCTCGAGCCGCGCCTCGAAGAGCGTCGCGCCTTTTTGCGTGGACACGCTGGTCGGTGCACCGAGCAGTGGATGTCCGTTTGGACGCGAACGTTTTTTCGCTTCGATCCAGTGTCGTTTCCGCTGCCACGCGTAGCCCGGCAGAGAGACCACGCGGCCCGCGGGATAAAGCGCGCGCCAGTCGACTCCGGCGCCCGCGACGTGCAGCGCTCCGTAACTCTCGAGCAGGCGCGCGTGCGGATCCTCTTCGCGACGAAGCGACGGAACAACCACCGCATCTTTGCCGGTGGAGCGCAGGCCATCGTCGAGCGTCGGACCGATCGCTGGATGCGGGCTCATCTCCACGAACGCGCTGAAGCCGTCTTGATGCAGCTTCTCGATCGTCTCCCAAAAACGCACCGGCTCGCGCAGGTTCCGCTCCCAATACGCGACGTCGAGGAGCTCGTCACTCTTCTCGGCGGTCACCGTCGAATAGAACGGCAACGTCGCGCGCCCTCCACGGATCGGCGCGAGCAAGCGGTACAGATCCGCTTTCAACGCATCCATCTGCGGGCTGTGCGACGCGTAGTCGACCTTCACCAAACGGCAGAACACGCCTTCTTCCGTGAGGCGCGCGAGGATCTCTTCGAGCCCTTGTTTTTCGCCAGAGAGCAACACCAAGCGCGGACCGTTCATGGCGGCCACGACCACCCGCCCCGCATACGGCGCGACGCGTGACTCGGCTTCCGCCGCAGACAGCTCGACCGCCGCCATTCCTCCGCGTCCGCTCGCGCGCCGCACCAACTGACTGCGGAGCGCCGCGATCGCCGCAGCATCCTCCAGCGAGAGCGCACCCGCGACGTAAGCGGCCGCGAGCTCTCCCATGCTATGACCGACAACCGCTTTCGGTTCCACACCCCACGAGCGCCACAACGCGCTGAGGCCGATCTGCATCGCGAAGATCGCGGGCTGAACGACGTCGACTTCGGTGAGCTCCGCCTTCGGACCTTCCCCGCGCAGAACCTGTACCAAAGACCAGTCGACGTGTGGAGCGAGCGCACGTTCACACGCTTCGATCGTCTCCGCGAAAACCGGCTCGCGCGCCAACAGCTCGCGGCCCATCCCGCGCCATTGGCTCCCGTGCCCCGGAAAAACGAAGACCGCTCTTTTGACCGAAGACGGCGCTTTGCCCACGACGACTCCGGCTGAAGTCTCGCCCGCGGCAAACGTCGCCAGGCGCGCAGACAGCTCGGCGCCTGAATTTCCGGTGACCGCCACGCGATGTGCGTGATGGGTCCGGCGCGTGTTCGCGGTGAAACAGAGGTCCGCGATCTCCGACTCCGAGCGGCTCTCGAGCACCGAAGCGTACCGTGCGGCGAGCTCGCGAAGCGCCTCGCTGTTCTTCGCGGACACGGTCAACAGACGTGTGGTTCGCGCGTGGACCTCGCGCAGCTCGACGCCGGCTTCATATGCGGAGGCGAACGCCTCGAGGAACGCGAGCGACTCCTCTTGCTCGCGATTTCCGGAAGCGACGATCTTCGGGCGCGCACCGCCTCGCGACGCGGTGTCTTCGATCGCGCGGCCGAGCACGGGATGCGGGCCGAGCTCGATGAAGATCGCGGGACCATTGGCGAGCGCGCTTTCGATCGCGTGTTGAAAACGCACCGGCCGGCGCACGTTTTTCGCCCAATACGCGGCCGAGCCCAGCTCTCCAGCGAGCACGGTCGAGATCATCGGGATCTTCGCCGCGCGCGGGCGGATCGCCTGTAATTTTTCCGGAAGCGCCGCGGCGATCGGATCCATCGCGGGCGAGTGCGATGCGTAGTCCACGTTGACGCGGGCGGCATGTACACCGGCCGCGGCGAGGCGTACCAACGCGCGATCGATCGCTTCGTTGTTTCCGGCGAGCAGCGTGGAGCTCGGACCGCTATAGGACGCGACCTCCAAAGATTCTTCTTCCGCGGTGCGTACGGCGTCACTGGCCGAAAGGCCAACATGCAACATGCCGCCGCCGGGAGAGAGCTCGCGAAGGAGCGCGCTGCGTTCAGCGACGACCCGCGCGGCATCTTCGAGCGTGAGCACTCCCGCGATATGACAGGCCGCGACCTCACCTTGGCTCGCGCCGATCAGCACGCTCGGTTCGACGCCGTAGGAACGCCACAACGCTGCGTAGGCGACTTGAACCGCGAACAACGCGGGCTGCACCCGGTCGACGCGGCCCATCAATGTTTCGCTGTTTCCCACCAGCGCGTCGATCAACGACCAGCCGGCGATGGAACGAAACGCGGCATCACACTCTTCGAGCTTTGCGCGGAACACCGGCTCGGCACGCATCAGCGCGACGCCCATGCGCGCGGATTGTGCTCCTTGACCCGGACAAACGAAGACGACGCGCGGTGCCGGCGAAACCGGAGGCAAATGATCGAGACGCGCGAGCAATCGTTCGCGCAGCGTCGTTTGATCGGCGACCACCGCCGCGCGATGAGGGCCACGCCCCAAACGCACCCAAGTCTCCGCCGCTTCCACGCCGTTCGCGGCCGCCAGCTCCACCAGGCTCCGGCGCAGCTCGTCCCGGCTCTCCGCAGCGAAGGACCACAACCGCGCGGTGCTCGCCGCCTGTTCTTCGAGCACCAGGTGGCAATTCGTTCCGCCGAAACCGAAGGAGCTCACCCCGGCGATGCGTCGTTTTACCTGTCCTAAAGGCCAGGTTTCCAATTCACGTTGTACGCGCAAATTCAACGCTTCGAAGGCGATGTGTGGGTTCGGCGTTTCGAAGTGCAGATTCGGCGGCAGCGTCCGGTGCGAAAGTGCGAGCGCAACTTTGATCAGCCCCGCGATGCCCGCGGCGGCTTCCGTGTGTCCGATATTCGTCTTCACGGAGCCGATGCGCAGCGCGGTCGCCGCCGAACGGCCTCGGCCCAGCACCGCGCCGAGCGAGCCCGCTTCGATCGGATCGCCGAGTAGAGTGCCCGGACCGTGCGTCTCCACGTACGCAACGTCGGTCGTGTCTACGCCGGCGCGCGCATACGCTTCGCGGAGCACAGCCTCTTGTGCGGCGGGATTCGGCGCGGTGAGGCCGTTCGAGAAACCGTCGTTGTTCACTGCACCTTCGGCGACGACACAATAGATGCGGTCCCCGTCGGCCAATGCGCGAGAGAGCCGCTTCAACACGACGATGCCCGCACCTTCTCCACGACCGTATCCATCGGCTCGCGCGTCGAATGCTTTGCAGCGTCCGTCCGCCGACAGCCCGCCGAACTTCGACATGGCGATCGTCGAGTGTGGCGAGAGCATCAAGCTGACGCCGCCCGCGAGCGCGAGCTCCGTCTCATTCGAACGAAGGCTCTGACACGCGAGATGAAGCGCGACCAAGGAAGAGGAACACGCGGTGTTCACCGTGAGGCTCGGACCTTGGAGCCCGAGCACGTACGAGATCCGCGCCGCGACGATCGACGTGTCTTGGCCGGTCGCCGTCGGCTGTTGGATCGCGGAGGTGTCCTCCATGAGGCGCGCGTAGTCCGTCCACATCGCGCCGAGAAACACGCCCGCTGCGCGCCCGATCAGCGACGCCGGCAAGATCGCCGCATCTTCGAGCGCTTCCCACGCGAGCTCGAGCGTCAAACGTTGCTGCGGATCCATGTGGTCCGCTTCGCGCGGCGCGATGCCGAACGCCGCCGCGTCGAAGCGATCGATGTCGTCGAGAAAGCCGCCGAAACGAGCGTGCGTTTTGCCGGGGCTCGCCAAGTTCGCGTCGTAGTAATGTTCGAGGTCCCAACGCTCGCGCGGCACTTCGCGGATCGCGTCGCGCCCCGCACGCAGCAGTCCCCAAAACGTCTCCGGGCTCGACGCGCCGCCGGGAAAGCGACAAGCGATCCCCACCACCGCGATCGGCTCTTTCTCCGAGCTCGCGCGTTTCGGTTCCGCAGTTTTTGCCGCGGAAACGAGTCCCGCCGCGGAGAGCCGATCAGCGAGCGCGTCGACCGTCGGATGTTCCCAGACGAGCGTCACCGGAAGAGCGCGCCCGAGCCAAATGCCGAGGCGTGCGATCAAGGTTGTCGCGCGCGCGGAGTCGAGACCGAGATCTCGAAAACGTTCGCGCGTGTCGATCGCACCGACCTCGATGTTGAGCAAAGAAGCGATGTCATTCACCAACTGTTTAGCGATGGCGGCTCTATCCGGTGTGAACACTTTCGTTCTCCTCAGCGACGCAGATCTGCGAAGTAGTCGAAGCTCGGATTCGCACCTTCAATCATCGCGGTGACCGAACGTTTCAAGACCGAGTCCTCGGCATCATTGAGATAAGCCGCGATGTATTTCTCGTGATGTTTCGAGCCTTCTTTCACCCACGCCTGCGCGTGCGCCGGGTTGAGCTGCGAAACATGATCGGGATACTTCGCTGCGTGATTCTGCAAGAAGCCCATCAGGCGCTCTTTGCTCTTCTTGAAGTCGGGCGCGGTGATACACAGCGATCCGCCGATGCCGTATTCGCCGAAGACTTGCAGCATTCCGTAGGCGATCTGGTCGTGCCACGGAGTGATGATCTCGCGAAGTCGCTCCGCGCGTTCCAGCTCATCACCTCCAGGCTCGGAGACGATCTCGTGCATGCGCGCTACGTCGCGTCGAAAGTCGGGGATTGATCCTCCGTACAGTTGGATGCCGAGCGCATCGGGATGAAGAAGCTTCGCTGCGGCCTGCGCGAACGAAGCGTAGACCCATGTTTTCCAGAACTGTTTGTGCACTTCGCGGTGGCGCGACGCGCGGATGCTCCCGCTGACCAAACGATCGACCTGCTCCAGCTCTCCGAAGAAGTCGGTCTCGAGCCCGCGGAAACGTTCCGGCGAAAAATCGTCGTCGGCGAGCGCTTGTTTGGCGAGCGGGAGAAAACGCGCGATGAACGCACAGGTGAGCAACACGCCGCTCGAATACAAGGCGTCGACGAAGCCGCCCGCGTGCGGGGTGAGGATGAAACGTTCCCCGAGGATCGACTTCGAGGTGAACTGCACGCGGTCGGTGCGGTTGTATTCGCGGATCGCTTCCGCGTTGCGCAGATGTTCGCCGACGGTCGGGAACCGTTCGATGAAACGCCAGAATTCGTCTTTCGGCGCGACGCTCGGATCGAGCGGAAACTTCGCGCGATCGAGCACCAAACCGACGCTGGTCACGCCGTTGTCGAAGGGGATGATCCACATCCATCCACCGTCGAAGACATGATGTTGCGTGCCATTGAAGCGATCGAAGCGGAAGTGTTGGTGCGGGCCGCCGAGCAAATCGTTCGTGCGCACCACGTTGTTGAAGTGGCTGAAGATGACGCGCGTGTTGGTGTGCAGGCGCGGCTCCGGATCGCGCAGCTCGAATTTATCCGCAAGAAACGACGCATGCCCCGATGCATCGACGACATACTTCGCGCGCACTTGGTGTTCGCCGTCCGCGTTGCGCAGCGTCAGATCGACGCCGTCTTTGTGCATCTCGAAGCCGGCGACTTCCGTGTGTTCGCTGTAGTGCGCGCCGTGTGCGGTGAGGCGCGAGGTCAAGAAGCCGTCGACGTCCGCGCGCATCCAATGACAGTCCGGCCCCTGCGGGAGGAGCAAAGTCTCGAGCATCAGCTCGTCATCAGGCGTGACCTTTTTGCCTTCTTGGTTGTACGCGAACCAGAAGTGTTGTTTTGGCCAAGCGACCAGATTGTGCTGTTTACAACCGACGTAATGGCAGACTTCCGCGAGCTCGGGCACGTTGTAGGTGCGCGCGAGGTGACGCAGCAAAATGCTGGTCGTCGGGAGCGTCGATTCTCCGATCGCAAAACGCGGGTGGCTCTTTCGCTCCACCACCAAGGTGCGCGCGCCGATGCCTTGTAAGCAGAGCGCGACCGACGCCCCTGCGATCCCGCTGCCGATGACGACAAAATCGTAACTCTTTTCCATGATGCTCCCCTTCGATTCACTTCTTCGAGATCAACGCCGCTCGCTGAGAAACTCCGGCAGCGTGTGGCGCGCGTACATGAGGTCTCGCAGGACGTCTTCGCCTGCTTCGACGATCGCCACGTAGCGCATGTCGCGTGCGAGCTTTCCGAGGAGCGAATCCTCGGTGTAGCCGAGCCCGCCGAGCGCTTCTGCGCCGACGGATGCGATGCGCCCGCCGAGCTGGCCGCAGATCAACTTCGCGACCAACACGGATTTGAGCGATCCGATCTGTAGAAAACTTTGTGCAGCGTCCGGGCGCCGCAGGACGTCATCGAAGTCGCGCGCGGCCGCTTTACATAACGCGAGCATCGTCTCCAGTTCCGCTTGCATCTGACCGAGCTTCGCCGCGAAGACATCGTTCTCGATCAACGGGCGGCCTTTCAGCTCTTTGTTCGCGGCGTATTCGAGGCACACGTCGCGAATGCGCCGGCCGACGCCGACCGCCGAAGCAGCCATCAAGGTACGGCTGGCGTTCAACCCGACTTCGAGGACGCGAAGGCCGTTGCCTTCCAGCGGTGCGGAGGCGACGCAATTTTTGAGCGCGACCTCGTAGGTACCGGATGCGCGTACGCCGGCAGTGTGCCAGCGCCGCAAGATCTCGATCCCTTCGCTTTGTTTCGGTACGACGAACGCGCCGAAGCTTCCGCCGTCGCTTCCCGCGTAGATGACGAAAAATTCGGCGGAGGCCGCGTTGGTGGAGAAAAACTTTTCTCCGCTCAAACGGAATATGCCGTCGCTGTGTTCGCCGACCGTGGTGATTCGCGTGAGCTCGCTGCCGGCCGCGCGTTCGCTGGCCATCGTCGCGCCGAACGCTCCCGAGCGCGCCATCTCGGTGAGGTACGTCTTCCGCTGCGACTCTGATCCAAAGAGCAGGATCGGCGTCGACGAGAGGATCGGCAAAAAGAAGGCGAACGCCAGGCCCGCGTCGGCGTACGCCAGATCAGTCACCACGTCGACGCTCTCTTCCAGCGACAACGCGTGGCCGCCGTAAACGCGCGGGATCCACCAGTTCGCCAAATTTTGCGCGCGGAACGCGTCGTAGATGTCGTGCGGGAGCGCGTCGGGAACATCGAGCTCCTGTTCGCGTCCAGCGACATGTTCGTCGATGAACGCGCGGATGTGTCCGCGGAAGATCTCCGCTGCTGATTTCATGACGCCGCCTCCACGCGCCGGTCGAGCGCGTTGTAGTAGTTGCAGACCGAAGCCACGACATGGCGCGGCGGGACGAACGGCATGCGCGAGTGGCCGACCTTGATGTTGTCGATCAAGAGAATGTCGCCGAGCTCCCACTCGAAGACAGTGGTGTTGCGCCAGATCGCTTCGTTGAGCTCGGTGTGAACGGCGAGCGGAACGTCGAGCGGCTTGCCGGCTTTCACCAAAGAGTAGCGATAATTTTTGCGGAAGAACGGTACGCAGGTGCGCAAGATCGAGTTGAAGACGGGGAGCGGCAACACGCGTGCGGCCACACCCATCTTTCGATCCGCTGCGGGCAACGCGTGAAAATGCCGGAAAAAATAGTGGATCGAGGGCACCGTCCAAAAACACGAATACGCGGTCTCACCGGTGAGCGGATGCGTGACCACGCACGGACCTTTGGTGACGAAGCTGAGCTTGTCGCCGGACCAGGACCACTCGAGACCGAACTGCCGGCAGACTTCTTCGATCTCGTCGCGGTCGAGCGTGTTGAAGTTGGAGCGCACCGCATCTTCGCTCATGTGTTCGGTGGTCTTGCAGAAGTACGCGCCGTCGAGCAGCGCTTTGGTCGACGGCGACAGCTCGCGATACGCGGCTACACAATCATGCAGTGGAGTCTGTCCACCTTGCGCCGCGCGCTGCAGGCACATGAAGCCGAGCACGCCGGGACGTTTGCTGCTGAAAGCTTGCTCGGTGTGCGGCGGAACCGGCAGCGGCGCGTCCGTGCTCGACGCGTTGACCACACCTTCATGGACCGGCTTTCGATAGTTGTCGGTGAGATGTGGATAGGCACGATAGTCGAGGCGCAGCGCGTTCATCACGTCGACGAAATGCGCCGGTTCTCGGTACGGCGTCGCGCGCAAAAGCAACGCGCCGTGTTCGGTAAGCTGCTTCAAGACGCGATCGCGCTCGTCTCTGAGTAGCGCGGTCATCGACTCTGCGTCGTCGATCGCTCGCTCGGGAAAGATCACCAACGGCAGATGTTCGATCGCCGTCGCCCACTGTGTTTCGCCGGGCAACAGCCGGCGTGAGCTCAACCCAACCATGTCGTGTTTTCCTTCTCGTTCTGAAGACGCGCGAGCGCCTCCTCCTCCGTGAGCGCTTCGATCTCGCGCAGCAGCTCAAGCGCCAAACCGTCGTCCGCTTTGGGCCCCAGCTCTTCGAGCAACACGCCTGCGATCCTTTCCAGCGACTCCGCTTGAAAGATCACCCGCACGGCGATCGCCATGCCGAGCTCACGCCGCAACGTGTTCACGAATTGCATCGCGATGATCGAGTCGACGCCGAGCTCGGGGAGCGCTCGATCCACCGGCACAGCGTCGGGCGACATCTTCAACAGCGCGCCCAAAGTACGCCGCAAAAACGCGAGTAACACCTCGGGGCGCTCCGCGTGCGGGGCCTTCGCGAGCGTCTCGCTGAAGGCGACGCGATCGACCGCTTTCGGCAGCGAAAGCTCCGCGAGCAACGGCGACGGTTTTGCGCCGCTGTCGAGCGTCGCGAAGTCGCAGTCGAGCGCCACGGTTTGCGTTTCGCCGCCGACTGATCTTTCGAACAGGTCGAGGCCGTCTTCCACCGTCAGCGCGCGGATCCCGCGATCGTCGAGCATCGCGCCGAGCCCGGGCCGCATCGCCATGCCGACTTTACCCCAGCGTCCCCAATTGATCGACACCGCCACCTGTCCTTGCGAACAGCGCGCACGTGCGAGCCCATCGAGGTAGCCGTTCGCCGCCGCGTAGTGTGCTTGTCCGGGTGAGCCGAAAACGGAGGCGATCGAAGAAAAGAGAACAAAATGACGCAGCGGATCTTCGCGCGTCAGCCGATCGAGGTTCCACGCGCCGCGGATCTTCGGCGCGAGCACGCGGTGGATCTGTTCCGCTGTCAGATCGGCCGCCATGGCGTCTTCTGCGATCCCCGCCGCGTGGACCACACCGGTGAGCGGCGGCATCGAGCGGCGAACGGTGTCGAGAATCGCGGCGAGCGCACGTTCGTCGGCAGCATCGGCGCGAAACGTTTGGACCCGTGCACCAAGAGCTTCGATCGCCCGGATCGCGTCTTCTGCGTTCGCGTTCGGAGCGCTTCGACTACACAACACGAGGCGGGTCGCTCCGCGTTCTGCGAGACGTCGCGCCACCGCCAGGCCGAGACCGCCGAGGCCGCCGGTGATCAGCCACGTTCCCGTGGCGTCGAGCTCCGCGTGGTCCGATGCAGCAGCGACCATACGGCGGCCGTAGACTCGGCCCTCGCGCAACATGCGGAGATCTTCGTTCGCAGGAGCGCACAGCTCACCGACCAGCTCGGCGTCGCGCCCTTCGCGATCCGCATCGAGCACGCTGATGCGCAGCTCGGGTTGTTCGTGGAGCAACGTCGCCGCGAGGCTCCAGATCATCGTTTGCACGGGGCAGCCCGGCTCGTCCCCGAACGCATGGGCTCCGCGGGTGAGAAACTTGAGCGTGCGCGGTGCTGCGTCGCGGGAGAGCGCTTTCATCAAGCTCGCTCCGCTCACCACGCACAATTTCTCCGCGTCTTCGAGCGAGGCGCGATCCGCATCGGATGCGGCGAGCGCCCACCCGTGCACGATCGTCGAAGGTGAGGTCTCCCCGATCAGTTGCGCGAGCTGAGCGGCGTCGGTGGGATCGAGCTCGAAGTGATCTTCGGAAAGACGCGCGAAGCTCTTCGCCGCGCGCGCCGAGCACACGTGTGCACCGCGCTTCTCGAGCTCGGGCTGGAGCTGTTTCGCGGCTTCGTCGTGAGCCAAGAGCAACCACCGTCCCTGCGCGACACCTTCCGTGCGCGCGGAGTGCAGCTCGCGCCATTCGAGGCCGAACAACAAAGACTCGAGCGGTGCACCTCGCTCCGCGCGCGTCGCCGGCTCGAGCACCACTCCGCGAAGCTCGAAGAGTGTGTTGCCCGCAGCATCGAGGATCCGCACGTCACCGGCCAACGCTCCGTCCGTACGGCGGCACTGATCGGCGTGTACGAACGCTGCGCGATCGAGCGAGCCGTTCCAAGTGAGCTGGTCGGCACGCCGCGGTACCCAGCGCTCGCGCTCCGGCCGGCGCGACGCGAAGGTGAGCAGCTCGAACGCGCGCGAGAGCACCTGCGGCGGCACCACAAAACGTGGACCTCCGACGAGCTGTTCGGGATCGATCTGCGCCCATGCTTCACCCGGCCCGCGCGCAAGCTGTCCTGCACGTTCGCGGCAGCGATGTTTGATCTCCGCCGGCGAATGAGGCGTGGAAGAGACCTTCTTGTACACCTCGGCGGCGCCGAGCTTCATCCATGATCCCTCAGGCGAACGGACCATCAGCTCCAGGGAGCTCGGCGAAAACATCAGCTGAGCACGCACACTGTCCTTTTGGACGGGAAGGTGTTCACAACGAAGATGCGCCAGCGAAACGGGGCTCTTTGTCACGGCGATCGCTTCGAGGGCCATCTCTATCACTGTCCCTAAGGTCAGTTGATCCGGTTCCAGCGTCGCCTCGAACACGTGTACGCCCGCCGGCGCGGAGAGCTCGACGTGTGTCTCGAGCAGCGCGGCGACCTTCCCGCGGGTTTGCGCCCGCGAGCGTTTGATCCAAAACCGCTGCTCCTCCCAAGCGTAGGTGGGAAGCGAGACGCGCCGCCGCGCATGGGGTGCGTCGAAGGCTCGCCAGTCGAAGTCGACACCGCTCGCATGAAGCCGGGCGACGCAGTCGAGCAGCACCTCCCAGTCATCGTGATTGCGCCGCAGCGACGGCACGAACAGCTCCTCGCGATCCAAACCCGACTCCCCGAGCGCGCTCAGCGTGGGGTGCGGGCCGAGCTCGATGAAAGTGTCGATGCCCCGCGCTCGAAGTGTCTCCATTCCCGCGGCAAAGCGGACCGCTCGACGCGTGTGTTCCCGCCAGTATTTCGGGGTGAGGAGCTCTTCGCGCGCGAGCTGACCGGTGACGTTGGAAACCAACGCGTACCGAGGTGTCCGCAAAGACAGTTTGCCGACCTCGCGCTCCAGCGCATCGAGCATGGGATCCATCTGCGCCGAGTGAAACGCGTGCGAGACCTCGAGCTTCTTCGTTTTCAGATGTTCCGCTTCCAGCTCCGCACAAACGGCGCGCACCGCGGAGCGCTCACCGGAGATCACCACTTGCTCCGGTCCATTCACCGCGGCGATCGACACCGCGCGACCTTGGATCGCCTGCAACACGCGCGTTTCGGGCGCTTGGACCGAGGCCATGTCACCGTTCTTCGGCAACGCCTGCATCCACCGGCCACGCGCCGCGACCAAGCTCAACCCCTCCTCGAAGGAGAAGACGCCGGCCGCACATGCCGCGGCGTATTCGCCGACGCTGTGACCGAGCACCGCTTCGGGCTCGACACCCCACGAGCGCCACAGCTCGAACAACGCCACTTCGAGCGCGAACAACGCGGGCTGCGTATTCGCCGTTTCGCCGAGCGCCGCGTTCGGATCGAACAACGTCGACAGCGGCACCACCTGCGCCGCGCGGTCGAGCGCCTGCTTGAACACCGGCTGGGTTTTGTAGAGCCGCTGTCCCATGCCCGCGTATTGCGAGCCTTGGCCGGTGAACAAAAACGCGATCCTTCGCCGGCGGGCGCGCCCGGAGTAGACGTTCGCCCGCACCTCTTGTTGCGCGAAAGACTCGAGCCGCTCGCGAAGCTCGGCGCTGGTCCACGCCGAGATCGCCAGCCGTTCCTCCAGCGCGCTCCGGCCGGTCGCGGCCGAGAAACACACGTCCGCAGCCTTCAGCTCGGGATCGCGCGCCAGACGCTCCGCATAACGCGCGGCGAGCGCTCGGAGCGAGACACCTGTCTTTGCGGACAGTGGCAACACGTGCAGTGGCCGATCGATCACTTCCGCGCCCTCCGTGCTCACCGGCAGCGGTGCCTCTTCGAGCACAATGTGCGCGTTCGTGCCCGAGAGCCCAAAGGAGCTGACCCCGGCGCGTCGCGTGCGGGCTCCGCGCGGCCAAGAAACCTCGCGCACCGCGATCTCGAAAGGTGTTCCTTCGAAAGAGATGCGCGGATTGAGCACGCGAAAGTGGAGGTGTCGCGGAATACGCTGGTGATGAAGCGCGAGCACCGTTTTGATGAGACCCGCCATTCCCGCTGCGGCTTCGAGGTGGCCGACGTTGGTCTTCACCGAACCGAGCACACAGCGCGTGCCGTCCGTTCGCGGCGCGCCGAGCACGCTCTTCAACGCCTCGAATTCGATCGGATCACCAAGCGATGTGCCGGTGCCGTGCGCTTCGATATAGTCGAGCTCCGCGCCGCTGACCCCCGCGTCCTCGAGCGCGCTCTTGAGCAACGCTTCCTGCGCGAGCACGTTCGGCGTGGTGAGGCCGGTGGAGCGTCCATCTTGATTGACCGCCGAGCCGCGGATCACCGCCCAAACACGATCGCCGTCGCGCACCGCATCCGCGAGCCGTTTGAGGATCACCACGCCGCAACCTTCGCCACGCACGAAGCCGTTCGCTGAGGCGTCGAAGGCCTTGCTGCGTCCGTCGGGCGAGAGCGCCTGCAGCGCGTACATGATGTCCATCAGACGCTCGGAGACGATGAAGCTGACACCGCCGGCGATCGCTAATTCGCACTCACCGCTTCGCAAGCTGCGCGCTGCGAGATGAAGCGCGACCAACGAAGAGGAACACGCGGTGTCGACCGAGAAACTCGGACCGTGCAGCCCAAAGGTATAAGCCAAGCGGCCGGCGGCGAAGGCGAGCCCATTGCCGGTGCCGTCATAGGCGTCGGCTTCGGAGGACGCGTTCAAGATCGCTTCGCCGTACTCGTTGGAGGCGATGCCTACGAAGACGCCGGTCTTCGATCCGCTGAGTGAATGCGGCGCGAGCCCGGCTTCTTCGAGCGCCTCCCACGTTACTTGCAGCAACATGCGTTGCTGCGGGTCGAGGCGCTCCGCTTCACGCGGAGAGATGCCGAAAAACGCGGCGTCGAACATCTCCGGCGCTTCGAGCAATCCCGCCCAACGCCCTTGCGGCGGGCGTTGATCCGCACCTTCGGGCCAACGTGCGCGCGTCTCACTGACCGCGTCGGTGCCGCTTTCGAGCAGACTCCAGTACGCGTTCGGATCGTTCGCTTTTCCGGGAAAACGGCAACCGATTCCGATGATGGCGATCGGCGCCGACCGTTGCGCTTTGAGCGTCGAGAGGTCGCGGCGGAGACGTTTGATCTCCACCGTCGCATCTTCGAGCAGCACTCTCATTCCACCTGAATTCGACACCGCTACTCCTTCCTTGCTTCGGCGAGCTCTTCGAGGAGCGCGCGCGCCAATTCGTCATCCGAGAGCTCGCGCAACGCTTCGCGTTCGGGCTCTCTCACCGGTTCAGGAGCCTTCTCCTCTTCCCAACGTTCCGCGAGATGTCCCGAGAGATGGCTCGCGGTCGGGCACGTCCAAACGATGGTCGCCGAGAGCTTCGTCCCGAGGCGCGACTCGATCCGATTGCGCAGCTCGAGACCCATCAACGAATCGAGCCCGAGTGTTTTGAACGGCGCCGCTGCGTCGATCCGCGCGGGATCGAGCTTCAATACGTGACCGAGATGTTCGAGCACCAACACTTCGAGCAAACGTCGGCGCTCCTGCAGCGGCGCTTCATCGAGCCGCGCACGCAACGCGCGATCGACCTCCGCGGGCCGCGCTTTTTCCGCGTGTTTCACCAGCTCCGAGAGCCGCCGCGAGCTCGCTAGGTGCGGATAGAACTCGATCCATTGGCGGACATCGATCGGCACCACGCCGAGCTGCGTCTCTTTGCCCGACAACAAGCGTTCGAGGATCTCCATCCCTTCGAGCGGGGTCAGGTTCCGCATGCCGCGACCTTCCAAACGCGCACCGCGTTTCTCGGACACCGCTGCACCGCCGACCTCCGCGAAGGGACCCCAGTCGACGCTCAACGCGCACAAGCCGAGCGCGCGGCGGTGATGGGCGAGCGCATCGAGGAACGCGTTTGCCGCGGCGTAGCTCGACTGGCCGGGCGAGCCCAAAAGCCCTGCCGCCGAAGAGTACAACACGAAGAAGTCGAGCTCGTGCTCCGCGCTCAGCGTGTGCAGATTCCACGCGCCGGCGATCTTCGGGGCGAGCACCCGCGCGAAACGTTCACTCGATTGATCGACGAGCAAACCGTCGTCGAGCACACCGGCCGAGTGTACGATCCCTTTGAGCGGTGCGAGCTCTTTGAGCTTGGCGAACAGCGACTCCATCTCGCTCTTCGACGCCACGTCGGCGCGCACGACGAGCACCTTCGCGCCGTTTGCTTCCAACGCACGGATCGCGCTTTGTTGTGCTTCGTTCTCGATTCCGCGACGTCCCGTGAGCACCAGCGTTCGCGCGCCTCGATCGACGAGCCACTCTGCCGCGACGAGCCCGAGCCCGCCGAGACCTCCGGTGACGAGATAACTCGCGTTTGGCGAGAGCTCCAACCGTGTTCCCGGCGGCGGCGACCTCCGCTCGAGCCGCGCGGCGAAGCGTTCACCTTTTCTAAACGCGATCTCTTCTTCCTCTCCACCGGCGAGCTCTTCGACGAGCAACGCCAGCTCTCCGGCCGAGGGTTCGTCGAGATCGATCGACGTCGCCCGCAGCTCGGGATGTTCGTTTTGCAGTGTCCGCGCCAGGCCCCACAACGCGGCGCCGGCGGGATCGATCATCCGTTCTCGGCCGACCGCCTGCGTGTTGCGGGTGACGAAATAGAATCGCGGTGGATCGCGAAGCGAAGCTTTGGCAATGGTGCGCGCGAGCTCGAGCGCCGCCGTTAGATCGCGGAGCGCCGCGTTCATCGGAGTGTCTTCGCGATCCAAGCTCGACAGATGAATGACGCCGGCCGGCGGATCTTCCGCAAAACGTCTGGCAAGCGCCTCCGGCTGCACTTCGGCGGAACCCGACCTAAAGGACAGCGCGCGTTGCCCGCCGGCGATCAGTCGATCGGCGAGCGCATCGCCGAGCCCGCGTTCGTCGCCGAGAATGAACCACAAACCGCGGTTCTCGTTCGGCGAGGGCTCGCGTGGCGTGCGCTTCCAGGTCTGCGTGAGGAAAACGTCTTCGCGCGCGCCGAGCACCAAAGATTGTGCGCGTAGGCCGCGCACCTCGGCGAGGAGATGGCCTTCGGCGTCGAGCACGCGGATGTCCGCAAGGCCAGTATTCCGGAGCTGAACGTGGCTCCACGCTTTTTGGGGGATCTCCGCGTAGAGATGGACCGCTTCGAGGGCCACCGGAACCGTTGGCCCCTTCAGCGCGTCTTCGGGGAGCGCCGCGATCAACACGTGAAAACAGGCGTCGAGCAGCGCCGGTGAGAGCAGGTGTCCCGCGCTCGCTTTGTGCTCCAGCTCGCCCAACGCTTCCCCGGCGCCGGGCCATGCGCGCACCACGCCGCGAAAGACTGGCCCATAGGACAGGCCGCCTTGCGCCAGACGATCGTAATACTTCTCCCCCGCGACCTCGGCGCCCAAACGTGCGCGGATCGACGCCGGTGCTTCGCTGACACCAGGGCCGGCACGGTCCAGCCTCGCGGCGAGATCACCGCTCGCATGCAGAACCCAGGCGCCGTTTTGCAGACTGGAGACGCGGAACCGCAGGCCTCGGCCTTCGTCGAGCAACACCGTCTGCACGGTGGTCTCCTCTTCGTGCAAGAGCAGCGCCTGCTCGAAGCGGACCTGTCCCAAGGACCAGGCATGCTCCGGATCGCGCTCGCGGGCCGCGGCCAGCGCCATCTCGACATAAGCGGCACCTGGCAAAACGACCAGGTCCTCGATCGCGTGGTCCGAAAGATACGCAGGTTGTTTCGCCGAGAGCACCGTCTGCCAGACATGGGTGTTCGGCGCGAACGAGAGGTTTTGTCCCGCGCCGAGCAAGACGTGGCCGACTTTGGTCGCGGCCTTGTTCTTCTTCTTGGCCGGCCCGTTCCAGTAACTCTGCCGCTGCCACGGATAACGCGGCAACGAAACCAAGTTTCCGTCGGGATAAAGCGCCGCGAGCTGCACGCGCGCGCCCGCCACCCACAAGCGGGCGAGCGCCTCGAACATGCGCAGGAGCGCAGGCTCTTCGCGGCGGAGAGAACCGAGCGCGATCGCGTCGGCCCCGTTGTCGCGGAAACCGTCCTCCAGTGCCGGCACCAACACCGGATGTGCGTTGATCTCCAAAAACGCGCTGTGTCCCGCTGCGCGCGCACGTTCGGTCGCCGTCCAAAACAGCACCGGCTCGCGCATGTTGCGCATCCAATACGCGGCATCGAGCCGCTCCTCGCTGCGCTCCCCGCTGACCGTCGAATAAAACGGGACCTTCGCGATCCCACCTTCGAGCGTAGACAGTTTCTCGAGCAGCTCCTCGCGCAGGTGTTCGACCTCAGGGCTATGCGACGCGATGCTGCCTTTGATCGTACGGCAGAAAATGCCGTCGCGCTCCAGCTCGGCGAACACCGCTTCCAATGCAGAACGTTCTCCGGAGAGCACCACCGAACGCGGCCCGTTGATCGCTCCGACGACAACTTTTCCTCCGTGCGCCTCGAGTCGCGACTCTGCATCTTCGGGCGTCAGTTCTGCGAGCATCAGTCCGCCGAGCCCGCTCATGCGGCGGATCAGCTGGCTCCGCACCGCGACGACTTGCGCGGCTTCTTCCAGACGAAGCGCACCGGCGACGTGTGCCGCGGCGACTTCACCGAGGCTGTGTCCGATCACTGCGGAAGGCTCAACCCCGAAGGCGCCCCACAACGCAGCGAGCGCGACTTGCACCGAGAAGACTGCGGGCTGGATGACGTCGATCTCTTCGAGCCCGGCTTTGGGCCCTTCGCCGTTGATCACTTCGACGAGCGACCACTCGATCCACGGGCGGAGCGCGCGATCGCAGGCGTCGATCGCCGCACGAAACACGGGCTCCGCGGCGTAGAGCTCGCGGCCCATTCCCCGCCACTGGCCGCCTTGTCCCGGGAAGACGAAGACGGTCTTGCGCGGTTCGGCGGCCGCGACACCTCGCACGACAGCGCGCTCCGCCTCGAACGTTTGCGCCACGTGCTCGCGGCTCTCACCGATCGCCACCGCGCGATGAGTGTGGTGCGCGCGACGAACGGCAGCGGTGAACGCGGCATCTCCGAGCTCGAAGGGGACGTCGCTGCGTAGATATTCCGCGATGCTTTGCGCGCGTTCGCGGCACGCATCTTCACTTTTGGCCGATACTGGCACAAAGTACAGGTCACGGAGGCTCTCGCGCTTTGCCTTCCGGCGCGGCGCTTCTTCGATCACTGCGTGCGCGTTCGTGCCGGAGATCCCAAAGGAGCTGATCCCGGCGATCCGCGTCTCGCCCCGCCGAGGCCAAGCGATCGGCTGATCCGCCACCCGAAGCGAAAGCTCTGTGAGCGGCACGTTCGGATTCGGCTGCGTGAAGTGCAGCGTCCGCGGGATCCGCTCGTGCTCCAGCGCCAGCGCCGCCGACAACAATCCCGCGACGCCCGCCGCGGCCTGCGTATGACCAAGGTTCGATTTTACGGAACCGACGATCGCCGGTCGCTCGGCGGCTCGTCCTTCCGCGAGCACCGCCCCGAGCGCGTTCAGCTCGATGGGATCGCCGAGCGGCGTCCCCGTTCCATGCGCTTGGATGTAATCGACGCGTGCGCCGCGCAGGCCCGCTTGGTCGAGCGCGCTTCGCACCACCGCTTCTTGCGACGGCCCGTTGGGGGCGGTGAGCCCGTTCGAACGTCCGTCTTGATTGATCGCGCTGCCGCGGATCACCGCGAGCACGCGGTCGTTGTCTTTGAGCGCGTCGGAGAGCCGCTTCAAGACCACCACACCGCAGCCTTCACTCCAGCCGACGCCGTTCGCGGACGCGTCGAAACTTTTGCAGCGTCCTTCGGGAGAGAGGACACGAAGGCGGCTCATGTCGACGAAGACCGTCGGCGTCAGCATCAACGCGACGCCGCCCGCGAGCGCCAGATCGCATTCACCGCTGCGCAAGCTCTGCGCGGCGAGGTGCACAGTGACGAGCGACGAGGAACACGCCGTATCGACGGTCATCGACGGGCCTTTCAACCCGAGAAAATACGAGAGACGCCCCGACGCGACGCTGCCCGAGCTTCCCGTGGCGACGTAGCCGTCGAGTTCCTCGAGCGCGAGATTCGAGAGCGCCGCGTATTCGTAGAACATCATGCCGACGAAGACGCCGGTCTGACTGTCTTCGAGCATCTCGGGCGTTTGGCCCGCGTGCTCGATCGCTTCCCACGCGACCTCGAGCAAAATGCGCTGCTGCGGATCCATGGCCCGCGCTTCTCGCGGCGAAATGCCGAAGAACGCGGGATCGAAACGATCGATCTCGCGCAAGAAGCCACCGTGTTTGACCATACTCTTGCCAGGCACCGACGGATCGGGGTCGTAGATCGCGTTCGCGTCCCAACGTTCGATCGGCATCTCGGTGATCGCGTCGGTTCCTTCGTCGAGGATCCGCCACAGGCTCTCGAGATCATCGGCGCCACCCGGATATCTGCAGCCCGCACCGACGATGGCGATCGGCTCCTCTTTCGCGGCGCGTTTCTTCACCACGCGCACCGGCGCGACTTCGAGCGCGACCTTCGTCCTCAGATGTGAAGCGAGCTTGGCCGTCGTCGGATGATCGAAGACCAAGGTCGCCGGCAGCTGTTGGCCGAGCTCCGCCGCGAGCCGATTGCGCAGCTCGACCACCATCAAGGAGTCGAAGCCGAGCTCTTGAAGCGGTCGATCGGGCGCGACTTGAAGCGGCGGCAAGGACAACACCTCCGCGACATGACCGCGCACCCATGTTTCGATCTCCGCACCGCGCGCTTCCGCGGGGACTTTCGCGAGGCGCGCCGAAAGCGAGCTCACGCCGCGTGTCACGGCGGCCGGCACCAACACGCGCCATTTCGGCGGGAGCTTGTCGGCTCGACGCTGCAACACGGGTAGATCGAGCGAAAATGCACCGGCCTGCGCCTCGCCTGATGCAACGGCTTCCTCGAACAACACGAACGCCTCGTCCGTCGCGAGCGCGCGCGCTCCCTGTTCGGTGAATCGCGCTTTCTGCGCGGAGCTCAGCTTCGCCGCCATTCCGGCTTCGGCCCACGCACTCCAGTTGATGCTCAGCGCAGGGAGCCCATGCGCGCGGCGGTGATGCGCGAGACCGTCGAGGAAAGCGTTCGCCGCGGAGTAGCCCGCTTGTCCGGCCGAGCCGAACACCGATGCGGCCGAGGAATAGAGGACGAAGAAATCGAGCGCGCGCGTCTTCGTTTCTTCGTGGAGCCACCACGCGCCTCGTGCTTTGGCGCGAAACACGTTCTCCAAACGGGCCGCGTTTTGTTCGCGAAATATACCGTCGTCGAGCACGCCGGCCGCATGGACGACGCCCCGCAGATCGTTGATGTCCGCAACGACAGCGGCGATCGAAGCGCGGTCTCCGACATCGGCGAGGCGCGTCTCGACGATCGCGCCGGCACGTTCGAGCGCGGCGATCCGGGTCGTTTGTTCCTCTCGCGGAGCGCTGCGTCCGAGCAGCACCAGATGTTTCGCGCGGCCGGAGCCCACCAACCACTCCGCGGTCGCCAAGCCGAGCGCGCCGAGCCCGCCCGTGATCAGGATCGTGCCTCCCTGATCTTTCGGCCAGGTCGATGTTACGGGCGTTGTTTTCACCAATCGCGAGACGAGCCGCCGTTCATTTCGAAACGCGCGTTCGGGCTCACCGCGGTGTACGGCGATCGAACGAATCCACTCGTTACCTGCGACGTCGACCAGCTCGATCGAGAGCTCCGGATGTTCGAGCTGCGCGGTACGCACCAAGCCCCACAAGGAGGCCGCGAGCGGAGCGACATCTTCGCCCGGTTCCACACTCAAAGCGCGCGACGTGACGAACACCAGGCGCGGAGGTTTCGGGTCCGCCGCCAACGTTTGAATCAGGTGAAGTGTCCGCGAGAGCAGCTCGCCCGCATCCTCTTGGTGTTCGGTCCCCCACAGACAGACGACGCCCGCCAACGTGCCGTCTCCATTCGGACGCGCCTTGGCGTGGGCCACGGCGCCGGCCGTCTGCAGCGCCCGGGCCACCTCGGCCCCGACACCTGTACTTTCGGACAGGACCAGCCAACGCCCGGTCAGCTTCTCCACCGAGGACTCCAGCGCTGCGCGCCACTCGAGTCGGTACAGCGCGCCCGCTTTGGTTTGTTCGCCGAGGAAGGAGCTACGCGGAGCACGTTTACACGTGAAGCCGGTGATCGTGGCCGCGGGAACACCTTCGGTTCCGATAAAGCTCAGATCGAAAGACTCCGCTTCGGCGCTGCTCGCGACCCGCCGCGCATGACACCACCCACCCGAGAGCGCGGTCCCGTTCCAGCGCAGCTCGGAGACCGCGTAGGGAAGAAGCGGGGCACCGCCGTCGAGCGAAGTGAGATCTTCGAGCAAGCCAGCGGTGACTGCGTTGTCGATCAACGTCGGATGAAGCGGGGCTTCTTCGGGCCGCGTCCCTTCCACCGCTTCGAGGCGAACCAGACCCTCGCGCGCGCCGCTGTGCGCCTCTTTGATCCAACGCCACTTCGGGCCCCAATGGATCGCCAGATCAGCTGCCCGATCGAACAGCTCGGCCACCGAGTGTTCGCGCGAACAGCTCGCCCGCAAACGGCCGAGATCGAGCTCTTCCGCCGCTTCGGCCTCGAGGAACAATTGACCTTCGCAGTGCACCTTCCAGCGCGCGGCCGTGCCTTCGCCTTCGCGCGTAGAGAGCTCGAAGCTGTACGCATCACCGGCCGGTGACAACACCACGTGCAGCTCACGTTCGCCGTCGAGGACCAGCGGTTGCACGAACTGTACGTCGCGCAGCGTCGCGCGTTGTGCACCGAAACGATCGGACGCCACCGCGAGGATCGCCGCCAGATGAAACGCACCCGGAACGACGACGCGGCCGTGCACCACGTGATCGCCGAGGTACGGCTGATGTTCCACGCCGACCGCAACGACGTGATGAAGCGCCTTCCCGGGGACTTCGAGCGCCGCGCCGGACAAACGCCACGCACCGCGCTCCGACGATCGCGCGGCCGGCTTCTTGTCGAACCAGTGACGCTGTCGCTGAAACGGATACGCCGGCAGCGGAACGCGCGCGCGGGTATAGGGCGCGTCGAAGCCACGCCAGTCGACGTTCGCTCCGGCCGCATAGAGTCGCGCGAGCCCTTCGAGCATCACGCTGTGTTCGTCGTGCCCTCGGCGAAGCGAAGGCACGAACAACGCCTCGGGCGCGATCGCCGCCGCCATTCCGAGCAACACCGGTTGGGGTCCGAGCTCGACGAAGGTGTCGATCCCGCGCGACGAGAGGCTCTTCAGCCCCGCTGCGAAACGAACCGGTTCGCGCGCGTGCCGCCGCCAATACTCCGCGGAGAGCAGCTCGTTCGCCGCCGCGTCGCCGGTCAAGTTGGAGATCAACGTGAGGCGCGGCGATTTCTTCGCCACCTTGTCCACTGCGGCGCCGAGCGCGGCGAGCATCGGATCCATCAGCTCCGAGTGAAACGCGTGCGAGACGTCGAGGCGTTTCGTCTTGATGCTACGCGCTGCGAACCGCTCACACATCGCGAGCACCGCTTCGCGCCGGCCGGAGATCACCACCTGCTCGGGGCCGTTGATCGCCGCGAGCGAAACTCCGGGAGACATCTCTTCGAGCAGCTTCGCTTCGGGCATTTGGATCGAAGCCATGGCGCCGTCTTTCGCCAGGGACTGCATCAAACGGCCGCGCTCCGCGACGAGCTGCAGCGCTTCTTCCACCTCGAACACGCCCGCGGCACACGCCGCTGCGTATTCACCGGCGCTGTGACCGAGCACCGCCTCCGCTTCGACGCCCCAGGAACGCCACAGCTCGAACAACGCGTAGGCGAGCGCGAACAACGCGGGCTGCGTGTTCGCTGTTTCTCCGAGCGCGGCACCATCACCGAAGAAGATCTCGAGCGGAATGATCGGCGCACACCGATCGAACGCGCGGCGGAACACCGGCTCTGTTTCGTAGAGTTGCCGGCCCATCCCCGCGTATTGCGAGCCTTGGCCGGTGAAGAGAAAGGCGATGCGCGGTTCACGTTTGTGCCCGCGGATCACGCTCGACGTTTCACCTTGCGCGAACGCGGAGAGCTTTTGCGCGACCTCGCCGGCGCTCGCCCCGATCACCGCGAGGCGTTCCTCGAAGTGATTGCGGCCCGTCGCCGCAGAGAACGCCACATCGGCGAGCTCCGCATGTTCGAGGGCGGCAGCGTAACGCGTCGCCTGCTGGATCAACGCGGGCTCGTTCTTCGCCGACAGCGAGAGCACGTGGAGCGGGCGTTCCGCGAGCTGCGTGACCTGCGCGACCGGCGGCGCTTCCTCGAGGATCAAATGCGCGTTCGTTCCCGAGAGCCCGAACGCGCTGACGCCGGCGCGACGAGGCCGCTCGAGCTTCGGCCACGGCTCGAACGCACGTTGCACTTTCACCGGCAACCGATCCCAAGCGATCAGCGGGTTCAGCTCTTCCGCGTGCAAGTGTGGTGCGAACGACTCCTTCGAAAGCGACATCGCTGCTTTCAAAACACCGGCGACACCCGCGGCCGATTCGAGGTGTCCGATGTTCGTCTTGAGCGAGCCGAGCCGGAGCGCGCGTTCTCGGCTGCGACCTTCGCCGTACACTGCGGCCAACGCTTCGACTTCGATCGGATCGCCGAGCGCAGTGCCTGTTCCGTGCGCTTCGACATAATCGACATCGCTCGCCGAAAGCTCCGCGCTTTGCAGCGCCTGCCGGATCACCGCTTCCTGCGCTTTGCCGTTCGGTGCGGTGAGCCCGCTCGAACGCCCGTCGTGATTGACCGCGGAGCCGCGGATCAACGCCAAGATCCGATCACCGTCGCGCTCGGCATCCGCGAGACGTTTGAGCACCACCACGCCGCAGCCTTCGCCGCGGCCATAACCATCGGCGTTTTTCGAGAAGGTCTTCGAGCGTCCATCGGGGGCGACCGCGCGCAACCGGGACGCGTAGATGAACGGATCCGGCGAAAACATCAGCTGCACGCCGGCGGCGAGCGCGAGCTCACATTCGCGCGCGCGCAGGCTCTGACACGCGAGATGGATCGCCACCAGCGACGAGGAACATGCGGTGTCGACAGCGATCGAAGGCCCGCGCACGCCGAGCGCATACGAGAGCCTGCCGGCTGCGAAGCTGGTGGAGACTCCGGTGACCACGAATCCGTCGGTCGCCTCGCCCGCACCCATCCTCGACATGAACGAGCCGTAGTCGCTCGGCCCGATGCCGACGAACATTCCGGCGCGGCGATCGATCAACGAAGCCGGCGCGATGCCCGCGTGTTCGAGCGCTTCCCAGCTCGTCTCCAGCAAGAAGCGGTGTTGAGGATCGAGGCGCGTCGCTTCGCGCGGCGAGATGCCGAAAAACGAAGCGTCGAATTGATCCGCGCCGTCGACGAACGCGGCTTCGCGCACGTACGATTTGCCGACCGCATCCGGATCGGGATCGAAATATTCGGCGGCGTTCCAGCGCGACGCGGGGATCGGCCCGACCGCATCTGTGCCCGCCGCGAGCAAGCTCCACAGCTCCTCGACGTTCGACACCCCACCCGGCAGCCGGCAACCGGCGCCGACGATCGCCAACGGCTCATGATGTCCGCGCTCCAGCTCCGCGACACGTGCGCGAAGCCGTTCGAGCAGAGCCAACAATCGCTTCGGGTCGTTCATCGCAGCTCCTCTTCGAGGCTGGCGATCTCTTGTTCCAAGAGGCGCGCCGCTTCTTCATCCGTCAGCTCGTCGATCGTTTTGTCCGCCGCTTTCGGCGCAACGGCGGGCTCGAACGCCAGTTGTTCGAGCAGATAAGCCGCGAGCGCTCGGACGCTCGGATGATTGAAGGTCACCACCGCCGACAGCTCGACGCCGAGCTCTGCGTTGAGCGCGTTTCTGAGCTGCACCGCCATCAAAGAATCGAGGCCTTGTTCGCGAAAACCGGCGTCGAGCTCGAGCGTTTTCGGATCGCCGAGCCCGAGCGTCTTCGCGACCTCGCGCTGTAGCCATCCCTCGAGCATGCGGCGCCGATCGTTCACCGGCGCTTGTTTCAGCTCCTCGAGCAAACGCGGCATCTCTTGCGTCTGTTCGCGCGCAACTTGGCCATTTCCCGCGAGCTCCGCGAAGAGGCGCCGGTTCCCGCGGCTCTCGTAGATCGCCCGAAAACGCGGCCAATCCACGTCGGCGACGACACCATGGGCGCGCCCGCTTTCGACGAGGACCGCCATCGCTTCGAGCGCCGCTTCGGGAGCCAGAGCACGAATGCCGAGACGTTCGAGCGCGGCCGCATCTTCCGCGCGCAGCCTGCCCGTCGCGAGCCACGGACCGAAGCTGACGCTGAGCATGCGGCGTCCCTCTCGTGTTCGTTCCCGCGCGAACGCATCGAGATAGGCGTTCGCTGCGGAGTAGGCGGCTTGATCGTTTGAGCCCCACACCGAAGCGATCGAAGAGACACAGAGGAACAGATCGAGCGGATGTTCCGCGGTGACCCGATCGAGCACTTCGACTCCGGTGATCTTCGCGGAGATCGCCTGTTCGAGCCGTGCACCATCGAGCTCCGCGAGCGGCGCCCACTCCAGGGCTCCCGCGGCGTGCACCACCACGCGCAGCTCGTCGATCGAAGAGACCAACGCACGCATCGATGTTTCATTCGCCGCGTCGGCGGAAGCGATCGTCACCCGGGCGCCGAGCGTCTCGAGCGTCGCCCGCACGGCGGCTGCGTTCGGTGTTTGTTCACCGCTGCGACCCGCGAGCACCAGATGTTTCGTTCCCCGCGCGATCAACCAACGTGCGAGCTCCACACCGACGCCGCCGAGCCCGCCGGTGATCAGCGCAGCGCCCGAAGTCGACCACGTCGTTTGCGGCGAGATCGTGCTCTTGATGAGCCGGCGAACGAAACGTCCTTCCGCACGCAGCAGAACTTCGCGTTCGTGATCCGGAGAGCTCAGCTCGCGCGCGACTTCACTCGCATCCGCGTCCTGAAGCTCGATTACGCCGCCCCACAGCTCGGGATATTCCAGCGCCACCACGCGCGCAAAGGCCCCGAGCGCCGCCTGTGCAGGTCCGCTCCGCGTCACCACCCACAGCGGTGTCGCTGCTTCCTGCGCGCGGCGGAGCGCGACGAGGAGATCTTGGAGCTCGCCCGCGACCGGCGCACCTGCTGTCCCCGCGAACAGTATTCCGCGTACCGTTGTTTCTTCGTTCTCGAGCTCTGCGGTCAACAGTGGATCGCCGAAGCTGATCCAACGGCCAGGGAGCTTCGGCGCCGTCTTTCGCTCGGCCTTCCTCCACTCCAGCTCGTACAAAAGTGTGCTCTCCGCTCGAGCGAGCCTCGCGTTCAAGGAAGCGAACACGCGTTCGGCGATGCGCCGCTCTTCGGGCGACAACGAAAGCGTGATGGTCTCTTGAGCCGCGAGTAATCCGCGGAGCCCAGTGTCTTCGTTCTTCGGTTGGTCGAGCCAATGACGTTCGCGTTGCCAGGCGTAGGTGGGGAGCTCGACGCGCCGCCGCGCATACGGCGCATCGAACGCGCTCCAATCGAGCTCGACGCCCGCCGCATAAAGCTGCGCCACACTGTCCAAAAGGACATTCCAGTCGTCCTGCCCGCGCCGCAGCGACGGCAAAAACAGCGTGTTTTTGGGCGCAGAAAACGAAGCGAGGCCCAGCAGCGTCGGCTGTGGTCCAAGCTCGATCCATACGTCGGCCCCTTCGGCGAGCAACGTCTGTACGCCCGCGTGGAACAACACCGGCTCTCGCGCGTGTCCTCGCCAATACGCCGGCGTCGCGACCTCCGCACCTGCGAGCTGACCTGTCCTGTTGGACACCAACGGCAACGTCGGCGGCGACAGCGTCATTCGAGCGACCGTCGCCTCCAGCGCATCGAGCACCGGCTCCATACGATCCGAGTGAAACGCGTGCGAGACCTCGAGCCGCTTCGTCTTGATCCCTTCGTTCTCGAAACGTGTACATGCGGAGAGCACCGCCGCACGTTCTCCGGAGATCACCACCTGTTCGGGGCCGTTCGCCGCGGCGATCGACACCGCTTCACCGATCACTTCGCGCACGCGCATTTCGCCCGCCTGCACCGACGCCATCTCGCCGTCGCGCGGGAGCGCTTGCATCAAACGACCGCGCTCCAACAACAGCGTGTACGCATCCGCTTCGCTGAACACGCCCGCGACCACCGCCGCCGCGTACTCTCCGACGCTATGGCCGATCACCAGCGCGGGCTCGATGCCCCACGACTTCCACAGCTCGACCAGGGCCATCTCGAGCGCAAACAACGCCGGCTGCGTATTCGCCGTCTCCGAGAGCGCCGCCGCATCCTCGAACAACACCGAGAGCGGAAGCGCGTGCGTAAACCGATCGAGCGCCGCTTTGAACACCGGCTGCGTGTCGTAGAGGCGCTTGCCCATTCCCGCGTATTGCGAACCTTGACCGGTGAACACGAAGACGATCTTTCGCGGCCGAGCCTTGCCGCGAACGACACCGATCGAGCCTTCACCGCGCGCGAAATGTTCGAGCCGTTGTTTCACCTCCGCGGTGCTCCAACCGGTGATCGCCACCCGCTCCTCGAAGTGACTTCGGCTCGAGGCCGCCGTGAAACAGACGTCGGCGATCGAGAGCTCCGGCGCATGTTCGAGGTGCTCCGCGTAGTTTTGTGCGAGCGCGAGGAGCGACTCCGAGCTCTTCGCCGAAAGCGGCAACACGTGGAGCGGGCGTTCGATCGTGGCGGCGCGCGCAACAGATGCCGGCGCCTCTTCCAAGATGAGATGAGCGTTCGTGCCCGATAAACCGAACCCGCTGAGCCCCGCGATTCGCGGCCCGGCGTTCTCCACCCAATCGATCGACTCCTTCGAGATACACAGCGGCCACGCCGACCAATCGACGTGTTTGTTCGGTGCCTCGAAGTGAAGGTTCCCGGGGATACGTCCCTTCTGCAGAGCCAACACCGTCTTCAACAGACCGGCCATGCCCGCGGCCGCTTCGGTGTGTCCGATGTTCGACTTCACCGCGCCCACGTAGAGTGGACGATCCGCGGGACGATCCGCGCAGAGCGCAGCACCGAGCGCTTGCAGCTCGATCGGATCGCCGAGCGGCGTGCCGGTACCGTGTGCTTCGACGTAACTGACGCGCGAAGGTGCGATCGCCGCACGTTCGAGCGCACGCCGGATCACCGCTTCCTGCGCGGGCCCGTTCGGCGCCGTCATCCCGTTCGAGCGGCCGTCTTGGTTCACCGCGCTCCCGCGGATCAACGCCAGGATCGAATCACCATCGCGACGTGCATCCGACAAACGTTTGAGCACCACCACGCCGCAGCCTTCGGAACGTACGTATCCGTCGGCGCTCTCGTCGAAGGTGTGGCAACGGCCCGTCGGAGAGAGCGCACGGATCCGGCTGAAGTACATGGTCGTCGCCGGCGAGAGCATCAAGCTGACGCCGCCCGCGAGCGCGAGCGTACATTCGCCCGTGCGCAGCGCTTGTGATGCGAGATGCAGCGCGACCAATGACGACGAACACGCCGTGTCGATCGGCATCGACGGACCTTGCAGTCCGAGCGCGTAAGACACACGTCCGGTCGCCACGCTGTAAGCCATGCCGGTGCCGGTGTACGGATCGATCGCCGTACCGTCGCCGCCGTGCATTCGCCGCGCGCCGTACTCCGCGAAGGAGATACCGACGTAGACGCCGGTCGCGCTTCCCGCGAGCGATTCGGGCGGGATTCCGGCGCGTTCCAGCGCTTCCCAAGAACACTCCAAGAGCAACCGTTGTTGGGGATCGATCGCTTGGGCTTCGCGCGGCGAAATGCCGAAAAACGCAGCGTCGAAGCGATCGATGCCGTCGAGGAAACCGCCCGAGCGCGCGTACATCTTGCCGGGCGCGTCGGGGTTGGGATCGAAGTACGCGTCGATGTCCCAACGATCGCGCGGAACTTCGCGGATCGGATCGACACCGTCTTCGAGCAAACGCCAATACGCTTCCGGATCGGCGACCCCACCCGGGAAACGGCAGCCGATGCCGATGATGGCGATCGGTTCGTCGTCCGCCACACGTTTTGCTCCCGTACGTGCGGGTAGAGGCGCATCGGCGATCGGCGCGATGCGATCGGCGAGATACACCCCGAGCTGCTTCACCGTCGGATAGTCGAAGACCAACGTCGCCGGCAGCGTCTGCCCGAGCTCTTGCGCGAGTCGGTTGCGCAGCTCGACGACCATCATCGAGTCAAAGCCGATCTCCTGAAGCGGGCGCGCCGGCGAAACTTGCGACGGCGACGAGAGCCCGAGGACCTGCGCGACGTGTTCGCGAACCCAAGCTTCGAGCTCGAGACGTCGCGGCTCGGCGGCGAGCTTCTCCAAGCGGCGCATGAGCGAGGTCGCGACACGCGCGGTACGTGGAACGAGCTCGCCCCACCGCGGATGCAGCTCCTGTTTTCGCAACACGCGCAGATCGAGCGCCAACACCGCGAGCTCCGCTTCGGCACGATAAAAAGCGCGCCCGAGCAGCAACAACGCTTCCTCCGTCGCGAGTGAGACGAAACCGCGCTCGCTGAACCGCGCGCGATGTTTCGCGTCGAGCGCGGCAAACATGCCCGCTTCACCCCACGGACCCCAGTTCAAGCTGATCGCCGGTAGACCGCGCGAACGCCGCATCCGCGCCAGGCCGTCGAGGAAGGCGTTCGCCGCGGCGTAGCTCGCTTGTCCGGCTGAGCCGAACACCGAAGCGGCGGAAGAGAAGAGCACAAAACGTTCGAGCTCCAAATGTTCGGTCGCGCGGTGCAGGTTCCACGCGCCGTCTGCTTTTGCGGCGAACACCGTTCGTACGCGCTCTGCGTTCTGTTCGGTGAACGGCGCATCGTCGAGCACGCCGGCCGCGTGCACCACTTCCGTCAGCGGCGTTTCCGGAGAGATCGCGGCGATCACCCGTTCCAGCGCCGAAAGATCCGAGACATCGGCTTGAACCGCGGTGATCTGTGCACCCTCGCGCGCGAGCTCCTCGATCGACTGCGCAACCGCTGCTGAAGGTGCACGCCGGCCGAGCAAGAGCAGATGTCGTGCGCCGCGTTCGCGGACCATCCACTTCGCGACCTCGAAGCCAAGGCCACCGAGCCCGCCGGTGATCAACACCGTGCCCGCGCGTTCTTGTTTCGTGCGGCGATCGACCAGCACGATCTTTCCGCTGTGCGCACCCCGCGCCATCTGGCGAAACGCAGCGGGCGCGTCTTCCACCGGAAAGGTGCGCAGCGGAAGTGGCCGAAACGTACCGCGTTCGAAACCTTCACCGAGCCGATCGAACATCGCGGAGACGCGATCGGGATCGGAAGCGATCAGATCGAGCAGATCGAACGCGACGTAAGAGACACCGGGATATGCGGCCTCGACGGCGCGCGCGTCGCGGATATCCGTCTTGCCCATCTCTAGAAATCGGCCGCCGCTGCGGAGCAACGAGAGCGATGCGTCGACGAGCGGTCCCGCGAGCGCGTCGAGCACGACGTCGACACCTTCACCTGAAGTGGCCTCGCGGACAGCGGACGCAAACTCGACCGATCGCGACGTCGCCACGTGTTCCACGCCGAGCGCACGCACGATCGCTTGTTTCGCCGGGCTGGCGGTGGCGTACACTTTTGCGCCGAGCCACTTCGCGACTTGGATCGCCGCCATGCCCACGCCACCGGCAGCCGCGTGGATCAGAACTCTTTCGCCCGGTTTCAGCGTGGCCAGCTCGACCAACGCGTAATAGGCGGTGAGAAAAGCGATGGGGATCGTCGCGGCTTCCGCGCTGCTCATCGAAGGCGGCGTCTTCTTCACCAGACGTGCATCTGCTGTGACGCGCCCGAATCCACCGTGCGCCAGCGCGTAGACGCGATCGCCGGGAACAAAATCGGCGACGCCGGGGGCCACCCGAGCGATCACGCCGGCACACTCGCCGCCGATCGGACCTCGCTCGGCCGACATCATCCCGAGCGCGATCATCACCTGGCGGAAATTGAGGCCCGAGGTCTCGACTTCGATCTCCACCTCCCCGTCCGAAAGGACAGGGTGCGCGCGAGGCATCAAGGCCAGACTGTCCAAACGGCCAGGTTGCTCCGCCTCCACTTCAAAGGACGGCGCGTCCGGTCGTTCCAGCTCGGCGTCGACCTTCGCGACGCGCGCGAGGTAACGCTTTTTCCCGCGGATCACCCGCTCCGGCTCATCGAGCTCGAGCGCCAATTCCTCGAGCAAAACGTCGAGATCTGCGGCGGCGTCGAGATCGATCACCGTCGGACGCAGCTCGGGATGTTCTTCGCGAAGCGCGCGCGCGACACCCCACAACGCCGCCCCGACCGGATGCACCTCTTCCCAAGGCGTCACCGCTTGTGCGCCCGTGGTGACCACGAAGACACGCGCAGGTTTTTTCTCCTTCAGCGCAGCTTGAACCAAGCCGAGCAGAGCGAGCGACGCGTTCTCCGCATCTGCTGCGCCCTCACCTGCGGCAGCGAGGAAGACGATCGCCTCGGCCGCAGTCGAACCGTTGATCGCCGCAGCATTCGCCCCCGCGGCCACCAAGCGGGAGACGAGCGCCTTCTGCACGTCGGAGTGACGAGACGCGACTAACCACCGGCCACTGATCTTTGGTACAGGTGTCGCAGCCTCGGCTTCTTTCCAGTCGATCCGGTAGAACGCGGCACGGTGCGCTTTTTGCGCGAGAAACGCGGCTTTTGGGGCACGTTTGGCCGCGAAACCGTCGAGCTCGGCGAGGACCTCCCCGTCTTCGTCGAAGAACACCAGATCGGAGACCAGCGCGTCCTCCGCGGTGCGCGGCCGCATCGAGCCGTAGGAAAATCCGCCGAGCGCCGGGCGTCCGTAGAAACGCAGCTCTGCGAGCGCAAACGGCAAGTGCGGCGTGTTGTCGCTCTCCGTCAAGAAGCGCAACGAGCCCGCGGAAAAACCGTTGTCGATCTGCGCGGGATGAAGCGGTGCTTCGTTCGCCTCGCTGGCGGTTGCAGGCGTGAGCCGGACGAAACCGGCGCCCTCTCCCGCGTGAACTTCGCTGATCCACTTCCAGCGCGGTCCCCACTCGATCGTCATCTCCGCGACGCCGCGGTACAGCTCGCTCGCCGGGATCTCTTTGGCGCACGTCGCGCGGAGCTCGCCGAACGTTTCGATCCGCGGAGTGAGCGCGCCGAGGTAGAGCCGGCCTTCACAGTGGACGCGCCACTTTTCGCTGACCTGGTCTTTGGTACAGAGCTGGAACGCCCAGCCCTCTACAGCGGGCGACAACGTCACGTGCAGCTCCAGCTCGCGATCGAGCACCAGCGGCTGCACGAACTGCACGTCTCGCAAAGTGAGCTGAGACGCGGAGAGGCGATCGCCGGCGACGGCGAGGATCGTCGAAAGATAGAACGCGCCCGGCACCACCACGCGGCCATGAACCGCGTGGTCACCGAGATATCGCTGCCGATTCACCCCGAGTGAAACGACGTGATGAAGCGCTTCGCCGGGCAGCTCCAACGCTGATCCGGAGAGACGCCACGCGCCCGAGGTTTCCGCGCGAGGGCGCACATCGATCCAGTAGCGCTCGTGTTGCCAAGCGTAGGACGGGATCGTGGCGAGCCTTCGTGAATACGGCGCATCGAAGCCGCGAAAATCGAGCTCCACACCCGCGGCGTACAACTTGGCGACGCCCTCGGAGATCACCGCCCAGTCGTCGTGTCCACGCCGGAGCGTTGGAACGAGAAGCGGCGCAGACTCGAGCCCGAGCTGCGCGATCATCCCGATCAGCGCAGGTTGTGGGCCGAGCTCCACGAAGGTGTCGATCCCGAGCGCGAGCGCTGTACGCACCGAAGCCTCGAAACGCACGGCCTCCCGCGTGTGGCGGCGCCAATAACTCGGTGCGGTGAGCTCCACGCCCGCGACGGCACCGGTGACGTTCGAGATCAACGTCGTTTGGGGCGGCGACAACAACACGCGCGCGACTTCGGCCTCGAACGCATCGAGCATCGGCTCCATCAAGGCGGAGTGAAACGCGTGCGAAACTTCGAGCCGCTTATGTTTGAGCTGTTCTCGTGAGAGTCGCTCCGCGAAGGCGAGCACACTTTCGCGCGCACCCGAGACGACGACTTGTTTCGGCCCGTTGATCGCAGCGATCGAAAGATCAATCCCCGCGATCATCGACGCGATCCGCGCCTCCGACGTTTGTACGGACAACATCTCGCCCGCCGCTTCGAGCGCCTGCATGGAGCGCCCACGGAGCGCGACCAAACGAAGCGCGTCGTCCACCTCGATCACGCCCGCCGCCGCAGCCGCCGCGTATTCGCCGAGGCTGTGCCCGAGAACCACCTCCGGCGACACGCCCCACGACTTCCACAGCTCGAGCAACGCATACTGAAGCGCGAACATCGCGGGCTGCGTGTGTTCGGTGCGCTTCAAACGCGCGTCGTCCTCGAAGAGGAGCTCGGGCGCGATCACCGGGGCACAACGATCGATCGCGCGCCGAAACACCGGCTGAGTTTCGTAGAGCCGGCGTCCCATCCCCGCGTATTGCGAGCCTTGTCCGGTGAAAATGAACGCGATGCGGCGCGGCCGATCTTTTTTGCCGCGAACGCCCGCTCCGTTCTGCAATTTTTCGCAGAGCTCTTCGCGGCTCGCGGCGACGATCGCCCGCCGCTCCTCGAAGTGATTGCGAAGGGCTCCGGCGGTGAAACAAACGTCGGCGATCGACACCGAAGGATCGCGCAAATTTTCCGCGTGGCGAAGCGCGAGCGCATCGAGCGACGCGGCCGACTTCGCGGAGAGCGCCAACACGTGCAGCGGGCGTTCGTACGCGACTTCGACCGGCTCGTTTTTCGCCGGCGCTTCTTCGAGAATGACATGCGCGTTCGTGCCCGAAAGGCCAAAGGAGCTGACGCCGGCACGTCGCGGGCGCTCGCTCTTCCACGGCTCGAAGGAGCGCTGCACTTCTACCGGCAGCTCGGCCCAATCGATCAGCGGATTCAGCTCTTCCGCATGCAGATGCGCCGGCAACGCACGGTGCGACAAAGAGAGCGCGACCTTGAGCAGACCCGCGACACCGGCCGCAGATTCGAGGTGCCCGAGGTTCGTCTTCAGCGAACCGATGCGCAGCGGGCGCGCTCGTCCTTCGCCATACGCTGCGGCGAGCGCTTCGACCTCGATCGGATCGCCGAGCGTCGTGCCGGTGCCGTGCGCTTCGACGTAATCGATCTCGTTCGGGGCGAGCCCCGCGCTCTGAAGCGCTTGGCGGATCACCGCTTCCTGCGCTCGACCGTTTGGTGCGGTGAGCCCGCTCGAGCGGCCGTCGTGATTGATCGCCGAGCCACGGACGATCGCCAAAATGCGGTCGCCGTCGCGTTCGGCGTCCGACAAACGTTTCAAGACGATGACGCCGCAACCTTCACCGCGGCCGTAACCATCCGCGTTTTTCGAGAAGGTCTTGCAACGTCCGTCGCCGGAGATGGCGCGGATACGCGACAGATAAACGAACGGCTCGGGCGAGAGCATGAGCTGCACGCCGCCTGCGAGCGCGAGCTCACTTTCGCCGGAGCGCAGGCCTTGGCAAGCAAGGTGGAGCGCGACCAACGAAGAGGAACACGCGGTGTCGATCGCCACCGAGGGCCCGCGAAGGCCGAGCGCGTAAGAGAGACGTCCCGCCGAAAAACAGGGCGCGACGCCCATCGCCGCGTAACCGTCTTTCGCGTCTTTCGCACCGAGCTTCGCGAGCAGCGCGCCGTAGTCGCTCGGTCCGACGCCGATGTACATGCCGACGCGCCGATCCGCGAGCCGCGCCGGTGCGAGCCCCGCGTTCTCCAACGCTTCCCAGCTGGTCTCGAGCAAAAATCGTTGTTGCGGATCGAGCGTGGACGCTTCGCGCGGCGAGATTCCGAAGAACTCGGCGTCGAAACGATCGTGATCTTTCACGAAGCCGCCGTGGCGGACGTACGTCTTTCCATCGGCATCGGGGTTCGCGTCGAACCACGCGTCGAGGTGGAAACGATCGGCCGGAATGGGCTCGATCGCGTCTTTGCCTTCCGCCAAGAAGCGCCACAAGCTCTCGAGATCCGCGATGCCGCCGGGCATGCGGCAACCCGCACCGATGATGGCGATCGGCTCGTTCGACGGCCGCGCTTCAACAGACGCGATCCGTGTCTCCGCTTCACCGAGCGCGAGCTGCGCGAGCAAAAATTTCGCGAGCGCACGGACCGAGGGATGATTGAAGGTCACCGTCGCGGAGAGCTTCACGCCGAGCTCTTCGCTCAAACGGTTGCGAACCTGCACCGCCATCACCGAGTCGAGCCCTTGTTCGCGAAAACCGGAGTCGAGATCGAGACGCGCCGCATCTTGGAGACCGAGCGCGCGCGCCACGACCTCCCGCAGCCAAACTTCGAGCAACGCCGGACGTTCGGAGCTTCGCGCACGCTCCAGCTCGACGACGATGCGATCGCGCGCGCGGCTCTCGAGGCGCACATTGCCCGGATCCAGCTCGGAGAAAAGCGGACGATCTTGCACGCTTTCGAAGAGCGGGCGGAACGTCTTCCACTCGACGTCCGCGACGATCAGCGCGGGCTCACCACCATCGAGCGCGCGTGCGAGACCTTCGAGCGCAGAGCTCGCGCCCATCATCTTGATCCCGGCCCGCTCCAACGCGAGCGCGCTCTCTCGATCGAGCCGGCCGGTGCCGCGCCAAGGTCCGTAGTTGATCGCCGTCGCCTTTACGCCCTGCGTCCGCGCGCGCCGTACCCAACCATCGAGATAAGCGTTCGCCGCCGCGTACGCGCCCTGCCCTGCGCCGCCCCAGATCGAAGAGATCGAAGAGACACAAATAAAAGCGTCGAGCGCGCGATCTTTCGCCAACGCGCCGAGCGCTTCGACGCCGCCCATCTTCGGCGCGAGCGCACGGGCGAACGTCTCCTCGGTTTGCTCGAGGAGCGAAACATCATCCGGAACGCCCGCCGCGTGAACGATCGTCTTCAACGAATCGGCGTCGAGCAGCGCGAAGAGCTCCGCGAGCGACTGCGCATCTGAAACATCCGCGGCCGCGATGACCACTTCCGCGCCAAGCGCTTCCAGCGAAGCTTTCGCCTCATTTGCACCGGGCGTGTTTGCGCCGCGACGTCCTGCGAGCACCAAACGTTTCGCGCCTCGTCCCGCGAGCCATCGCGCGATCTCTAAACCGACGCCGCTGAGCCCGCCGGTGATCAGCGCCGTTCCGCTGGTGCGCCAAGGTTTTTGTTCTTGAATCTGGCGGGGAACGACGCGCGCTGCGAAACGGCCGCTCGGACGAACGGCCAGCTCCGGCTCAAAATCGGCGGCGAGCAGCTCTCCGGCGACACCTGCACCTTCGGACAGGTCGATCATCCGCACCACGATCGCCGGATATTCCACGGCGATCACGCGAGCCAGCCCCCACAACGCAGTCTGCGCGGGATCGACCGGCTCTCCTTCGACAGACACTGCGCCGCGCGTGACGAGACACAGCTCGAACGCTTTCGCCACGCGCACCATGGCGAGAAGCTGCGCCGCGTCGCGCGTCAGATCTCCGCTCGCGAGAGCGACCATCGTCTCGCCCTGGTTTGCGGCCGCCGCCACCTCTGCGAGCGTGATCGATCGCGCCGGTGCACCCGCTTGCTCCAGCTCTGCGACGAGCGCGACGCCGCCGAGCACCGCAAAACGCCGCGTTTTGCTGACACCGCTCGGACGCGCGCGCCACTCGACGCGATAGAGCTTGTCCTCGATCGCCGAGGTGGCGAGCACCGGCGCGCTCGAGCTCGAGGGCTCAATCCAATGGCGCTGCCGTCGCCAAGGGTAACCTGGCAAAGAGACCAGGTCCCCTTCCGGATAGATCCGGGACCAATCGACGATCGCGCCGCTGACGTGGATTCGCGCCAGGTTCTCCGCGAAACGCCGCCCTGCGTCTTCTTCGCGACGGATCGATCCGACGATCACCGCGTCGAGCTGCTGTTCGCGGAATCCGTCTTCGATCGAAGCGAGCAACGTCGGATGCGCGTTGATCTCGATGAACGCCGTATGCCCCGACGCCTGCGCGCGCTCCACCGCGTTCCAAAACAGCACCGGCCGGCGCAGGTTCCGTTCCCAATACGCGGCGTCGAGCGGCTCTTCGTTGCGCTCGCCGGTCACGGTGGAGAACAAGGCCACCTTCGCCACGCCACCTTCGATCAGCGCCAGTTTCGCGAGGAGCACTTCGCGAAGCGGCTCCATCTGCGGGCTGTGCGACGCGTATTCGACCTTCACCCAACGGCAGAACACGCCGTCTTTTTCCAGCGCAGCGAACACGCGTTCGAGCGCCTGTCGTTCACCGGACAACACGACCGAGCGCGGTCCGTTGATCGCACCGACGACCACTTCGCCGTTCTCCGCAGCCAGTCGCGCTTCTGCTTCTGCGGGCGTCAGCTCGACGACCGCCATGCGCCCGAGCCCGCTCACGCGACGCACCAACTGACTGCGCACCGCAATCACCCGCGCGGCATCTTCGAGCGTGAGCGCACCCGCGACGAAGCTCGCCGCGACTTCTCCCATGCTGTGTCCGATGACCGCAGCAGGCTCGACACCGCGCGAACGCCACATCGCCGCGAGCGCGACTTGCATGGCGAACACCGCGGGCTGGATGACGTCGACGTCGGTGAGCGAGGCGCGCGGACCTTCGCCGCGCAACACGTCGATCAGTGACCAATCGACGTGCGGAGCGAGTGCACGATCGCAGGCATCGATCGCTTCGCGAAAGACAGCTTCGCGATCATAGAGCTCGCGCCCCATGGCCATCCACTGGCCACCTTGGCCCGGGAAGACGAAGACGATCTTCCGCGGATCGTTCGGCGCAACACCTTCGATGATCTTTCGTTCGCCGCGAGCGTACGCAGCCAGCTGCTCGATCAGCTCGACACGCGTCTCACCGAGCGCGACCGCACGATGCGCATGATGAGCCCTCCGTACCGCCGCGGTGAAAGTGATCGCGGAGAGCGGCTGCTCGGGATGAGCCTCGAGATGTGCCGCGAAGGAACCGCTCAGCGCAACGAGCGCCTCGGAGCTCTTCGCCGACAGCGGCAACCACAACGGCGAAGTCTCATTGTTTTGCGCGCGACGAGTGTCGAGCGGTGCTTCCTCGAGGACCACGTGCGCGTTCGTCCCGGAAATTCCGAACGAGCTGACGCCCGCGATCCGCGGCTCTTTTTTGCGCGGCCACTCGAGCGCGCGATCGGCCACGCGAAGTTTTAGATCCTCGAACGAAGCGTTGTTGTTCGGAACCTCGAAATGAAGGCTCTTCGGCAGGCGCTCTCGTCCGAGCGCGAGCGCAACTTTAATGACTCCGGCGACACCGGCTGCCGCCTGCGTGTGGCCGAGATTCGACTTCACCGACCCGATCAACAGCGGCCGATCAGCGGGACGATCTTCCGACAACACCGCACCGAGCGCCTGTAGCTCGATCGAATCACCGAGCGGCGTTCCCGTGCCATGGCCTTCGACATAATCGACGTCGCGTCCCGACACGGCCGATTCTTCGAGCGCACGACGGAGCAGCGCTTCCTGCGACGGTCCGTTCGGCGCGGTCAGGCCGTTCGAACGTCCGTCTTGATTCACCGCGCTTCCGCGGATCACGGCGAGCACGCGATCGTTTTTGCGGCGCGCATCGGAGAGACGTTTGAGCACGATGACGCCGCAACCTTCGCTCCAGCCGACGCCGTTGCCGCGCGCATCGAAGCTCTTGCACCGTCCGTCGGGCGCGAGCCCGCGCAAGCGGCTGAAGTCGACGAACACTGCGGGCGTCAACATCAGCGTCACGCCGCCGGCGAGCGCCATCTCGCATTCGCCCGCGCGCAAGCTCTGACACGCGAGATGAATGGCGACGAGCGAGGAGGAACACGCGGTATCGAGCGTGATCGACGGGCCTTTGAGGCCGAGCAAATAAGAGAGCCGGCCCGATGCCACGCTGCCCGCACCTCCGGTCGCGACGTAACCGTCGAACTGTTCGAGGTTCCGCCCGTAGAGCGTGGAATATTCGTTGTACATCCAACCGACGAAGACGCCGGTCGCGGTGTCGATCAGTTGATCGGTGCGTTGGCCCGCATCTTCCAGGGCCTCGAACGCGACTTCGAGCAGCAGGCGCTGCTGCGGATCCATGCTCTTCGCTTCTTTCGGCGCGATGCCGAAGAACGCGGGATCAAAACGATCGACCTCGCGCAAGAAGCCGCCAAACCGCGTGGAGATCTTTCCCGGCGCATCGGGGTTCGGATCGTAGAGCGCATCGACGTCCCAACGTTCGCTCGGCATCTCGGTGATCGCGTCGATGCCCTCGTCGAGCAGCCGCCAAAAAGATTCCACGTCGCGCACGCCGCCCGGATAGCGGCAGCCGACCCCGACGATGGCGATCGGGTCGTCTTTCATCGCAACGGTCGCGCTTCGTTTCGGCGACGTCCGTTCGTTGCCTTCGAGCTGCTCGGACAAATGTGCCGCGAGGCGTGCGACCGTCGGATGATCGAAGACCAAGGTCGCCGGAAGCGGACGGCCGAGATCGGTCGCCAGCCGATTGCGAAGCTCGACGACCATCAACGAGTCGTAACCAAGCTCTTGAAGCGGTCGCGAAAGCGGCATCTCGAGCGGCGAAGAAAAACCGATCACCTGTGCCGCGTGGCCGCGCACCCAAGCCTCGAGCTGTTCCTTCGTCTTCCCGAGCGGTTGCGCCGAAACACGCGGAAGCGGTGCGACTTCCCGCCACTTGGCCGGCAACCGCGCCGCACGTTTTTGCAGCACACGCAGCTCGAGACCCAGCGCGCCGAGCTGCGCGTCCTCGCGATCGAGCGCCGCGGCGAACAAGGCGCGCCCTTGTTCGTTGTCGAGAAAGTTGAATCCTTGGGCCGAGAGCCGCGCGCGGTGCGCCTCGGGCAACGCCGCCGCCATGCCTGCGTCGCGCCAAGCGCCCCAATTGATCGAAAGGCCAGGTAGGCCGAGCGCACGCCGGTGTTGCGCGAGCCCGTCGAGGAAAGCGTTCGCCGCGGCGTAGTTCGTCTGGCCCGGCGATCCGAAGAGCGAAGCACCCGAAGAAAAGAGCACGAAGAAGTCGAGCTGCGCCGAACGCGTCAGCTCATGGAGAAGCCACGCACCGCGCGCTTTTGGGCGAAAAACAGCGGCGATCTTCGCGGCGTTTTGTTCGAGCAACGCCGCGTCTTCGAGAGCCCCGGCGGCGTGCACCACACCGGTGAGGTGCACGTTCGCCAGCAACGTGCGGAGCGCATCTTCGTCGCTCACATCCACCGAAGCGAGCTCGACGGTCGCACCCAAAGCCCGCAGCGCTTCGATCCGCGCCATCACCTCGGCGCTCGCTGCTCGACGCGCGATCAGCAAGAGCTGCGTCGCACGTCGCGACTCGACCAGCTCTTCGGCGATCGCCAATCCAAGCGCGCCGAGCCCCCCGGTGATCAACACCGTCCCCGATGTCGTTCGAGGCAACCTGTCCTTAAGCACAGGTACTTTGGCGAGCCGGGAAACATAGTGCCGCCCACCGCGGATCGCCCGCTCCGGTTCGTTTCCACCGAGCGCGCCGAGCACAGACTCGGCACCGTCGTCTGCTCCGAGATCGATCAACGTCGCCGAGAGCTCGGGCCGTTCGAGATCGAGCGCGCGGACGAAGCCCCACAACGCAGCGGCCTCCGGTGACACCTGGTCCTCCGAAGAGATCGCCTGCGCCAGCCGAGTGACCACGAACAGCCGCGTTTTCGTGAGAACCGCGATGCGCGCCAGCTCGAGCAATGCGCATACAGACGACTCGGCCGCTCGAGCATCGTGCGTCTCGCCGTCGAAGACACACACCAAGCCCGCGTCACCTATCGCTTCCGGCGCGCGCACCCCCAGGCCGCGTTCGCGAAGTGCTGTCGAGATCTCGAGCGCGAGCTTCGACTCTCCGGCGACGGCCCACTCTCCTTCGAGCGCGATCGCCGCGGGCGCTGCCTCACGCCACTCGAGGCGATGAAGATCCGCGCTGACACTACGCCGCGCACGGTCCGCACGTTTGAAGCGGATCTCGCGCGCTTCGGCGATCAACGCGCCGTCGCGATCCGCGAGCAACACCCGAAATGCAGCGACGCCGTTCTCTGCTCCGGGCAAACGTTCCGCGTACGCGAAACCTGCGGTGGCGCCGCGCGACCAGAGCACGAAGTCGCTGATCTCGAACGGCAGATAATCTTCGCCGAGCTTCCCGGCCCAAGCGAAGTTGAGCAGCGCAGCGTCGAGCAACGCCGGATGCACGTGATACGCACCGGCTTCACGCGCCGCGATCTGAGGCAGCTCCAATTCGGCAAAGGCGCGGTTTTCGCCGCAAAACGCCGACTTCACCGTGTCGAAGCTCGGGCCGTATTCGACACCGTTGGCGCGCAAGATCTCCGCACGTGTCTCCGCGGGCATCTCGTCCGGACACGCACGCCGGAGCGCGAGCAAATCCACTCGCTCCGCGTCCACCGGCTCCGCTTCCACGCGACCCGTCGCATGTTGCGACCACGCACCTTCAGCCCGCGAATAGATCGCGACCGTCGCACCGCCCTCTGTCCTTTCGGACAGGACGACCTGCATCTCCAGCGCACCCTCGTCGGGAACGACCAGCGGCTCTTCCAGCGACAACCCGCGCACCCGCGCCGGGGCTCCATCGAACGCCGCACACGCGAGCTCGACGAACGCCGCGGCCGGCACGATCGCGCGATCGAGGATCCGGTGATCGCGAAGCCAGCTCGACTCCGCCAGCTCGAGCCGCGACTCGAACACCTGTTGCCCGCCCGCAAGCTCCATCCGCGCCCCGAGCAGCGGATGAGCACCCGCGTTCCTTCGCCGCGCTTTCGGCTTCGCGATCCAATGACGCTGGCGATCCCAAGCGTACTTCGGAAGCGCCATGCGCTGTTTTGTCCGAGAAAACGCGCTCCAATCGACCTCGACACCCGCTGCGTACAGACGCGCGACGGTCTCCAGCAACACGGACACATCGTCGTGACCGCGGCGAAGCGAAGGAAGAAGCAGCGCCGAAGACTCGGCACCGGCGGCCATTCCAAGCAGCGTCGGATGCGGACCGATCTCCACGAAGGTGTCGATGCCGCGCGCGAGCAGAGCCTGCACGCCCGGGAAAAAGCGCACCGCCTCGCGCGTGTGCCGCGTCCAATATTCCGGACGCGTGATGTCCGCACCGGCGAACGCACCGCTGGTGTTCGAGACCAACGCGCGCAACGGGGCCGAAAACGAGAGCTTCGCGACTTCACGCTCCAGCGCTCCGAGCATCGGATCCATCAGCGCCGAGTGGAACGCGTGCGAAACGTCGAGCGTTTTGTGTTTCACACCTCCGGCGGAGAACCGATCCGCGAGCCGCGCGATCGCCTCGCGTTGCCCGGAGATCACCGTCTGCTCCGGCCCGTTGATCGCAGCGATCGAAAGTACGGTGCCGGCGATCGCCGCGCGCACGCGGGCCTCATCGGCCTGCACCGAGAGCATCGCGCCGTCTTGCGGGAGCGCCTGCATCGCTCGGCCGCGAAACGCGATCAACGCGAGGGCATCCTCGTAGCCGAGCACACCCGCCGCGCAGGCCGCCGCGTATTCGCCGGCGCTGTGCCCGAACATCGCTTCCGCTTCGATGCCCCACGAACGATAGAGCTCGACCAACGCCAGCTCGAGCGCGAACAACGCAGGTTGCGTATGCACCGTCTGCGAGAGCTGCGCGCCGTCGTCGAAGATCACCGAGAGCGGAACAACCTTCGCCGCGCGGTCGAGCGCGCTTTTGAACACCGGCTCCGTCTCATAGAGGCGCCGGCCCATCCCCGCGTATTGCGAACCTTGCCCGGTGAACAAAAACGCGATGCGCCGCGACGACGCACGATCGCGTGCAACCTGCGGCGCCGTTTCCCCGCGCTGCACCGCACGCAAACGTTCTTCCAGCTCACGCGCGTTCGTACCGAGGATCGCCGCACGTTCCTCGAGGTGGCCGCGCGAGGTTCCCGCCGAGAAACACAGGTCACTGATCGAAAGATCAGGTTGAGCGAGAAGGTCGGCATAACGTCCCGCAAGCTGGGCGAGCGACGCCGGGCTCTTCGCCGAGAGCGGCAACAGGTGAAGCGAACGCATGTTCGCCGGCTCCGTCGGCGCAAACGCCGGAGTCGCCGGAGTCGGCAAGGGCGCTTCTTCGAGCAACACATGCGCGTTCGTCCCCGACAGACCAAACGAGCTGACGCCGGCGCAACGCGGGCCCTGTCCTTTAGGCCAGGATCGTTCTTCCGTGGCGATTTCGAACGGCGTCCCATCGAAAGAGATCCGCGGATTGAGCGCGCGAAAGTGAAGATGGCGGGGGATGCGCTGATGTTTGAGCGCCAAGACCACCTTCATCAGCCCCGCAACTCCCGCGGCCGCTTCCAGATGGCCGAGGTTCGTCTTCACCGAACCGAGCACGCAGCTCGAGCCGTCCGCGCGCGGTGCACCGAAAACCGCCCGCAAAGCTTCGTATTCGATCGGATCGCCGAGCGAGGTGCCCGTTCCATGCGCCTCGACGTAAGAAATATCCGCCGCCGACAACGCCGCGTTCTCCAGCGCCGTGCGCAGCAACGTCTCTTGTGCGAGCACGTTCGGTGTCGTCAGCCCCGTCGAGCGCCCGTCTTGATTCACCGCTGATCCGCGGATCACCGCCCAAATCCGATCGCCGTCGCGCACGGCATCCGAGAGGCGTTTCAACAACACGACACCTGCGCCTTCACCGCGCACGAAACCGTTCGCGCCCGCGTCGAAGGTCTTGCAGCGTCCGTCGGGCGACAGCGCCTGCAAACGAACGATGCCCGCCATGGTTACTGGCGAGAGGATCAGATTGACGCCGCCCGCGAGCGCCAGATTGCTTTCACCAAGCTGCAGGCTGCGACACGCGAGATGAATCGCGACCAACGAAGAGGAACACGCGGTGTCGAGCGAAACGCTCGGGCCTTCGAGGCCGAACGTGTACGAGACACGTCCCGCGGCCATGCTCATCATGCTGCCACTCTTCGAGTACGCGTCGAGACGTTCGACGCCGTGATCGTAGATCTGCTCCCAATAATCCTGCGTGCAGAGCCCGACGAACACGCCGGTCTTCGATCCGCGCAAAGTATGAGGATCGAGGCCCGCGTCCTCGAACGTCTCCCAAACCGTCTCCAGCAACAGACGGTGTTGGGGATCGAGCTCGGCCGCTTCTTTCGGCGCGATCCCGAAGAAGCCGGCATCGAAAGTATCGACCGGCTCGGCGAGCAATCCGGCCCATCGCGCTGCGGGCGCATCCGCTTCGAGTCCTGCGGGCCAGCGAACACCGGTGAGATCGCGAATGGCGTCTCGGCCTTCACTGAGCAACTGCCAATAAGAAGAAGGATCGTTCGCTCCGCCGGGAAATCGGCAGCCGAGACCGACGATCGCGATGCGATCTTCGAGTGTCCCGAGCTTCGCTTTCAGCTCCGAGATTTTGACCAGCGAACGTTTGAACAACTCGCGAAAATCGCGCTCCTCATTGCCCATCGATCTCCCCCTTCCCGCCCTCAGCTCAAAAGTTGTTCGCCAAATGAAGCGAGCTCATCGTCCGAAAGCCGATCGAGCGCTTCGCTCTCTTTGTTCACGCGCGGAGCCTCCGCGATCGGACCGCCCGCGAGCTCGAGCAAATGCGCGCCGAGTCGCGCGACATCCGGATACGTCCACACCAACGTCGCAGGCAGCTTTCGTCGGAGCGCGCGCTCCAAACGATTTCGCAGCTCGAGCCCGGTCAACGAATCGAGCCCCATGTTTTGAAACGGTGTGGTCCGTCCGATCGCGCGCGGGTCGAGCCGCAACACACGGCCGAGCTCGTCCTCCACCCAACGTTCGATCAACATCGCTCGTTCGGCCGGCGGCGCCTCCAAGATCCGGCTGACGCCAACATCGCTCGCCCCCGCAGCCTTCTTCTTCTTCTTCTCCAAGAGCTCCGCCCAAAACGGCGACGCTGCGAGCTGCGGATAGAAGTCGACCCATTGATGGACATCGAGCGGGACCACGCCGATCTGCGCGCGATCCACTCCGAGCAAACGTTCGAACATCGCGTTGCCTTCATCCGGCGTGATCGCCCCGAGCCCACGCCCTTCGAGCCGCGTTTGACTCCCGCCGCGCACCGCGAGCCCCGCACCCGAAAACGCGCCCCAATTGATGCTCAATGCCGGCAACCCAAGCCCGCGCCGGTGATGCGCGAGCGCATCGAGAAACGCATTCGCCGCCGCGTATCCGCTCTGACCCGGCGTACCGAGCAACGCCGCAGCCGACGAATAGAGCACGAAAAAATCAAGCGGCAGCGACGCCGTCAGCTCATGCAGATGCCAGGCACCAAAGACCTTCGGTGCGACGACGCGAGCGAGCTTCTCGATCGACTGTTCTTCGATCAACGCATCTTCGAGCACGACCGCCGCATGCACCACACCGCGAAGCGTGGGGCCGAGGCGCTCGATCAAACGTTTCACATCCTCACGCGAAGAAACATCGAGCACCACGGCTTCTACGCGCGCTCCGCTCATTTCCAAATCGCGCACCGCGAGTCGCTGCTCATCCGTCGCCGCTCCACTTCGGCCCGCGAGCACCAGGTCCCGCGCACCGTGCGCGATCATCCAACGCGCAAGCGACAACCCGAGTCCCCCAAGCCCGCCGACGATCAGGTACCGCCCCTCGCTCGAGAGCACGATCGACTCCGAAGTTTCGATGCGCGCCAGGCCGTCGCGCGTGAGCACAATCTTTCCGGTGTGCCGGCCCTGGGCCATCAACTGGAACGCGTCCTCCGCCTGCGACAGCGGGAGCGCGGTGTGCGGAATCGGAGCGAGCGCACCCGCTTCGATCAACGCCAACACCTCGGCGAGCACCGAACGCGCCAGCTCCGGCCGCTGCCGAGCAACACCCGACACATCCGCGAGCGCAAAAGTCAGGTTCTTGAGGAACGGCTTCATACCGAGACGCGCGTTCGCGTGTTCGTCCCGTTTGCCGAGCTCCACAAAACGCCCGTGATCGCGCAACAAACCGAAGCTCTTCTCGAGCAGCACGCCCGAGAGCGAATTGAGGACGACATCGACCCCCTGTCCTTTGGTCCAGGTATGCACATCCTCCACGAAACGCGCCGATCTCGAGTCCGAGACGTGTTCCACGCCCAGCGATCTCACCAGCGCCGCTTTCTCCGGGCTGCTCACGGTCGCGTAGATCTCCGCACCGACGTGTTTCGCGTACTGGATCGCCGCTTGACCGACGCCACCGGCCGCTGCGTGGATCAACACCCGCTCTCCGGCGCGCAATCGAGCGACGTGCGCCAACGACCAATACGCAGTGAGGTGCGCGATGGGGATCGACGCCGCTTCGATCGCTCCGAGACGCGCCGGTTTCTTCATCACCAACGTCGCAGGCGCATTGACGCGCGTCGCGAAGCTTCCTTCGACGAGCGCGATCACCGCGTCACCGATCGCCAGCTCGCGTACACCTTCGCCGACCGCGACCACGCGACCACAACACTCACCGCCCATGGCCAGCGGCAGCTGTTCGTGTTCGGGGATCGGCACTGCGCCGAGCGCATAGAGCACGTCGCGAAAGTTCAGGCCGGCGGCGTCGATCTCGAGCTGCACCTCGTGTTTGCGCGGTGGTTCGATCGTTCGCGCGCGAAGCGATAGTCCGGCGAGTGTTCCCGGACGATCGAGCTCCAGCCGATAGTCGCGTCCGCCGGCCGGCTCGAAACGATTCCGCGATTCCGGCATTTCGACGCGCGACAACCGCGCCACGCTGCGAACACCATCGAAATAACTGAGCTCATCCTCCGCCGACGCCGCGAGGATCTCGCGAGCGAGCTCGGCCGCCCCCGCTGTACCGCCGAGCTCGATCCGCGTGGGGCGAAGCTCGGGATGTTCCGTCGCAAGCGATCGCCCGAAACCGCGCAGCAGCGCAGCACGCACCGAGCCTGCGGGGGTGACGAGATAGAACCGGGCGGGATCGCGCGCACCACTTTTGGCTAAGGCCTGCGCGAGCGACAACGCACCGCCGAGATCGCGGAACGACGCCGTTTCCACTGCGCCCTCGTCGAAGCTCCACAAATGGATCACGCCCGCGAGCGACACTTCGCGCAGTCGTTGAGCGAAACCTTCGCGCGTCGCGTCCTCGTCCTTCGCGAAGATGCAGAGCGCGCCCGCTCCGGATTCTTCGAGCACTCGCGCCAGCTCTGCGCCGAGGCCGCGCTCATCGGCGAGGATCAGATAACGAGCACCCGTTCTTTTCGCCGGAACCTCGAGCGGCGCGGCGTGAAGCGAGATCGCGAGTAGATGGTCGTCCCGGCGCTGCGTGCGTGCGTTGAGGCGTTTGAGCTCGATCCCACGGAGCTTCGCGAGGCACGCCCCGTGGTCGTCGAGGACCTCGATCTCGGCGACCAGCTTCTCGAGATCGAGGCGCGCGTGGCTCCACACTTTTTCGGGAAGAGGAGCACGAACCTCCACCGACGCGATCGCCGCGGGAACGAGCGGGCCGTCGAGCTCGCCGCTCGGAAACGCGGCCAACAACACCTGTAAACACGCGTCGAGCAGCGCGGGATGCGCGACGAATCCGGAGATCTTCGCGGCTTCCGGCAACACGATTTCAGCGAGCGCTTCACCGTCGCGTGCAGCGACGTTGTGGATCCCGCGAAACGCCGGCCCATATCGAAACCCGTCGCCCGCGAGCCGCGAATAAAATTGTTCGCCGCTCTCGTTCCGGAACAACCGCGCTCGGATCACCGCCGTAGCTTCACCGTTCGCGCGCGTCTCGTTTTCTGCGCGCCGCACCTCGGCTCTGGCGTGAACGCGCCGCGAGCCTTCGTTCACGCTCGAGAGCTCGAGCGACCAACCCGACAGATCTTCCGTCGCGACGAGCTGCAGCGGCCGCGACGCATCACCGAGCACCATCGCCTCTTCCAGCGACACTGAAGCGAGCACACCGCCCGGCAACAGTTTCTGCGCCGCGTGAAGAAACATCTCCACGTAGGCTGTCGCCGGAAGAATGCAGGCCTCTTCCACGCGGTGATCGGCCAAAAAGGGCGTGTTCCCCACGCTCAGCTCGCTCTCCCAAAAGCACATCTGTTGGGCGGCGAGCCGGTGTTCACGCCCGAGCAACACGTGCCCTTCGCCGCGCACCCGCCGCGGAGCCGCTTCGAGCCAATAGCGGCGTCTCTCCCACGGATAATTCGGTAGCGAGGTTACCTGTCCTTGAGTACAGATGCGCCGCCAGTCGAGAGGCACCCCGTGCGCCCAAAGCGCAGCGACGTTCTCCAGCAGCCGATCTTGCGCCGGTTCCTCGCGCCGCAACGTTCCAACCGCGATGATCTCCGTCTGGCGAAACATGTCGTTCAGCGGCGTGAGCTGCGTCGGATGGCCGTTCAGCTCCAAAAACGCGCGGTGACCATCGCGTTCGATCGCGCGCGACGCGTCCCAGAAACGAACCGTGCGGCGCAGATTCTCGCCCCAATATCTTCCGTCGAGTGGCCTCTCCAAACGAGCGCCGGCGACCGTGGAGTAGATGGGGATTCGCGGCGGCAGGCTCGCGACGTCGTGCAACATCGAAGCGAGCTCGCGATCGAGCGGTTCGATCGGCGCGCAGTGTGTGGCGCAATCGACTTTGACCCGGCGCCAGAAGGTGCCGCGTTTCTCGAGCTCGGCGGCGATCGCGTCGATCGCTTCTTTTTCGCCTGAAAGAACGGTGGAACGTTCACCGTTGACCGCGCCGACGGACACGCGGCGATTGCCTTCGAGCAACACCTCCGCTTCGGCTTCGCTGAGCTCGGTGGCGATCATCGCGCCCTTCCCGGCAACTCGCAGGAGGAGCCGGCTGCGGAGCGCCACGATCTTCGCCGCGTCTTCGAGCGACAGCGCACCCGCGACGAAAGCCGCGCTGATCTCGCCCATGCTCAAACCCACGACCGCATCGGGCTCGATCGACCAAGAAGCGAGCAGCGCCGCGAGCCCAACTTGCAAGCCGAACACCGAAGGATGAACGACATCGACGCGATTCGTTTCCTCTTCGCTCAACGCACCCGAGAGCGCCGCTGACAAGGACCACGTCACGTGCGGAGCCAACGCCTGTTCGCAACGAGCGATCGCTTCGCGGAACACCGGCTGTGTTTCCAGCAGCTCTCGGCCCATCCTGTACCATTGGCCACCTTGCCCGGGAAAAACGAAGACCAGCTTCTTCACTTCGCCCCCGACGCCGACCACTGATCCTTGGATCACTTTCCCCGCAGCGATGTTCTGGAGCTTCTCCGCGAGCTCCCCACTGCTTCGCGCCGAGACCACCGCGCGATGAGCGTGAAACGTCCGCCGCGTCGCCGCCGTAAATGCGACGTCGCTGAGCGGCATCTCCGCGCAGCGCGTCGCGAGCCGCAACGCCGAAGCTGCGAGCGCACCTTCAGACTTCGCCGACAGCGGGACGAGCTCGAGCAATTCACGACGAACCGGCGCCGGCGAGCGTGGTGGCTCTTCGACGATCAGATGCGCGTTCGTGCCCGACAAACCAAAGGAGCTCACACCCGCGCGCCGCGCACGCGCTCCTGGGAGCCAAGGCGTGTTTTCGGTGGGAATGTAAAACGGTGTTCCTTCCAAGGTGATGCGCGGATTCAACGTGCGCAGATGGAGATGTCGCGGGATCGCTTGATGCTCGAGCGCGAGCACTACTTTGATCAGTCCGGCGACACCGGCAGCCGCCTCCGTATGCGCAATATTCGTCTTCACCGACGCGATCGCGCAGCGAGACCCGTCCGCGCGCGGAGCACCGAGCACCGCACGTAATGCATCGAGCTCGATCGGATCACCGAGCGAAGTGCCGGTGCCGTGGGCCTCGACATAGTCGATCTCCGCCGGTGAAACGCGCGCATTTTCCAGCGCCCAACGAATGAGTGACTCCTGCGCGATCGGATTCGGCGCCGTCAGACCCATCGAACGGCCGTCGTGGTTCACGGCTGATCCTCGGATCAGTGCCCAAATCCGATCGCCGTCGCGTTGCGCATCGGACAGCCGTTTGAGAACGACGACTCCGCAACCCTCCCCGCGCACTGTGCCGTTCGCGCCGGCGTCGAACGTCCTACAGCGGCCATCGGGCGAGAACGCGAGCAAGCTGGAGACACGGAGCATCGTCTGTGGTGAGAGAAGCAGCGTGACTCCACCGGCGAGCGCAATTTCGCTGTCGCCGGATCGCAAGCTCTGACAGGCGAGATGGACTGACACTAAGGAAGAAGAACATGCAGTGTCGACTTGTACACTCGGCCCGTGGAGCCCGAGTGTGTATGAGAGGCGGCCCGCCTCCATACTGGCCATATTGCCAGTTGAGCAATACGCATCGAGCTTGCTCGCATCCTGTTCATCGACGAGCCGCGAGTAATCTTGGCTCCAGTTGCCGATGAAGACGCCGGTGCGCGATCCAGCCAGCCGCTCCGCGACCAGACCCGCGTGTTCGATCGCTTCCCAAGCGACCTCGAGCAGCAACCGTTGTTGTGGATCCAGGCTCTCGGCTTCGCGCGGCGAGATGCCGAAGAAGGCCGCGTCGAAGCCGCCGACCTCGTCGAGCGTCGCGGCGAATCGAAGCGGTGAACGGTCGCCGAGCTCCGGTGCGAGCAGCCCGCGTTCGGCCGGAACCTCGCGCACTGCGTCGATGCCGCCTTCGAGCAACGCCCAATACGCGTCCAGATCGGACGCGCCCGGGAAGCGGCAACCCATGCCCACGACCGCGATCGGTTCCGTCTGCTGTCGCTCGTAGCTTTCGAGTTTCTTTTTCAAGCGCTCAATCGCCACCAGTGCGCGGTCGAGGGGATTCTTGCTCGTCTCATTCATGGCCGTCCCACCCCGGGTCGACTGCTGCAAAACTCCGCAGCAGCCGCGGAATGCCCCAACTAGGCGGTTCCCGCGAAAGGTTGCGACTAATTCAAATCGGGAAATTGTGTCAAGACGGCACGCTTCGATCCACTGGTATACCACCAGCCGAAGCGCGTTAGTGGCAAGATTGTTTAGCTTGGTGAAATGGTGAGCGAGACGAACGTGGCAAAATGGTGTCGTCTCAGCGGAGGATTGTGTCCCATGGGTCAATTTGTGTAGCGAGCCGTCGCAACGGTCCCGCTACGGGATTGCAGCGGTCAGGATTCGAGCGCACGACCGATGTGGTCGACGAGCCACGCCTCGTGTTGCGCGAGGAAAAAATGATCCCCCGCGTGCATGCGAAGCGTGAACGGCGATGAAGTTTCGACTGCCCAGTCGGCCAGCTCCTCTTCGTTCACCTCGGGATCCTCGCGTCCCCCGAACACGAAAATCGGACACTGGAGCACAGGTGCGGGCGCGTAGGTACACGTCTCGAGGACCTCGAAATCCGCCTGCACGACGGGCAACAACAGGTCGAGCAGCTCGGGTTCGTCGAACAGATGCGCGGGCGATCCGCCGAGCAAGCGCAGCTCGCGGATGAAGTCGGTGCGCGACATGGTGTGTCGAATCTTCTTCCGTCGCGGACGTGGTGCGGCCCCGCCGGTGAACAACGCGCGCGGCCCCATCCCCGACTCTGTTGCGCGGCGCGCGATCCGAAGCGCGATCGTCGCGCCCATGCTGTAACCGAACAACGCGTACGGACGATCGAGATGCGGGCGCAGCTCTGCGTACAGCGCGTTCACCAGCGGATCGATTCTTCGGAACGGGCTCTCCTTGAAGCGCCGTCCATGACCGGGCAGCTCGATCGGACAGAGCTCAATGTGTTGCGGGAGGCGATTCTTCCAACCCGCAAACGCGCTCGCCTTGCCACCGGCATACGCGAGGCAAAACAGTCGAAGCGACGAAGTCGGCGACGGCGGCGTTTCCAGAAAAGAGGCAGCCATGAGCGCCCCGTATCATGGGCATCGCTCCCAACGGAACAGGTGAAAAACTCATCGAATGATACCGCGGTCAATAGTTTGTGCTCAAACTAATTTGGGGCTCAACGCTTGACCTGGAAGCATGAGATGGCCAACCTCCGGTGATTCTCCACGCGGAGCCACATCGAACACGACGATACCTGGCAGCTGCGTTGGTCCTGTTCGGCCTCAACGCGTGCAATGCGGAGTCGAAGGTTCTGCGCGTTTGGAGCCATCACGGCCGCGAAGCCGAGAACCTCGCGCTCCAAAGGTTGGCAACTGAGGTCGCTGGCGACAACGCCTTCAAGGTTGAGCTCACCTTCTTTCCCGACTTCCAATATGGCGAAAAGCTCTCCGTCGCCGCGGCGGCCGGTGATCTGCCGGATACGTTCGATCTCGATGGCCCGACGGTCGCGAAGTGGAGTGCGTCGGGCTTGCTCGCCAAGCTGGATCACGTCCTCAGCGAAACGGAACGTGCCGACTTTCTACCCACCGTTCTCGAGCAAGGAACGATCGACGGCTCGCTCTATGCGCTGGGGGCGTTCGAGTCCGCGGTGGTCCTCTACTACGACCGCGTGGTGTTCGAACAATCGGGCGTCGACCCACCCGCCGAGGGCCAGGCTTGGACTTGGGAAGAGATGATCGAAGCAGCCCGCAAGCTGCGGAAGCCCGATTTTCCTCCGCTCGCGCTCCACATGAACGAAACCGCCGACGAATGGTACACGTACGCCTTCGCTCCGATCGTTTGGTCCGCGGGCGGCGATCTCATCGCAGCGGATGGAAGAACCGTCGAAGGCGTCCTCGATTCGGAGACGAACATCCTCGCGCTGGAACGTTTTCAATCGCTCTTTCGCGAAGGTCTCGCCGATCAAAGTCCAGTCGATCCCAACCCGTTCGGTTCCGGCCGAGCAGTGATCGATTGGACAGGTCACTGGATGGCGAAAGATCATCTTGCAAAGAAGGGCGAACGTCTCGGCACCATGCCGCTGCCGCGCATCGGCGAACGTTCGGTTGCGCCGTCGGGCAGTTGGTGCTGGGCGATCGCGGCGAAAAGTGCACATTCGAAGCCCGCGCACGCGTGGCTGCGAGCCGTGATCGAACCTGAGCTCGGAATTCGAGCCCTGGTGTCGGCCAATGGAGCGATTCCTTCGCGGCGATCCGCGTTCGTGTTGTTCCCAGAATTGGAGCGCCCTCCATTTGCACTGTTTCGCGAGCAGCTCGAGCAACGCGCACGACCGAGACCGCGCACCGTCCACTACGCAACACTCACTCGACACTTCGCAGCCGCCCTTCGTGAGATCGCGCTGGGTGCGGATGTGCGGAATCGGTTGACGCGCGCCGCGGCGATCATCCAGCGCGAGATCGATCGGCGGCAACGTCCGTGAAACGCGCCGGTCTCCAACCACTGCTGTTTCTCGCTCCCGCACTCGTCTTGCTCTCCCTCTTCACCATTTGGCCGATCGCGCGCGCGATCACCTTCAGCTTCACGAACGCGGATCTGCTCTCGCTGGGATCTGCAAAGTTTCGTGGTCTCGCAAACTATGGAGACGTACTCTCCGATCCCCGCTTCCGCCAGGCGTTCTACAACACTGCGCTCTTCGCGTTGCTGGTCGTCCCCGTCCAGACAACGATCGCTTTTTTCGCCGCGCTCCTCGCGAATCGGCCCGAGCTTCGCTGGCGGTGGTTGCGCGGAGTTTTCTTCGTGACCCAGCTGGTGAGCCTGCCTGTTTTGGCCGTCGTCTGGAGCATGCTTTACGAGGCCGTGGGACTGTCGCCGGCACAATGGCTCCTTTCTCCCGATCGAGCTCTGCTTGCGTTGGCGATCATGTCGGTCTGGCAAGGTATCGGCTTTCAGATGGTCGTCTTTCTCGCCGGCCTGCAGAACGTGAGCCCGGAGCTCCTCGATGCGGCGAAGCTCGACGGTGCCGGGCCGTTTCGACGCGTAGTCTCGGTGATCCTTCCGCAGATGAAACGTTCGATCGCGCTCAACGTCGTCGTCACCACGATCCTGTCTTTTCGTCTCTTCGTTCAGCCGTATCTGCTCACGCGTGGCGGACCGAACGATCGGACACTTTCGATGATTGAGTGGATCTATGAAACGACATTTTCAGCGCACGATCTCGGACGTGCCTGCGCGGGCGCATCCCTGTTTTTGTGTCTGGTCGCCGCGCTGACCGCTGTGCAGCGCAAGCTCCTCGAGGAACGCCGGAAATGAAGAGCGCACTTGGATGGATCACCAGCATCGGCCTGGCGATGGTCTTTTTGGCCCCGATTTCCTGGATGGTTTGTGCGTCGTTCCTCCCCGACGATCAGATCTTCACGCGCGGCTTCTTTGGCGTCGTGAGCCCCGGTGAATGGACGCTGGACAACTATGACGACGCTTGGCGGCGCGGCGCGTTGGCGCGCGGGTTCGTCAACTCAGCGTTACAGATCGGGATCATCGTGTCGCTCGGTTTGTTCGTGAGCTCAACCGCAGCTTTCGCATTCGCGCGCCTGCGTTTTCGCGGACGCGATTTCATCTTTGCCGGCGTGGTCGCGCTGATCATCCTTCCGCTCGAGGTCCTCGCGCTTCCTCTGTTGTTGACCGTCGCCGACCTCGGTCTCACCGGAGGCCGAGCTTCGACGATCGCCGCGTTGTCGCTGCCTTTCGCGGCAAAGGCCTTCAACATCTATTTTTTGCGCCAACATTTTCTGGCGATTCCTGACGAGCTCGAAGAAGCCGCTTCCATCGACGGAGCATCCGCATGGCGCTTTTATTGGAGCATCGCGCTTCCGGCGATCCGGCCCGCGCTTACGACCGTCGTTCTCCTCGACGTGCTCACGCACTGGAGCGACTTCATCTGGCCTTTGATGGTCGCCTCCCGCTCGGACACCCAGACTGTACAGCTCGGGCTCGCTGCACTTTTCACTCAACCACCGATCGCCTGGGGTGATGTGCTCGCCTGCGCAGTCACGATCACGGCGCCGATCGTCGTGCTATTTCAAGTCTTGCAGCGCAAATTAGTCATCACCGATTTAGGCGCGGGAATTCGGTGATCAAGTTACCCCGCGAGCTCTGTCCTTTTGAGCTGTTCTTCGAGCTCGATCTGCGACCGTCCCTCTCGGCAACGCATGATCTTTTGAAAAAATAGATTGTTTGGGATCCGCAGCAAGGATCCGTCCTCGGCGCGCAGTGTGGTGTAGATGAACGTCAGATCGACGACCGTGCCGGACGCAGCGTCGCCGACGAGCTCCACGTGGTCACCAATGCGAAACGGTCGCGAAAGGATGAGCACGAATGTACACATCGTATTGCTCAGAACACTCCACATCGCCACGAACCCGACGCCGACCATGGCGAGGATGGTGCTGACGGCGCCCCACACTCCGCTCAAGTCGTAGAAGCGACCGAAGATCAGCAACAGCGCGATGAGCCCGATGCCGTATTTCCCGATGAGGTCCAGGGGCCGGCGCGCGAGCTGAGGCACGCGGGCGACGATCGCTCGATTCACCGCCGCGCGGGCGAACGCCGCTACGATGAAGATCAAAAGGACAGCGACGACCTGACGCACGACCGGATCCGACAACCATTCACGAAGCGACACCATACCTTTGACTAGACCAGCAAATCCGAGCTGGCAAACGGACTTCGGGATCGTTTGCCTCAAACGTTTCGATACCCAGGTAGTTTGACCTCAAACGAATCGAGGGGTAGTTTTTCCGGGTGATCATCGCACTCGGCATCATGAGCGTGCTTGCGGCGGCGCCTTCGGCCGAGCTTTGCCCGAGCCTCTTCGGCGACGAAGAGGTGCACCGAACGAACCGTGCGGCACGCAAAACAAAGCTGCGCTACCTCGACGTTTCGCCGGACGAGGTCCTCGTCGTTCACAGCGGCGACTGGCACGAGCCTGAGGCTCTTCGTTTTCGCGGTATCGATGTCTTGAAGACCGATCTCTCGAACGTGCCGCCACGCGCCATCATCGAAATCGACGACGCAGGTGCATCCACCCACTGTCACGATGGCCAGTACGAGCTCGAACGCGACGACGCTATCGGCAGTCACACGAGCGTCATCGCGATCCTGCCGAACGCAGTGTTGGTCGAGTACGAAGGCGAGCTGAGATTCCTCCGCGTCGGCGAGCTCGACCCTCCCGACTTCTCGCTCGCGTGGAGCTCGCCGTGGCCGATGAACCCGTATCTTCCAAAGAAGACCTCCGCCCCGGTGAGGGCGCCCAGCAGAAAACGGAAATAAGCGCTCAACGTGAAGATGTCGAAGTGAGCGTGAGCAGCACGATCTCCGGCGGTACGCCGAAGCGAAACGGGAGAATGCTGGTGCCGAGCCCGCTGGTCACATAGAGATGTCGGCCGTCTTCGACGATGTGCCCCTGTGCGTAGCGCTCACCATAGTCTGAAGGCACCACCGGCGCGCCGATCAACGGCAACCAGACTTGTCCACCGTGCGTATGGCCGGCCAGCGTCAGCGAAACGCGCGCCGGGACGCCTGGAAAGATATCGGGTGTATGAGACAACAATAGGATCGGTGCATTTTCGGGGATACCGGCCAACGCCTGATCGATTCGCGGAGTCCGGGTCCACTTGTCGGCGAGCCCGGCAATCCACAACGAGCCGGGACGCGCTTCGAATGATTCATTCTCCAATACGTTTATTCCGGCGGACTCGAGCGATTCCAGCAACTGTGGTCCTTCGCGACTCCACCAATCGTGATTCCCTAAAACTGCATAGACTCCGAGTGGAGCTTGGAGCGGTGCGAGCGCTTTTACACAGTCGGCCGGACCAACGTAGGTGCCGCCGAGCACACCCGTGATCAAGAAGTCGCCGGCGATCAGGATGACATCCGGCTTCAATGCCCTGACTTCAGCAGCGATCTCGCGAACACGCTCCACTCCAAACGCGGGGGAGCCGACGTGGACGTCGGAGATGAGCGCGACGACCACCGACTCCCGCAAGTGGGGGATGGTGAACGCTTCGCGCCGGATCACCAGACGTCGGGGCTCGATGAAGAAGCCCCAGATTCCGGCGGTGATCGCAGCGCACGCCACCACGGAGAGAACGCGGAGGATACGTTTGCGGAGCGGGGATCGCGTCACGGGCGTATTCGTACACGAACTTCGCGGTTCGGACCGTCGATTCGCCAAGCTCGCCGCCGGCATAGGTGCATTTTACATTGGTGTTACGCGACCGAACCGCGGCGACCGCTAAGGTCCGCTCGTGGATCGCCGAACATTCCTCAAAGCCATTCCGCTCGCCGCCGCTTTACCGAATCTCGCGTATGCGGGCCTCGAGCCGGCGAAGTTGATCGTACACGAGTGGGGCACGTTCACGACGATCGCCGGTGAAGACGGCTTCGCGCTCGAGTGGTTGCCGCTCGAAGAGCAAAAGGATGATCTGCCGAGCTTCGTGTATCGCATTCAAGAGATCGAACGCCGCATGCGCGATGCTCCGCCGAGCCGCGGCAAAGGCTCGATCAGCGGCACGGTCCGCATGGAGACACCGGTGCTCTACTTCTATGCGGATCGCGAAATGGAGGTCGATGTGGCGGTCGGTTTTCCGGGCGGCAAGATCACCGAATGGTACCCGGCCGCGTGTCACGTCGGAGCAGTGATCCATTGGGGCCGCGTGCAGATCCTGCCGAACGCACGCCCCGAGCTTCTTCGCGAAGCTGCGCCTTCGCACTACTATCCCGCGCGCGACGTCGACGCTTCGATCATCCGCGCCGGCAAAGAACATAAATATGAGTACGAACGTTTCTTGTTCTATCGCGGCGTCGGCACCTCCAAGCTCCCGGTGCGCGTTCAGCTCAGCGGAGATACGAGCTCACGCGTGGAGGTCAGCGGTGCGGGCGAGCGCTCGATTCTCTTCGACAGCCGCGACGGAAAGATCGGCTGGCGCGAGCTCTGCGGCGACGGCGTCTACGAGCGACCCACCCTCTCGAAGAGCGCGGACGTCCGCGACTTGCTCGCGATAATGCGCTCGATGTTGCTCGCCAAAGGCCTCTACACACGCGAGGCGGACGCCATGCTCGCGACGTGGCGGGACACCTGGTTCGTCGACGGCTTGCGCCTTTTCTGGCTCGTTCCGAGCGAGACGACCGACGCGATCTTGCCGCTCTACCTATCACCGGCGCCGAAAGAGGTGGTGCGGGTATTGGTCGGGCGCGTCGAGCTCGATCGAAAGAGCAACCAACCCGCGTGATTCTGCTTTAGCGGACAAATGCCGCGCGACGCCGGCCTTGACCCAGCGGAGCCCGATGAATAGACAGGGTGATTATGGCGCTTCGCATCAACGACATTGCACCCAATTTCAAAGCCCAAACCACGCAGGGCGAGATCGATTTTCACGAATGGATCGGGGATAGCTGGGCCATCCTCTTCTCGCATCCGAAGGACTTCACGCCGGTCTGCACGACCGAGCTCGGTTACGTCGCCAAGCTGGAGCCGGAGTTCAAGAAGCGCAACACGAAGGTCATCGGCCTCTCCGTCGATCCCGCCGAGAGTCACTCGAAGTGGGCAAAAGACATCGAGGAGACGCAAGGGTCCCCAGTCCAGTTTCCGATGATCGGCGACAGCGACCTGAAAGTCGCCAAGCTCTACGACATGCTCCCCGCCGACGAAGCGCCGTCCGAAGGCCGCACCCCGGCGAACAACGCCACCGTTCGTACGGTGTTCATCGTCGGACCTGACAAGAAGATCAAACTGACGCTGACCTACCCCATGGCGGTCGGCCGCAACTTCGACGAAGTGGTGCGCGTGCTCGACTCATTGCAGCTCACCAGCAAACACAAGGTAGCGACGCCGGTGAATTGGAAGAACGGCGACGACGTCATCATCACGACTGCAGTGAATGACGAAGACGCGAAGAAGACCTTCGGCGACTTCACAACACACAAGCCGTACCTGCGCACCACCAAACAGCCGAAGTAGCGTCCACAACGAATCGTCGAGTCGAACACTCAGCTCTTTGTCTTTGATTGCGCGAGTGCCTCACGAAGTACCGGGAGGACGGCCTGATCCTTTGGCCGCCCGATGCGCTCTTTGATTCCGATCAGTGTTTCGAGGTCGAGCACTCGAACGCGAAGCTCGTCGAGCTCGAGAGTGACGACATGCTCGACGAGGTCGTCATAGTCGCGGCCTCCGTCGATCGTGCCGAGCACATCGATGGGTCCGAGGCGACTGGAAAGAAGCTGATGTCCCGCTGATGCGAGATGCTCAAGGTCCGGATACAGAGGCGGTCCCGGTCGACCACGATAGTGGGCGTCCAAGCTCTCGAGGACCTTGAGCAGCCGATTCAAGTTATCCGCGTCGCGGCGATGGACGATATCGAGATCGAAAGTGGACACAGGCGCGCCGAGCAGAACCGCAGCGACGCCACCGACGATGACGTATTCAACGCCGGCGTCGGAGAGCGCGCGGAGCAGATCAAGAAACCTTGGTGTGGATTCGGGCATTGCGTAGCGCGACGATGGAATCGACTTGTCCCTGCAGGAACGCCAAGCGCTTCACGGCGGAGAGAGACAGCATCCAGGCAACGAGTGAGGCATCAACGCCGGATTCGGGCTGCTTCGATCCATCCGCCACGGCAGGATCCGTCGCGCGCTCATCCACCGGCTCGCTCATATCATAACTATCGCTCGCCGAGGCGACGCGGGCAACCAACGCTCTCCCCGACGCGGGTTCGTCCCGTCGCGCGAGTCGCTCTTGAGCGAGGCCGCGAACCTCTGCCGCGGTTCACCCCTCGCCGCGGAGCTCGAGGAGCAGCGCGCGAAGTTGGCGGCCATCGACCCACGTACGCGTCCGAACCATGGCCCGGAGCTCAGCCGAGCGCGCGTGCTCCTATTACGCGCGGGCGCGGCGGTCGGTGGCCGGAAGGCCAGGTTGCCGGTGATCTCGCGCTGAGCTTTCGCGAGCGATGAACAAACGCCGTCCCGGAGGGTATAGTGTAATCTTGGCGCTCCCGATCCCGCTTTTGTTCGTGCTGTGCGGCCTGCAGCTGGCGTCGCCGCCGCCGGAGCGGAACATCGAACACGACCTCCGTGCGCTCGAAGAGCTGGAGCCTCCGTTGCGTGGGCTGGAGCTCAAGGCCGGCACCTTTGCGTGGGTGGAGGCAGAGCTCGAATTCGAGCGCGGAAAGAAACCGCGCGTTCGCGTGGCGAGCACGGCGCATGGGCGGCGCTATGTCGCGACGATCCAGAAGCGGCTGCAGCGCCTCCTTGAAAAGCTCGAACCGCCGCGTGGTCACAAGATCATCACGCGCCGCTACGAGCTCGGGACGCCGGTCGCGCTCCCGGTCCGCGAATGGGTGGACGCGCTCCGGCGAGGTGCTCCGTTGAATTTGCGCTCTTGGCCCGACGTCGCGAGCTCGCGAAAATCCTGCGTCGCCGTCATCGCCACGATCGCGCACGGCGCCGCGATCGATCTCGGAATGGAAGGCCTCGGCGTCGCGCCTCAGAGACGCTTTCACCCGCTTCTCAGCAGCTTCCTCGGCAAACCGGAGGCCGCTATCTATTTCCTCGACCGCGAAACGATGCTGCTGATCCGCTTTTTCGGTTACGCGGAGGGCGCCGCGTTGTCGAAGCCGCCGCGCGCGAACAACAGTTACGAGCTGTGCGTCGAGCCGATCGGCGAAGAGCTGCGCAACCGCTGGCGGACCGCGATCGATGAACGCGAGACCTGTCTCTCCGAAGACCTCTACGAAGCGGTCACCGGCGACGGGATCCTCTTTCCGCGCGATCGCCGCTTCGTCGAGCTCGAGGTCACCCACGCTCAGGCGTGCGCGCGGGATGAGCGCGGGGTGCACGTCTGTTGCGGTGATCGCGCGAAGCCCGTGATGGAATTCGACGGATCCACCGTCGAGCTCGACAGCGCAGGCCGAGCGCGCGCAACGCTCGCTACGGGACGAAAGATCGATTGGGCCGGCCCGTACAGAAAGCTGATCCACGGCGGCGACCGAGTCTGCGCGGTGTCGAAAAAAAATGAGCTCCGCTGCGAGCCCGAAGTCGCCGGCGCACCGCTCCGTGCGCTCGATGTTGCCATCAACGATTCCGGTCACACCGTGTGGGTCATCGACGACGACGCGCGCCTCCTACGCCTGCGAGCGGACGCGCCCCCGGAAGTCGTGGCGCCTGCGCGGGCCACCGTCGCTGCGCGGGGCGGAGTGATGTGTTCTCTAGGCCAGGACGGCTCCGTTCTCTGCAAACGTTCGAAGCCCTGACGAGTCCCCGTAGCTCGCCGGCGAGCTGGTGGCTCGCCTACTCGGGGTCGAACACGCCACGATAAACGTATTCAACGGCGAGCTCACACTCGAGCGACTCCAGCCGCAGCACATCTCCAAGGCCGAGAATCGCCTTGACCCACGTGCCATCCGACAGCCGTGCATGGCGCTCAATCTTCTGCTCGCTCTGCGAGATCAAAAGATGCGGTGGATATTCTCTCTCGATAATTGAGGGATCCATCTTCGTCCTTAGCTCCTCCAAGACAATCAAACCACGCGAGTGAGATCGATCAGTCGTCGCTCTCTGCAACCTTAGAACCGACGCCCCACGCGTCGTCGCCATCTGTCGGGTCGGCCGCGCTCACGCCGACAAAGCGCGTATCGCGGATATGCACACGATAACGAAGCATGGCAGCGCATGCCGGGCACCGAGCCAGGCCGAGTGCCCAAAATGGCTTCGAGAAATCGGTCTTTACGGACGGGCCGAAAGGCTTTTTGGGCGTCCAAGGCAAATCGTAAACTCGGTCGCCAAGACTAAAGTCGGCCCAGCGAAGGTGTCCAATGTCCGCTTGCACATCGAGCAGGACATCTTTGCTGCACGAAGGGCACGCGAGCTCCACCAAGAAACGATTGAACTTCGACATAACTCAAAAGCGCAGAATGTGTGTCGAACACTTCGCAAGGGACCGCGATCAAGCGCAAGTGAATTGACGTGGCAGCTCGCCGCTCTCCCATTTTCTTTCCAGTTGATCCAGGAATTGATTCCTCTCCAAGCGATCAAACGCATCTAGATTCAAAGTCGCCCAGGGGTCCGCATAAGTACGATCTTTCGGGAGCTCGACCCGGGAGGCGTGTTCCCAGGCTCCGCACGCGCCGCACCAAATCCAAACTGTACCCGAGCGGCGCGGCGTCTGTTTGAATTCGTGATAGTAGAATCGCAGCGGCCCCTGGCACACCGGACAGGTCGGCATCATGTTCTTGTCGATGATCGAGGAGGCCGCGCCCAACATCGACAGTTGCGCTTCCCCACCAACGCGCTTCCAAGCTTTTTTCGTCACCGCTCTACCCTCACCGACCTCGCCGCGAAGCACGACGCGCATACGCACGGAGGAAATGCGTTCTGATCGCGCACGCGTCAAGCCATGCGCTTGAAGACCAACACGGCGACATTGTCCCCTGAGGCCTGGCCGCCCGAGCGCACCGCGGCGAGCACCATCGGCCCGAGCTTCTTTCCGCCGACCTCGACCTCTACGGGCCGCACGTGGAAAAGCTCGAGAACGACGACATTCGTACCGCCAGCATAGGGCGCCGCGTACTTTCCGCGCACGCCCTTCGAGAGATCAAATTCGCTTCGCGCCTCTTTGCCGCTGACGAGATCCCGTGCTCGACAGATTGAAACACTCCAGGAGGGTTCGGCGGTCATCCTTTGGAGACGCAATCCACGGCTGGGCTCCGAAGCGAGGCACCTATTTTTGCGTTTTCCACCACTCCGCCATCCGTTTCTCCATCTCCTTCACGCTGAGCTTTTCGAGTTGTTTGGAGAGTATCCATTCATGGCCGAACGGATCGCGGATTCGGCCTTCTCGATATCCATAAAATTGGTCCTGAATTGGAAAGACGACCTCCGCACCGAGCTTGGTCGCGCGCGCGGCGACGGCGTCCGGATCGCCGACTGTGAGCGTCAACGCGACCGGCGTTCCGCCGAGCGTTTTTGGACTCGAGCTCTGCCACTGCTTGTTTTCTTCGGTGAGACTGACGGTGGCCTCGCCGAAGCTCAGCTCAGCGTGGACGATCATGCCCTTCAGGTTGGGATCGGCGAGACGCATCATCTCTTTGGCGCCAAAGGCTTTTGTGTAGAACTCCAGCGCACGCGGCGCGTCCTTCACGACCAAGCGCGGTTGGATGAATGCTTCATCTTTAGCCATGAAGCGATCTTAGAGATCGCGGAGAAGAATGAATTGTAAAAAATTACCCGCGACGTTTTCCACCTTCAGGGCAGGACGTGATTTTTGTGGCGGCGTTTTGCGAAATACTCCGACGGCGTGATGCCCGCGAAAGCGCGGAAGTCGTGAGTGAAATGAGCTTGGTCATAATATCCCACGCGGTGCGCGACCTCGGTCCAAGAGACCTCGCTCTTCCCTTCGAGGTCGGTGAGCACGTGCTGAAAGCGTTGCACGCGGGCAAACCTCTTCGGCGTGATTCCGACGCGCTCGCTGAACCGTTTGATGAAGCTCTTCGCGCTGAGCCCGAGCTCTGCGATGACGTCGCCGACAGTCCACGCGGCGTCGCGCGAGGAGAACGCTTCGACGGCGAAATCGATCGCCGGATCACGATCCGGCGCGCGCACGAGCTGTTCGATCAACGCTTGCTCGAGCGCGACTAACTTTCTTCAGGCGTCGGCGCTTCGAGCAAACGCTCGCGAAGCAGTCGCGCGTCGTTGCCCCACAGATCTTCGAGCGCGAGGTGAGCACCTTCGGCGACCTGCGCGGGCATGCGGAAAAATGGATACGCTCCGCCTGCTCGAAATTCGATGCCGGCGATCAACAATTGTTCTCGCGAGTCGATCGAGAAGTGCTCGCTGTGCGCGCCCTCGAGCATCGCGCCCGGGCCGGTGTGGATGCTGCGGCCGTCGGGCTCGTCGTACCAGCGTTGTTCGTCTTCGAGCAGGTTGACGAGCAGGCTCACCGTCGCCTTCGGCATGATGCGTTCGTAGAAGAGAGGCAGATTCGGCGCCTCCCAGTACCAAAACATGCGCACGAACGCGTCGAAGGGAGGCGACGGTGTTCGTGTCACGAAACGCATGATCGATGTTTAGCAGCGCGGTCGGTTGACACACAACGGTCGCGGCAGCCTTGCGACATCTTGAGGGTCGGACGTCCGTCCGGTTATTCGGAAACTTCCGGTTATCGGACGGACGTTTTGAACAGAAGCGGACGCCCTTATGAAACGAGCGTGGCACGTAGCGTGCTCACCGAGGGCGCGTGCAACGATACCTTGCGATCACACTTTTACTCGTGAGCTGCGGATCGAGCGCAGTGCTCGACTCGACCGAGGACTCCGTGAGCTCAACGCCTCTTCGCTTGAGAACCGCGACCAATGCGGTGCGAGACTTCGCCCTCGCCGAGAAAAACGCGCACGAGGCGCAGCTCGCGCTGCACTATCGACGCGTCATCGGAGAGGGCGCCGCGCCGGCGAAGGCGGCCTACGCGAACGCGGAAAACGTAGCCAATGCAGCATTGATTCAAGCGTGGACGCACTATCCTCCGCTGACCTCGTCCACGCTGCTGATCGACGAACCCCTCCAACTGGCGATCCTCGATCTGCAGGCCGAGCTTCGACGCCGCCTTGGTCCAAACAATCACACGGTCGTCGAAGGTCTGGTCGACGATCCCGGCTGTGCAGGAGACGTGGTGCAAGCGCGCTTGTTGGTGCGATTCGCGGAGGCGCCGTCCGCGGAGATCTTGAACCTGATGGCGCATCAGGTGGCTTGCCTCGGAGCGCGCCAACTTTGGGAGCTCGAGACCGCGCTCTCGCGAGGTTTTGCCAGCGTAGCCTCGCGCCTGCGCCAGCGGGATTCGATGATCTCGTCCCGGCCGTCGCGCGTCTGGTTGCGCCTATCCAACTCCTGATCCTCGACGTCCGCAAAGCGCGCGGCTCGTTCTCGGAATCGCAGCAATGGTTCGCGGATTACCAGATCTCGCTCCTCGATGCCGTCGACCGTGCAGGCTGGCCTTTGGGACAGGTCATGGTTTGGGACCGCAGAATCGGAGTCTTGGTTGCGCACGAAACCGATCTACGCACACTGCTCCTCTCCCTGACTGATCCACGAGCGATGGGCACGGGCCGCTGCGGTTTCAGCGCGATGATTTCACGAGGCGCGCGCAACCTGAAAGCAACCACGACTTACAGCGAAGGCGAGCGCTACGTGTGTCCATCTTCCACCTGCGATCAAAACTCCGAGGGCCCGATCGACGGCGAACAACGGCGCGAGGTCGAGCAGCTTTGGGGACAGCTCGAAGAGACCGACTTCCAAGAAATGCAGGCATTCTGCCGAGGCGGCGGCTACGACGCGCTCGGCACCTTCAGCGATCTCACGAGCTGCCTCGATCAAGAATTCGCCAGCCTCTTCAGCGATCGCAACAATCCCTTCGACAGCTTCAATGAGTGCATCCTCGACGGGATCAAACTGTCCGAAGTGCCAGGTGTCTCTGAGAACGGTTGGGCCACCGGCATGCCCGAAGGCATCAACTGCCAGCTCTCCGACGGAGCAACGGAAACGTCGTCGAGCACGCCTGCGGCGCCTCATGAACCGGAAGCGATGCGAGTCGTGCAGCCAAACGGACAAGATTCGTATGTCTATATTTCTGGGCGAGGAAATGTGTACCAAGCGTGGGCCTATCACGTCCTCGAAACCGGCGAGGTGAACGCCGAAGTCTACGTGCTGGGGTTCTGCGACGATTGCCCGGACATCAACGCGCATATCAACGCTGCGAAGTACCTCGTGCAAGAGGTGCTGAGGTACGAAGGGGAGTCGGAGCGCAAGATCGCAAGGAGTCTCGTCGGCGAAGTCGCCGGAGACGTCAGCGGCGAATCGGTCGTCGCCGATCAATCTGGAATCCGCCCCATGCGCGAGAGCCGCGACTGCTTCGATGCAACGGCTTGCAACAACGAGTGTACCGCCATGGGACGACTCATCACAGCAGCCGAGACCTGTACCGAAGACATGCTCGATGCGTTTGCCACAGCGATGGGGCGCAATCGCCGCGAAATCAAATCTCGGCGTGAGCTCGCCACCTACCCACGCCCCGACGACTTCGCGGCAGATGGCGGCGACAATCTGGGAACATGTTTCTCCACGTATGCGCCCCAATCTCCGATCGCCTGCGGCGTCATGCTTTGTCCAAGCGGTGGGTTGGCAGACGTGGCCGGGGACGAATGTGATTGCGGCGGGGACGGGGGAGGCCGCGAACCCGCAAGGACCCTGTGCTCTTTGATTCGATGCACCGACAACACAGCCCCCGATCCTTTGAGCTGTGCGTGTCATACGGCCGAAGGGCTCACAGCTATCGTCGGCGGCGGGCTCGATCCATCGACGACGCTCGATTGGTGTTTGCTGGATCGCGATTCGGGCTCGTTCCTGTATGATCACGGATCGAGCCCAACAACGTTGATGGACGTCTTCGGACGTGGGCCGTAGGGGGAGTGATGTTAGCTGTCGTATTGATGTTGCTCGCGGCGAACGATGCGCAACAGAAGATCGATGATGCGCTGCCCGGAGACGTCGTGGAGCTCGAGGCCGGCGAGGTCGCGGGTCCGCTTCGCATCGACAAAGCGATCACGTTGAGAGGTGCGGGGATCGGAAAGACGACTGTTCGAGGAACAACTGTTCGAGAAATGGAAGCTGTCAACGCGATCATCGTCTCTGCAAAAGAGGGCGAGGTCCGTATCGAACGCCTCTCCGTCGTGGGTGGCCGCGGGATAGATGGAGGCGGAATCGCCCATCGCAGTGCCACCTCGTTGATCCTTGAGGACGTGGAGATTTCGAGAGGAAGCGCACCGGGCGGCGGTGGGCTCGACGTCGCTTTCGCAAAGACGGTCACGCTCCGAAGAGTGTTGATCCACCACAACAGCGCAGTCAGCGGATCCGGCGCGTCTATCGAAGCAGATACGATTGTTCTCGAGGACAGCACATTCGAACGAAATCGCGGCGGTTATGCCTTGATCGCAATATCGGATCGCACCCTGCTGAAGAATATTTCTTTCCTCCGCAACATTGACGCAGATCAACAACCGAGACACGGTCTATTTTGGTGTCGGAGGACGCGTGGTTGCAGCCTGGAGCTCGACGGTCTCACCTCAGATTCGTGGGCGCCAGGCTCGATGAACTTCGACGCCAATCCGCCCCTAAAACCCAAAGTCACCGTCAAAAACATGATCTGGCCTCTTGGACAGTGACCGCCGCTCGGTTCGGCGATTGAGCAAAGTATCGCTTGCCGGGATCGCCTCGACAAGAGCGTCGCCCTTCGTCCATCACGATCGAAGCTGTGCGCGGACCCGCCAGCGCGTCGAGATCGATGCTCGGTCTAAAAGTGTCGGATGCTCGAACGCGAGGCTCCGCGCATCGCATCGGCCTTGAATTCACACACGTGCAAACTCGCGTGTGTGCGGCAGGGAGTAGATATCCAGAGAGACCACTTCCGGATTCAGGAGTTTATCGCCGCGAATCCGCCAACGCGTCTCCTGGTGAAGAGCGTCAACTATTCGTGCCGCCCGCATCGCCCGCGCGATGAGATCAAAGTGTTGTCCAACGTGAGCAACCGCACTGGTCATCACCCCGCGGACATGTTCGTCCGGATCGTGCTTCAGCCAGTCGAGCGCCATCTGGAGATAACCAAAACGTCCCCAACGAAGCAGAATCTTGATCGCGGCCGCACGGAGATCCGGAGACTCGTGATCGATGAATGAAACGATCAGATCCT